>Ga0102944_1002304_pt1 | contig 11391 bp, 11 predicted proteins | sample SalPonD_shore_MG_FD_78172 | JGI IMG/M metagenome (GOLD analysis project Ga0102944, IMG submission 78172) | Salt pond soil microbial communities from South San Francisco under conditions of wetland restoration - Salt Pond MetaG... | ecosystem: Environmental > Aquatic > Marine > Intertidal zone >... | reverse complement strand
TTAAAGTTATAGATGTAGCCGGGGCGGGCGGTACAAGCTGGGCAAAGGTTGAGAACGAACGCACATCCAATACGGGGCCGGATCACTCCTTTGATGATTGGGGATTGCCCACGGCCGATTGCATCAGGCAAGTGAGCGCCCTTCGCAAGGATTTTAACTTTGAACTTATTGCCTCGGGAGGTATCCGGTCGAGTCATGATATCGCAAAATCGTTTTGTTTGGGAGCTCATTTTGCCGCTGCAGCGCAACCGGTTATAAAAGCCGTTGTAGCTGATGGGTTTAATGGCCTGGAACAACTTTTTAAAAAATGGCAAAACCAGTTGATTACGATTCTTACTCTTTTGGGATGCGAACGCCCAGACAACCTGGAACCCGAGCACCTGAAATTAAGGCGGATGAGGCGGTAACATCTTATGCTAAAATGCTTATATTTGGCCTTTTGGAATTACAGCTAAACGGATTTGAATATCACAAAACAGCAGCAACAACTTTCAGAATTAATAGAGCAGAAGTTGTCGGAGCTATATCTGCCTGACAAACCTGCTCTTCTGTATGATCCTGTTCGATATACACTCTCCCTGTCTGGGAAACGAGTACGTCCTTATTTGACACTGATGGGATGTGGCCTTTGCGGTGGAGTTATTGAGGAGGCCCTGCCTGCAGCTATTTCAATTGAACTTCTTCACAATTTTACGCTTCTTCATGATGATATCATGGATCAGGCTGATACCCGCCGGGGAGAGCCCAGCGTTTACAAAAAATGGAATGCCAATGCGGCTATTTTATCCGGAGATGCGATGTATGCCAAAGCTTTCAAACAGCTGCAGTATTACGGACGAAATAACCGATATTCCAAAGAGCAGTACCGTACTATTCTGGATATATTTCTGGACAGTGCCGAAACTGTTTGTGAAGGGCAGGCCTACGATCTCACTTTCGAAGAACAGGAAAATGTGACGCTTGATGAATACCTGCATATGATCGAGGGGAAGACAGCGGCCCTGATCAATGGCGCATTGGCACTTGGAGGAGCGGTCGCCGGTGTGGATGAAGATAAGCTTTCAGAACTCCGTTACGTTGGTAAAAAGGCGGGCATTGCCTTTCAAATACAGGATGATCTACTTGATGCAATTGCAGATCCGGATAAGTTCGGAAAGCGCAAAGGCGGGGATATCATTGAAGGCAAGAAAACATATTTGATCCTGCTTACGTTACAACGGTGTGATCAGCGGCAAAAAGAGCTAATGGTGAATGTGTTGAAGTCTGCAGATAATACTGAAAAGGACATTGCTAACGTTATTGAACTTTACAAATCACTAAATGTGATTCGGGATTCCAAAAAAGCTATTGAGTATCATTACCAGGCTGCAATGGATCATTTGGAAGCATTCGAATCATCCGACTTCAAAACCGAATTAATCGAATTTTTAAATCGCCTGATTCAGCGCGAATATTAGAAAGCTAAACAATACATAATGAAGAAGATACCGACTCATTTTTTGAAATATATTTGTCTGCCATTTTTAGTTCTCCTTCTATTCTCCTGTAAAAACAAAAACCTGATCCGAAAAGGAGATAGCCTTCCTACGGCCTTTAAGAAAGCCATGACCCTGTATCAGAAAGAAAAATACGGTGATGCAGCCGAAGCATTTAATACGGTGATTGATGTGGGACGGGGCACCGATTACGGTCGGGAAGCCCAATATTACCTGGCTGAATCGTACTTCAAGGACGGTCGCTACCTACTGGCTTCCTCGGAATATGAACGATACATATCGGAATTTCCGCGATCAGACAAACGACAAGATGCACAATTCAAAGAGGCTGTTAGTTATTATCATTTGAGTCCGCGTTACAAACTGGATCAGAAATATACCAACAAAGCTATTGAGAAATTTCAGCTCTATAATTCGCGCTATCCAAATTCAGATCAGGCCGAACAGGCGGCTAAATATATAACCGATTTGCGTTCCAAATTGGCTGACAAACTTTATCATTCCGCCGATCTTTACAAGCGTACTGATGAATACGAAGCTGCAATTATCTATTATAATTTGACTATTGACAATTATCCGGAGTCTATTTGGGCCCAGCGAGCACTTGTGGATGAGATACAAACCTATAATAATTATGCCAGCCGAAGTATTCAGAGCAAACAGCAAGAGCGCTATCAGAAGGCTGTAGATACCTATGAGAAGTTTATCCAGCTCTTTCCCAATGGTAAATACCGATCGGAGGCCGAAAATTATGTAGATAATTCCCGATCGGCGCTGGCAAAACTTAGAACCAATAAAAGCTCAAGCTCAAATAAAGCAACCGCGAGTGCGGATAACACTGAAGAAACGAATTGATGGAGGACTCCCGTAAGGGTATTGGGATATTAGGCGGCAGTTTTGATCCTGTTCACAATGGCCATCTGGCAATTGCCGAGTCGTTTTTAAGATCGGGATTCATTTCCGAGCTTTGGATCTTGCTTACACCGGATCCTCCACACAAGCCCCACAAAGATTTATCGGAATATGATATCAGGCTGAAAATGCTTAAAGCGGCCTTTCGGAATAAGAAAAATATTTTAGTTAAGGATTTTGAAAGTCACTTACCCAAGCCTTCTTATTCAATACATACCCTTGAATACTTGAAGAGGCAATATCCGGAAAAAAAGTTATATCTATGTATTGGAGAGGATTCCTTCAATCATTTTGAAAGCTGGCACAAGTGGAATGAAATTTTAACGTATTGTAACCTCCTTGTAGCTAGGCGACCCTCTGCAGAAGAACATGAGAACAATGAGATGATTACCCAAAATGCACAGTTTGTCTCGCATAGCCCCATAAATATTTCTTCCACCGATATTCGACATAAAGTGGCAAAGGGAGAATCCATTTCTGCGTTGGTACCTAAAGAAGTAGAAGCGTTAATCAGTAAAAATAATTTATATAAAGACCGATAATTATGGATCGAAAATGGTTTCTTCAGTTACTTGGAATGGGAGGCATTGGCTCAGTTATATATTCCGGTCATGAAGAATCCAACGGATCCCGGCATCAAATCACCAAACCCAAACGATTGCGTAAAGGGGACCGGATCGGGCTGGTAAGTCCCGCCAGTAAATTACCGCATCGCAGCGAATACCGTGATATCATTCGCCAGATAAAATCGTTGGGATACAAAGTGAAAGTAGGAAGTAATGCTAAGAAGGAATACGGAGGATTTGCAGGAACCGACGAGCAACGTGCTGCCGACCTAAACTCAATGTTCGCCGACCATTCGATTGAAGCCATCTTACCATTTCGCGGAGGGTGGGGCTCGAACAGAATCCTTGATCTTCTTGATTTTGACATTATCCGTAACAACCCGAAAATATTGGTTGGTTTCAGCGATATTACCTCGTTATTGCTCGCCATTTATGCCAAGACGGGACTTATAACTTTTCATGGCCCCGTAGGCAAATCGGATTGGACAGATTATACGATCCGTCATTTTGATGAAGCCTTGACAACCGAAGACAAATATACACTTGAAACTCCCGGTAACGATTTTTGCGAGACTTGTAACGACTTACATGTAATTACACCTGGTAAGGCTATGGGTCGCCTATTAGGTGGCAATTTGAGTGTACTGACAGCCATGATTGGATCCGATTATCTGCCCGACTGGAAAGGGAATATCCTATTTGTGGAGGATGTTGGAGAGGATTATTATCGTATTGATCGCATGATTACACAGCTGGAGTTGAGCGGGATTCTTGACGAAATTTCTGGCTTTATTTTTGGTCAGTGTACCGACTGTGAAAAATCGGGTCCTGACAGTTTGCCCTTAAACAAAGTTTTAGAGGATCATGTAAAATCACTTGGGATTCCCGCCTTTTCCGGAGCAATGTTCGGTCACATCAGTAACACAATTACGATTCCCGAGGGGGTGATGGCCGAAATGGATGCAGAAAAAGGAACCATCCGGTTAAAAGAGGCGGCAACAAGTTAAGTCTCCGTTTTCGGTATGGTTTATATTTTTAGACCATTTTACCTTTGTCGAAAACAGCATGAACGCCTCTAATAGAATTTACGATTTGTGTTATTTCTAAATCAACCAGCGTGCTGGTGTAAGCTAATGCCAGGCTACTAGAAATATTCAATTCTTTTTTGATAACTCTGAGAATGCCCTTTATAGCCTGATCTATTGCCTTGTCTAGATCTTTGCCAAAACCCAGGCTGATAATTTTGTCTTCAAAGAGGATTTGGGGAGCGTCAATCTTAATATCGTCACGAACGTTAATCTCAACGATAACCTCTTCCATCATGCACTCGATAGCAGAACCACTTATTTCTCCATTACCTTGACAAGCATGTCCGTCGCCAAAAGAGAGCAGCCCGGATTCAACTTCTACTGGTAGTCTTAGAACTGATCCCTGTTGCATATATTTACAGTCCATGTTGCCTCCGGTAGCACGCGGGAGCCAGCCCGATTGCCAGCCATTTACATTGGATGGCATTCCTACCGTTCCCATAAAAGGGTGAGTTTGCACTTCAATACCATCTTCACTCTTAGCTAAAGTTCTGCTGGAATTGATATCCCAACGAACTAGTGCATCATCTTTAATCTTCCATTTTTTAAGCAGATCTTTATTGAAATAAGAAGATCCCGCAAAAGTCCATCCCCAAGTTCCTGGGACTATCTTTTTGAAACGAATTTCCAGTACATTACCTGGATGAGCTTGGTTTATAGCGATGGGGCCTGTCAGGGCAGGGCCGTCATCTATTGGCATTTTCAATTCTTTCAGACGTTTTCTGGGTGAACCGGTCGGTCCATGCTGCTCGATTCCCCAGCTAACGTCTACTGTTTTCAATTTTACCTGGTCACCGGAATTAATGGTGAGCACCGGTTGCATATCTCTTGAAAACTGTCCATGGGTGTTGCCGGGTTCTAATTCAATTTCATGGAGTACCATATTAGGAGATTAATTCGCAGCTAAAAAACATCGATCAAATTACAGTTACTAATGTACACAAATGACTTTAATATATTATTTCAGATCAATCTTTTGCATCACCTATACACAAAGCCTCAAATGTGTTAAAAGAATATATCCATCGGCCACGTTCGAACGATTCAAAGGGAGAAAGGGATGATTAAACCAATTATCTGATAATGACTAAGCAAACTCTGGTGGACATGATCATTTTTGAAAGAAAAACATCATCTGAATGTTAAAATGAAGCTACGGTTATTTATCTACTAAAAAGGCAGAGTAGTTCTGCCCGTATAGTGAATGTGCGTTCTGAGAGTTAATAGGCCACTGTAAATCGTTGTTGAATGTAGTTTCCTTTTTCCAACTCATCAAGCATTGCTACGGCCAGATCTTCCACGGATATTTTACTTTCCCCTTTATCATTAAATACGGGCGTTTCGGTATTTGTTCGATATTCTCCGGTTCGTCCGGTATCAATGCCGGGATGCATCAGGATAGCGGGACTTAGATACGTCCAGTTCAAATCATTCTCTTGTTTAAGGGTGTCCAGATAATCCCGTGCAGCTGTAGCTTCTGTCTTAAAATCATCAGGAAACTCAGGCGTATCCACGAGCTGTTCGCCATCCTCGTTATAGAGACTCCCGGCACCGCCGATTACCAGCCAGCGATCAACGTCCGTCTTTTTTACGGTTTCTTGGATAAGTTTGTGACCTTTTAAATATTCATCGTATTCGTTCGGTTTACCGCGGCCGGGATGAAATGCGGTTAATACGGCATCATGTCCCTCCAAAACATCAGCGAGGTTACTCTTATTGTTGATATCCACCGATTGAGCAGTAACCTGGTCATTGTCGGAAGGTATTTCCTCGGGATGTCGTGAGATAGCTGTAATTTTATGCCCTCTGCGCACAGCTTCTTTTACCAAGGCGGTTCCAACGAATCCTGAGGCTCCAATAATTGCGATATTCATAATATGAATCGTTTACGGTTAGAATTACCTGTATAATAATTAAATCAATCCCAGAATGGTTCATGGGGTAATCGTTATAACTGCTACATTAAACAAGAGCCGGGCTGCGAGCGTGCCAAGTTTATTTTAGACAGGATCATGTACTGGTGTCAAGTCCGCGTCGTTTGATTAAGTGTTTTGCATCCGGCTCCTGACCCCGATAAGCCTTGTAAAGTTTCATTGATTCGTCGCTGCCGCCTTGCGAGAGGATATGCTTTCGAAACCGATTCCCGTTTTTGCTCGTGGCTCCACCGTTTTGTTTCATGAATTCAAAAGCATCTGCTGCCAAAACTTCACTCCATATGTAAGAATAATAGCTGGACGAATATCCCCCGGCAAAGATATGTGAGAAATAAGGGGATTTATATCTTGGAGGGATCGCATCCATGTCCAGATCATACTTAGAAAGTGCTTTGTCTTCAAAGGTCTGTACATCTTCGGGTATTTTATTGGTTCCAAGCATATGCCATTCCATATCCAGCATTGTGGCTGCCAGATACTCTTGTGTATCAAAGCCCTGGTTGAAGTTGTTAGCCTCGATCAATTTGTCAAGCAATTTTTTAGGAATAGTTTCGCCTGTCCGGTAATGTACGGCATAGTTTCTCAGGATCTCAGGCTGAATGGCCCAATCTTCTTCGAAAGTAGAAGGAAACTCAACAAAATCGCGGGGGACAGATGTACCGCCCTGGGATGGATAATCAACATCAGAGAGCAGCCCATGTACAGCGTGTCCCATTTCGTGGAACATGGTCGTCACGTTATCAAAGCTGATGAATGTCGGCTCGCCTTTTGCCGGTTTGGGAATATTCATTACGTTTGCGATCACGGGTTTTTGCTTCAAAAGACGCGACTGTGTAACGTAAGAGCACATCCAGGCTCCACCTCTTTTTGAATCACGTTCAAAAAGATCGGCATAAAAGAGTCCCAGTTGCGAATCGTCTTTATCATACACATCAAATACCCGAACGTCCGGATGATAGAGGGGGAGATCATTTCGTTCTTGGAATGAGATACCAAACAGCTTGTTCATGGTATAGAACACACCGTCCTTTAGCACGCGATTCAGCTCAAAATAAGGTCGTACTTCCGAATGGTCGAGGTTATACATGGCTTCACGAACTTTTTCAGCATAATAAGTCCAGTCCCATGGTTTTACTTCACCTTCAATACCGTCCTTTTTCATTGTTTCCCTAATGGCAGTCCGTTCTTTTTTGGTATTTTTGATTACCTGTGGGATCAGGTCCTTCAGCATACGGAGAACGTTATCAGTTGTCTTAGCTGTCTGTGGTGCCAATCTGTAAGCTGCATGGTTGGGATAGCCCAGCAGTTCAGCCTGTTCTGCACGAAGTTTCACCAGCTCCAGGATCAGCGGTCGATTGTCGATGCCGCCATCCTGTCCGGTGCCGCGATAGGCCGAAGCTTCCCAAATACGCTGACGGAGTTCTCGATTATCTAATTCCTTCAGGATGGGCACCCGAGTAGTATTAGTGATGGTCAGTAGATACCCATCCGGGTGACCATGTTCGGAGGCAGCTTCTTTGGCCGCGGATATTTTATCTTCGGAAAGCCCATCCAGCTTTTTAACATCATCCACGAGCACCGATCTTTCTTTTGGCAGTGCCAGCAGATTCTCCTGGAACTTGGTTGTGAGAGTTGAGATGCGTTCGTTAATTTCGCGCATCCGCTGTTGTTGATCTTCAGCGAGTTCGGCACCTGCTCGCTCGAAATCCCTATGCGTGTCCTTTAATAGTTTTAGCTGTGCAGTATTAAGGTCCAGTTCTTTACGTTTTTCATAGAGTGTTTTGATGCGGTCATACAGCTTTGCATTCAGCAGTATACTATCGTAATGGGCCGCTAACCTGGGTGCCATCTCATTCTGTATGGCCTGTATCTCATTGCTGTTTTCGGCGGATGCCAGGTTAAAAAAGATCGATTTTGTTCGATTCAGCAATCGTCCGCTTTTCTCTAAAGCGGCGATGGTATTTTTGTAAGTTGCCGGTTGGGAATAGTTTGCAATTTCCCCAATCTCTTCCAGTTCCCGTCTCATGCCTTCTTCAAAAGCCGGACGGTAATGGGTAATCTTGATGCTATCAAATTCGGGGGCGTGAAAGGGTAGGGGACTCGGGGTAAGCAGGGGGTTTTCGCTCATGTATATTTCTTCTTCTTGTATTGCTTCAGACAGCTAGAAATTAGAATTGGAAAAGATTTTAAATAGCTGAATATAAGGAAAGTTGTAGGACTAATGAATAATACTGATCTGATAAAGGTATTCAGCTTGGCAAATATGTAATCATGAATTCAGTTCAGAATTTTAACTAAGACCGGCTCTCTACATGGATTTATCCCGTTTTGTAAATGATACAATTTGGATTAAAGTTCGCCCAAACCATATCAAAGTTTTATGAGCAGGCCGACAGACTATAAAATCCGACTGTGCTTTTGATGTCCCATAGAATCCTTTTTAGAGTAAAAATCTGAACATATTGTTGAAGCAGCATCTGGGAAACCATCTATCAACTGCAAATAGATCAGTCCGGAAGGGGTAGACTTGTTGACACCCCAATCCTGTTCCAGGCGTTGATTATGATCACAGCCATCATGACTTCGGCAAGATATTCTTTGCCAAGTAACTGCAATGCCCTGTTATAGGTGGCTTCTGAGACTCCATTTTGAATTTTTGTCATTTCTTCGGTCAGGGCCAGAATGGCCTTTTCCTCATTTGTGAATAGGGAGGTCTCTCTCCAGGCACTAAGTAAATACAGCCGCTGTTCCGATTCCCCGGCATTTCGAGCATCTTTCGTATGCATATCCAGGCAGTAGGCACAGCCATTGATCTGAGATGCACGTATTTTAATGAGTTCCTTATGTCTATCCGTAAGTGAGGACTGAGCAAGATATTGTTCAAAGTTATACATGATTTTGTAGGCATCGGGTGCCAGTTTTCGCAGGTTTATTCTATCACTCATAGCAATAATAACCAGTTAGAGTTTTTTGGTCGACAGAATATAGGAGGGAAGAGACGTGAAAAAATTAAGCTGGCTTAAGAAATAGAGTTGATATTAATTATATGGGTTTCCAATCTGCCAGGATCTATGGATAATTTATGCGGTTCAAATGCTCCTGTTTATTAGCCCATGATTATTGAGTAAGACTGTTCCGTATCTCACTTATATATTCAGCGCTCATTCCCAGGTAGGATGCCAAAATATATTGCGGTACACGCCGGGCAAAGTCGGGAAACTTATTGACGAAATTCAGGTATCGATCTCGTTTCGACATATTATAAATTAGCGATATGCGATAGAGAGAGGCAGCATATGCCCGTTGGGTAATCAGTCTAAAATAACGTTCCAGTTTTGGAATATCTCTGTATAATGCTTCTAGTTTTTCCCTTTCTATCATAACTAACTGTGACTGCTCGACTGTTTGGATATTGTATTCCGCAGGCCGGCGGCCCTCAAAGCTGGTGTAATCGGTCAACCACCAATCTTCAATGGCAAATTGGATAGTATGCTCCTGTCCTTCGGAAGTATTGACGAACATCCGCAGACAACCCTTTACTACAAAATAATTATACCTGCAAATACGATTTTGGGATTCGAGTGTTTCCTTGCTTTCGAAAGTCCCGCAGCTGATTGCTGAGTCGATCCGGTGAATTTCCGAATTACTTAGCGTTACAAAGCGGTTTATATGGTCAATCAGTCTTCGAGATTCCATCAGATATTTTGAATAGAGATTATATTATTTCTATAATTAATTGCGAGATAATGAGTTATGTGTTTTTTGATAATTGTCTGAATGCTACAAAGAACACATCAAATCAGGTGCTGAAAATTTATGCGCACCAAGGGGGTTCGACAATCCAGAGCACGGTGGAATGCAATGAGTCACCCGGATAGGTGACATTTCTTCATTGATTCCGCTTGTATGCTTTGTTTCATGGCTATTTTCGAATGTTAACTCTTCACTTCAAGCTGTTGGATCAAATTTGCAGAATTTAATCTGATGGAGCAACATATTATAAATATCGTTTAAAGATGCGGATTTTTCGTAACGAATAACTTGTCCACCAGCTAAGAGAAAGAGCTACAACGAGGGTGATTATAAATTTAGTAATGGCCGGAAGATTATAATCCAATAACAGAAATTGGCACCAGATCACGAATATGAAATGAATCAAGTAAATTAAATAAGCATTATCGGAAAGTGAATTCCACCATGATCTTGGAGTCCGAATGAGTTTTCGGAAGCCGGTTAGAAAAGCGATACAACTTAGAGTGCAGGAAACTGCATAGATGGTGAAATAGCTTATCCAACCTGCGAATGCGCTTATTTGATGCTGTTTTACCATTCGGGTTATGGGATTCGCAATGATAGTTAGCAGGGCATATACTGCTATGGCAAGCAAGAACCAGAGTTTCCATTTTTTTACTATGGCAGATTGTTCTGAAAATAGCTCATTATTGAAATCGGTACTGCCGAGGAAAATCCCAATAGAAAAATAACCAAAATACAAGAAGATCCTGCTCAATTGAAAATCAAAGGGACCGAATCCCACCCAAGTCCCGGCTCCAACATGAAAAGCCATCGGTACATAAAGTAACCAAGTGATGCTGGATAGTGCGATGAAAAATAGAAATGGTCTCCGGGCAAGCGTGGATATAAGTTTTGCAGAGTGATTGCTTACTTTCATGTAAAGAGCATAAAAAAGGGCAAATAAGAGGTTATAAAGGAATAAAACCCAGATAAACCAAGGGGGGCCTACGGGCCATTGTTCAACGGTAAAGAAATCTTTGATATAGGGCAGGAGATTAGTGTTGTGATAGGCAATATAGTACGACGGGTAATAAGCGATCAGCATGAATAGGGTTCCCAGGAATAGAAAAGGAATAAACAACCGGAAGAATCGGTCTTTTATAAAGACAAAGGAACCTTTCTTTTGGATGCTTCGGATGAGGAACAAGCCGCCGATTAGGAACATCAGTGACATAAAGAATATGTCGTTGAAATTTTCGAAGATGTCAAGGCCGATCCAACTGCTGGCATCCACAACTGGATGGGTTGAATTTATATACGCAGATTTATCGAAGTGGGCAAAGGTGGTATAGGCCAATGAAGAATGATGTGCCACTACTAAAACGGTGAGTGCAGACCGTAAATAGTCGACCCAGAGTGTCCTTACTGTTTTCTTTTTCACTGAACATTTTTTGAATTACGTAGTTTGTTAGGCTTTGACGTACTAAATAACGGTAAGTTACGTCATCGCTGCAGTTTATTTAGATTATTTGACTGATTATGATAATAGCTGATCCCGATATAATAAAATTACACCCATAGTTTACTTTAAACGTTTTGACTTGACTGGGGGGGGAATCGTTGCCCGGAAACAAAAACCTACTAGGGCAGTGCAAGATAT
>Ga0102944_1002303_pt1 | contig 11399 bp, 12 predicted proteins | sample SalPonD_shore_MG_FD_78172 | JGI IMG/M metagenome (GOLD analysis project Ga0102944, IMG submission 78172) | Salt pond soil microbial communities from South San Francisco under conditions of wetland restoration - Salt Pond MetaG... | ecosystem: Environmental > Aquatic > Marine > Intertidal zone >... | reverse complement strand
TGGGCAAAGTCCCGGTGAGCCGGCTCATGGAGTACTACGTGGCCAACCCGCCCCAGGCCGAGAGCGGCGGCACTGGCGCGCCGGCGCTTCCCATCCAGCATTTCGGCGGCTGTTAGTCACGTGAGCCCGGGCGCGTCCCTGGTGATCGGCCTCGGTCTGCTGGGCGCTGTGCTGGGCGCGGCCGCACGGGCCCAGGCCGCGGGTCTGTCCCTGGACCGCGATCCGCGGATCGTCGCCGGCAGCGGGACCACGGTGGTGGACACACGGCCCACCCAGCAGTGCGCAAGGCAGACCCTCGCCGGCGGCCATTGCCTGGCCCCCGAGGACCTGCTCGGCCCCCGCCATCGTCTGCCGGCGTTCCGTCAGCTCGTTTGGGTGCTGGGGACGGCGGGACTGTCGGGCAAAGGTACGGTGGTGGTGGCGGGGGAGAGCGCGCAGCGCCGGGACTTCGTTGCCGGCGTCCTGTTCCTGCTGGGCCAGCATCGGGTCGTGGTTCTGGCCCGACCCCTGTCGGAGCTGCTCGACTCCGGGCAGTGGCCCCGGGGGCCGGGGCGGCAGCGGGCGATGGCGGCCCGGCCCCTGTTTCAGGGTGCTGCCCGCGCGCGGCTGCTGGTGTTCCGTTCGGAGCTGGCCCGGGCGCTGCACGCGTCCCGGTCCCCGACGCTGCTGGACGGGCGCGCGAGGGCTGCCTACTGGGGGATCGAGGTGCGGGGCGCCCGGGGAGGGCATATTCCCGGCGCCCGTTCCCTGCCTGCTGCGGTGGCGCGGGGCCACGTCGAGGGTCCGCGGTTGGATCCGGGCGACGAACCCGTCGCCTACGCGCAGGATCCGCTGTCCAGCATCGCCTATTTCACGATGCTGCGAGCGGATCTGGGCGTGAATGCACGGGTGTATCCGCGGGGTTGGCGGGACTGGGCGGCCCATCCGGCGCTGCCCGTCGAGACCCGGGTGTTTCCCGGGCTGGCGCGTGTGGCGCCAGCCGCGACCCGTGAGGACCATCCGTCCGATCTGGCCATCGTGGCGATGCTGGCCATCAGCGGCATGCTGATGGCGGCGGCTGCCTTGTTCATGCTCACCCGGAGGAACCGATGGATCTGATGTTTGTTGTAACGACGGCCGAATCGGTGCGCTACCTCGCACCCCTGACCGCGGCCTGCGAGCGTCGCGGCCTGCACTGGTCGTGCTTTTTCACCAATGACGGGGTGAAAGTGCTCGGCGACGAGCAGGTGCGCTCATTGATGAAGCGGGCCTCCGGCGCCGCGGTCTGCGGGGACTCCTGGGACCGGTACATGGGGGCGGCTGATTGCCCTGTCGAGCGGGGAAGCCAGACCGAGCACAGCGCAATGCTCGGCCGGGCCCGGCGGGTGGTCAGCCTGTAGCGGGATGTCAACGGCAACAGGGCGAAGAGGGCTGCAATGAGTGCCAATGAGAAGACGGTAGTGCTGCTGGGGCGCAGGGATCATACCGAGGCCATGCGGGTAGCAGCGGGGCTGACCATTTTCGGCCATCGGGTGAAGCTGGTTTTCATGGGCCGGGAGGTGGCCGACACCGAGGAGAACCGCGCCCAGGCGGAGTTGCTGGAGCTGTCGGACATCGAGCCGGTGACCACAGTGCCCGACGCCGGGCTGCCCATGCTCACCACCGGTGCCCTGGCCGAGCTGATCGCCGGGTCCGACGTGGTCCTTTCGGTCTGAGTAAGGGGAGTCAGTCAAATGAATGTCACCATCCTGTCCACGAGCCTGTTTCCCGATCGGGAGACCCTCGATGAAACCATCAGCTACCTGGAGGCCGCTCACTACGTCTACCGCTGCGAGCTGGATCGCCTGTCCGGATCCGACGAGGACTGGGACGGGGTGGTCGACGAGCTGCTGGGCGCCGACAGGATCATTACGTTGTAGCCGGGCAAGTCCGTGAACGGACGCCCGTGACCCCGGAGTGCCGGTGGTGAAATGCCGGCTCCACCAAGAGGAGGAGTAGACAATGGGCAATACAGCCAGACTGAGTCTTGTGGCGGCCGCCGTGGCGGCTGCCGGTATCGCAGGCATGAGTCCCGCCAGCGCCGCCGCGCCGCCGCTGGTCAGCCCCAAATGGGTTGCGCAGCACTCGTGCGACCCCAACGTGGTCGTCCTTGACGTGCGCAGCCCGGTGGGCGGGGGTGGCAACCACTTCACCTACCTGCGCGGGCACGTCAAGTGCGCCGTCTACAGCAACTACAAGAAAGCCGGATGGCGGGTCAAACGCGACGGTGTGGTGGGCATGCTTCCGCCGGTGGCAAAGCTTCAGAAGCTCGTCAGGAGCCTGGGCATCGACAACAACGACCACGTGGTTATCTATTCGGCGGGCACCAACGCCCTGGATATGGGTAGCGCCACCCGCGTGTTCTGGACGTTCAAGGTGCTGGGCGAGGACAACGTGTCCATCATGAATGGCGGCTATGGGGCTTATGTCAAGGCCAAGCTGCCGACGGCCCGCGGCAAGCACCAGCCCGCGGCGGGGCACTTCACGGCCAGGCTGGACAAACGCTATCTCGCCACCGAGCAGGACGTCGACCGGATCGTCAGGCACGGCGGCGCGGTACTGGTGGACAACCGGCCCCATGCCCAGTATGTGGGCGCGGTGCGCTCGGGGAAGGACAAGCGGGCCGGGACCCTGCCGGGCGCCAAGAACATTCCCCAGAGCTGGCTGACGGTCAATGGCGGCGGCACGTTCCGCACCGCGGCCGATCTGCGGAAACTGTACCGGTATGCCGGGGTTCCCACCTCGGGCAAGCAGGTCAATTTCTGCAACACCGGCCACTGGGCTTCCCTGGGCTGGTTCGTGAACGCCGAGATCCTGGGCAATAAGGACGCCAAGGTCTATGACGGCTCCATGACCCAGTGGACCGCCAACAGCAAGCTGCCGGTCACTCAGCAGGTGAAGCTCGCGGGAAAATGACAAAGCCGGCCCGGGCCGGGGGCAGCGCCGCCGGCCCGCCGGCCGGCCCGACGCTGAGCCCCGACCGCCGGCGCCGGGATTATGCGGCGCTGCTGGAGGTGGCACGGGACGATGCCCGGCGTCTGGCCGCCCGGGAGGGGAGGCCCGGCCTGGCCGCGAAGGTGCGGTCCGCGCTGGGGGTGCTGCCCCTGACGGCCCGTGTCTTCCTCCAGGACAGACCCGGTCTGGCCGCCCGGACCGCGGCAACGCTGCGGTCCGCACGCCGGGCCGGTGCGGGGGGCGACTGGGACACCGTAGTGGAGACCCTGACGCCGCTGACCCGGACCTGGCCGCTGGCGCTTCAGGGCCTCACGCCGCCTGCTGCCGGCGCGGACCAGGTACGCTGGGCCCGCCGCGCCTATGAGGCCCAGTGCGCCGCGTGCCACGGCGGGCCGGGGGCCGGATCCGCACCGGCCGCCCCGAACCTGTTCCGGTGGGCGCGGCGCCTGCCGGCGCGGGATTTTGTGGCGCGCATGATCGACGGGATTCACGGCACCGCCTCCGTGTCGTTCGCAAACCCGTTGTCCGACAGCCAGATCGCGGGGTTGTACGCCTACCTGCGGCGGCGCGCGGGCACCGGGGAACAGGGCAATGGCGGGCCGGTGCGCGCAAGGCGTTGAGGTCGGTGGCGGCAAGCCCTGTGCTTGGTGGTAGACTGGAGCCCGTCTCCGACTCCCACCCGGCCGCGAGGACGGCGCATCCGCTTCGCGGGACGAAGCGAGGGGCGTGGTTGGCTGTTCCCGATGAGCAACGAGCGACAAAGCAGCGAAGGAAATCCGCCCGGTCCGTTCCGGTGGCGGCCCGAAGCCGCGGTGGCTGCAGTGCACCCCCTGGCTGCCGGGTGGTCACGGGCGGCGGTGTCGGGCCAGCAGCGCGGTTCACGGGGGATTCCGGGATAGGTTCCGGAGTTCCATGAGCAGGGTACCCAGTGCGTGTCGGCCCCGGCGCCGCTTCGGTTTCCTCCGCCGAGGCGTCGGGCCCCTGCTCCGTACCCTGCTTTCGGGATTGTGTCTTCTGGTGCTGGCGCCGGGGGGCGGCCTCGGCGCCCCCGGGCCGTCCAGGGGCGGCTCTTCCGGTTCACCGTCCCAGCGCTTTCTGACCTTCGGCGTGCTGCCGATCCAGAGCCCGACCAAGCTTGCCGGCATGTTCATGCCGCTGAGCGACGGCATCAGCCATGCCCTGGGCCAACCCGTGGAGTTCGTGACCGCCCCGAGCTTCGGAACGTTCATGAAGCGCGTCATGCATCGACGCTACGATCTGATCTACCTCAATCCGCTGCTGTTCACCCGCGCGCGCAAGGCCGGCTACCATGCCATCGTCAAGGTGGCCCGCGAGCCGTTCACGGGGATTCTCGTGGTGCGCCGTGACAGTCACCTGCACAAGCTGGCTCCCAATTCGCTGCCATCGGGGCTGTCCATCGGGTTTCCCGACCCCAACGCCTACGCCGCGACCGTCATGACCACCCATTACATGGAGAAGCTCGGCATTGATGTGAAGCATACTTTCGACGTCCGCTATTTCGGCTCCCAGAACTCCGCCATCATGGCCGTGTATGCCGGTCTGGTGAACATTGCGGGGACCTGGTGGCCGTCCCTGCGCTCCATGCCCAAGCACGTGCGCGACAGGCTGCGCGTGATCGCGGAGACGCCGCCTCAGCCGCAGATGCCCATTGCGGTGCGCGACGACATGCCGGCTTCCAAGGTGCAGGCCCTGCGCCAGTACCTCACCGGGCTGACCGGGACGGCGGCGGGCCGACGCGTGCTGAAGCGTCTGGGATTTTCCCACGGTTTCACGACCACCGATGACCAGGAATACGCCAAGGTGAGCCGATGACCACTGCCGTTCACAGCCCCACCCGCCCATTGACCAGCGGGCGCCGCCCGAGAACGGGCCGCTTCGCCTCCCTGCGGGCTCGACTGATCCTGTCTGTGGCCATCGTGCACGTGGTGCTGATGGGCGCCTTCGTCTGGGAGTCGGTGAACGACCAGTCAGCGGACATCCGCAGCCAGCTGCGCAGCCGGGGTCACGAGCTGGTGACGCTCATGGCCGTGGCCAGCACCAACGCCCTGCTGGCCGAGGATCTGGGTTCCCTGGCCGAGGTCACGGACCGGGTCAAACGCCAGCCCGACGTGGTCTACGGGGACATCGTGGACGTGCGCGGGGACGTGCTGGCGAGCACGGACGGCGCCCGGGTGGGCCAGAGCGAGAACCGCTCTCTGGCGGCCGAGGAGCGCTTTCCCCTCGATCCCGGGGATCATGTGCTGGATCTGAGCCGCCCCATCGTGGTCTCGGGCCACCGGGTGGGGACGGTGCTCCTGGGCCTGAGCACCCAGGGCATGGACGCGGCCCTGCGGCGGACCCGCGACGGCGGCCTGCTGCTGATCCTCGCTGCCCTGGTGGTGGGCAGCGCGGCGGCCTGGGCCCTGTCGGTGGCGGTCACCCGTAACCTGCACAAGCTGGGGGCTGCGGTGCGGCGAATCTCGGACGGCGACCTGAACGTGCGGGTGGCCGTCACCAGCCGGGACGAAGTGGGCATGCTGGCCCGGGCCTTCAACGCCATGGTCGAGTCCCTGCAGCGCACCTCCCAGCAGGTCCAGCGCGAGCACGCCAAGCGCACGGAGGCCGAGCGCCTGGCCTGCGTCGGGGAGATGGCGGCCAGCATCGCCCATGAAATCCGCAATCCTCTTTCGGCGGTGATCAATGCCGTGCGCCTGCTGGACGGGAGCAATCTGCGGCCCGAGGACCATGCCGAGGCGGTGCGTATCGTCAATGCCGAGTCCGGACGGCTGCAGCGGATACTGGAGGATTTTCTGCGTTTCTCGAAGATGCGCGAGCCGCGGCTGACCGAGGGTGACGTGGCCGGGCTGGTCCGGGAAGTGGCGCAGCTGGTGTCCCGGGATCCGGCGGTGCCCGACGGCGTGCGCATTGAATGGCGAGTGCCGGACACCCCCTGCAGCGCCAGATTCGACGCGGATCAGCTGCGCCAGGTGCTGTGGAATCTGGCGCTCAACGCCGTGCAGGCCATGCCCGAAGGCGGGCGGGTGGAGCTGGGCGTGGAGTGCAGCGACGGGCAGGTATGGGTGAGCGTGCGCGACACCGGCGAGGGGATTGCGCCGGAGCTGATCGAGAAGGTGACCCGGCCGTTCTTCACCGGCCGGCGCAACGGCAGCGGGCTCGGCCTCGCGGTGGTGCAGCGCATTCTGGTGCAGCACGGCGCCGAGCTTCGCATAGACAGCGAGCCGGGCAAGGGCACGCGGGTGGGCTTCCAGCTCGCGCCGGCCTGACGGTCAACCAAGAGACGGACTATGGCCACGATACTGATTGTGGACGACGAGTATTCGATACGCCGCACCCTGGGCATGTTTCTCAACGGCCAGGGCCATCGGAGCCTGGAAGCCGACTGCGTCGATGAGGCGCTGCAGATACTGGACACCGAGCCGGTGGACCTGATGATCACGGACATGCGCCTGGGAAGCGACGACGGCATGCAGCTTCTGTCGGAAGTGGGGGCACGGGGCAATGCCGAGAGCATCGTGATGACCGCCTACGGCTCCATCGAGAACGCCGTGGAGGCCATGCGCCTGGGCGCCTACGACTATCTGACCAAGCCCATCAACCCGGACGAGCTGTTGCTGCGGGTGAACAAGGTCCTGGAGAAGAAGTCCCTGCGCGAAGAGGTGGACCGGCTGCGCGAGCAGCTCTCGGGGCGAAACGCCCTCAAGGGGATCGTGGCCGAGAGCGGCACGATGAAACAGATCCTCCAGCTCATCGAGCGCATACGCAAGCAGGACATACCGGTGCTGGTCACCGGTGAGACGGGGGTGGGCAAGGAGGTGATTGCCCGGGCGGTGCATGCCATCAGCCATCGGGCGAGCGGCCCGTTCGTGGCCATCAACTGCGCCACTCTGCCCGAGGAGCTGCTGGACTCGGAGCTTTTCGGGCATGTCAAAGGGGCCTTCACCGGGGCCACCACCACCCGTCCGGGTCTGTTTCGCGAAGCCGAAGGGGGCACGTTGTTCCTGGATGAGATCGGCGACGTCAGTCCGCGCCTGCAGGCCAAGCTGCTGCGGGTGCTCCAGGAGGGCGAGGTGCGCTCAGTGGGCGGCGGTGCGCCGGTGCACGTGGATGTGCGGATCATCGCCGCCACCAACCGCGACCTGGAGCGCATGTCCCGCTCGGGAGATTTCCGGCGCGACCTGCTGTTTCGTCTGAATGTGCTGCCGATCGCGTTGCCGCCCCTGCGCGAGCGCCGCGAGGATATACCGGCCTTGATCGACTATTTCCTGGACGCCCTGCGCGCGCGCCGCGGCAGCCCGGAGCTGGGGCTCACGGCCACCGCGCGGCGCAAGCTGATCCTCTACGACTGGCCCGGCAACGTGCGCCAGCTGGAGAACGTGCTGGAACGCAGTTTCGCCCTGTATCCCGGGCCGATCCTGGACGCCATGGAGATCGCCATCACTACAGGGCCGTCAGCGGGCGAAGGGGACTGGTCGGATCTCTCGGAGATGCCTCTGGCCGAAGTGGAGGCCCGGCACATCCGCCAGGTCCTGGCGGCCCAGGGGGGCAATCAGGTGGCGGCCGCCAGAATTCTCGGCATCAGCCGTTCCACCCTGCGGCGCAAGCTTCAGGAGATGGGGGCCCTGGCGCTGCGCTAGGGAATCTCTGCCCACGCCGCTGAAGCGGCGCTCACGGTGTTGCAAAGGGGCTCGGAACGCTCATTTACGCCGTGGAAACGGCGCTTCCCCGCCCCTGTGCCCCTTGTGATCATCCGCTTGATCAGTCTGTGCAGAGCTTCCCCAGGCCCGGGTCCCAGGGCCCGCGCCGTCAGGCGCTGACGGACCGGCTGAAGCCGTTGGCGATCAGGGCGGCCAGGGCATGCTCGGTTTCGGCGTCGTAGTCCCCGAAGCTCACGGCGACGCCGGCCGGATCCCGGCGGACCACCATTGCCGGCAGAACCCGGCCATAGGTCTCCAGCTCGAGCTGAAGCCGGGGCTGGGGCGGATCCGCTGCCGTGGCCACGTAAGCGCCCTCGAAGCTCAGATCCTGGGTCACCCCGCCGATCTCCTCCCCGTGCGACGTGCGCAGCGTGCATGGCTGCTCCACGGGTACCCGCATGTTCATACGATGCTCCGATTCCATCCTGCTATCTCCAGCTGGGGGCGCGATTCCTCGCCTGCCTATCGGGTCCGTCGTGAACGGGGCCGGATCCCGCTCCGGCGCGTGGGCACCGGACTTTCCCCTGGCCCGATTTTCCAAGCGCCGCACCCGCGGGCGCTCTTGAAGAAATGTAGCCCCATGATGGGCCGTCCACAATACGGAGATTTTACAATCCGGCTGTAAGCCCGGGCTTACATCCAATCACGGCCCCGTGACAACGTCGTGTCAGGCCCAGCGCCCCTGGCGAGGGCGGGCTGGCGCTGCTCTTTGCTATGCTCTTGTTCATGGTCGGGTTGTCTGGCAGCGCCCGGCCCGGGTCCCGGGGGCGATGCCCCCTGCACTGGCTCGATCATCTGGACGAGGTATTCATGCGCAAGCGCATCACGGGTCAGAGCCCGGCCGCCGAGCCGGACGCGCCGGCCCACTGGCTCGACCTGGAACCGCTGGTGACCGTGGAAGTCAGTTCCGAAGACAGCGCCCATCCCGCCGAGCGCGCCCTGGTGCCGACGGGGGAACCCGGGGGTTGGCAGGCCGGGGTGCCGGGCGAGCAGGTGATGCGCCTGGTGTTTGACCGGCCCCAGGACCTGGCACGCGTCCGGCTGAAGTTCTCCGAGGAGGCACGGGTGCGTACCCAGGAGTTCGTGCTGCGCTGGTCGGCCGACGCCGGCGCTTCGTTCCGCGAGGTCCTGCGCCAGCAGTGGAATTTCAGTCCCACCGGCTCCACCCAGGAGATCGAAGATCACGCCGTGGATCTGCAGGGCGTCACGATTCTCGAGCTGCGCATCACGCCCGACATCGGCGGGGGGCAGGCACGGGCGTCCCTGGACGAGCTGCGCGTGGCCTGAGCCGCGGCCCCACAGCGCTTCGTTTCCGGTACCTGGAGGCTGAATGAGGGCGGGCTGGGTGACTTCCGAGTCCCGGCTGCGGGTGGCCCTGCTTGCAGTGGTGGTGGGCACCCTGGCCGGTTTCGGCGCGGTCGGTTTCCGGCTGCTCATCGGCCTGTTCCGCAATCTGTTCTTCTTCGGCACCCTGTCCCTTCACTACGACGCCAATATGCACACCGCGGCCAGCGTGTGGGGCGCCGGCGTGATCCTGGTACCCGTGCTCGGAGCCCTGCTGGTGGCGTTTCTGGTGAAGGATTTTGCCCTGGAGGCCCGGGGCGCCGGGGTGGCCGAAGTGATGGACGCCGTCTACCACGAGCGGGGTGTGATCCGCCCCGCCGTGGCCCTGATCAAGGCCCTGGCGGCGTCCCTGTCCCTGGGCTCGGGGGCCTCGGTGGGCCGGGAGGGTCCCATCATGCAGATCGGCGCCACCGTCGGCTCCACGGTGGGGCAGGTCATCCGCATGGCCGAATGGGAACGGGTGACGCTGATCGCGGGGGGCGCGGCGGGCGGCATCGCCGCCACCTTCAATACCCCCATCGGCGGGGTGCTGTTCGCCGTCGAGCTGGTGATGACGGAAATCAGCGCCCGCACCCTGGTGCCCGTCGCCCTGGCCACCGGCACCGCCACCCTGGTGGGCCAGACCTATTTCGGGGATCATCCCGTGTTCCGCCTGGCGCAGGCCACGCAACCGGTCAGCCTCGCACCGGTGAGCCTGTTCGCCGCCTATGCCGTGCTGGGGCTCATCCTGGGCCTGGTGTGCGTGGCGTTCATCCGGGCCGTGTACGCTGCCGAGGATCTGTTCGACCGGATGCCGGGCAACTACTACACCCGCCATGCCCTGGGTATGCTGCTGGTGGGCGTGGTCATGTATCTGCTGATGCACTATTACGGCCACTACTATGTTCACGGGGCCGGCTATGCCACGGTCCGGGACCTGATGACCGGGGCCCTGGGGGCCTCTGCGCTGCTGGCTCTGCTGTTCGCCCTCAAGCTGCTGGTCACGGCGGTCACCCTGGGTTCGGGCGGTTCCGGCGGCGTGTTCTCCCCGGCCCTGTTCATGGGGGCCACCGTGGGAGCGGCGTATGCCACGGCCCTCAATCATCTGGTGCCCGGCCACCTGGATCCGGCAGTGATGGCCGCAGCGGGCATGGGCGGGGTAGTGGGGGCGGTGACCGGAGCGGCGGTCACCGCCATGGTGATGGTCTTCGAGATGATCCGGGACTATCACGTCATCACGCCCCTGCTGATTACCACGTCCCTCGCTTACGGGCTGCGGCGGCTGCTCATGGAGGAGAGCGTGTATACCCTGAAGCTGATCCGCCGGGGTCATTTCCTGCCGGAGCTGCGTACGGCAAGCCCGTTTCTGCGCCAGCCGGCCGCAAAGGCGGCGGACACGCCGGTACGGCGCCTGTCGGCGGCGCAATGGAGCGCCGGCGTTCCGGCCCGGGAGCCGGACCGGGCGCCCCACCTGCTCATCGTCGACCACGGCCGGGTGCGCGCCGTGGTGCCCGCCGAGGAGCTGGCGGCCCTGTGGGCGGGCCGGGCCAGCCGGTTCAATGCAGCCCATGAGGACTTCGTGGTCGTGGGGGCCGGCGAGGCGGTGACCGGTGTCGTGGCCGCCGTGCGCCGGGCCGGTGCGGCGGCCGCCCTGGTCACCGCCGACGGGCGCCTCACTCAGGCCGATGAGGTGCTGGGGGTGTTGAGCGCCGCCGAGCTCGCCCGTCGCAGTGGCCTGGTTCCGGCGATGCTGGGACGGGCCGGGGCCAGACGCCCCTGAGGCGAAGGTGGGGGTGTCCGGGCGGCCGGTGCCCTTGACGCAGGCTTTGCGGGATCGGCGCCCGCCCCGCTAGAATGGGCCTGGAGTTGACCGAAGGGGGCCCAATACATGGCGGACAAGGGCAGGGCGTGATCGCGCGTTGGATCGCTGAGGACTCGCCCTTCCGGTTCGCCCTGCTGGCGGTGCTGGTGGGCTTCGTCGCCGGGCTGGGGGCTGTGGTGTTTCGGGGTCTGATTGCCCTGTTCCACAATCTTTTCTTTTTCGGTCAATTCTCCCTGGTCTACAGCGCCAACGCCCACACCCCGGCCAGCCCCTGGGGCTTCTGGGTGATCCTGGTGCCCGTGGTCGGGGCCATTCTGGTGGCGTTTCTGGTGAAGAACTTCGCGCCGGAGGCCAAGGGCCACGGCGTGCCGGAGGTCATGGACGCCATCTACTATCAGCGCGGGGTGATCCGTCCTGTGGTCGCCCTGATCAAGTCCCTGGCCTCGTCCCTGTCCATCGGTTCCGGCGGATCCGTGGGCCGCGAGGGCCCCATCATCCAGATCGGCTCCGCCTTCGGCTCCACCCTGGGACAGCTGATCCGCATGCCCGAGTGGCAGCGCCTGACC
>Ga0102944_1002302_pt1 | contig 11403 bp, 5 predicted proteins | sample SalPonD_shore_MG_FD_78172 | JGI IMG/M metagenome (GOLD analysis project Ga0102944, IMG submission 78172) | Salt pond soil microbial communities from South San Francisco under conditions of wetland restoration - Salt Pond MetaG... | ecosystem: Environmental > Aquatic > Marine > Intertidal zone >... | reverse complement strand
CCACTCCACCCGGCCCGGGTTGATATCGCAGAGTCCGACGAACTCCACCCGGTCGCCGTACACCCGGGCCACCGGTCTCCCCCACATGCCGGTCCCCCGGCTCCCGGTCCCCACCAGGGCCAGGCGGAGTTTTCCGGTTTGTTTCCTGCTGGCCATCATCCCCGAGACCGGCTGTGCCACCATCACCCCGGCGGCGGCCAGTCCGGACGTCTCTAAAAATCGTCGTCTGTTCATGCGGCATTCCCTCCCTCTGTTCTGTAACGGATCTTTCGGTTCTCCGGGAGTATGTACCCGGTGAGCCTCTGTGTTTTCACTCGGCAGGCGCTGCCTGTCACCGGCGGTTTCCGGAAAGCCTGTGTATCCCGCCATCCAGACGACCCTTCAGTTGCTCGCGATGCGTCAGCGATCCTTGCAAACGATAAAAGGATGCCCTTTCCGGACAGCCGAAGCAATGCCCTTTCTCACGATGTTGGTACACCGGACCCGGAACCGGGCGCTCAGTGCAGGTCGTCCTCCCGGGTGAGCGTGCGTGCCTCGCGCTTCGCTTCTCGTAATACGCTCTGCATGTCGACCGGAACACCGCGTAATGTCTTACTCCGGTCCGCTGCTTCCATAAACGCAAAGATCTCCAGTGTTTCTTGGGGACTCACCGGCGCCACACCGGTCCGGAAAAATTTCACGATCTCCACCACCAGAGGACGATAGCCGGCGTATCCGCCGGTCGGTTCCACTTTGTCCGAACCGAAGACCGTTCCGCCATAATCATGCGTCCCGGCCCGCAACCCGCGAAATGTCCCAATTCGTCCATCCGCCCAGATGCCAACGACCACATCCGTGCCTGCGGTGTTTGCCCGCATCACCGTGCGGCAACCCGTTCCCATGATGGTGAAGAGCATCTCCACCCCGTGAATGCCGTACCAAAACAGATCCGGATGCGTGATCTCCAGGGGCGCCGGACTGTACGTGCTGGCTCCCAATACGTCTCCGACCTCCCCGTTACGAATGGCGTCCGCTTTCTCGAAATATCGCAGGGAAGAAGCGGAGAACACCGGGACCTGGTACTTCCCGGCAGCGTCAAAAATCTGCACGGCGTCCACCAGGGAGGCCGCAATCGGTTTGTCAATAAACAACGGTTTCCCGGCTTGCATTACCGGCAGCGCCTGCTTGAGATGGGGCCGGCCGTCATTTGTTTCCAGGAGCACCACGTCTACCTTCTTCAGAAGTTCTCCGATAGAACCCACAATCTCTACCCCCATCTCCTGCATCTGCTCCGTATAGCCGGGGACCCGGCTCACACTGGATTCGATATCCGGACTCCCCTTGGGATAGGCGGCAACTACCGGAAAGCCGGATAGTTCGGGGCCGGCCTCCGGATCATTCAGCAGCTTGGTAAACGCAATACTGTGGGAAGTGTCTAACCCGATCATCCCCACCTTAACCGGATTTTGTGCCGCCAGCACTCCGGCCGTTAATACCAAACATGCCAAGAGTCCGGCGGAGATGATTCTCTTCATGAAACGATTCTTCTGCCTGCCGCTCTCCCTGAATACAAACTCGTGTTTCCGTACCATGGTCACCTTTCCAGTTTGCTCACCACTGTTTCCTGGTCTTCCTCCGGAGAGAGGCGCCTGACGGCTCCGGGTTCCGGAGGCGACCACCGATCTGACTCACCTGCAGCGCCACTTATCTGCCGGGCAATTCCCGGATCTTGATGTTCCGATACCAGGCGGCATCTACATGATCCTGGATGACGATGTGTCCGTCTTTGTGCTCCCCGAACCGGGGGATGTCCCTAAATTTACTCGCAGCGATGAGGGAATCCAACCGGGGAGTTCCTAATTCGAACTCCACGATTTTTCTCCCGTTGAGCCAGTGCTCCCCGTGATTATTGTGGAGTATGATGCGCGTATGGTTGAATTGTCCCACCGGCATGAGTTCTTTGGCAAGATCGGGCGGTATCAAATCGTAGAGCGCTCCGGCCGTTTGCGTGTCCTTGAGCTTTCCGGGATATCCGGCGTCGTCGATCACCTGGTATTCGAATCCCAGGGCGGAATGCGCTCCCCCGATGGAGGTTGAAATCTCCTCCGACACATTGTACTTCACTCCGCTGTTGCCCCCCGGACCGATCTTCCACTCAAAGGATAATTCGAAATTCCGGTAGGTCTGTTCAGTCATGATATCCCCGCCCTCGACCGGTTGTCCATCCGCCATCCGGGGGACCTCGCCGCTGGCAATCTTTTTTAAGGTGCCGTCTTCAATCGTCCAGTACCCGGTGGGCATATGATCCCGCCCCAGGCCGCGCCAGCCGTCAAAAGTCTTCCCATCGAATAATAACGTCCACCCGTCGGAGCGCTCCCTTGCCGTCAGCGTGTTCAATGCCCCACCCTGATCCTGCCGTGAGCACGCACCTGTCAGGAACAAACAGAGAACACCTATCCATAGTCTGACGTGCCACCGATATGTTGTGGAATAAAAATGCCTGCTCATCTCCCTGTGGGACATGGCGTTCCTCCTCCGTTCTGTGTAGTGGTTATTGTATCCGTCACAACTGAGATTCTCACAATCGTCAGCAATTGCACTCCCGACTATCTCCCTGTGATATCCGGGCGTACGACACCTGAAAAGTCTTTTTTCTCCATGGGAAAAACACTGGAAACGCTGCGAAGAACTGTATACGGATCATGAAGGAACGTCTGTCGCTCGTCTCTCTCAGGAGTAGCCCCGTCGGATAGTGCCCATGCTGCGACCCGGTATAGATTCTGTTTGCCGAAGTACCTGGAATGAGGCCCGCCAGAGATGTCTTCCGCCGGAACGGAAGACGTATCTCTCCGGGTGCCGTTTGCCGGCCGCATCACAGGCTCAGGCCATCGCGGAGCAGCATTCCCGCCGGATTCCGCGATGGCCTGAGATTCCCGTATCGCTTCAAGTAAATTCCATCCACTTCACCGCCGGCGACGGGATTGGTATGGATGGGGGGATTCACCCGTTCTAACGGAAACTGACCCCCAGAGAGAAGCGGTGCACAGAATCAAAGATTCCGAAGGCGGAATAGGCATAATCAACCCGGAGGCCCAGATTTTGAATACCGTAGTTCACGCCGACACCGGCCGTAAACCCTTCCTCGTCATAGTTAAACTTATAGCCTGCCCGCAGAAACAGCATGTCCGCCAGGTTGTACTCCAGTCCGGTATGAATTCGTTCCGAATAATCCCGGGGATGTAAGGCATCCATGGCGAACGTGAGGGAGCTGTTATTGTTGCCTTCCGACCACAGCTGCATGAGATCCATGGCCACGCCGAAATCGAACGTGAGCGGCAGTTCGAACCGCTGATCGTAGTAGTCCGCCTGGTTGGAGAAGTTGCGAATGGATACGCCGAACCTGAGATCTCTGAACCCCGGATAGTACAGGGTACCGAAATCAAACGCCAGATTGTTCAATTTGTTTTCAACTTCCCGTTCCTCGCCCAGATACTGGTCCAGAATGACCACAGAACCCAGGTCCTGGGAGGCGTACTTGACCGAGCCTCCGACGTAGAACTGTGCCATCACCTGTCGGGCATAGGACAGCCCGATTGCATATTCCGACACGTTGAAGGTCCCCATATCTCTGTATCCCACGGCCCGCTCTGCCGGGTCGAAGCCAGAATACGGAACGGTTCGTTTTAAATCCCCATAATCCATGGAGACCAGACTGATCCCGAAGGTGCCCAGATTTCCGAAGCCATAGGCGACGCCCGCACCGAAATGCTTGATATCGGCAATCCAGTTCGTCATGGCGGTCATGGCATCCAACCCCTGGACGGTCGACAGACCTGCCGGATTGGCAAACATGGCAGACGCGTCGCCGGTCACCCCGATAGCGGTGCCACCCATGGCGGCGACTCGGCTGCTGACATCAATGGTAAGGAATTTCATGCCCGCCTGACCGTATTTCACCGGCTGTGCATGGAGGGTCGAGGTGGCAAAGTATCCCAGTAAGATAAGCGAAATGAAAATGGAATATATTTTCTTCATATTAATACCTTTCGGTTTTCTAAATCCCGGGTAAGTCATTTCCGATCCAATCATCGGGCTTATTTAATCACCACGAATTTGCCGATGGCTTTCTTCCCGGTCGGACTGCCGCCCGCCCCGTTCAGTTCTTCGACCACGAACACATAGATACCGCTTACGATCTGCATGGTGCTGAAGGTATCCTGGCGCAGCCATTCTTCGTCGCCGTCTCCGGAATTGTGTTCGATGGTCTGCACATGATCGCCTGTCATGGTATAAATACGGATGTTGGCATAGGGCGGCAGATTCAGGAAATTGAGCCGGCGACCGCTGTATTTCTCGGCGGCCACCGTGTGGTACGGATTGGGCACCACCACCACTTCTTGTTCCCACGAGGTGTGGGGGGGTCTGGTCGGACTGGCCGCTTCCCGATCAGGGGTGGCCGAACGGCCCATCCGGTTCTGATAGGCACTGCTTTCTAACCCATCGTCACTCACGGCCGTCACGTAATACCAGTACTGTTCGCCCACAATGACATCCTGATCAATGTATTCCCGGACATCCGCTCCCACACTATCCACCAGGATAAAGGTGGTGTCCGTCGGTTCGGTCACCGAGGGCGGACGCCAGTAATTACGATAGATTTTATATCCTGCCACATTCCCGGCTCTGGTATCCTGTTCCGCCTCATCTGCCCACTGTAGGTGGATCTGTTCATTCTCCGAGGTCACTGTCAGGCTAGGTGAGGCCGGCGCCAGCGGTACCCCGAAACTTCCGGTACCTTTGTTCACATTATTTCCGGGAGTATTCCAAATCGCAACGGCTTTCCCGGCTTCCATGAAGGCCCGCTTCTTGCTGAGATCCAGGATGGCATCCTTCTTGGCTTGCGAGATGGGATAGGTGCCCTGGGCCGCAATCGGCGTTTGGCCGGTAAAGGCCGGCGAGTAGGGATCCGTCGGATTATCATACACATCGTAGGGCAGCGGTTGCGAAAGATCCGCCCGTTGGGCATCATAGCCGTTCACATACGCGCGCCCGGCATCGATGGCCAAACGCTTGGGGATCATCCCGCCCACAAATGCCATCACGATTCGGACATCATCGCCCGGATTCATCTGATAGGGACCGAACCCGAACAGGAAGGTCTTACTCTGTTCGGTCGTGGGGTCGAACCCATGCTCGGTCCAGGTGTCGGCGAGCACTCTGTAATTCGCCCCGGCGTCGCCCAGGTTAAACTCATTTCCGCTGGCATCCAGAAACTTGGAATAGGCCTGACCCTCTACATCGTTCCAGGGGCCGGACAGGAAAGTATACACCTCCTCGTGGGTGTTCACATTTAAATCCGGGGAACGCTGGCGGTAAGACCATCCTCCCTTGAAGGGCTGTGACGGATCATCCGATTCGTCAGCCACCGAGGCATCGGCATGCAACACCACGTATCCCATGGATTGGGGCTCCCGGAAATACCCCCAGATGGATTCAGGTGTTCCCCGGGTATCCACATTGGGAAATGCGGAAGTTTGATCCGCATCCCAGCCATACCAGAATCGCAGTGAATCCGCCGTGGGGTCTCCTCCTGCGTACTGCGCGTAGGTTGCCCCGTAATAATTCCCCCACAGATCTGCGGGATAGTGGGCATTTGAATTCATGGCTCCCGACAGACCGATATACACATCCTGCCTGTTTTCACCGGAGGTGTTGGTAAAGACATATTCGGTGATAATGATGTTCTCTTTGTCCTTGTCGGCAAAGGCATAGGTCCAGCGTTCCCAGTCAATACCATTGAACCCTTTGATATGATGGTACAACTGGGCATCGGTCGGAATAGTGGCATCGACCGGGTCGTTGATCTCAAACTGGGTGTTCCACTGGTTCCCATCGAAGGTTTTGGTGGGGTAGGGATTCCGAAACGTTCTCTGGAACGCCCCTTCCACAAAGGGCGTCACGTTTTCGAAATCCGAATATTTATGGTGCGCGACCATCGCTACTTTCGCCGTATGGTCCACGTCCACCTGATCCGTCCAATTCATGCGGGTACCCACGTAGACCCCGTAGGTATCCATCATGCTGAGATCAAGATAGTTCGATCCGGCAGGCCACCGGATATCATCGGCCGACATGGCCTCGTTGGAGGTGTAATACAGCTGCCCGATATCCAGCGTACGTGCTGACTGCCCCAGGGCGATGGTTGACAGCAGTAACAGGAACACTGTCCATTGTAACATGATCCGGGGCAACTTCTGCAACTTTTTCATATGGAAATGTCTGTTCAATTTGCCCATAACTTTTTATTCTCCCTCAGTTTGTACGCTACTTTTCCACGACTGCTTGAGCGTTTGTTGACAGGGATGAAGCGGTTGGTCCGGTATGCCCCTTCCTTCCCCTTCATCCCTGTCCAATCGAGTTCAACCGTTAAAAGCCCGGGTGTTGAATTAGAAGCGGAAATTCACCCCGAAGAAGATATCCCGGTGTTCCAGGAAGGTCATTGGGGTGAAGGCCGGCATCTGGATGTACGGCTTCTTGTCGGATTTGTAATCCCCGGGACGATCTTTTCCTGTGACGCTGCCGTCCGGTTGGACTTCCAAATCCAGCGATTCCATATAGGATCGCCATTCATTTCTCCACCACTTATGGCCGTCCCAGGCCCAGTTTCCGTCATACCGGCCTGCCTGGCTGCCACCGATTCCATCGGACAATCCATTTCTACTGGGCAGGGTCATATTCTTATAATTGAACAAGTTGGTGATGTCAATATAGAACGAGGCAGTGACCGTACCCGACTGGAACAACGATTTCCGCAGTCTGAAGTCCCACCGCTGATAGGGCCGCCACCGGACATTATCTTCCACCAGTGGATAATTATTGGGGTTCCAGGTGAAGGCTTGTCCCCGGCGCCAGGTGTAGAGCAGGCTCATATTCAATCCGCCCACCGGCCTGAATGCCCCGAATTTCGGACCCATCTGTTCAGGAGTGTTAAAATCCAGGTTCATTTTAAACAAGGGGCGGACGTCCGGATTGGACACTTCCGTGCTCACTTCCTCCGGTTGCCGGGTCGGATCTTCGTAGTATTCATCATAGCCGAATTCCCCGTTGCTGCTCACCCGGTAATCCAGACTGGCCCAACCGCTGAAGTACGGAAGGGAACCGCGCCGTAATTCCAGAAAGCTTTCGAACCCCCGGACGTCACTGAATTCCATATTGATGGGAATGGAATAATCGCCGCCGGCCAGGAAGTTATAATCCGCATCCCCGATCCGGTTATTGATGTCCCGATAATACCCGGTGACACTCAAACTCATCCGGTTGAAGAGGTTATGTTCATAGCCGATTTCGTAGGCAATGGTCCGGGGAGGCTGGACAGCCGGATTCCCGAGATCGGTAATCCGGTACCCGGAGCTGATATTTTTCTGGGCCCGGTATTGCGAGTACATATCCGGCCACTGGTAAAAATGCCCGTAGTTGAAGAAGATCTTGGCCACCGTCGAAATGGGATGGCTGATCCCGAGCCGGGGACTGAGTTTAAACTGACTGACCCGTTTCGTATCCACCTGGTTAAAGATCTGGTCGGTATTGCCGGGCAGCAGCCACTGCGAATACGGTCCGTTGTTGGGATCATCCGGGCTGCCTTCCATCAACACCGGGTAATCCGCCGTATACATCCAGTCCCCCCGTACCCCGATATTGGCCACCATGGAACCGTATTCCAGTTTGTCCTGGAGATAGAAGGCCCCATCCAGCGGTGCCACGTCCTGAATATCTTCTATCCGGCCGGCGTTCACCGAGGGATCGACCTGGGCATAATACTGATGCAACAACGTGCGGCGGAATTCGAAGCCGGCCTTGACTTCATTGGAAGGATTGACCTGGCTGGTGATTCCACCTGAGAACTCCCACAACTTAGAGTAGGATTCATTAACCGGTAACACACAGGACTCCATCCGGTATTCCCCGGTGATATCACGCCAGTTCACCGGTCCGAATCCCGCAGGACCCTCGTCGTACCATTGACCACCGATGGAAATCAAGGCCCAGTCACGCCAGTTTTCCCAGCCGTATTCTCCGGCGGCCGCCAGCGAATCGGCCCGGACCGTCGAGCCAATCCGCCCTTCATCCACCGCCGTCTGGCTGGAACTGTGCATGGTGCCCCACGCCGTTTCCAGGGGGGCCGTATTGCGATGGTTCCTCGGATGCTCGTATCCCGTCTGGCGATGAGTCAGCTGGAGGTCATAGAAGGTATTGGACGACAGGGTATGGGTCAGTCGCAGACTGTAATTATCCCGGGTTTGCTGCATGGCCGTTCCGCAGTCGGGATACCAATACTTGTTTTCCGCATTGGTCTGGGAATACGGATTCCGGGAAATCTCACCGAACATACCCGGGGTATCCCCGCGACCGCCTGCCTGCACACTGTTAAAGTATGAAAACTGCAATTTGAGATTATTGGTGATATTGCTGGTCAGCTTCCCACGGAATTGACGATCTTCATAGGCCCGCTGGTCGGCAAAGGCGTTCCAATATTCCACCTGTTCCTGCCGGTAGGAGCCGAAAAATTTAATAAACGGCAGAAACGGCACCGGGCCGCCCAACGTGGCGTCTCCGTTAAAATCAGGCAGGACGCCCTGGGTCGCCCACGCTGTAGGCGCCCCATCCTGTCCCCACTGGATATCAACCACTCCTTCATCTTTCAGCCGTTTCAGTTCGTTAATGGCGTCCTGGGATCGGTGCCGCCACAAGTAGCGGGCATACAGTTCCATGGGTTTATTATAATGCGGCGCACCGGGATCCAGGGAAGTCGCGACATCATTCCATCCGCTGAAAAAATCGTTCCCGGTGAATGCGCCGGCGTCCTCACTGACGAACGGGATGACCAACGGGGATTGAAAACCGTACATGTTCGGCCCGAATTGCCGTAGCGCCGGCGGACTATACTTGAAATCGATCGAACCGGAATACCGGTTCCCCCCCTCTTTGGTCACCACGGTAATCACGCCGGATTGAATGTTCCCATATTCCGCGTTGAATCCGCCGGTCTGGACCTTGATCTCCTGCACGGCATCCAGATTCACCTTCATGTGCGGCCGGTTCGAGAGCGGATCCCGTTGGGACACACCATCCACGATAAAATTCATGGTCTCCCAACTATCGCCCCGGATCTGGGGCATATCGTCGTACGTTCCGACAGCCGTAAATCCCACTTGCGCCGCCAGAACGTCTTCCATGGCTTTATACGGCGCCGTCGTCAGTTCGGCCGGGTCGATATTGCGCTCCGTCCCGGAAACATCCGCCTGGACGATGGGCCGGGAGGCCTCCACCACGATCTCCTGGCCGGCGATGGCTTCGACCTCCATCTGAAAGTCCTGCCTGGCCGTTAAACCGATGTTTACTTCCACCCCGGTAATGGTGACCGTTGCATACCCGATAATGGAGGCGGAAAGATCATATTCTCCCGGAGGTACATTCAGAATAGTGTATCGTCCGTTCGTATTGGTTGCGGCCCCCAGTTCGGTACCTTCCACGATGATATTGACACCGGGCAGTGGTTCATTGTTCTCTGCGTCGGTGACCGTGCCGGCAATTTTTCCGGAGGTCTGGGCCCACGCCCCATTCAATCCGACAAAGACGAATAAGACTATTACAAGAAAATATTTTTTCATTACGCTCCCTCCTCAAAGGTCCGTGTGAAACAGGTAAGGTTCATGTAAGGTGCCTGTCCGATTCGGTTCGGATGGCTTTATAGCCTTGCTGTCATGGCCGGCCTCCTTCCGGTGCTATCTATTGTATTCTGCATTGATGACTGCTATCCGGGATCACTCCCGGCTGCTTTTTCTTTCAGGTGCAACCTAACAAGTCCGGGTGGTGCGATCGTCACCCGGCCGGATACCTCCGTCTGGCACCGGGGTGACGGGAATCCGAGCCGCCGGGTTTGGCATGGTGGCAAAGACGCCGGCCCGGAAAATAGATTTCTCATCCTTTCCGTCACCCATCAGAATGGTCCGATTCTCGGGCAATAGAACCGGTGATATTGGTTGGAGGGGAGGCGTGATAAATACCACCAGTTCATTGCCATTTCGAGGTTTTTGCGGCATGTAGCAGCCACTACCAGTGTTTGCATATCTCCATAGAAATCTGAACTTCTGCCAGATTCCGGGAGCCCGTTTGCGCATTTCCTGTACGGTGGTAGCTCCCGCGACCCGGATTCGGAGCAACCTGGCCGTTAATCAGCGCCCATGCCGTCCTGTGGTGTCGGCCCCTCCCACGGGAATAGTCCGGGAAATCGAAAATAACAAGCTCCGCCCTTCCCCACCGAATCAGTGAGAAAGAACCGGAATTGCTCTCTGGATCCCCCGCCCTCTCCCTTCTCTCCCGGGAGAAGTCAATACAAGCTACCTCTGCCCCCGGGATGGATCTTTCTTTCTCCTCAGCAGGGGAATAATTGCTCCGGAGCCCTTCACCGGGCTCTCTCCTCCCCTGTCAACATTTTGTTGTAAGAGGATATCGAAATCTGTGCGTTTCCTATATACATCCGGCCCACTGTAGGGTTCGAGGTTTCACCTCCCTCGAAAGTAGCTCCGCAGGGCCACGGATGTGCTCCTTCACCTATATGAAGTATTTTCTCTGCCCGTCAATTCCGTGAATCGAAACATCTCACATTCACGTCATGTCGTTGGTGCAATACGCGGTTTCACCAATTTCAACCCACCAGCCACATCCAATTTCCGCCAGTGATCCGTCTTTTGTCGTTCTGACCGAAGTTTCCGCTTAGTAATCCGGAGTGGAATAAAAACGACAGGAAAATAAATTTGGAATCCTTTTCGCTGTCGTCTTGGCAGATAGATTAAACACGGCATGTTTGATTGTCAAGATATTTTTGTGTGACGGTGTCCATCGGATGAACAAATATCGGCATGAATACCGCTTCTGACCGGTGATTCCCCGGTTCCCGGCTCGGTACTGCTCGGGGTGGAAGGCGCCGGCCACCTGCACTCATTGCCGCGGCCGGATCCGGACACCGGAGGGTGTGTGAAAACAAAAAATCAAGTACGGAATTTGTCATCCCCCCGATAAACTCGCACCAACCATTTGCCAGCGAATGGGGTGCTCCTGGATCGGGGCAGGCTGAGCGAAGGTCCGACGAGTCGGACCGCAGTCGAGGGATCTCGTTGTTCCGGCTCGAGGTCTTATATGACAAGGTATGACCACTGTGAGGAGCCGAAGACCAGGAGATTCTTCTCACGAAGCGTCGGGATCAGGTTTTCCAACAACTCTATCCCCTCTGTCTCCCCTTTCTCCCCGAATGCTATGACTTTGTCAAGCCCTACGCCGCCTGTTTTTGCCGATCAAACCGGGACGTATGCTGTGGATCATACGGCGTCTGACTGTTCCAAATCGCACACATGATCTTGATCATCT
>Ga0102944_1002301_pt1 | contig 11407 bp, 10 predicted proteins | sample SalPonD_shore_MG_FD_78172 | JGI IMG/M metagenome (GOLD analysis project Ga0102944, IMG submission 78172) | Salt pond soil microbial communities from South San Francisco under conditions of wetland restoration - Salt Pond MetaG... | ecosystem: Environmental > Aquatic > Marine > Intertidal zone >... | reverse complement strand
ACTGTTTTGAGTAGATTTTATCTCGAACTCACGTTAGTGACTCCTTTAAATAGAGGAAACAAGACGATATTAAGAAATACAGTATAAGATAAAGGCTTGCATTAGAATACAGATAATATTACTATCAACAATAACTTACGTCTAATGGAGGTTGTGAATGTCGAAGAAAAGTATACCTGTACTACTGCTATTATTTTGTGTAGCCTTTTTTTATAGTTGTAAAAATAGCAGAAACACGCATTCTTCAAGATCAGGTAAGCCGAACATCATCATTTTATTTACAGATGATATGGGTTATGGCGATTTACAGGATTATGGAAATCCCAATATCCGAACACCCAATATTGATAGATTGGCTGATGAAGGAATACGATTTACTTCATATGAAGCTGCTCCCTGGTGTGTACCGTCACGTGCGGAATTAATGACCGGTGAATATATTCCCCGTCTTCATTTTGGCGGCGGGACCGGTGCCGGCGGACATGGTGGTTTATCTGATAGTGTGCTGACGTTAGCTGAAGGACTTAAAAGGGCTGGGTATGCAACAGGTATGGCAGGGAAATGGCATTTAGGTTATGATCCGAAAAAATATTTACCCACCAATCGCGGATTCGATTCGTGGCTTGGATTACCATATTCCAATGATTATAAAAAACCGTACGTGCAGACCGATGTGCCTTTGGTTATGTATCGAGATACAACGGTTGTTGAATATCCTGTAAATGAAGATTCGTTAACCATTAAGTATACGCACGAGGCGATTCGTTTTATTACTGATCATAGCCATGGCAAGCAGCCATTTTTCTTCTACTTAGCCTATAATATGCCGCATTTACCTATTCACACAACGACTCAATTCCTGGGAAAATCAGGTGCTGGATTGTATGGTGATGTTGTTGAGACTATCGATTGGAGTGTAGGTAAAGTTATGCAAACCTTAAAAAATGAGCATCTCGCAAACAATACGATTGTCTTTTTTGCTTCTGATAATGGTCCCTGGAATAATGCCCCGCCTCGTATGTTTCGTGTACCCCAAACACCACCCAAAGGTGAGCATTGGGATTTACGCGGACCCAACAAACACTGGTTTACAGGCTCTTCAGGTCCCTTAAGAGGCTCAAAGCATACGAGCTGGGAAGGTGGAACACGTGTTCCTGCTATGATCAGATGGCCCGGTCACATTAAACCAGATCAGGTTTCCAGTGAATTGGTCACTAATTTAGATATGTTCCGAACATTTTTGACCGTAGGGGATGGTCACTTGCCAGATTATCCTCTGGATGGATATAATATGCTTCCTTTTTTTACGGGCAAATCCCGAAAATCACCGAGAAAAGAGTATGCATATTTTCTTCATGGAAAATTTACAGCACTCAGGGTCGGTAAGTGGAAACTGAAAATCAATGATAAATATCCCGAGTTATATAACTTGCAGGTAGATGTTTCAGAAAAATATAATGTGGCTGATTCTCATCCTGATATTGTCCATTCATTAAGACAAAAAATGGATTCTATTGCCACCAGATTGGGAATGAATGGTATGACGTTTCATTCGTTTTAATCAATGGTATAAATTCTTTACCGATCAGACCTTAGAAAAATCGACGTTAAGAATTTGAACGAATGTAACATTAAGAAAAAAATCTATACCGCGTGGTAACTGAAATCAAGTCAGTTCCGTTATGGACCATTAGATTTTTAGTGGAATGGAGGCAAATTTAGCCTATTTTTTGTCAGACATCGATTTTAAGTTACTTTTCATCAGTGAAAAGTAACCTAATGAATTAGGGAAATGTAATTCATGAGCCATATAGCCCCATTCAACAAAAATTCTAAGCATGAACTCAAGTTATGGGGACTTGATTTTGTAATCCCTCCAAACTTCTTCATTCATCATCAAAATCCTTTTTAATCCTATAAATCGAATTCCTTGTTTCTTTACTGAATTGATCAACTTCATCATCACTAATCAGATCTTCTCCGTAAAACATCATCAATTGTAATTTGGCTTTGGAACGAGCAAATCCATCGAACATTTGAGCTAAGTTCTTATCACGATTTCGCATGAGCTTATAAATTTTAAGATATCGTTCGTGTGAACTTTTCTCATTATCACCAATAATATTATTCACATCATTCAGAACCCGGTCACAATATCTTTTTAAAGCTAAAGGCCGTAAATTTTTAAATTTTTTTCAATCAGATTCAGGAATTTGGTCAAACATAACAATACTTTAGTAAGTTGTTAATTAATTTTGGTTGTGTATTCATAAATGGTAATATTATTTCCAGAAAAATTATTGGGAAAAGCGTACGATCCTTTTTACAATCCTTCATTAATATGCTAATAATTTCTGTAATGTATTTTCAAATCGAGAATTAGCTAAATAACTCGATTCGAGTGGGCCGGCTGTTGGGACAGGAGTATCAAGGGAAGCACATCTCATAACAGGAGCATCAAGGAACTCAAAACAATGTTCATTGATCAATGCGGAAATTTCACTCATAGGTCCCATCGTCAAATTCGGTTCCTGTAATAACAAAATTTTATTTGTTTTTTGAGCAGATTGTTTGATCGTTTCCAGATCAATCGGAATCAGGGTACGGAGGTCTAAGACTTCCAATTCGACATTTTTATCTTCCGAATAGATATGGGCTAATTGTAATGCCCATTGAAGTCCCAAGCCATACGTTATGATTGTCGCATCTTTTCCTATTTTGCGTATTTTCGCTTTCCCCAACGGTTCATACGAAACTTTGTCAGGAGTCTCTGCTTTTATACTTCGATAAAGCTTTTTATGCTCGAAAAATAAAACCGGATTGGGATCCTGTAACGCACTGTAAATTAATATCTGAGCATCTTCAACCGTACCGGGAACGACAATCTTCAAGCCTGGATGTTGCATAAACCATCCTTCCGGAGAAGCCGAATGAAAAGGTCCCGCACCAACACCACCGCCACTAGGACACCGAATGGTCACATTGACAGGTGGTGACCAACGATAATGTGATTTCGCCAGGTTATTGACGATTTGATTATATCCACAGGTGATGAAATCCGAAAACTGCATTTCAACAACCGGTTTGAATCCTTCAAGAGCCAACCCATAAGCGGCACCTAAAGTACCGGATTCGATGATTGGTGTATTCCGGATGCGATCTTTACCATATTTCTCAAAGAAACCTTTGGAGACTTTAAAAACACCGCCATATTCCGCAATATCCTGTCCCATCATCAAAAAGGATTCATCTTCATCAAAAGCCTGTTCTAAACTGTTTTGAATGGCATCAATAAATCTTTTAGTTGATACGGACTTTGATTTAAATTCAGATCTGTTTTTATTAGGCAACGGAGCCCATATAGCGTTTGTTTCTCGTTCCTCATCGGGTTCTGGAAATGGAGCATCAAGTGCTTTTTGTAAATCATCTTGAAAGGATAGATCCACTTCATCATAAATCTCATCAATTGATTTTTGCTCAATAAGTTCATTTTCAACGAGCCATTTTTCCATTTGCAGGATGGGATCCTTTTTTCTCCATTCATCAAATAATTTCTGAGGAACATACGCCGTACCGGATGCTTCTTCATGACCACGCATCCTAAATGTTTTAGCCTCAATCATAATAGGCTTCCCACTCCCAAGAACTCTTTCCCGGCCGTAAGAAACGGCATCCATTACTTCAAAAATATTATTACCATCGATTTTGAGTCCTTCGATACCATAACCTTTTGCTCTGTCTACCAGATCATCACAGGCAAATTGTTCACTAATCGGGGTAGAAAGGCCATAGCCATTGTTTTCAACTAAAAAAATAACCGGTAATTCCCAAACAGATGCTAAATTAATCGATTCATGAAAATCTCCTTCGCTGGAAGCTCCATCACCGGAGAAGCTGAGAGCAACAAAGCCGGCATCCTTCATTTTTGAGGCGAGAGCCAAACCGTCCGCCACGGGCATCATTGCTGCTAAATGGGAGATCATGCCAACAATACGATGATCAAGAGTTCCAAAATGGAAAGAGCGTTCTCTCCCTCTGGAGAATCCGTCTTTTTTCCCTAATAATTGACAAAAAAGCTCATATAAGGGTACTTTTCGGGTTGTAAATACACCAAGATTTCGATGCATTGGCAGAATATAATCTTCATTGAAAACGGATAAAGTAGCGCCCACAGCAATAGCCTCTTGTCCTATGCCGGAAAACCATTTACTGATTTTGTTTTGGCGTAACAATTTCAGCATTTTTTCTTCAATTCGGCGGGGGAGGAGTAAACTTTTGTATAATTCAAGCGCCTCTTGTTGAGATAATTTATTTTTAGTTGTAATCATCTATTTAATTAGAATAATTTCTATTTTATGAGGATTATAAATTTATAGAGAAAAAGATTATTAATTGAATTTTTAAAAAATATTGAACTGTTTTAAATATAAACACGTTTCATCAATACAAGTTCATTTAGCATAATTTATTCAGGAGTAAGTTATTTTTTTAACATAATAATTCCCAATTATCTTATATTTGGTAAATTATTTTTAATGAGAGTGATTGTTTGAGATATTATAAGACTTATTTGTTTATTAATCAGATGTTTATGTGTTGTAAATATTGAAGTGGCAAAGTTGCAAAATAGTAGACGTTTCTGGAATTTAAAAAAAGTCAACCTGGATGCGACCACATGCAATTTCGGTATACTATCGAAATTACACGTAGAGTTGCATTTTTTCATATATAACATCGGAACCAATAAATGTTACCGGATTTTCAACAATTAAACTTTTTATATGAAAGTATATAGGGTAAATGAAAGCATTAGGAAGACAAATACTAGTTGAGTATTACGATTGTGATACGGAAGTCATCAACGATGTTGCTGAAGTTGAAAAAATCTTGTTAGTAGGCACCAAAAAGTCGAAAGCAAGTATCATTTCTCACAATTTTCATAAATTTAGTCCTCATGGTGTAAGCGGTACAGTTGTCATTGCAGAATCTCATGTAGCGATACATACGTGGCCGGAATATGGTTATGCCGCTGTAGATATTTTCACCTGCGGGGATACGATCGATCCCTGGGTCATTCAGGAACATCTCAAAGATGCCTTTAAATCAGAAAATGTGTCCAGTATGGAACTTAAAAGAGGTATGTTTAAAAGAGGTCCGGGAGAGGATTTACTATTTAAACCCAAAAATGCTGAAAAGATCAATTCAATCTATTAATTAACAGTTTATTAACACGGCCGATGAACACTAAGCCTTATATTGACATCAGTAGTCATTTGATGGTCAATACTCCGAATATATATTGCCTTGTTAAGGGCTCTTCAGAGGGGAGAACGCCTTTAAATGCATTCGATAATGCGTTATTGAATGCTGGGATAGGTGATACCAACTTAATGAGAATGAGTAGTATTCTTCCTCCTGATTGTAAACAGGTGGAGGAATTGAATTTACCTTTTGGCGGACTCATTCCTCTTGCTTATGCTTCTTTGGAATCAACTAAGCCAGATGAAGTCATTTCTGCTGCCATTGCGGTTGGAATTCCCGAAGATCCTACATTACCAGGCGTTATTATGGAACATGAAGATACAGCCCTATTAGATATGGTTGAACATAAAGTCCGTCAGATGGTTATAGATGCATTTGAATATAGAAAACGTCAATTGAAAGAAGTGAAGTCGATCGGCATACAACATACCGTACAAAAATGCGGGGCTGTCTTTGCCGGTGCGGTTCTTTGGTATGATTAACAAAAATTAAATAATGTCTTTAGTTTATAACGAATATTACAATAACTCCACTGGACTTACAGTCGGAATAAACAAATTACTTTTTTCCGAACAGTCTCCTTATCAATTAGTTGAAGTATACGATACGGATACTTGGGGCAATTTATTAACGATTGATGGCATGGTCATGCTGTCTGAAAAAGATGAGTTTGTGTATCATGAAATGCTGATTCATGTTCCGCTTTTTACACATCCCAATCCCGAAAACGTATTGATTATCGGTGGTGGAGATGGTGGAAGTGCCCGTGAAGCTCTCAAGCATAAAGATGTAAATAAAGTAGATATGGTTGAAATTGATGAGACGGTTGTGAGAGCTTCAAAACGTTTTTTACCCAACGTAGGCGATTTTAACAATCCAAGACTGAATGTGATTTTTGATGATGGAATTTCATTCGTAAAAAATGCCCATGATAAATATGACGTCATCATCATTGATGGATCGGATCCGGTAGGGCCCGCTGAAGGATTATTCCGTAAGCAATTTTTCGAATATTGCTATAATGCTCTTACCGATAATGGGGTGTTAGCGACTCAAACGGAAAGCCCCTGGGTTAAAAGTTATCATAACAGTATTAATCAGGTCGCTAAGGGTCTGCGGGAGACATTTGCAATTTCCAAGTTTTATCTGGCTTTCATCCCATTATATCCTACAGGTATGTGGTCTATGGCTTATGCCGGGAAAAATATTGATCCTCATTCCGATGAAGTAAAGCAAAGAGTAGAAGCTGGTTATGGAAAGATGAAAAATAATCTTAGATATTATAATGCAGATATACATACCGGTGCTTTTGCGATCCCTAATTTTATGAAAGAGATTCTTAAATAATCTGAAAATAATTTTAAAATTATTTTGATAAAAACAGAAGGGACGTAGCATGCTACGTCCCTTCTACTATATTTAAAGAATATTATCTAATTATCCCTTTACAGTTAGGTATGGAGATGAGATATTTATGATATGAAACATCCATTTCCATACCTTTTTTTTATCCTGTTGAGTTTATTCCCCTTGAATAAGGTTTGGGCACAAAGTAAAGTTACTCAGCCCAAAACCGGTATTAAATGGATAGACCAACGACATCAGGAGAATCTTCCGGATAGTTTGCGTCTTGTAAATCAAAAAGATACAGCTTTTGTATTCAATGAAATAAGAGCTTATATCTTACATCAATACTATTATTCCGGTTATTTTTCAGGAAAAATTGATTCCATTAAACTGAGAACATCGCAATCTTCAAAATCACAATATTATTTCTATAGTAATCGGGGGCTACGTTATCGTATAGGCTCTTTAAATATTACATCAGATGCTGATTCGGATTCGGTCGAAATATTACCCGATTGGCACCCTCGATATTTATTTAAAAGTAAACCCTATTCTCAAAAACTATTAGAGGAAGGTATCAATCATCTCATTCAGTTTTATGAAGATCATGGATATGCTTTAGTTAAAGTATTTATTTCGAATTTTAAAATCGATCCATCGAATAGAAGTGTTCATATTCAATTGCGCGTTCATAGAGGAGGACGGATTATTGCGTCTGGAGTCATGATTACCAATGTTCATAAAAATGATCCGGATTATTTAGCAAGAATTACAGGAATCAAAGATTCTTCTTTGGTAACTCCACATCTGTTAGCAACAGGACGTACGAATCTTCAAAACTCAAATTTGTTTGATGAGGTTGGTAAGGGTGATATTGTCAAAGAGGATAATAGATATTATGTAGAATATCGTGTGAAAGAGAGAAATCCCAATTCATTTGATCTCTTGGTTGGCTATGTTCCTAATCCTGGTAGAGGTGGAACTATTGTTGGGAATGGAGAATTGCTTTTACGAAATGCAATTTGGAATGGAAGCAAACTGAATTTATCGTTCAATAGACTTCAGAAATATGTGACGAAATTGAATATCGGTTTTAGTAAAGAATGGTTATTGAATATTCCTTTAGGAGTTGGAATGAATTTTCATTTCTTGCAGCAAGACAGCAGTTACCAGGTCAGAAATCTTAAGTTTAATGGTTCGTATAATATTAATTCGGCTACCCAGGTATTAGCAATATTCCGCAGACAAACCGTAGCAGTAAATTCCAATATAATCAATTTGCCACCTGTTTTATCCGGTAACGGGACTTACGGTGGTTTGGGATTAAACTACCAAAATGTCGATAATTTATTGGTCCCCAGACACGGCATGAAGCTATCGATTATGATTCAGTCCGGTTTAAAAAGAATTTCAGATAACAGCCAAATTCAGGATACGACACGGTCACGGATTCATCAAAAAATCTTACAGTTTAATATGCAACCGTATTTTAATCCATTTCGACGACAAGTATTTACTTTATCTATTCATGCTTATTTCATTGAATCCGATGGTTATACCGAAAGTGATCTTATACGATTTGGAGGAGCAAAATCATTAAGAGGATATCGGGAAGATCAGTTTATGGCATCACGAATGTTATGGGGAGATGCTGAATATCGTTACCTACTCGACCCGACAAGTTATGCATTTATTTTTGGTGCCGAAGGAACCTATTTAAGGCCACGAATATCCATAGGTAATAAAACAGTCGCAAAAACGGTAGGGTGGCTGCATTCCTTTGGATTTGGTTTTGCGTTTCAGACAAAACTCGGGCAACTTAAAATAACGTACGCGAAATCACCACAGGATACATTTTCGAATGCTAAGATTCACATCAGTATAAGTGGAAATTTGTAGAGAAGGATGTTATTCGAATGTTAAAAGGCCCGATTTTTTGTTGACAGTCTATTATTATCAATGGTTCCTAAATCAAGTTTAGGATGACGTCGTTTAGTGGCTAATGGTTTTCTTTAGTGCCTTTTTCCTTTTGCAATCGATAAAGGAATGTATCTGTTGAAACCAGCACTATCGTAATCAATGAGAAGATTATAATGGTTAAAATTGGAGCCCAAATTACAAATCCACCAATAGTCCCTAAAACAGCTCCAAGATATTGAATATATTGTAATTGCTCATTTGTCGTTCCTTTAATAAGCATTTCTAGCCGGCTTTCATCTAATTTCAGAATATTTTCTTCGATGAGTTCACGTACATCCAGTTCATTAATCATGGTGAAAATCAGTTGAGTGACCAATGACTCAATCGATTCACTATGATATTCTATTGTATCAGGAAGTTGATCCAGAACATCATCGATACGGTACATCTCCTCGTCTAACTGATCCGGCACCTTTTTTAACCCTTCATCAATCATTCTTTCGATTTCACGTCCTTTGACAAATCGATAAGCTTTTAAGGCCAGTTTTTCAAGACTATTATCTTCAAAAGCCGTATCCAGTTGTTTGACAATTCCTTCGGTCAGTGTTTGGCGAAACTCATCATCATTCATTCGATCCCGGATGTACCAAATAATCAACTCCTTTAATTCCGTCCGAAATTCATTATTATTAATAATATTTTGCAAATAATGTAATGATCGTTTACGATAGGTGGTGATGATTTCCGCATTAGAAATCTTATCTTTAATAATTTCAGGATTAATAAGATCTCGTGATACCGCTTCGGCTAAACGAAAAGCAATACGTGATTTTTGGGAAGGTATAAGTCCCTGACCTAAAATCGGGTGTTTTTTAAGCGGACGGAACAGCATTGTTATTGCTAACCAGTTCGTACCATATCCGATCAATCCACTGACTGTTATTATTCGAATGAGTCCATCCAGGTGAAATGTAAACCCTTCAACAAAAAACTGATAATTGGGAAAATCCCAAAAGAAGGAATAAACGAAAAATGCCAGCAGAACATACGGGTAAGTAAGCAATGCCTTCATCCAAAAGGAACGCCCGAATTTTTGTCGTGCCAATTTCCTGACATTTTCTGATGAATCTGTATCATCTTCAGAAGAGGCAGGACTGTATTTTTCGAAGAGCTCCCAGAAACTTTGAAGATAGGATTGTTCGGAATCTACACCGTTCGTTTTTAGATTTGAATCTTCTTCTGAAGCTTGTTCTTCTATGTTAACTATTTTTTCTTTTTCCATCGGATGTTATCACACCATACTATCGTATAATGATTAATGTATTTTACTAACAATACGTTGAATCATATCAAAAAGTTTAGAATCAGGCCATATCGATTGATTTGCAATGCCGTTTTTAATGAAATCAAGACCATTTTTCAAAGTTTCCCAATCATCCACATTCTGTAAATGTTTCTCCAATTTCTTATCAGGATAAATACAACCATTATTCGTATAAATCCAGTTATCTGCTATTAATTCATCCATAATTTGACCGTAACCGGATGGTCGAGCCGCCTCATACGTTGTCAAATATAATAAGAAATCGGATATTTTTAATAACGGAACCAATTCGTTAGTATTGTTATTGCTGGATTTAGAAAAAAAGCTGTTTTTGATATTTTCTTGCAGCGGTTCGTAAACAATCCATTCTGTTTTTTGTGGCATTTGCAGAACCATTTTATGATGTTCATAAATCAGGAAATACAGATCGTAATACTTTTTTCTCATCTTCGTGCGAACCTCTGATGGCTTTAAAGCGAGGTCTATGGGATGTATACTCTCGTGTGGGACAATAGGTTCTAAACAATTCCATAATGGATTTGGCAAAAAAGATTCCATTGCATTATTTATGATCCACTTGTTGCAATCGTATTTCCAGCTTTGCTCATAATATCCATTTGAAGATGTTCGCGGGTAACTAATCAAACCATGGTTCCAATCCTCCGGAACGAGTGTAAATAAATCATTTAAATCAATTTGTGCCTGTTTCAAACTTGAATAATTATCCGAAATTTTTTCAAGTATATCCGCCGTATTCCACGGTTCTTTGATTTCGTATCGTTTAGATTTCCCCGTTTGTTGGATTTTTATTTTTCCTTTGAATGGTATTTTAATGGCTTTATCACTGAACCAATAATTAGTAGTAGGTTCACCAAGTTTCTGAAAGATTTTCGCTTCTACGGGTCCTCGAAATAGTGATGACGTTAATAGTTTGATCCAAACGAATTTACCGAGCTTAGAAGATAACTTCTTTTCTAAAAGCAAATTACAAACATACCGATTGATCAGCGATTGAAATTGAAGATCCTCAAAAGGCCGGGAATGTTCAATAGTATTTAAAATTCCCGATTTAGATAAATTCTGAATATATCCACGTTTTAATGAATGTTTTTTCAGATACTTACGTATGGTAAAAGCAATGAACTCGCCGGCAGAATCGGTATCTGTGGCAACAACGATCATATCCGCCCAGGGGACACGCTCTTTTAATTTCCTTCGAATATCACGTTTATCCGGATCGGCACGATAATGGAGTTTATTGTTACTGAAATCATATATTGGTTTCCAGCAAAATCCATGAGTTGCGATGACTTCGAGATAGGGAATATTAAAATGACGAATGATACTGGCGATCGTAGGTGATTCAACAATGAGAAGGGTATATTGGTACGATTTAGCCACATTCGACTTATAAAAAGGATCAGATCTTAATTAATTGATGGATTCATCTCCCGTAAGAAACATCGACTGACTAAATGGATTTCCATCATTTTCGAAAAACATCCGGGTAACAATTTCTTTAATTTTACCAAGTGATACCCGTTCTGTGGAGTT
>Ga0102944_1002300_pt1 | contig 11410 bp, 10 predicted proteins | sample SalPonD_shore_MG_FD_78172 | JGI IMG/M metagenome (GOLD analysis project Ga0102944, IMG submission 78172) | Salt pond soil microbial communities from South San Francisco under conditions of wetland restoration - Salt Pond MetaG... | ecosystem: Environmental > Aquatic > Marine > Intertidal zone >... | reverse complement strand
TGGGCCGGTATTTTCGTTTCTCCAGTATTATTAAGGGCATAGCCCACCATCCGGGCTCCGGATGCAATCCCCAAAAACCGAGCGATAGCGCCATAGGTAGAAACCTTTCCCTTCGGTATTTGTGCTACTACCTCATAAACCCGATCGTAATAATCATCCGTTTTTGCCATGTAGAATTTTACGCAATTTTTCAGCCGTGGTTCCATCCAGCGATCCCGATGATTCAGCCAGGTTAACTGTCCGCTCTCCCAACACGCAATAGAGCTCTTTCAACTCTTTGTCTTTCTTCAACAAAGCCAGATGTTTTTTAACGGTCTCCACATCTCCACGTTTAATGGGACCCGTGAGCGCTTCGGCGAAAGTCATACCCTTCGCATTTTCCAGCGTGGTTTGGATCAGGGGCAGCAGCGCTTTTTCGACTTTTGACTTCGGCAATCCCCCCAGCGCTCCGATTTCGACGGATGCATCAAGCAATGTATTTAAATAATTAGAGGCCACAACCGCAGCCGTATGAAGATCGGATTTCTGATCTGCTGTAACTTCGAAACTGTATGCTCCTAATTTTTTTGCCAGGTTTTTAAGGTTCGGAAAGGCCTCTTGATCCCCTTGCAAGCTAAAGTATATTCCCCGGAAAGTTCGGGGACCGGATTCAGACGTAAACGTCTGCAAAGGATGAAATGATACTGTAAGAGCGTCTTTCTTTCGCAATGGATCCAACAATTCGGCCGGCTCGTTGCCCGAACAATGCACGAAAATTCGTCTCTCAAAATTGTCACTCAATTTCGAAAGACGTTCGGCAATTTTCCCAATAGCACTATCGGAAACGGTAATGAAGGTAAGGGTGCCCAGTTGGTCACAATCTGTGGGAAAGGCTCCTGAAATTGGAATATCATACTGTCTGGACAGCTCTTTAGCTTTATCAACACTCCTGTTAAAAACACTTTTTACCGGAATGTCACAGCCCACCAATGTTTTGGTTAATGCGGTACCCAATCCACCCAAACCTATGACGGTAGTTTCAGGCAGCTCCATCGGATTCGATTAAAAAAAGACGCGTTGACGATCGGCGTAAGCTGTCAGCAAGCTTCCGGAATAATCTTCATACTCCCCGCGCAGGAAATTCAGCTTTAGCCCCCATTTTTGAGCAACAATGACTCCGGCGATAAAAGCAGTGGTCCCCTGAATATGAGATTCTCCGCTATTCAAATAATTCATCAACCCGGATTGATTATTTTCTTCAATTAATTTGACGATACGTTCAAATTCCTTCTTGCGATCATTATCAAGCTCACAACAGAAAATAAGCAGTGCATTACGAGGTGCAAGCACTTCTTCCAGCACGTAGGACAGTTCTTTAACAATGGCCGGGTCCTTATCCGCTATTTGGACACTCAAGGCTGAAAAATCATCCGAAAGTGTTTGTAAAAACATCAATTGTTGAAATAAGCTGACGTCTTTGTCAAAAGCCTCGTCATGGATGAAAAAGTCGTCATCCTCATCACAAAACTCATTGCGCATATAATCGTTAACCGGCACTTTACCCAACGGGGTTTCAAACTCCGAATTGGAGCACATCGGCAGCTTCTTATCCAGAACTTCATCGTGTGATTCAATCACCACAACGGTGTCATAATTCGACATATTCAATCGACTATAAATATCACAAACACGATCGAAATTGTCATCATCAATGCGTTCAGGGGCAAACAATACCCGGATAAGCTCGTTCTCTTCTTGGTGATGCTCCCGCGCTTTGTTCAATCCTTCTTCAATTTGTTCGCGGGAATAGGAAGTAATATTCATAAAATAGTGCTAATCAAAGTTTAATTACTGATAATATGCAATTGCCAGCCAGTGGTCTTTATACTGAAAACTACAAATTTTAGCCCTTTTGTCATTATTTATTTCTACAAAAAAATCCGGCTCGCTTACCCGAACTTCCACCTGATTCATATTCAAACGCAGGCCCTGCCCCTCCAGTTTGATAAAGGCTTCTTTGATTGTCCACAGACGGATCGTTTCCAAAGAAAGCAGCTCGTCAGTTTCCCCGGGATGTACAATGCGCCTCTTCAAACGTTCGTGAATCAATCGATCAACAGGTTCGGCATCTACTCCGATGGCGGCTTCGGGACTAATCCCGCAAAAAACCTTATTACCTGTGTGAGCAATACTCACAAAATAGCGGTCAGACTGATGCATCCCGTATGGACGACCCAATGCATCTTTTAGGATTTCGAATTCATCTCCCGGCTCAGACCATTCCGATGCCAGCTGCTTAATGAGTATTCGGGACGAGAGGTATTCCCGCTTGCGTCGCTCATTGGCAAATGCATGGAGCTCTTCAACTTCATGGTGCTGCAAATGAACGAGTGCATCCTCGGAGATCGGCTCGATATGATTGAACCCGAAACTGCTCTTAAAGGGAAGTTGAGATACTATGTCAGACAGCTTGTCAGGCATCTTTATCATTCATTATTAGAATCACGTTTCAACTGTAGAGTTAGCAAAGGTTTAGCAGAAAGCACCATTTTTCAATCAAGGTGTCATCTCAACCGCCCGGGGGAGATCTTCGTTTCAAAGCTTATCCTTTCCGACAAAGATCTCTCATTCCGCAAGCTACATTTGAGATAACAAAAACACGACCGTCTTACTACTCTTAGTTAAAGCTTACACTTCAAAATCTCCAATTTATCGGGGATTCAAAAACGTTTTCATGGCGTTCAGAAAAAACTCACAATTTAGTGCCCAATTCCCTATTTTGAGCGACTTGAAACCATTATAAAAATTAAGAATCAAATTTTAGTATTTTCTCATGAGCAATACTGAATCTTCAGTTAGCGAACAACACGAAATACGCCTTGAAAAGCTGCACGAGCTTCGTGAAATGGGCTACGATCCGTATCCCTATGATTTTGAAGTGACTCATAAAAGCAAGTATATCCTCGAACATCCCGAGTTGATTAAGAAGGATGATCAGGACGAAGATGAGGCTGAGTCGGTTGCAGTTGCAGGACGAGTGATGACACGTCGTATCATGGGAAAATCGACCTTCTTTAACCTGCAGGATTCTCAGGGCCAAATCCAGGTCTATATCCGCCGCGATGATGTTGGTCAGGAAGAATACAACAAAGTCTTTAAAAAACTGACTGATATCGGTGATATCGTCGGAATCAAAGGTCACGTGTTTAAAACCGGTACCGGTGAGACTACGGTCTATGCCAAAGAATTTCGGCTTCTCAGCAAAACTCTTCGTCCTATTCCCATTCCCAAAGAAGTGGAAGAAGATGGCGAAACCAAGGTTTACGATGCCTTTACCGATAAGGAGCAGCGCTATCGTCAGCGTTATTTAGACTTGATTGTAAATCCGGAAGTGCGAAATGTATTTCGCCAGCGGACCGAGATGGTGCAGGCAATGCGGGATTTTATGAATGAGAAGGGTTATATGGAGGTGGAAACCCCCATCCTACAACCCATCTATGGCGGGGCCTCTGCCCGTCCTTTCGAAACCTATCATAATACGCTGGATATGAAACTGTATCTGCGTATTGCGAATGAATTATATCTAAAGCGATTGATTGTCGGCGGGTATGACGGCGTTTATGAATTTTCGAAGGACTTTCGAAATGAGGGCTTGTCTCGTTTTCACAATCCCGAATTTACCCAGGTTGAGCTCTATGTTGCCTATGAGGATTACAACTGGATGATGGACTTCGTTGAAGCTATGATTGAACATGTAGCACAGACAATGCACGGCACCACTAAAGCGCAGGTGGGTGAGCATGAAATCGACTTCAAGCGTCCGTGGCCCCGCATCCCGATGTTTGAGGCTATTGAAAATGAAACGGGCAAGGATCTCTATGGCAAAAGTCTTGAAGAGCTGGAAGCAGTAGCTGATGAGCTGGATATTGAACTTGAAGACGGTGCCGGTAAAGGCAAAATAATCGATGAGATTTTCGGAGAATATGTCGAACCAAACCTTATCCAACCGACGTTCATCACAGATTATCCTATTGAAATGAGTCCACTGGCCAAAAAACATCGCAGCAAAGAAGGGTTGGTGGAACGTTTCGAATGCATCTGCAACGGTAAAGAAATTGCGAATGCTTTCTCCGAGCTCAATGATCCTGTAGATCAGCGCAAGCGTTTTGAGGAGCAAGCAAGACTGCGAGCCGGCGGTGATGAAGAGGCCATGACCATTGATGAAGACTTTCTGCAGGCACTGGAATATGGCATGCCTCCTACTGCTGGACTCGGGGTTGGCATTGATCGACTGGCAATGATTATGACGGATTCAGCTTCGATCCGTGATGTGCTTTTCTTCCCGCAAATGAAACCGGAGAAATAGTTATCAGTTGAGAGTTATTTGTTATTAGTCTCAGCTAACAAATAATATTTAAGTTGATCAAATAATGATTGGCAAGTGTCAAATAACCGATAACAAATAACTGGTAACCAAGCATGAAATTTGAGTGGTACCTGGCCTTACGTTACTTCAAGGGAAAGCGCAAAGGATCGCGGTTCCTGTCGTTCATCAAGGCTATGGCCATAACGGGGGTTGCTATCGGCTCTGCGGGATTGCTTATCGCTCTTTCGGTTGTACACGGTTTTAAATCAGTGATCGACAACAAAGTGTTGGGATTTGCGCCTCATATCTCAATTACAACTTTCAGCGATGACCCTATCTACCGGGCCGACACCCTGCTACCGGATATCAAAAAGTATCCTGAAATAGCTCAAGCGCAGGCCGTGGTCGATGGGCAGGCCATGATACAATCATCAAAAGAAGTAACCGGGGCACAGTTCAAAGGGGTTGATGAAACCGGCGATGTGACAGATATTCGTAACTATATCAATAAAGGGAAATACGATCTTTCTACCGATAGCAGCGGACTTCCGGGAATTGTAATTGGTGCAGATCTGGCCAAAACGCTGGACGCAAAAATTAATTCCGTGCTTACGACTTATACTATGGAAGGAATGCCCTCCCCTCTTAGTTCGCCGGAAATCAGACAATTTCGATTGACTGGCATTTATCAAACCGGTGTAGGTCAGTTTGATGATATCCTGGCCCTGGTCGCACGTCCCTATGCCCAGCAACTATTTGAGATGCCAAAATCCAATGCCTCAGCTATCGAAATCCGGCTTAAAGATCAGTCGAAGATAAAATCCTTTGATCAAAAACTAGCCGACGATCTCCAGTTTCCCTATTTCACCGAGACCATCTATGATCGATACGGGAGCATTTTCGCGTGGGTAAATCTACAGGAACAAACCATCCCCTTTGTGATTAGTGTGATGATTATTGTGGCTGCCTTTAACCTGATCGGTACCATTCTGATGATGGTGCTCGAACGTACGCGTGACATTGGCATTCTTAAAACCATGGGCGCCGGTGATAAGAGTATCCGTTGGATCTTTCTACTTGAAGGACTGTTTGTTGCCATAGTAGGTTTAATTATTGGGATATCCATATCCCTTGCCTTTGCCTGGCTGCAATCGACCTACCACATCATTCCGCTTTCCGAACAAAACTATTATATGGCTTATGCCCCCGTTGAGCCGCATTTGTTGGATTTTGGGATCGTTTCAATCGTTTCTTTGGCGCTCTGTGCTTTAGCTTCCTGGCTCCCCGCACGTATCGCATCCAAAACCGACCCGTTGAAAGTAATTGCATACGGCAGATAGTTCACTGCTATTCATTGTCACTTCTCTAGCCAAAGTCAGCTCATAAAGCTATAGATTCGAATTTTACGAATCTATTTACTGCGTATCATATTAGCCGGCTATTATAAATGGTAAGACTGATTTATAGCATGAAAAAAGAGGCAAAATTCAGGGTCGTTAAATCAAAAAAATACAAACTTAAATGAAAAAATATTTGTTTAAAACAACAGAGATAAACAGTAATAAAAGAGATGATAAAATGATATTAATAAAGACAAATATCAGGCTATTCAAATTAAATTAATTATTAAAATCGAAATATTATGAAAGTCATTAACGGTTATACGCAAAAAAATTTAGATGAAATTTGGCAATCACTACATAACGATAAATCAGATTCGTCAGCAGAATTAATTTTTGAGAGTAGCTCAGAACAGCTTATGATTGTAAACACTCCAAAAGGCCATCAAATATGCGTCGCAAGATCCCCGGGCAAACGCTGGTATGAGACATGGATTGATATGCCTTAGAATCTATCTAAACTGAAATGAAATATTTTCATTTAGGTGAAAATATTTCACCTACAATCACATATTATATGTAAATAATATGTGACATTGCCGACACTGCATAAAGATGAAGCCAATCAACAAATTCAATTAAATTTTTAAAACCGCACTTCAAAGGTGCGGTTTTTTAATTTTGGAGAACTGCATTATCATAAGAAACACTCACGATAATGCAGAAGAAATCTTGAGCCGGCTGAATTCCTCGAACATAGTATCAAATTCATTGATGCGGTTAGACCAATCCAGATGCTTGTTAATATTTTGCAGGGATGATTTGGGCAACGGCTTGGTTTCTCCGGTGAGTAGATCTTTGAGGTAATGGAAAAGATCGTCTTCGCTGTCATATAACACCGGGGCATGTAAAAGCGGCTTATGCAAGCTTTCGGGTATAAGTTCGGGATAATGCAGTCGGTTCGGCACCAATGGATGACAGCCGCAATAGATGGCTTCCATGATTGCAACACAAAAGAATTCGTAGGTAGCTGTGGAAACCACGATATCCCCGGTATGAAGCAGCTTGCTATAGTTTTCCTTATTCTCGACATAGCCAAAATGCGTAATATGCCGTCCATACCGTTGCCAGGCTTTCTCAAACTCTTCGGGCTTCTCATGCTTGGAATCGCCGGCCAGGATAAGATCAAATGTCAAATCAATATCATCCAGCCGGTTAAGCACACGAAAAAACATCGCCGGATTTCGATCAAATTGCCAGCGCTGATTCCAAACGATTACAGGATTATCATTGGATTTCCTCAAATCCGGTTCCGCGTCAAATCGTTTAAGATCCAGTCCCGGATACAGCACGACGCTACGATCGGCGATTTTATCCACCGGGTAATAGTGCTTGTCATCAGGATAATGCTCCAGGAAATCCGGAAGGGCGTTTAAAAAATCACTGCGATGGAATTTTGAGGAGAAGATCAGCCGATCCGCCGAGAGCATACTCAGATAGCTGAGATAACAGTACGTGAGATCCCGCTCCTCTCCTTCCGGCATTGGCTGCGTAAACTGGTTTTCGTGCATGTACATGATCTTCGGCACATCGGCAAACCGTGGATTTGTAAGCGCCAGAAAGGCCGGCAGATTCGTCATACTGCTTACCAACAACAGATCAATATCATCCTCCACTTCTTTAGTCATACCGGCCAATACTACAGAGTTGCCATGCATCTTCCACTTTCGACCTTTATAACTCAGGTTTATGGGGATGATGTTATGCCTGGAATACTTTTGTAGCCCTTTCAAAAAAGCTTTATGCGACCCGCTAAAGAAAGGTTCAACAGCCAGAATGTTCATGAAGATCGTAGAATTGGTGAATGATCGATAGATTTACAAAGTGAGATAAAAAGCAAGATAAATCATTAATTCAATAATTCAATCCATCAATCATTGCTATCGAAAGCGGGCTTCTATGTCTTCCAGCGGGATATACTCCAGCGTGGGTTTATTGAGTGGATCTTTATACGGTTCGTCACAAGCAAAAAGCTGATCAAGTAAATTTTCCATCTCCAAATCGGTAAGTTTCTTACCTTTTGGGATGGCAGTCTTGGAAGCAAAAGCAATCGCCAGTTTTCGTCTCTCATCAAATTCAAATTTTCCATCGAGTTCACGATACTGTTGCAACATTGATTTAAGCACCGACTGCTCATCCCCCACATCAATATCCGCAGGCACGCCCGAAATCATCGCCGTATTCCCGCTCAATAGTTGTACATTAAAACCCATCCGCTGGATTATTGGATGCAACTCCTCCAGCAACGAAAACTCCGAAGCCGAAAACTCAATAGTCTGGGCGAATAACAACTGTTGCGTGCTTGGGATAGCCGACTCCGTCGCATTAATCGCCTTCTCAAAGACGATACGTTTGTGTGCCGCATGCTGATCAATCATGCATAGTCCCGAGCGCGTCTGCGTCAAAATATAACAATCATGCAGCTGCCAGAACCCCCGGTCGCGCATACGTTCAGGCTGATTTGTCTTGGAGCTCCCCGAATGAGCTTCCTTTTTGTTTTGATCCTCAAAATCGTACAATTGCTGCGGAAAGTCGTTCTGACCCTTACGGGATTGGGGGCGATCAAAATTTATGCGGGAGGGAAATTTTACCGGCTGCCTTTCCTTTGAGTTGCGATTCGTATATCCCCCAAAACTAAAATTCGATGAGAAATTATCCGAGGATGATTCATAGTTGGGACGCACCTCATCATTGGGGACATCCGGTACCATAAATTGCTCATTCAGAGCCTTTTTGACGACCGATTTGGTCAATTTGATCACGCTTCGCTCATCTTCAAATTTCACTTCCTCTTTCGCAGGGTGCACGTTGACGTCTACCTGTTTGGGATCTACATTCAAAAAAATAGCATAAAAAGGATAATCCTTTTCACCCGTCCAGGTATCGTAAATATTCAGAATGATATGCGTCAGATAACGATGTTGAATGGGACGACCGTTGACAAACAAAAATTGCTCTCCACGACTCCGTTTTGTGAGTTTAGGATCACCCAGTATCCCCCGAACAGTCAGATAACTTGTCTCCTCTTTAAAATTTATCAGGCTGGCCCGGTAACTTTTGCCAAACATATCCACTATACGATCATTCAGTGTCTGTTCTTTTGGAAGATCGTAGATCGTGTCAGTGTCAGCAATAAGTTTAAATGCCACTTCGGGATAGGCCAGAGCAGCTTGCTGAACTGTTTTTAGAATATGACGAAATTCAGTGGCATCGGTTTTTAAAAACTGCCGGCGGGCCCGCACATTATAAAACAGGTTACGGATAGATACCGAGGTACCGTCCTCAACGGCAGCAGGCTCGAATGACTTTTCTTCCCCGCCCCATATTTCATACTCATAACCCATTTCCGCTTCCGGCGGCTTGGTTTTCAGTGTCACTTGGGCTACCGAAGCTATAGAAGCCATTGCTTCTCCCCTAAAACCAAGTGTTCGTACACGGAAAAGGTCGTCTACATCCTTAATTTTTGAAGTTGCATGCCTCTGAAAACAAAGCCGGATGTCCTCCTTGCCCATCCCACTGCCATTGTCAACCACCTGAATGAGCGTACGCCCCGCATTTTGAACAACGATTCTAAGCTCATCACTGCCGGCATCAATAGCATTATCTATAAGTTCTTTAACGACCGAACTCGGGCGTTGTATAACTTCACCGGCGGCAATTTTATTGGATATTTCGGGAGGAAGCTGATGTATTATAGAATGTTGTGAATCCGTATCCTGGGTCAAAGTCAGTCCGTACTTCTATTACGTGTTTTTATTGGAGGGATAATAAAAAATCATTACCCATTTCTTAAAAAATAATCCTGTTCAAAAATCGACGTATTCCTAGCTATATAAACGTAATTATGTAGATTACCAAAGCCAGTCCCAATGCATATAACAATACGGATCTACCCTGGTGGTATTTTGCATGTTTACGTTCAATCTTGATACGCCGACGATCTCGCTCATCCTTTTTAGGATCATAATAACGAAATTCATAATTAAATCTCTTGGGCTTTGGAGTATGCCCGAACATTGGTTTAATCATAACAGCTTCCTTTGGGGTGAATGGTTGGTTCCATTACTAACGAAATATAACCAGAAAAAAGTTTAATGTGCAGGTTTGAATTGCGACAGATCGATCTTCGATCGACGATGAACGATTTCTACGCATGCTTACTGATAAATACCCTCTTGATTAGTTCTGAAAGGGTTATCTATTAGCTAACTATAAAAGTGGAATATAATCCACTTCTGTTTAAAAATTGGATAACAGGCAGGGTATATAATAATGAGTAGCAAATTAAAAAGGATGAAGACCTAAGTACACCATAAGTGTTGGTACCAAATAAATAGCATGAATAGATATAAATCAGAAACCAAATAGGATTGCTTTGAAGTCAAGAAAATCCAAATAAAATTCGAAACCCAAAACTTACTTAAACGCTCTTATTCAGAATCTTGTCCCGGTAGGTTTACCTGCAGCATTTTCGGCTTATGACATTAATTCTTCGTCAATACCAGGATCCTCTCTATAAAAATATCGTCAAGAATGGATACTTAATATTTCCTTTAGATTTATTACTTATAATATATGTTATAAACATTATAAATGTTTAAATGTTAACATAAACATTTATTTCTAAACTGAATATTAATTTAGAAATTTATTGTTGCTTTCAGATAAAAGAATATATTGTCGATAAATTTATTTAGACAAATTAATATTTACAAAAAATATAATAGTGATTAGGAGAGGAACTAGATTAGTAACCAGATTTAAACTGAATGCCAAAATCAATTTTTAGGGATGACCAATATAAAATGCAATACAAAATGAACCGCAATTTAATTATGCTGTCCATTTTTTTTGTCATCTCAATAATTTCCATTCTACTACTCGGAATAAAAATCAAACATTATACAGCCGGCATACGTGGCTTTGTGGCTGAGCAAGGAATCTGGGCCAAGCATCAGAAAGAAGCCGCTATTGCTCTAACACAATATGCACACTCGGATGACGAGCTTTACTACACTAATTACCAAGATCATCTAGGATTTATTGAAAGTTCTATTGCGGCTCAAAAAGAACTGGATCGTCCAAAGCCAGACTTAACAAAGGTCTACAAGAACCTGATGGCTAACGAATCAGGCAGCAAAATTAATGAACAAAACATGGCTGATGTTTATGGTTGCCTTATAACCCGAAACGTACCGTTTAAAGCCGTGCTCGGTTCCCACCCATTCAACAAAGCTTTTCAAGAACGCAAACAGGCTGAAGACCTCTTTGAGCAATTACAGTCTGTTGCCACTCAATTACATGGCTTTATTTCTCGCGGCCAGCTAAACGAAGCCCGGGAAGATTCGCTGGTCTCCCAAATATACCAGTTGGACCAGCAGATAACTCCCCACGAAAAGAAGTTCATGTTCCAAATGGATCGTGCAGCCAACCTACTTGAGGGTAACTTTTTTAATATTCTTTCCATTATTGGTATTCTGGTGGCTTTATTAGTCATTGCTGCGATTGTCAAATTGTTTTTTGATATGAAACGGTGGAAACGATCGGTAGTGTCCAGCCTTGATCAATTTCGATTGCTGTTTGAAAATAGTACTGAAGCCATATTATTAACTACACCAGAAGGTGAGATTAAAGCTGTCAACTTCAGTGCATGTCAATTATTCAG
>Ga0102944_1002299_pt1 | contig 11411 bp, 13 predicted proteins | sample SalPonD_shore_MG_FD_78172 | JGI IMG/M metagenome (GOLD analysis project Ga0102944, IMG submission 78172) | Salt pond soil microbial communities from South San Francisco under conditions of wetland restoration - Salt Pond MetaG... | ecosystem: Environmental > Aquatic > Marine > Intertidal zone >... | reverse complement strand
TACGTCTTCCAGTACAGCACGGGCATGTCCGCGGCGGTCGCCATCGTCGACCGCATCGAGTCCGAGGGCGAGACGGCGGCCGAGGACTACCTCGACGCGCTCCGCCTCGGCGGCAGCGAGTACCCACTCGACGTGTTGCAGACGGCAGGCGTGGACATGGCCACGCCCGAACCCATCCAGACCGCCATCGACGTCTACGACCGGCAGTTGGACGAGATGGCGGCGCTGCTGGAGTGAGTGCTGTTCGCGGAGATCAGGCGTCGACGCCGAGCGACTCGACCCAGGGGCAGAGCGGGTCGCTGGCGAAGGGGTCGCCGGTCACCGCGTGGGCGCGGGAGCGTGACCCGCCACAGAGCGCGCGGTACTCGCATTCTCTACAGGACCCGAGCAGTTCGTCCTCGTCGCGGAGGCGGGTGAACAGGTCGCTGTTCCGGTAGATGTCGACGAGGTCACGGTCGGTGACGTTCCCGGCCGATTCGGGCAGGAAGCCGGAGGGGTAGACCTCGCCCTCGTAGCTCACGAAGACGAAGCCCTTGCCGGCGCGGGTTGAGCCGACGCGGACGCCCTGACCAGAATCCGCCCGCTCGGCCCGGTCCGCGACCCGGCGGTAGTGTGGGGCCTCGACCGTGATGACGCGGTACGGCGCGTCGCGCTGTCGGCGGTAGAGCCACTCCATGACCTCGACGGTCTTCGCTGGTTCGAGTTGGGCGAGGTCCTCGCCGCGACCGATGGGTACGAGGAAGAAGACCTCCCACATGGCCGCGCCGATTTCCTCGACCAGGTCGGCGATGGCTGGCAGGTCGTCGACCGTGTTGGCGGTGACCGTGGAGTTGATCTGGACGCCGAGGCCGGCCTCCCGAGCCTGTCGGGCAGCTCTGATGATGGTGTCGAACGAGCCCTCCTCACCCCGGAACCCGTCGTGAGCCTCGGGGGTGGCGCCGTCGAGGGAGAGCGCCATGCGTCGCACGCCGAGGTCGGCGAAGCGCTGGATGGTCTCCTCGGTCAGCAGGGGGGTCGAGGCGGGCGTGACGGCCGTGGATATCCCCTGGTCGGTGGCGTACTCGAGCAACTCGAAGAGGTCCGGGCGCTTGAGCGGGTCGCCCCCGGAGATGACGAAGACGGGCGATGGATGGCCGAACTGGGCGACCGAATCGACGAGGGACTTGCCCTGTTCGGTCGTGAGTTCTGCGGGGTCGCGGTCCGGTTGGGCCGAGGCGCGGCAGTGGTCGCACTCGAGGTCGCAGGCCTGGGTGACCTCCCAGGTCACGATGAGCGGCGTCTCGCCGTAGTCGCGGCCGCCGGGATGCTCCCCGTGGTTCATCGTCCAGGACTACTCGTCGGGGTCGTATAAACGGCCCACCGATGGTCACTTCGTGGGAACGGCCGTCCGACGGAGGGCGACCGAGGGACCGACGACGGCCCCCTCTGCCCGTCCCGACACCCAAAGGAACTTCTTTGTCCCGCTCATAGTCGCAGCCGGATGTCCCGCAGCCCCTCTCTGCCGGACCGGCCGACGCTCGACCTCGACCCCGAGCTGACGCCATCGGAGCGCCTGGCCGCGTTGCAGTCTCACCTCACGGACATCGTCGACGTGAACCAACAGCTCCAGGAACAACTCGACCGCATCGAGCACCGCCGCGAGGGTCTACGGGAGGAGGTCGACCGCCTCCAGCGCGAGAACGAGACCCTGAAGACGGCGTCGCTGTACCTCGCCACCGTCGAGGACAGCTTCGAGGACGGCGACGCCATCATCAAGCAACACGGCAACAACCAGGAGGTCCTCACCGAGGTGGCCCCGGACCTCCACGAGACCATCGAGATCGGCGACCGCGTCGCCATCAACGACTCCTTCGCCATCCAGGAACTCCTCGACACCGAGACCGACGCGCGGGCCCAGGCGATGGAGGTCGACGCCTCCCCCGACGTCGTCTACGACGACATCGGCGGCCTCGAGGACGAACTGCGCGAGGTACAGGAGGCCGTCGAGGACCCGCTCGAGAACCCGGAGAAGTTCGAGGCGGTCGGCGTCGAACCGCCCAGTGGCGTCCTGCTCCACGGGCCGCCGGGGACGGGCAAGACGATGCTCGCGAAGGCGGTCGCCAACCACACCGACGCCACCTTCATCAAGATGGCCGGTTCCGAACTCGTCCGGAAGTTCATCGGTGAGGGCTCGCGGCTGGTCCGAGACCTCTTCGACCTCGCCGCCCGGCGCGAACCAGCCATCATCTTCATCGACGAGATCGATTCCGTCGCCTCCAAGCGCACCGACTCGAAGACCTCCGGCGACGCCGAGGTCCAGCGGACGATGATGCAACTGCTCTCCGAGATGGACGGTTTCGACGAACGCGGCGAGGTCCGCATCATGGCGGCGACGAACCGCTTCGACATGCTCGACCGGGCCATCCTCCGCCCAGGCCGCTTCGACCGCCTCATCGAGGTGCCGGAACCGACCACCGAGGCGCGGGCCGAGATACTGCGCATCCACTCGGCCGACATGGAGGTCGCCGACGCCATCGATTTCGAGGCGCTCGCCGCAACGACCGAGTCCTTCAACGGCGCCCAGTTGGCGAGTCTCACCACCGAGGCGGGAATGTTCGCCATCCGGGACGACCGGTCGACCGTCACGATGGACGACTTCCGCCAGGCCCGGGACAAACTGGCCGACGACGCCGAGACGGGGACGCCGGCCTACACGACGTACATCCAGTGAACCGACACCGCTTTTCGGTGCCCGGCCGTTCCGTCGGCTGATGAGCACTATCCGGGTCGTCTGGGGAACCGGCCGGGGCCCCACGCCGACCGCCGCCTACGACGCCGCGCTGGCTGACGCCAACGTCCACAATTACAACCTGATCACCGTCTCCTCGGTCATCCCCGCCGATGCGCGGGTCCGCCCGGTCGGGACGGCCCCCGACCTCGGCCCCGCCGGGAACCGCCTCGTCGTCGTCGAGGCACACGCCAACGCCGCCGGCCCGCGCACCGTCTCGGCGGCCCTCGGCTGGCGAACGGGCGACGGCCCGGGACTCTTCTACGAGTCGGCCGGCGAGACCGACGCCGAGGACGTCGAGACGAGCGTCCGCGAGGGGCTGGCCGCCGGCGCCACCCTCCGGGACTGGTCGCTGGACGCCGAAACCGTGCACACCGCGAGCGTGACGGCCGAGGCCGGCGAATACGCCTCGGCGGCAGTTCTCGGCGTCTACGGCGAGAGCGATTCCATCTTCTGATATTCGTCTGGAAAGGGTTTTCAACGATGAGCCAGTAGACGTGACGAATGAACGCCAACTCGCCGTATCTCGGCCGGCCCGGTGACGACGCCGACGCGTCGGCCGACCTCTCCGCGGACCAGCGCCGGGCGCTGCAGGCCCGCGTCTCCTCGGTCGCCGCCGCGACACGGCGGTTTCTCCCCGACGAGTACGTCGTGGGGTCGTCGGTCGGCACGGGCATGGACGGCGTCCGGGTGACCGTCTCCGTCCACCCGCCGGTCGGCAACCCCGTTAGCGCTGGGTTCGACCCCGACATGGACGCAGAGGAACTGATCCCCGCCGAGGACGTCTCCGAGGTCGCCCGCGGTCTCGCCGCGAGCGCGGCGCTCCAGGTCAAACACGCACTGGGCGAGGACGTCGTCCAGACCGCCCGCTAGGTCAGCGGATTCCCCGCGACCGGGGCGGGTCGTCGGTGGGCGGCACGCCGAACAGCGCGTAGCCCGTCGTCACGACGGCGACGACGCCGCCGAAACTGACGCCCGTGCGCAGGGAGAGGCCCGCGGCGGTCGCGAGGACCGCCCCGAGGACGAAGGCGAGCGGGATGGCGAGGAGCAGTACGTCGTACTGGGAGAGCCGTTCGAAGGGTCGTCGCTGGATACTGATTTCTCTGGATTGTCCCACTGCCATACCATGCACCTCGGTATGGTATTATGCAATACTGCTATTTCAACATATTCTCAGAACCCTGAGATAGGGTGCGTGTAGGTTATTCGGCTCCGGTCAGACACTCGCCGCGTCGATTGCCTGCGCGAGGTCCGCGATGACGTCTGCGGGGTCCTCGATGCCCACGGAGAGGCGGACGAGGTCGTCGGTCACGCCGCTCGCGGCCTGCTCCTCGTCGGTGAGTTGCTGGTGGGTCGTCGAGGCCGGGTGGATGATGAGGGTCTTCGCGTCGCCGACGTTCGCGAGCAGGCTGGCCAGTTCGACCTCCTCGGTGACCCGTTTGCCCGTCTCGTAGCCGCCCTCGAGGCCGAACGTGACCATGCCGCCGTATCCACCGTCGAGGTACTCCGTGGCCGCTTCGTGTGTCTCGTGCGACTCGAGGCCGGGGTAGTCGACCCAGGTGACGTCCTCGTGGTCCTCGAGGAACTCCGCGACGGCCTGGGCGTTCTCGGCGTGCTTGCGCACCCGGAGCGGCAGCGATTCGAGTTTCTGGAGCGTGACCCATGCGTCGAACGGCGACTGCTGGTTGCCCAGATCCCGCAGCCCCCGGGCCCGCGCCACCGTCGCGAAGGCGGCGTCGCCGAAGCGCTCCCGGAAGTCGACGCCGTGGTACGCCGGATTCGCCCCGGCGACCTCGGGGTAGTCGGCCTCCTCCCAGGGGAAGACCCCGCCGTCGACGATGACCCCGCCGATGGTCGAGCCACTGCCCGTCAGCCACTTCGTCGTCGAGTGCCAGACGATGTCCGCGCCGTGGTCGATGGGGTTCGAGAGCACCGGCGTCGCGAAGGTGTTGTCCACCACCAGCGGGACCGCGTGTTCGTGGGCGACGTCGGCGATGGCCTCGATGTCCGGGGTCACGAGCGCCGGGTTGCCGATGGTCTCCAGGTGGACGAACGCGGTGTCCTCGTCGATGGCCTCGGCGTACGCCTGCGGGTCGAGGGTGTCCACGAACCGGGCGTCGATACCCCGCCGGCTGGCGGTGTGGCTCAGGTAGGTGTGCGTCCCGCCGTAGATCGAGGACGCCGACACGATGTTGTCCCCCGCCTCCGCGAGGACGAACGTGATGGTGTCGAACGCGGCCATCCCGCTGGCGGTCGCGACGGCGGCCACCCCGCCCTCGAGCGCCGCGATGCGCTCTTCGAGCATCGCGTTCGTCGGGTTACCCAGTCGGCTGTAGATGTTCCCCGGTTCCTCGAGCGCGAACAGGCGGGCCGCGTGGTCCGCGTCGTCGAAGACGTACGAGGAGGTCTGGTAGATGGGCGGTGCGCGGGATTTCGTGGTCGAATCGACGGTCTGGCCGGCGTGGACGCTGTCTGTGGCGGGGCCACGCTGACCTGGGTCATGGTCGTCGGAACCGGGCATGAACAGAGCAAGTGGAGGGAGGGTAATAACTATGACGGATTTAACAAACAGGAGAAATGCGTAGTAGTAATTCCATTGGGCGGGTGGTTGGCGGAATCGATTCCGTCAGCAACAGCGAATCGTCATGTGGGCTGGAATATCGCGTGCATCACTTTCCGGTCGATATGGAACGCGACCGGCAGCAGTTGGTGGTCTTTCTGAACGGTCTCGAGGGGAGGGCGTGTCCATCATCCCGAACGTAGGGCGGACGACGCTCCCGCAAATCTACGGCATCGCCCGGAAGGTCTATTTTCTGTTGATCGTGGAACGGCGGGTTGAGTGAGGGAGCTGCAAGTGGAAGCCGCGAACCGGTTGTCTCGTCAGGTTCAGGACCAATAATGGGACGTTAGGTGATTTCGTCAATAAAATGGGTTGCTATGGAAGTCCTGTGTAACTATTAAAAAGTGCAGAAAGTAATTTGTAAAGATATGGGAGTAAGTGAAGGTCAATAATTACAGTAGACATCAGCAATACTGGGCCACCAATAACACCAAAATCACTCTCATATTCCCCGTATACCGAAGATCTGTCAAATGATTCATACCCATTGTTTCTGAGATTTCGAGCCACCTTCCCGAGATTTATTATGACTAGAATTGAGAAACCGTTGGTGACGATTACGATTACGAGATACAGTAATAGCAACTGAACTCCGACGCTGACAAACCCTAATACAAATGGACTCTTTTTCAATATCAAATACCCGTATATTGATAAAAATGCAATAATGAATGATATGGTGACTTTATCACCAAATCCGCTTACGAGGAATTTCGCAAAATCTAGTTCCTTTTTGTTATCATCAACCCTCTCTGAAAGCCCCGTCATGCTATCCACATCTGGTAATCTTTGAATATTTCTTTGATATATTAGATATGTGCCGAGGACATAGTCCGCAAGTAGAGCAAAGGAAATGATTGCCAGGAATATCAATATGGAGACACTGTAATCTGATGGACTGTATGTGAACCCAACGTCTTTGTACGTCAGGGCGTCTGCCGTAGACAGCGCATTAACGATCCCTGTGTTTATCTTTATTTCAAAACGGCTCGTGGAAAGCTTGAGTATATTCGTAACGTTTTGAATTAAAAATCCAACACCTACCAATCCTAAGAGTGAAATCAACAACTGGGTAAATTGAAATGCCGTATTTCGAACCTCGATGTATTCTCGGTATTGCTTTTCGAGTTTGGATTGATAGGTGTCCTTGTCATTTGCCATTAATCACAAAATCAATCGATCGGTCCATCTACCTTATGGTGGAATGAACCATTCCTCGAATGTTATTCTTTAAACCAAGGATGGGTTAATTAGTATGGACGGATAGTCATGATACATGTCCGGAATGACTACACCGTCTGGATTTTCATTTGAGGCTTTAATGACCAGGGTTATCCCTGGTCTGGTGCTTCTATCTCCCTTCATCGTTGATATTCTTGTCACTAACACCAATCCAGGCAACAACTTGGACACCGAACTCCTTGCTTTGGCCTTGCTGGCACTCATATTCGGAGAGGCGATAGAGCGCATCCGTTCCGCCCTATTTAGAGTTCCACGACCGTTTAGGGAGTACCTGTATTCTGTGACCGGCGATGAGACGTATTTCCATCCATGTAACGTAAAGATACGGAAATTGAAAAGAATATGGCTCGGCGAATCTCAAGACCCAACTTCTCATTGGATTGGAATCCGGCTAGATTTTGATATGAAGGCAAATATGGACGATCTATTTGATTTGAACCCCGAGACAGTTACCGCCCAAGACTATTTTGACTTCTTAATACTGCACATTAATAACGGGAAATCAGTCCAGGAACTCAGGAATGTATATGTTTTCGACCGAAATGTTAGAATTGCGACCGTCATTGTGTTTTTCTTCTATCTGTATCTGGGTAGTATCAATCCAAACAATAGGGGAATATATGTCATTGCATTCGTAACTCTTTTTTCATTTGTATTCTTCATTGGATCACTACTAACGGGCACATCCGAGGACTACATTGAGATGCTAGCAAAGGAGTTTTATTACGAATCTCTGGATATCGAGTAGATTTCCTAGACTTGACAATTAGAAGCCGTTCATTCGCCTCATTGACTGCTCGTTCCTCACTTTTCCGTCGCTCACCGTTCGCAATCAAGCGGCCCACCTTCCGGCTTCGCCGCTCACTCCCGAGGCTTCTCCCGGAAGATCGCTATTCTTCTTCTCGTCTACCGGCGGGCAGAGTGACGCACTCTCTTCCCCCAAGTCCTGGTTTTCCCTGGATGTGCCCTGCCTATCGCCTGGAAGTACCCTGGCGGTGACCGCCAGGTGCCCTGGATGGTGAGCATCGATAGTGGTGTGTCGTTACGACTCTCGAATGCGGAAATCGGCTGCGAAAAACGGGTCTGTCGCGAGCAATACGAATCGGTACAGGCCCGGAGTAAGGTCGAATTGTACCGTCTCGGTCTCAGATGTGAGGGCGGACCGGTCGAGGGTAACCTGCTCGGAGCGGGTCCCACCCGGGGCCAATTTGGTTAGACACGTAGGGAACCCATCGGCGTTCGTCCAGATCACATCACGCCACTGACCGTCCGCTTGTTGTTGAATGGTCCACGGGTTATGGCACCCGAGGGACACATCTTCGGAGCCCGTGTTCGTGACTGTAAACGATATCGTGGTACCACGTTCGACTGGTTCCTCCGGGCCTTCGAGGCGAAGCCTGTCGTCAGTGTCGGTTACGTCCTTGTCTCCATAGTGCTCAGTGAGCGGTTTGTATTCGGTGGATGGAACCGATGCGAGGGTCGAGCACCCCGCAAGCGGTATGGTCGCGGCTCCTGCAAGCCGGAGGAGCGTTCGACGCGACCACTGACCATCCATGGCATTCGAAATAGTGGTGCATATGATATATCCTTTCTCGCAGATTCATCTGTGATTCGAAGAGAACGCCCGGACGTCAGGGCGGGAGGTGACGGTCGTAGATATTCCGTCGATGGCCGACTGCTTCGACGATGAGGACGTCGTCTGCTCGGTCCCACGTGATGATCGCCCGATAGTCGCCGGCCCGGAGCTTGTAGTGCGGATACCCAGTGAGCTTCTCGACGCGATGAGCGGTCCAGTCTTTCGCCTCGTCGAGCTTCTTAACGAGTCGATTCTGGGCGTCATTTTCGAGTCCCTCCAGCAAATCGATGGCTTTCGGCGTCCATTGGACCTCAGTCATCGATTCCCAGCCGGTCTTTCACGTCGTCCTGCGACACGGTCTCGCCCTGCTCGCGCTGTTTGCGGCTCTCGGCGAGGTGCTCGAGCGCTTCCGCCGAGAGTTGCGTGGGTGGATTGACGGCGTCTCGAAGGGCGTCACGAATGAATTCGGACTTGTTCGCATAGCCGCGTTCCTCCCAGACCTCGTCGATCTGCGCCAGCAGCGACTGCGGCACCCTGACGTTTATCTTCTCCATCTCGCCGTCACCGCCGGTGTCACTGTCGGCGCTCATATGCTGTGATACGTCTGTATCACGTAAGTAGCTTCGGCTGGCTGCCGAATCCGGGTCACATTGCCGTTCGCAATTAGTTGGCCGCACTCCGTGCGCCTCGCTCAGCTCGCGGCTTCGCCGCTCGCCTTTAAGCGGCCCACCCTTCGGGTGCGCCGCTCACTTCTCGCGGGTCACTATCGCTCTCACGGGCTTCGCCCGTTCGAGCAGTCGCGGCCCTCCGGGCCGCGCGCTCCCCGCTCGAAATTCAGCGGGCCGCCTACGGCGCCCCTCTCACTTCCCCCAAAACGGATCTCTCCCCCGCCGCGTCTCCAGGTACTGATTCAGCGCCTCCCGCTCGTCGGCCGGCAGGTCCTCCCGTAGTTCCTGTTCGAGCACCTTCGCGTGCTTCTCGGGGAGGTCCACCCACAGCACGTCGCCCTCGTTCACGTCGCGGCCGACGGTCGGGCCGTCGATGGAGACGGCGACCTGCTCGCCGGCGCGGGCCTCGTCGACGTCCTCGCCCTGGTCCTGGATGCCCTTGAGGACGCCGACGCGGGTGAAGTCCTTCGAATCGGTGAAGTAGCCGACCGGGACGTTGCGCTTGAGGGTCCCGGAGGAGATCTCGATGCCGACGACGGCGGGGTCGGACTGGCGGAAGACGTGGTCCTCGAGGATGCGGAAGCGGGCCGGGCGCATCACGTTCTCGAAGACGGCGTCGCGCTGGCGGGTCTTGATGCCCTCGACGTGGTCCTCGTACTCCTCGATGAGCTGATAGATGACGTCGTTGCGGAAGACGGTCACGTCCTGCTGGTCCGCCCGGTCGGCGCTGTCGCCGAGCATGTCGACGTTGAAGCCGAGGATGGCGCGGTAGGTCGGATCCGAGACGGTCGTGGCGACGGCCACGTCCCGGGGGGCGATGTCGCCGACTTCGGCGCGCATGACCGGAATCTCGGCCTCGTCGAGGGAGTTGACCAGGGCCTCGAGGCTGCCGAGGGTGTCGGCCTTGACGACGATGCCGTCCTCCTGGGTCTCGACGGAGACCTCGGCGAGTTCGGTGGTGACCTCCTCGATGACGTCGTGGACGTCGCGGTCGCCGACGACGCGGACCGGGGCACCGGCCATGGCGTCGCCGAGGTCCGGGGCGGCGATCTTGACACCGGCGGCGGCCGAGAGGGACTCGACCTGCTCGAAGCGTTTTTCGGTCCGTATCTCGGCCAGGTCGCGGGGTTTGAGCAGCGCGCGGACCGTGGTGACGATGGGCTCGTGCTTCCCGCCGACGACGATGGTGTCGTCCTCGTGGACGGTGCCGTCGTAGAGGATGACGTCGAGGGTGGTGCCGAAGCCCTGTTCCTCCTTGACCTCGAGGACCGTGCCGGCGCCGGGGCCGGCCACGTCGACGGCCATCTCCTCTTTCATGTACCGCTGGGAGAGGCCCATCAGGACGGCCAGGAGGTCGGGGACGCCCTCGCCGGTCTTCGCGGAGACGGGGATGACGCCGATGTTGGCGCGGAAGTTCTGGACGCGCCAGTAGAGGTCCGACGAGAAGCCCTGGTCGGAGAGTTCGCCGATGATCTCGTAGAGCCGTTCGTCGAGTTCGCGGCGGACCCGGTCGGACTGGCCGTCGTAACTGGCCTTGATGGGCGAGTTCGGGGTCGGGTTCCACCCGGGGATGGTGTCGACCTTGTTCGCGGCGACGACGAACGGGGTCTGGCTGTCCTGCAGGATGGAGACGGCCTCGATGGTCTGGGGCTGGAATCCGTCGTTGACGTCAACCACGAGGATGGCGATGTCGGCCAGGGCGCCCCCGCGTGCGCGCAGGGTCGTGAACGCGTGGTGGCCGGGCGTGTCGATGAACAGGAGGCCGGGGAGGTCGAACTCGTCCGGGTCGATGAGACTCCCGGCGACGGAGGAGACGACGTCGAGGGGCACCGCGGTCGCCCCGATGTGCTGGGTGATGGCGCCGGCTTCGCCCTCGATGACGGTGGACCCGCGGATCGTATCGAGAAGACTGGTCTTGCCGTGGTCGACGTGACCGAGGACGGCCACGATGGGGGTCCTGAGGTCCGCCGAGGTATCGGGTGTAGCGTCAGACATGGGCTTCCTCCGAGGAGAACGGTCGGGTATCTGAACAGGCGGCGTCGGGGAATTTAGTTCCATCGTCCTGCCGACGCGGGGATGCCGACCGTCGGACGCCCCCGCGGACTTTATGTGGGTCCACCGCGACACCAAAATCATATGGCCAACATACTCGCCGAGAACCTCTCCGGGAAGGCCGTGATGGGCTCCGACGGTACGGAGCTCGGCCAGTTGTACAACATCTCGATGGACCTCAAGAGCGGCAAACTCCACGACCTCCTCGTCCAACCCCTCGAGGAGGAACCGGTCGAACTCAACTTCCCCACGGACGAACAGGGTCGCTACCGAATCCCCGTGGGCCGCGTGCAGGCCGTAAAGGACTACATCGTCGTCGAACGGTAGATGTACGTCCTCGATACGTCGGCGTTCATCGAACAGTTCAGCACCGACGAGGCCGTCGCCACGATTCCTGCCGTCCGTTCAGAACTCGACGACGCGCAGGCCTACCGCTACGACGCGATGGAGGGCGCGGGCATGCACATCCAGATCCCCGACGAGCAC
>Ga0102944_1002298_pt1 | contig 11411 bp, 11 predicted proteins | sample SalPonD_shore_MG_FD_78172 | JGI IMG/M metagenome (GOLD analysis project Ga0102944, IMG submission 78172) | Salt pond soil microbial communities from South San Francisco under conditions of wetland restoration - Salt Pond MetaG... | ecosystem: Environmental > Aquatic > Marine > Intertidal zone >... | reverse complement strand
GTATATACGATCAGCCCGCCGTTCGGATTGGGGAGTTCTGGGAGGAGTTATCCGCGGCGCGAGAAGTGGTTGTTCCGATGATCACCGATACCGCAACCGAGTTAATTGACGCGCTGGACCGGGAGGAGTCCGTCATTGCCGAAGGGGCCCAGGGCGTTCTGCTGGACATCGACTTCGGCACCTATCCATATGTCACCTCATCTCATCCCGGATCGCTGGGAGTGTCTGCCGGTCTGGGCATTCCATCAGAGGCTGTGACTCGCCGCACCGGAATCTTCAAAGCTTACTGCACCCGGGTTGGTGAAGGGCCGTTCCCGACCGAAATCAGGGAACAAGAACAAAGAAGACGCCTGCGGGAAGCGGGTGATGAGTATGGCGCCACCACCGGCCGGCCCCGGCGCTGCGGCTGGTTTGATGCCGTCCTGGGACGTTTCGCCGCCCGGGTGAACGGGTTCACCGACATCTGCATAACCAAAGCGGATGTCCTCAGCGAATTCGACGAGATTAAACTCTGCACGGGTTATCAGGAACATCAGACATCCTTTCTGAACCTCCATGCGCTGGAATCCGCTTATCCCGTCTACGAATCGTTTCCCGGCTGGACGGATGATATCTCCGCGTACGATTCGTATCGCGATCTTCCGGGTTCGCTCCGGGAGTACCTCGACCAACTTCAGTCGCATCTCCAGGCGCCCATCAGGATGATCTCCACCGGCCCGGAGCGGTCCCAAATCATTGTCCGATGAACCTGCCGCAGCAGGGCACCATTCACATCCAGCCGGTGTTACCCTACTCCTTCGATTTGACCATGAAAGAAATCCAGTGGTATCCCCTTGATGTCACCGAACGGATAACTGGCAACCGGTTATTACGAGGATTCAGACTCCCAGATCAGCAAACGGTGCTCACCGTCATAAGCGATGAAAAGAACACAGGCCTGCGTGCTGATATGTACGCCGGGTCTCCCGTGGACACGCAGGACGTGAGCCGGCTTGTCCGGCGCATACTGAATCTGGACCTGGCGCTGACCCGGTGGTATAGCCGCATCCGACCGGACGTTCCCATGCTCCAGATTATTGAGCAGCTCCACGGGTTCAAACCGGTTGCCAAACCGACCATCTTCGAGAGCCTGGTGAGTGCAATTCTGGAGCAGCAGTTGAACGTCGAATTCGCCTGCACCCTGGAAACCCGATTAATCCGCAAGTATGGCACACACCTGAAAGCACACTCTGGATCTGTCTGGCTGTTCCCAACTCCCGATGCGCTGGCATCGCTGGGATATGAGACACTCAAGCCACTCCAGATAAGTTCGGCCAAGTCCCGCTATATTATCGATATCGCCAGGCGAGTTGCAGATGGATCACTGGACCTGGAATCCTGGCATGAACTTCCGGACGACCAGTTGATGCGGAACCTGCTCTCCCTGCGAGGGGTCGGCCGGTGGACGGCGGAATATGTCGCCATGTTCGGATACCGGCGCTACAATCATGCACCGGCTGCGGACATCGGCCTGCGGAATGCGGTGACCGCCCTCACTGACAGCGACGAGCAACTCTCCGAGGAAGCCACCAGAGCTTACATGGATCAATGGGCCGAATACCGGGGGCTGGCAACTTATTACATCTGGCATGCATTTGCCGTTGGATTGATCTGAATTTTATCCTATAATTGAGAGTGTTTAAAATAAAGGGATCCCATCGGGTAACTTTTAAGCCAAAGGCTCTCTATAGGGAATCCCTTCGAGCTGTTCTATATATAGAATTATAAAAAATACAGGTGTACACCATGATATTCTGGACGACACTCAGCAACCTGCCACTCGGAACACTGTTAGTGGTGGAAGAAGACGGAACGCTCATTCGTGTGAAGTATCTGGATTTCGAACCTTCCGGAGATTTTGTCCGCTCATTGCTCGGGAAAACCGATAATGAGATGTATCACCAGCATACGCCGTTCTTAAACCGGACGGAGGCGGAGCTGCGGGAATACTTCGCAGGTGAGCGTGAGGAGTTCACCATACCGTATCGATACAGCGGCACATCGTTTCAACAGCGGGTGTGGGATTCCATTGCCTCCATCCCATTCGGGGAGACACTTACCTACGGAGACATTGCCCACCATATCGATCATCCGAATGCCTCCCGGGCAATCGGCAACGCCTGCGGCCGGAACCCGTTGCCGATTATCGTGCCCTGCCACCGGGTGACCGGCGCCAACGGATCGCTGGGCGGCTACTCCTCAGGATTAGAGAAAAAACGCTTCCTGCTGAGGCTGGAAGAAGTATCATAGATTATGAAGACTGTCGAGTACTGCTCAATTCGATACCGGTAATAGTAAACAACGGAAATTACTCCTCCTCCGCAAGATAACCCAGCGATAAGTTGTCGGGCAGGATCATCCCGCCCGAAATCAGCAACTTGAGGCCCTCCTCCACCGCAAATTGCGTTTCGACGACTTCCGTCTTTTTAATGAAAATAACATAGCCCGTCGTCGGATTCGGAGTAGAGGGGACAAACATGGAATGGTATTCTTCCCCATCCCTGCCTGTTGCGGTTCCGGTTACAAAAGCCAGGGTCCATAATCCCTGCCTGGGATACTGGATAAAGACCACTTTCTTGAAATTGCTCTTCCCCTGCATGGATAATGCCTGGAAAATGCCCTTGGCCGTAGAATACACGTTCTTCACAATCGGCAGCCGGAAGAGGAGTTTGTCCATCAACTGGAGGGTCTTCCGTCCGAGAAAATTCGAGGTAAGTAGTCCGATAACATAAACCACAATAAAGGTCATCAAGATGCCCATGCCCGGGACATACCATTCCACATATTGTCGCAAGTATGGCCCCAGAAAGCTGTCGAAGAAGTTGAACATCCAACGCAGCACCAGGACTGTTAACCCCAACGGACCAATGATTAATAGCCCGGCCAGCATCTTGTTTCGCATTTTAGTCCAGAGAACTTTCATAGCAGTACTCTCTTTTACTTCCTTTTTGCTGTTCATTGAGAGAAACTTTTATACCAGTCTTCGTTTCCATTTGTTAAGGGCGTGAAAATGTAATCCGGCACTCTACGAACTGCAAGTTGATTCGTGCCTTGCCATTTCCGGCGAAACCGTATAGATTTCGTTTCATTGGAGAACCTGAAATAAGATAGCACGCAGATTCACCCAGAAACAGAAGATGCCCGCAGATTTTCACCTCCCCCAAAACAAGATATACACGTACAGAGGGACATAAGTGCGCAAGGATGCGGATATCAGAAATACTTCACTTGAACAGGGAGTCCTTGTTGACGAAAATTGTATTATGCTCGATACCAACCGCTTATCGCCCATATGGACCTATTTCCTTATGTATCCGGTGGGGGGGCGGGGTACCTCTCCGTCTTCTGCCTACCATCCTCATGTGAGGCATGAATAATTGAAGTGATGGCAACACGAAGAGAACAGAAAAATATCTGGCTGGTGAATCCCTGGATCTATGACTTCGCCGCCTATGATCTCTGGATCAAACCGCTGGGTCTCCTGTATGTGGGCGGGGCCTTGCGCCGAAACGGATACCGGATCCACCTGCTGGATTGTCTGGACCGCAACCATCCGGACATGCGGAAACTGGAGAAATCCAGCCATCGCGAACCGGACGGCCGGGGGAAGTTCCATCGCCAGATCATCGAGAAACCCGAGGCGCTCTCCTGGGTGCCCCGCCATTTTGCGCGGTATGGCTATACCGACGAAGTCTTCAACCAGCAGATGGAACAGATGGAACCGCCCGATGCTATCCTGGTGACCAGCATCATGACCTACTGGTACAAAGGTGTGGAAGCGGTGGTTCGGCGACTGAAGCAGCGATTCCCGGAAATTCCCGTGCTCCTGGGGGGAGTGTATGCCACGCTCTGTCCGGGGCATGCCTCCACACTGCCCGGCATTGATCACGTGGTGCAGGGATACGGAGAAGAAACCGCTGTTCGCTGGCTGGACGAATATTTCGATATACAACAACCGTTCGTCCCAGGTGATCCGCAGGGCGATCCCGGGGTGCCATGGGACTTATATCCGGAGCTCTCAGCCCTCGTTGTGTTGACTGCCAGGGGGTGCCCGTATCGCTGCACCTTCTGCGCAACCCATCAATTGAACAACCGGTTCTTTCAGCGCAGACCGCAGTCCGTGGTCGATGAGATCACCCTTAATACAGCGCGCTACGGCGTGAAGGATGTGGTATTCTACGACGATGCCCTCTTCGTAAAAAAGCGGAAGCACATAGAAGCCATACTGGATCTTATAATCGAGAGTGATCTCGAGGTACGATTCCACACTCCGAACGGCCTGTTCGCCAGGATGATCGACCGGCGGCTGGCAGAGAAGATGGCCGCCGCCAACTTCCGGACGCTCCGGTTGAGTTTCGAGACCTCCAACGAGGGCAGACGGCCGGATATGAACAAAAAAGTCACCAACACCAGCTTTCTCCGGGCCATGGATATCCTGGAACAAGCCGGTTATCCCAGAGATCAGATCGAAGTATACGTGCTGATGGGGCTTCCGGGTCAAACGCAACAGGAGGTGCGAGCTTCCCTCGAATTCGTCCATAAGGCCGGCGCCCGAATCCGGCTGGCCAGCTTTACGCCGATCCCCGGGACCGTCGATTTCCAGCGAGCCGTGGACCGGTACGACCTTGATCCGGACACCGATCCTCTACTATTAAATAACACCATCTATCCCCTGCGGACCGCCGGCATGTCTTATGAAGTTTATTCCTCATTGCGCCAGTATGGAAAAGACCTGAACCACCACCTGAGGGAAGTTCCGGTCTGATGGGGGAGCGATACACTCCAAACAAGGTGCTGCCCGTCGGCGCAATCATGGTGATTCCGGCAGTTGAGATTAGTACAATTCAAGAGGAATTAACTCAATATTTTGGAGAGATCATCGTCCTGGGCGAGCCCTTTTCGGTGCAGGATTTTACCCACTACTATGACCAAGAAATGGGCCAGGAAATCATAAAGTATTTCTATTATATTCCTGCACTCATGGAATTAGAGGGCGCCGAGCAGTGGAAGATCTGGTCGGATTCCAGGGAGAAAGCCTTCAGCGAATCGTTCGGTTCACCGAGACCGGTCAACATCGACCCCGGCTATCTGACGCTGTCGAAACTGGTGTTGTTCAGCGCCAAGGGCTACTCCCATCGGATATATATCCGGGATCGTATCTATGCGGAGGTGACGTTGCAGTACATGCACAAGGAGTTTCGTTCTCTTCCATGGACCTACAAAGATTACCAGACTCCGGCGGCGCTGCAGTTCTGGAGGCAAGCCCGGACGGAACTCGACCGGCTTCTCCGACATGAGTCCGCAGTACAGCCGAATTGAACTGACGGATAATTGGACCTTGAAAATACGAACTACCGCGAACAACTATGACCCCAAATGCACCGATCACCGTTGTCGCAGGGATTATTCCCAGCGATGGAAAAGTGTTAATCTGCCAGCGACGCAGGAATGACGTCCGGCCACTGAAGTGGGAATTTCCCGGAGGCAAGGTCGCACCGGGTGAATCTCCGCGACAGGCGCTGCGGCGGGAACTGAAGGAAGAATTAGGCATCGATGCCCGGATTGGCGAGGAGCTCCTCGCTTACGAGTATCTCTATCCGGACGGACTCCACGTGCACCTCACCTTCTACCTGATCACCGGCTGCCATTCCGACCCGCAGAATCGGAACTTTGCTGATATGCAGTGGGTCACACCGGACCGGTTAACAGAATTCGATTTTCTGGAGGGGAACCGCAAGCTGCTTCAACACCTCCGGTTCAATGCGCAGGAGATACCGCTGTGAGTATTCGAATCCTGCAGCCCACAGAAATCCCACAATCCGCACGGAAACAGTTATTCGTGCGAACGTTGCTCCACTGGTTTCAGCGCTTCGGCCGGGATCTCCCCTGGAGGCGAACCCGGAACCCTTACGAGATATTAGTCTCCGAAGTGATGCTCCAGCAAACTCAGGTGGATCGGGTGAAGGACTACTATACCCGGTTTCTGGATACCTTTCCCACCGTGCGCCATCTGGCTGCCGCCACCGAACAAGCCGTGCTGCAGACCTGGGATGGCCTCGGATACTACAACCGGGCCCGGAATCTGCACAAGACGGCCATTATCATCGTGGACGAATACGACGGGCAATTTCCCGAGACCATCGACGAGTTGGTGGCGCTGCCGGGCGTGGGCCGGTACACAGCCGGAGCTATCGCAAGCTTTGCGTTCGTGCAGCCCTCCCCCATCGTTGACACCAACGTGAAACGGGTGCTGGAACGCGTCTTCGTGCAGCGGCGCCACTCCTCTCCGGCCAAACAGGAGCGACGAATCTGGAACCTGGCCGGCGACCTGATCACACCGAAAATCGTCTGGGCGTTCAACCAGGCCCTCATGGATTTCGGCGCCAAAATCTGCAGGGCCCAGCGCCCGAAGTGCGGTATCTGTCCCCTGCGATCCTTCTGCATAGAATATGAACGCCGCCGGAGCCCCCAGATGGAGATACCGTATGCCGAAGCCGATCCCCAATTCACCAAAGCCGCCGAACCGTACGTTCCCTATGCGCGGAACCAGGACGCCTCAGCGGAGTAATTACGACCATCTCCTTACTTTTAGGTATATGAATCTGTGAGTTCCTGCCCTCTGCCCAGGTTAACAGGCTGTTTCTGACATGAGGTCACGCTCACCTGGAGAAGTGCGCCTGTTGACTTTCAGCGGTCAATAGGTCGACTTTTTTAAGTGGAAAGGGTGACTTCACCAACTGCATATGCTGAGTATTCCAGGTGTCTCGAGTGACTGCAGCAAATGTACACGGTGAGTTTACCACTTTCACCAGGCAGGATTGAGCGAGGAAATCAACGTTCTCCCGATGATCCATGCCATCGGTTGAACCAAGGTGAGATTAGAAAATTTGCTCTGTTTGCTGAGAAGACACCGTACTGGAATACTCCCGTGAAGTGGGGCAGTAAAGTAAGGATTGACACCGGGCCTCCGCTATCTCTTGCAGATGGATAATGAGGGCACAGTTTTTATAGTATGGGTCGAAAAAATGACAAAACTTCTGGCGGATTGTTTTGTAAAAAAAGCAGCATAGGCCTTGTAGAATGGACTGAAAGCTGGGCCCGTCGGCTTGAAAATTTTGATATAAAATGATAATTATACACAAACACATTGAATCATCGACGTGAGGTAAGTATGAGTGGAGAACGTTCAGATATCCAGGGAATGGACAGGCGCAGTTTTTTACGCTATACAGCAGCGGCGGGGGCCGGATTGATTTTCTCCCCGCTTATCCGGGCACAGGAGAGAGAGCAGTCTGCGCTGGAAGATATTAATGTCGCTCTGCTCGGCTCCGGTTCACAGGGGCAGGTGCTTTTAAATTCCTGTCTCAAGATCCCGGGGTTAAACTTTCAGGCAGTCTGCGATATCTGGCAGGATTGGAATCAGAAGCGGGCGGCTCGTCTGTTGCAGAAATACGGGCACGACGTCACCCGTTATATCGACTATCAGGAGATGCTCGCTTCTGAGCCGGACCTGGATGCGGTCATAATCGCCACGCCGGATTTCTGGCACGAGGAGCATGCCGTTGCCTGTCTGGAAGCGGGCCTGAGTGTTTACTGTGAAAAGGAGATGTCGAATACGCTGGACGGGGCCCGCAATATTATGCTGGCACAGCGCCGCACCGGAACTATTTTGCAGATCGGTCATCAACGCCGCAGTAATCCCCGTTATCTGCACGTCTATAACCGCCTGATTCAGGATGCCCAGATACTGGGTACCATCACCACTGTGAACGGTCAGTGGAACCGGGCGGTCCAGCCGGACAACTCCTGGCCCGACGGGGCGGCGATCGACCCGGCGATTCTCCGGCGCTTTGGATACGAAAATATGCATCAGTTTCGCAACTGGCGCTGGTATCGCGGCCTGGGCGGCGGACCGATTGTTGATCTGGGGTCGCACCAGATCGACATCTATAACTGGTTTCTCGACTCCCCGCCAAGCAGTGTGACGGCAAACGGAGGTACCGATTACTACGATCCGGCCACCCATGAATGGTACGATACGGTCATGGCCTTATATACCTACAATACCGAGTACGGCACGGTCCGCGCATTTTATCAGACCATCACCACCAACAGCAATCAGGGGTATTACGAAAAATTCCTGGGCGACGAAGGATCGGTGGTGATTTCCGAATCCGCATCCCGCGGTTCGGTGTACCGGGAACCCGGTGCACCGCAGTGGGATAAGTGGGTGAAACTGGGATACATTAATGCGCCGGAAGAAGATGAGCAGAACCAACAGCAGGAGAGCGGCGCAGTCCTGGATGTCCGGGAAACCCTGGCTCCCCCGGCGTTCGAATTACCGGTGGAACTGAATGATCCCTATCACATGCCGCACCTGAAGAACTTTTTCAATACCATCCGCGGCAAGGATACGCTGAATTGCCCGGCGGATATCGGGTATGAAACTGCCGTCACCGTCCTGCGGGTCAACGAAGCGGTGGAGGCCGGTCGCACTCTTCCGTTCCGGCCGGATGAATTCGAGGTTCCGGGCGCCATCTCCGGTATCACGTCAGGAGAAACCGAGAGCTAACGGCAGCGCTGCGCTAGGAGAGCAACTGCTCAATCGCCGCCATCGCGACCCGGGGATTGGTGTCTAACCAGTATAACTTATTCTGAATCACGTAAAAGAAGTGGGCCCGCTGGTGTTGTAACGTCATGTACACATTCTCGCCATAACTGGTGAGGTGGCGAACATGCTGAAAGCCCATTTGTCCCCCAACCTGAGGATCCCGGATCCGTGCCGCCATTTTCTGCAAATCCGCCAGAGCCTGTGTCGAGTCCTGGTAGACGGTGAGGTATAAGGTACTGCTGAATTCGCCACCCTGGTACTCACCGATGTAATTGTCGGCAGTGGTGACTTCCTTCTTATGGAGCTGGGTGATAGCCTGGTCCGCCGCCTCACCCCGGATGATCTGCTGCAAAGTCATATCCTGAATCGAATCGGGAAGAGGAGTGTCATTTTGAATGCCTCCGCCGCACCCGATCAACAGTATAACTCCCAACACGATTGTGATCTTTTTCATCATAATCTCCTATTAATTTGGTGAACTATAATTATAGTCTGAAATTTATCGCCTGTCCTTACGAATACGTAAAGCCAGGACGGTTCCCACCAGCGCCGCCGCCAATCCGATGCAGAAAATTCCAGTGATTGCATTACTGAATGCTCCCAGGAGCGGTTCCAGCAAATCCACCGGTAACATTCCCCGGACATCCCCGGTGAGGAGCGAGGTCGGTTCGTTGAACTGAGACTGGATCTGATCCGGTAAACCGGCATAGAGTGCCGTCGACTTCACCCCTACCACTCCCTGAACAAAAATATTTGTTAACACTGCCCCCATCAAACTCACCCCGATGGTCGCACCAATCCGCCGCGCCAGTTGCTGGGATGCGGTCACCACTCCCATCACCGCGATATCAACCGCATTTTGCAGAGTGACCAGCACTCCGGGTGTTTGCATCCCCATGCCGACGCCAAGTGTCAGCATAATCAGGATAATGAGCCATAAGGGGGTCGCCTCATTCAGCCGGAGCGCCACTGCACAACCGACCACCAGCAGGAGCATCCCATAGATTATCATCACGCGCCCGCCGGTTCGGTGAATAATCCTCCCGGTGATGAAGCTGGCCCCGGACCAGCCAATCGACAGCGGCATAATCACCACACCCGCAGTCAATGCGTCGCCCCCTTTGCTGGCCTGTACATACAGTGGCACGTACGAAATCAGCCCGATAATGGTGAATCCTCCCAGCAGTGCCACCAGATTGGTCAGTCGGAACACCGGCAGCCGGAAGAACTCCAGCGGAAAGATCGGATCCCGGGCCCAGCGTTCGATATACACGAAGAAGACGGATGTAACCACCGCGGCCAGCAGCAAACCGACTACACTCCAGTGCCAGAAGGACACCCGCTGACCGAACCGTAAAAATCCCAGCAAAAGGAGGGTAATGGAAATCAGCAGCAGCAGGGCGCCGGCATAATCCACCGGGTGCTTCTCCTCCGGGATATGCACCTCCTGATAGGCAACCTTAATCAGGTAGACCGAACTGATACCGAACGGGATATTCAGGTAGAACACCCATCGCCAGCTCAGGGTCAGAACAATGGCCGACCCCAGCAGCGGCCCCAGAATGCTGGAAATTCCCCAGACAGCACTGGTGTATCCCAGGGCCCGACCCCGCTGGTTGGGCGGAAACACCTTCCCGATCAGCGCGTAGGGTACCGAAAACATCCCTCCCGCTCCCAATCCCTGGACCGCGCGAAAGACCACCAGCTGCACCATGTTTGCCGAGAGTCCGCTGAGAATGGATCCCAGCAGAAACAGAAATACCGCCGCATAGAAATTGCGCTTGATGCCAATCACATCACAGAGTTTCCCAAAGATGGGCATCGAAATCGCTCCGGTGAGCATATAGCTGGTGAAGACCCAGCTGTAGATAGCCAGCCCGCCCAGTTCCGTCACAATGGTGGGCATTGCCGTGCTGACCACGGTCCCGTCTATCCCGGCCAGAAAGACTCCCAGCATAATCCCCAGGATAATACGCGACAGGTGCTGTCTGTTATGCTGCTCCGGATTCATGGTCTCTTCTTAGTAAAACACCCAAAGGTAATAAAACACAGGCGGGTGAGAAAAGGAACTTATACTCCGTGGAAGAGCCTTCTGAATCGCACTGCTCTTGGCAATCTACGCACATACATCTGTTCAGAGCCGCACAATCCCCTGCCCGTTCAGATGGACCGAATGGAAGACCAGCAGCCAGTTCTTCAGATAATGCGGAAGCAGAAAATTCTCCTGGACATACTTCCGGGCATTCTCTCCCAGATGATTGGCAAGCTCCGGATTGGCGAGAATCTCACGGACCCGGAGAGCGGTCCCCTCCACTAACTGCACCAGCATGCCGTTACCCCGATGCAGGATCTGGCGCTTGATCCCACCGACGCTGCCACCGATAACCGGCTTCCCCTTCCACATGGCCTCGGTCACGGTGAGTCCGAAACCCTCCCGAAGCGATTTCTGCACAATCACCGAGGCGGCACGCTGCAGTGCGTTAATTTCCAGGTGACTATCCGGTGGGAGGTTTAAAATATGGATGTGCTCCACGCCCTCCGCCTCCGCATGAACGTCTTGCAGCACATGGGCGCCTTCCGGATCGTCTGCCGCACCGCCGCCGGCCAGAATTCGGATCGTGTCGAGTTCCGTATCCGGAATAAACGTGTTATACGACTCGAGGGTGATTGGTTCATTCATTCAGTCGCCTTTCAATCATTTCCACTAGTTTCGAGCGGAGTTCGTACAGGTCATAAATGTAAGGGCTCAGTTCTTCTATTT
>Ga0102944_1002296_pt1 | contig 11416 bp, 6 predicted proteins | sample SalPonD_shore_MG_FD_78172 | JGI IMG/M metagenome (GOLD analysis project Ga0102944, IMG submission 78172) | Salt pond soil microbial communities from South San Francisco under conditions of wetland restoration - Salt Pond MetaG... | ecosystem: Environmental > Aquatic > Marine > Intertidal zone >... | reverse complement strand
CCTAACGGAGTGTTTATAACCAGGGTGATCTCTCCGTTTTTGATGCCATCGACAACATTCGGTCTCCCCTCGCCGACTTTATAAACAGTCTCAGTCTGTATGCCGTTCCGACGCAGTGCCTGAGCCGTGCCACCTGTTGCGATAATTTCAAATCCCATTTCGCGAAAATCCCGGGCAATGGGAATGATCCCCAATTTGTCGTTGTCGTTTACAGAAACGAAGACTTTTCCGGAGGACGGCAGCGAGTTGCCGGCCGCAATCACCGCCCGGGCGAACGAATCGGCAAAGGTACCCGAAATCCCCATGGCTTCTCCGGTGGATTTCATCTCCGGCCCCAGATAGACGCGTTCATTCGGAAATTTATTGAAGGGGAGCACGGCTTCTTTCACAGACACCCGGGCGCCGGAATCCCAGGAGGCCATATTGAAGTCCCGCAGCTTCTTCCCCGCTGCCAGCTGGGCGGCAATCTTCGCGAGCGGGATATTGGTGGCTTTGCTCACAAACGGCACTGTCCGGCTGGCCCGCGGATTTGCTTCCAGCATATACACCTGACCATCTTTGTAAGCAAATTGCAGGTTCACAAGGCCGACCACTTCAAGTTTTAAGGCAATTTGTCGGGTGAGTTCGGTGATCTCTTCCAGTGCCTGCGACGTAATCATGTACGGTGGTAACACACAGGCCGAATCGCCTGAGTGTATGCCCGCTTCTTCAATATGCTGCATAATTCCGCCGATATGGACCTCTTCACCGTCGGAAAGCCCGTCCACATCGAATTCGAACGCATCCTCAAGAAAAGCATCAATATAGATGGGATGCTCCGCAGTCACATCGGAGGCCCTGGATAAATAGTCCACCAGCTGATCAGTGGAATACACAATTTCCATGGCTCGCCCACCCAGCACGTAACTTGGTCGGACCAGCACCGGGTAGCCAATATTTTCAGCTACCTGGATCACCTCCTCCAGAGTTTTACCGGTGCCATAGTCTGGCCGGGCGACGCCGATCTCATCTAACAGTTTTCCAAACTTCTCCCGATCCTCTGCCAGGTCAATATTTCTGGGTGAGGTTCCGGCAATCGGAACGCCGGCATCCTGTAACGCGTTTGCTATTTTAAGCGGTGTCTGGCCCCCAAACTGCACCAGGACGCCGTCGGGCTGTTCCAGATCCACAATATTCATCACGTCTTCGAATGTAATGGGTTCGAAATACAGTCTGTCAGCCAGATCGTAATCGGTGGACACGGTCTCGGGGTTGCAGTTGACCATGATGGTTTTGTTCCCCATCTCCCGTAAACCGAATACGGCTTGTACGCAGCAGTAATCAAATTCGATGCCCTGGCCAATGCGATTCGGGCCGCCGCCTAAAATCATATAGGTCTTGCCCTCCAGGGATTCAACTTCGTTTTCTTCTTCGAATGTTGAGTAACAATAGGGCGTTTTCGCAGAGAACTCCGCAGCGCAGGTATCCACAACCTTGTACGTCGTACGCAGATCATATTCGGAACGAAGCGCCCGGATTTCGGATTCCGATTTCTCCGATTTCCGTGCAATCTGTCGGTCGGAGAATCCCTGCTGCTTGAGCAGCTTCAGATGCTCCGGGCTGAGATCGGCCGAGATCTCAGTCGTGGCCAGCTGTTGAATATGCCGCAGAAACCAGGGATCAATTTTGGTGAGATTGTAAACTTCCTCTACCTGTTTCCCTTCCTGAAAGGCATGCCAGATTTTTAACAGGCGGAATGCCGTCGGGAACCGGAGCTTGGTCATATCCAGATATCGTTTGCGCGAAATACCGGACTCTAACTCTTCGCTCTGCTCATTTTCTGAGGATTTCTTGGGCTCCAGTCCATCCAATCCGACTTCCAGGGATCGGAATGCTTTCTGCAACGATTCTCTGAAGGTTCGGCCGATGGCCATGACTTCGCCCACCGACTGCATCTGCACCCCGAGATGGCCTGAAGCGGACGGAAATTTTTCAAAATCGAACCGGGGCACCTTGGTGACGATATAGTCGATAGTCGGTTCGAAGGCGGCCAGAGTTTGTCCGGTGATATCGTTCGGTAACTCATCCAGCGTATAGCCGACGGCCAGCTTGGCAGCAACTTTTGCGATGGGAAAACCGGTGGCTTTCGAGGCCAGCGCCGATGAACGGCTCACCCTGGGATTCATCTCGATGATCACCATGCGGCCTGATTCCGGATTCACCGCGAACTGCACGTTCGACCCCCCGGTTTCCACGCCAATCGTACGGATACACAGGAGCGCCCAATCCCGCATCTGCTGATATTCCCGGTCCGTCAAGGTCATGGCAGGGGCGACGGTGACTGAATCGCCGGTATGCACGCCCATCGGATCGACATTCTCGATGGAGCAGACGATAATCGCGTTGTCGGCTTTGTCCCGGATTACCTCCAGCTCGAATTCCTTCCATCCGACCAGATTCTCCTCTATCAGTACTTCTGTAATCGGACTCTGTGATAACCCGGAATCCACCAGATCCTCGAATTCCTCGGCATTATAAGCGATCGACCCGCCGGTGCCGCCCAGCGTATACGATGGTCGGATAATCACCGGAAACTGCATCGAGGTCAGCAGTTCTCGCGCTGCATCCATAGAGCCGACAAATCCGCCCTGGGCCGTATCGATGCCCACAGCATCCATGGCATCTTTGAAGCGTTCCCGGTCTTCGGCCTTCTCGATGGCCGTAATCTGGGCCCCGATGAGTTCCACATCATATTTATCCAGTATGCCCTGCTTATGCAGATCAACCGCCAAATTCAGCGCTGTTTGTCCCCCCACGGTGGGCAAAATGGCATCCGGACGTTCCTTCTCGATGATATCGGTGACATATTCAACCGTCAACGGTTCGATATACACCGCGTCGGCCAGATCCGGATCGGTCATAATCGTCGCCGGATTGGAATTCACCAGGATAATCCGATAGTGCTCGTCTCGCAGCGCCCGGATGGCCTGGGTGCCGGAATAATCAAACTCGCACGCCTGGCCGATCACAATCGGACCGGCCCCTATAATTAAGATTGAATCAAGATCTGTTCGTTTTGGCATTTAATTCGAATGGTGTCTCATAAGTTTAATGAAATCATCAAATAAATACCGGGAATCATGCGGACCCGGGCTGGCTTCAGGATGGTACTGCACCGAAAACGCCGGAACATCTTTGCAATAGATGCCTTCCACCGTGTTATCGTTCAGATTCATATGGGTAATTTCCACATGGGAAGGCACACTCGCCTCATCAACGGCAAATCCATGATTCTGACTGGTGATCTCAACTTTTCCCGTCCGGAGATTTCGCACCGGATGGTTGATGCCCCGATGTCCGAATTTGAGTTTGAATGTTTTCGCGCCCACTGCATGAGAAAGCAGCTGATGGCCCAGGCAGATGCCAAAGATCGGCTTCTCTCCCAGCAGATGTTCAAGGGTTTCGATGGCATAGGTGACCGCAGCCGGATCTCCGGGGCCATTGGAAAGGAATATCCCATCCGGATCCATTGCGAGGATCTCCTCCGGCTTGACATCCGCCGGAAACACAGTGATGTCACAATGGCGCTGACTGAGCAAACGCAGTATATTATACTTGATCCCGTAATCGATTGCAGCCACCCGCCACTCCGGCCGCGACTCCGATTTCCCATTTGAGCTCATCTCCGTGGAATCCCAGCGATGTTTTTCGCGAGAGGTCACCTCCATGCACAGGTCCAACCCTTTCATGCCGGGGGCCCGATTTAACTTTTCCCGCAGGCTGTCGGGATCAAAATCGGTGGTAGCGATTATCCCGTTCATCGCCCCCCGTTCCCGGATATGTCGCACGAGCGCCCGGGTATCAATCCCCTGGATTCCAACGATATCATACTCCTGAAGATACTCGCCAATACTCATGGTCGCCCGCTGATTTGAGGGGACCACGGTTTCTTCACGGATAACGAAACCGGCCACCTGAATTCTGCCGGATTCTATATCGTCCGGGTTCACACCGTAATTCCCGATGTGCGGGGTGGTCATGGTGACGATTTGCTGACGGTAAGACGGATCAGTCAGGATTTCCTGATAGCCGCTCATGCCGGTGTTAAAACAGACCTCACCGATGGTTTCCCCACGGGCACCGAACGCCTGCCCCCGGAAAAGTCGTCCGTCCTCTAACAGCAGAACAGCAGGTTCAAACTCTGTATTCATAGATAGTACCGGTGGTTCCTCTCGCCTTTTTTCATTCCGGTAAATTATAAAAACTTCATTTCACCAACAACCAGAATTCCAAATTCCGAATCACCAACGGTACTCGTGAATACGAGCGGTGGGTATAATCCAGGAACCTCTGGCATCGCTCACTCCAGGACAAACTCCTCGTGGTGGTGCACATCAGATCTGGTTCCGGGTTAGCCGGAGTCCTGCCGTACAGCTTGTGCCGATTGAATGTCTTCAATGGTAAATGAAAGATGCTTGTCCGGTTTTTTAATTTCGACTTTATCCCCGATTTCCTTTCCCATCATCGCTCGGGCCAGCGACGATTTATAAGACATGATATTGGGATAATTCTCTAATTCATATTCCGCCGGCCCGACCACACAATATTCCAGGCGTTTGCCGTTCTTGTTATCCTTGAGGGTCACCGCGGTCCCGAACGAAACTGTTTCGGTGTCAATGTCTTCTTCATCGAAGATCTCCACGTTCATGTATTGCTGAAGCTGATTGAGTTTATAATGGAGCATGCTTTGCCGCTCCTTTGCGGAATCATACTCCGCATTCTCCGACAAATCGCCAAAACTGGCCGCTTCGGAGATGTCTTCCGAATTTTCTTTGATCGCTTGTCGGAGGTTATTTATTCTTTCACGAAGTTGGCCATGTGTATCTCGCATAATCGCTATAGGCATATCATTCCTCCTCTCATTTATGCGGTAAGTTTACTTTTCCCGGCATTCATGCGCCTGAGATGAATCGCACACTCTCTCACAGGCTCCGGTCAGTCAGATAACGCACGCTGACTTCAAGCCAGGGATAGCGTCATTGGAAGCATCTTCGCATGGGCAAAAATAATTGAAGTCTGCAAAGGAGGAAGGGCTTCCTCCCGCTGACAGATCGTATATAGGAAATAAAACCAATACCATCAGGTTGTATATGCTCGTCCCTTCACTACTTTTTTACGTTAACCGGTGCATACAATTCTTAAGCACAAATTCTGCCAGGGATTATTGTTATTTAAGTCTCACATTGTTCGGTGGATAAGATACATACTCCCTCCCGTTTCTGCAATCGAAAGCGTAAACCGCATAGCTCCTGTAGTGGAGCAGAGGAGATGCGACAATATTCTTCAGATCCTGTATACTGTGAACAACCGGTGTATCGGAGAGAATCCTGCGGTATGTAAAGTCTTTCCTTATAAAAGTACCCCTGCTCGATTTCACTGGTTCCCTATTCCATTTGGGGTACAGGTGCGAATGAAATCTCCCCGGGAGCCATTTATTTCAGACCACAGAGCTTGCACCACAAACGGGTCTCCCATCAGACACAGTATGCAGGCCCTCCAGTGAAGATAATGCCGCTACAGTCGATAATAAACATACCAAAGCAATGGTTACTTGGAGAGAATTGTGTTGGAGAAGTTATGACAAGGAAAATGAAAGCCATCTCCGGGATCAGCTGCTGTATTGCCCTATTTCTTAATCTCATTGCCGGCTGTGAAGAGATGGTGGTATATGAGAATCATTCATCTCTTACTTCAGGTGTTCTTCAGGGAACCGTGAGAGAGGTCATCACTGGCGAGCCGGTACCGGACATCACTGTTCGCCTTTCAGTTTCGGAGGTATTCACCAAAACCGATGAGAATGGATTATACAAATTTCAGAATGCTCCCCAGGGAGATGATACCCTCTGGGTGGAATCCGGGAAATATGAGATGGTTAATGAACCGACCTATATCCCGGATGAGGGAAGTATGTCCGTTGATTTCGATTTGATCCCTTACTACCCGGTCACCGACAGTGCACCGGCCCTTGAATTCCACTGGGGAACGCCGGAGGATACCCTGGATATTCGCAACGATATCATGGTCGCCTCCCCATTTGCCTATGATGAGCAGGGCACACGCTCGCAAGAAATGGCCATTTTTCTCACCAATCGATCCCGGGATCCGGTGTACGCCTTTTGCAGTGGAGTTGTGACCTACTGGAAACCGTGGTCTGAATTCATTGATGCTGCGGAGCCGGATAGAGGCGGTGAAGTCTGGATCCGGTACGGGAGAAACTATGCCATAGGATTCCGACATGTGGTGACCGTGCACCCTGAGACCGGCGAACCAGTAAACTGGCAGGTCGGACAGCGGGTTGATGCAGGTGATATTCTTGCGTATACCGCTGACTGGGGTGAGGGCTCTGAGTCCATTTTCTATGAATTTGTCCTGGCGAAACAGGACGCGGAACATTACTATTTTTTAAAGGCATATGATTACTTCCCCCCCACTTCTCAAATAACATTACTGCGCATCTGGGAAGCCTCCCAGATTAAAGATGCATCCTTCGGTTACAGTCTGGTAGAATCGCCCTGGGGCGATATGCAATTGTTTGAGTCGGACGGCGGAGATCAGGAAATTCCGTTCAAAGGTAGGTTGTGATCCATTCGTAACTACCCTGACATGCCACCACAATCAGATAAAACCAGAAAATGAACCAGCACCCATGGCCTGATTATCGACCTGATTCATGCCGATCTAATTAGAATGTCTATTCCGGTTATCTTGATAATTATTTGTATTTTATAGATAGTCTTTATATTGGTCATCTATAATTTATATGGACCAATTAAGGTGAGTTTTATCTGTTTCTCCTAAGAGAATTCACGAAAATATACTTCCGGTCGAACGAATGCTGTACTCAATGGACGCCTCTTTGGAAATCATTGCGTCTGATTCAATGACTACTTTCTGATATGCCACTTTGAAGTAATACTTTAATGCGATTCTGGTCATTCCTATACATTGAGGTTCCCCCTGGAAAAATATGAAAAGGAAAGCTAAGCCCACGCTCGCAGCTGCTGAATACTGTTTGGATTTCCTGTGTTTTTCGGTATTTTTAGCAAACGAAAGGCGCCAATGAGAATATCATATATTACTACTTTTCTTTGTATTAGTGTCCTCTCAGCGTTCGCTCTGGTTGTCGTTCAATGCGATGATAAGACTGTATTCGGTTCAGAGCGCACAATTGATATCCCGGGGAAATCAATTTCTATTCGGTTAAAAAAGGAAACCCAGCAGAGCGGTAATTCGACATTAAATATATTAGTGAAAGGTCTGATCCGGACTGACCAAATTGCTTCCATCCTGGTTGGCGACGAGCCGATCAATGTATTCTCAGTGGACAATCAGGAATTTGTGCCGCAGGATACCGTGTTTTTAAATAGTTATGCAGATCGAACAGAATCTACCTATGAGGCGCAAATCCGCTACAATACCGCCGCAGACAGTGCACAATTTTTGATCAGCTTGAATGGTGAGATAGTATATGAGAGAAATATTTTCATTCAACGTGGTGATCTCCTGAAGGAACAATTCCACTTGGCCTTTGCTCACGTAAAAGCTGTCCAACGCTTGACTTTACATCAATCGATGTAAAGTCCGGGTTCCTTCTTCCTTCCAGGGATGTATTGCCCTGCCCTGGTATCAGTGTCATCGTTCTGCCTCATGGCGCGGCTCTCTACCAGCGTAAAGCCATCAGATCCGCAGGTGGAAAATCACGCGTTGAGCCTCATAAGCAAGTTAAACTCTTTCATCGTCTTCCCCCATTTCAATCAAACCAATTTTATGCTCCCCACGGGACCAGCGGTTCCTCTCGATTCAACAATTAATTCCTCTTGACCTCGGCACGGCCAGGGAAGGCAATTACATTTTCTTTGATCCAGGGAAAATGCCCTCGAATCAACTGAACATAAGGACACGTCTACCTATTCCGTTTGTCATCCATTTCTTTCTGATCTTTTCCTCACCAATTTAGTCCTTTCCAGTACAGCTGGATGATGATCGATAATCTTACTCTAATTATCTCTGCTCCACTGTTTCCGGAATATTCAGCCTGAAGTTATGCTTGTTGATAACTTGTGGATAATACAAGACGTTGATGGCTGTTGATAAGTCATGTTTGTTCATGTTAGAATTATTTTATGTATCTCTTTATGTTCATATTTAGTATAATATTATTGCATCTTATTAATGTTTGGTGCACTAAATTCAGCAATATTGTTTAGGCCATTTCTGTCTTATATTATAGAATGGTTTTGTTGTAAAGCTTCTGAATGATTGAAAAATATCAATGTTAAATGAGATGATGTTTAATATGGATATTTACAGGTAAATATATGGGAAATGTCCCGCTTTTATTATTGACATTCAAGATTCCATTGGTAAATATTATGTACACAACATGCACAATGTACCATCATTGATTTCTATGGGAGAGTGTGAATAACATGGATAAGTACGGTTTTGTTGAAATTGAAGCAATGAGGAAAATTGCCGAGGCTTTAACCGGCCTTGAACAAAATGCAATACAAAGGGTGCTTGCATGGGTAAATGATAAATACCAATTTGAACCTCCTGGTGAAGACCGGCAAACCACCCCGCGTACCGCATCAAAAAGTGCATCCGCCGGGGAATTGGAGAAGCAACAACCTCCGCTGCTGGGAGAGTTCTATACTCTCGCCTCCCCTGCAACGGATGCGGAAAAGGCATTAGTGGTGAGTTACTGGCTGCAATTTCATAAGCATCATGAAGAATTCAATGCGGCCACGATCAACACTCAATTAAAAAATCTGGGGTACCGGGTCTCCAATATCACCCGTGCATTCAGCCATCTACAGTCCAAGCAACCCCAGCTTGCCATTCAAACCAAAAAATTAGGGAATACGAAACAGGCCCGCAAAAAATATCAGGTGACGAACGCCGGGAAGCGGTATGTCGAAGATATGCTGAAAAAAGCAGCGGAAAATTGAGTGATGACCAAAGATAGTATGGAGACCGATGGTAAATTATTATTACGCTGTGTACGGACGAACCATATAGAGGACTCAGTTCAGAGAAAGGAGAGACCTTTCGTGGTACCCTCCCCCGCTCTTTGTAAAACGCGTCAGACCGGCGGGATTCTATTCGGCACTTGCTGCTCTGGAAATTATCTACAACCGTAAAATACCAACTTAAAATTTTATCTCTTGACGTAACCTCTCAGGCTGCTTCATTGATCAACTGCATATCAGTGAATCCGGCGAATAATTCCAATTCCTCTGTGAGATTCCCGTAGCAGGTGACTCGGTGTAATCCACTGGCCCAGTTTTTCCATAATCTGGTGATGTCGCCATCCACTCTTACCGTTATTTTCGTCCGGCATCCACGCTCAGTTTCCGGTACGGCAGTAATGGTTCCGGTGAAATACCGCAGGGTGTCCATGCCCTCAATGATTGCAGTGGTGACCTGTTGCTCCAGTTGCATCTTTACCTGAGGTACAGCCCCTTCCCGGCGTTCCATAATCGTGCGTAGCTGGTAGGGGGCAGCCGGACCGTCCGGGCCGTCCATTTTGGTCGTTCCCAGGCAATGCGCGAGGATGATGGAATCGATGGATTCATCTACTGTAGGGTCATTGATGAAACCAGGTTTCCCTGAGAGCCCCTGAAAAAGTATGTGGATCATCGCGGACCGGAGATCGGATTCACAAATACCACCGAATCCCATATTGTTGAGACGGGTAAACCCTATGCAGGGATATGCGTATTTGCGGCACAGCGGTTCGTACATCGTCCCATAGCAATCCACTGTGACTACTGTCGCCTGTTCCTCATGCAATAACTGCTCGAAGGCTAATGCCATCCGGCACGACTTTCTGATGACCTCTGGTGAAGGTTCGATAACCCGTACGGCCTGATTTGTCCAGCGAGCGGCCTCTTCCCTCACTCTTCGATCATCAATTGAATGATACAGAGTAACGATCCGGTCGAGGGAAACCGGCACAATCTCGGTACCGAATTTATCCTGTGCTGCAGAAGCATAGTCATCAAATGATCGGGTGGTTACATTTAAAATTTTAGCCTCGCGCAGATGATGCACTGCGCGCATTGGACGAATCGCCGTGACGAGTTTGCTGTAATCACTGGTCAACATACAACCAAGTTTCGCCCCTGACGGTTGCTTCTGGATGGTCCCGAAATTCACCCATTCATGCCCCGAATAGGGATCGGCAAACACAACGGTGGGTTTTTGCAGCCGCAAAATTTCTTCCAGAATCGGTTGGATGCCGATGTTAAAATGAACAGCCAAAATTCCGTCAACAGAATTCAATCTATCCTGCAATTGCAGGATATCTTCTGGTGAAGTCACCAACTGATCCACGACAAAATCAACATCAGAGAGTTGATCGGCATACCTGGCAAATTGCGTTTCATAGAACCGCATTTCTTTCTGGAAGTCAAGATCGGGCTTTGGCCATAATCCATGGGAAGTTCCCATATAGAGTCTGGCCACTTTCACTCTGGAGGTCCGACATCCGGGACTGATTAACTGAGAACCACCGGTTTCCTCGCCGGTAACTGCAATGGAAAGACCACTCAGCAGTAAGGCGCTGCCTGTCGTGGCCACCTGTAAAAATTGACGTCTGTTCAATTGCGTAGTCATGTTACTCCTCCTGTGAAGTGGAGTATCGTTAGGAATTTAACTATATATCCCAAAGATGAATGAAACACCTTCGGATTCAGTGTGTTGTTATTCCTGACCACGACTTTCCAGCATATTATCGATTATCGATCGATCCAGTTTGTGATAATCACCCTCAACGTCAACGAGCAAATTGTCGGAGAAGAGAATTCGGGTACTGGACTCACCAACCACCTCAACAGATTTTGGCTGAACCCCTGCGAACACATTTCCATCCACAGCGATGTTGGAAGTTTCCATGAGAGTTATCCCCCCTGCTTCTCGGTCGTCTTCAGCCCGAATCACTTCACCGTCACCGACATAACTATTCGAAAAGTTATTTCCGGTCACTGCAATACGTCCACTTCCCTTCCCGATCCGCAATGCATGGCTCTTCATAATGGTAAAGGTATTCGCACTCACTGTGCTGCCGTGGGCATCGCGCAGATCCACACCGCCCCCGTTATGGGCGATAACATTCGAACCGATTGTGATTCCGTAACAATTCCGGTCCAGGATGATGGCAAAACCACCGCATTCCTCAATCATATTTCCTGAAAGCACCGACCCGTATGTGTTCTCAATAATCACTCCGTCATTAATGTGATCATCCAAATTGTTTCCCACCATGCAGAGATTAAATCCGTCAAGACAGCGAAGCGCGTCCCCGTTTTCCTCGAATTGATTTCCATTCACCACAATATCATGGCAGCCGGAGAGATACAGACCGGTACCCTTG
>Ga0102944_1002295_pt1 | contig 11418 bp, 6 predicted proteins | sample SalPonD_shore_MG_FD_78172 | JGI IMG/M metagenome (GOLD analysis project Ga0102944, IMG submission 78172) | Salt pond soil microbial communities from South San Francisco under conditions of wetland restoration - Salt Pond MetaG... | ecosystem: Environmental > Aquatic > Marine > Intertidal zone >... | reverse complement strand
TAAAAAAAATTAAGAAATATATTTAATCCTTTTTGCTGATATAATTAAAAATTGGGAAATTTCTGAAAGTTATTTGGATGATATGGAAGAAAATACAACTCGGATGGATTTGACTGGATGGACAGCGGCGATAGAAAACTCAGAATTAACAGCCAGTTATTTTGTGTTAAGTGGATAATTTTGGTTAAAAGTTCTTGAAGTTATTCCAAATATTTAATATCTTATTTAAAGCAAAATGAAAAAAGAAGTGTAGGGATAAAAATCCAGATTGTATAAGAGTAAAGAGAGGCTCCACTTGAATATAAAAAACAGCAGATATTCCTATAACTTGTTTAGGGAAGAAGAGTCGGTTAAGAATTTAATTTCTTCCTGGGAAGAAAATAATTTTTTGGCCCGGCTGAAGCATAAAGACGGGTCTTTATGGGTAGATGCATTCCAGCCTGAGATTATTGACCGTTTGGGATGGCTGGAGCTTCCTGAGAGAATGATGGATCGGATTAAAGGAATAGAGACATTTACCCAGGCAGTCAAGGAGGAGAATTTCACTGACTTGATTTTGATCGGCATGGGAGGCTCAAGTTTAGCCCCAGAGGTTTTTCAGGAGATTTTTAAAGACGCCCCCGGATTTCCTAAGCTTACTGTTTGTGACAGCACTCATCCTCAGGCTGTGGAGCAAATAAGAAAGAGACTGAATTTGAAAGCCACTCTTTTTTTGGTCTCCAGTAAATCAGGTACAACTTTGGAAACTATGTCATTATTTCATTTTTTTTGGTCTGAAGTTGAAAAAGAAGATGCAGAACCAGGAAAACACTTTGTTGCTGTTACTGATTACGGCACTCCTCTTATGCGGGAAGCCCAGAAAAAAGGATTTAGAAAAACATTCAATCCTTACTCTGATGTGGGAGGCCGGTTTTCAGCTTTTACTGAATTTGGACTGGTCCCGGCATCTTTAATCGGTGTGGATATAAAAAAACTGTTAGACCAGGATAAAAATGACCCCAAGCTCTTTTTGGGAGCTGTCTTAGGGGCTGTGGGAGAGAAAAGAGATAAACTCTATTTTATGACTTCAAAATCTCTAAAAGCTTTTCCTGACTGGATTGAGCAGTTAGTTGCAGAGAGCCTGGGAAAAGATGGGAAGGGAATCATTCCTGTTATTGATGAACCCTGGATTGATAAAGGTCTGGATGCCAAGGATCGCTTTTGCATGTTTTTTTATTTGGATGATGAATACAAAGAAGTAAAAAAATACCTAGAAAAAACAAAACAAAAAGAAATCCCTTGTATTGAAATAAGACTTCAAGATAAATATGGTTTAGCAAAAGAGATGTTTAACTGGGAGATAGGTGTGGCTGCAGCTGGTTCTTATTTAGATATTCATCCTTTCAATCAGCCTGATGTTCAAGCAGCTAAAGATTTTGCCAAAGAAGCCATGAAAAATATATCCCAGGGAAAACGTGATTTTAAAGAAGATGTTCAGACATTTTCGATAGAAGATGAGGATTCGTTAAAAAAAGCAGTCCTCAAGGAACTCTCTGGAGTAAAAAAAGGAGACTATGCCGCTGTTCAGGTTTATTTAGCCCCATCTGAAAAAGTAAAACAAAAAATTCAAAAAATAAGAAAGGAAATACAGAAAAAATGTGGGATTGCCACCACCATGGGTTATGGTCCTCGATTCCTCCATTCCACTGGCCAGCTTCATAAAGGAGGTCCGGATAAAGGAATTTTTCTCCAGATTGTTGATTCCCCTCAAACAGATATCAAAGTTCCTGGAAAAGATTATTCTTTTAGTTCCATTATTAAAGCTCAATCTGTAGGGGATTTTCAAGCTCTCCAACAAAAAAATAGAAGAATACTCAGAATTGATTTAAAAAGCCAACCTCTTAAAGGACTCAGTAAGCTGGCAAAAATGATTAAATCTTGAAAAATTTTTATGATAATGAGATAAAAAGCCTGGTGACTGTGTGTTCTTGTTTTTTAAAAACTGGATCAGAGGACAAACCCTCCATATCACAAGAGAGCATTACGGCTGATTCAATATGGCTCTAGAAAAAATAAAAGAATTCTATAAAAGACACATCACCCTTTTTAATTTCCTTTTTTTATTGCTCTTTATTTATCTATTTTTGTTCAGCCTTGAACTTATGGGATCCTCTTTAAAGCTGTTTGGAAAAGGATTTGCCAAAAATTTAATCGAAACAACCAGCAATCCTTTAGTGGGTTTGTTTATTGGTGTACTCGCTACCTCCATAGTCCAATCCTCTTCCTCAACCACCTCTATTGTGGTGGGCCTGGTGGCCGGGGGAGCTATCAATATCACCAATGCTATTCCCATTATAATGGGAGCCAATATAGGCACTTCAGTTACAAATCTAATTGTTTCTATGACCCAGGCAAAAAGAAGCATAGAATTCGAACGAGCTCTTTCAGCAGCCATTGTCCATGATTTTTTTAATGTGCTGGCTGTGGCTGTGTTGTTTCCTCTGCAGTATTTCACAAATTTTTTGGGATATGCCGCTACTTTTATGGGAAAGACATTTCAAAACATAGGAGGACTTAAATTTTTAAGTCCGGTCAAGGCTTTGACTCAACCCGCAGTGGATGTATTGATAAAATTTCTCGGTCACTATCCCTGGATTTTATTGATTATGTCTCTGGGATTTCTTTTATTAGCTCTTTCCCGAATGGTTAAATCTTTAAAAATACTGGTGGTACATAAAGCAGAAGTGTGGTTTGACAAATATATATTTAAAACAGCCTTTCGAGCTTTTTTATTAGGAATGATATTGACCTCCCTGGTGCAGAGCAGCTCTATCATCACTTCATTGGCGGTTCCTATGGCCGGAGCCGGGCTTTTAACCATCGCTCAAATATTTCCCTATACCTTAGGTTCCAATATAGGAACCACTGTCACCGCTATTTTAGCCGCTTTAGTCACAGGAAACCTGGCTGCCATTATTGTGGCCTTTTCCCATTTACTGTTCAATATAATGGGCATTGCTGTTTGGTGGCCCTTTAGATTTATCCCTATCTCTATGGCTAACAAATTCGCGACTTTTTCTGCCAAAAAAAAATACATACCTGTGGTATATATATTGATTGTATTTTTTGTGATTCCCATTTTAATTATATATTTATTTAGGTGATGAGTGAATAATTTCAGGTTGGAGGAGAGGTAGATATGTTTAAAAAATGGCTTTCCATCTTTAGAAAAGATACCTTAATGGATAAGGCATACCGAAGGTCATTCATTATGCTGGATTTAACCAGAGAAATGTTTTTAAAATCCAGAGAGTCTTTAAGAAACAGGGAAGACAGCGAAGTTGACATAAACATTCGTGATATGGATTTAGAGGTCAATAGTTATGAGAGGGAAGTCCGAAGGAATGTTTTCAATCATTTAGTGGTCAGCGGGCCTGAAATGCTGCCTTCAGGCATGGCCTTGGTCAGCATTATCATTGATATAGAACGCATTGGAGATTACGCTAAAAACATGGTTGAGTTGGCGTTAGAGCATCCAGGCAAGCTACACGGGGGAATATTAGAAGAGCAGCTCAAGCACATTGAAGAAGCTGTGGAAGATAATTTCATTAAAACCAGAGAATGCTTCGAGGCCGGAGAAAAGGAATCAGCTTTAATACTTCTGGAGAAATACAGCTGGGTCAATCAGTCCTGTGATGATTGCTTGATAGCGTTGGTTCGTGAAAAAGATAAGAACATTAAACCGGGGGATGCCGCAGCTCTGGCTCTCTATTCAAGGCAGTTGAAGCGAATCAATTCACATTTGAGGAATATCACCACCAGTGTGGTGAATCCATTTGACAGAATTGGATTCAATCCCAAAAAAACTGAAAAAAACCAAAACAAGCGTTAATCAGATTTCATAGGGGTTTGCCGCAGTAAGGACAGTACACAAAATCAGGGCCCACTGACCTCCCGCAATGAGGGCATTTTTGATGGCTGACCACTTGAGAATCGATTCTGGTTCTTTCCTGGGTGAAGACAGCTCCGCAGTTTTCACATTTCATAAAAGGAGCTCCTTTTTTAACAGGAAACAGAGGAATGAAAAACAGACTGAGATAACTGTCTGTTCTTTTTAAATACAAGTCAAAATGGCTGCATTCAGGGCAGTTTCGGGGGTTTTTATCCAGCTTTACAGTCTTGGGCTGTATTCCTCCAATAAAGAAAAACATATCAGAAGGTTAGAACTTAAACCCCAGGAGATTCCAATAATTTAAAAACCAGAGGAACACCACAAAAGTCACCAGAATCAGAAAATAATACATCCGGCTGCACCAGTTCCAATAATTTTTTATCCACACAATGCCTGAAAAAATAAACACCCCCACTGCCAGGACTAAGGATATAAAAGGAATCACCAGAAAGATTTTTAAAGCAAAGGGGATTCCATACATGATTTGTTCCGGATTACTCAGGAATGATACCAATCCAATGAGAAACAGAACACACAGACCGCTCATAATCCCGGCCGTGAGACGGAATGTCGGAGGAGCCTCTGGTTTTTCCAATAGGGGTTGGCAGACTTTACGTCTTAATGCGCCAAGAGGCCAGGAAAGAGTGGTGAGAAATAAAAACACCACCAGCCCCAGGATAAAAAAGTGGAAAGCCGGGGTTTCATGCCACTTGAGTTTAATAAAAGCGGCTGTTGGAGAGTCTCCGATAAAGAGATGAGTGATCTGACCGTCTTTGTTTTCCTTAAAAACAATTTTATCCTGGGATCTGACTTTCTTGAAGAGAAGAGGTTCGACTTGAGTCCACTGGCTTTGCCTGGGACCTGAGGAAATCAGAAGTCTCTGCTCCTCCATTGTTTTTATTTTAATAATTGAGAAAAGCTGGGCTGCTTTTTCAATACTGGAATGGTTCACCCTGGTTGATCTGTAAGTTCCACCAAATTTACTAAGATTAGAGGCTTCAGTTTCTGGCTTCACTTTAGGTCCTTGGTCTTTGGCTTTGGGGAAATAACGATCAAGAATTGACTCTATGAGTTGGATCCGTGAAGCCCCGCTTCCGCCCACACTGTTGTAGGAGACAAAAAATCCCATATTGTGTTCCGGGACAAGCACAAGATAAGAATGAAAAAGAAGAGTGTCCCCTCCATGCCCAATGGTATGCAGATTGTTATAGTCCCATTCCCAAAAGCCGTGAGCATTTCCGCTGAGGCGTGGATCATGAGTGAAAAGCGTGGTGTGCATGAGATGGGCGGTTTCTTCATTGAGGATTTTTATGTCATTATATTGGCCGTTTTGAAGATGAGCGATCATGAATTTGGAAATATCTTCCCCTGTGGTGCTCAAAGCACCAGCCGGAGCCATCCCATTAAGAAGCTCAAAATCATCTGGCTTCAAAACACCTTGTTCATACTTATAGCCCACTGACATATCATCAGCCAAGTACTCAGGAAGCGGCTGGCGAAATGTACTGTGATTCATTCCCAAAGGCTCGAAAATGTTGTCTTCAATGTATTCTTCAAATGAAACTCCTGAAATACATTCCACAATGTAGCCGGCAAGAGATGAGCCGTAATTGGAATAAGAGGTGATTTCTCCTGGGGGACGCACTCGTTTGGGCATATATTTTTTCAGAAAACCTTCAAGAGATAACAGGTCTTTGGGTTTACGGGCAGCCATTCCAATGGATTTTTCTTCAAAACCAGGAGTGTGAGACATAAGATGAGCCATGGTGATGGGTTCTGGAAATGTCTCAGGTATTTGAAATCCTTTGAGGTATTGGTTTATATCTTTATTCAGGTCGATTTTACCTTGTTCATAAAGCTGCATCACAGCAGTCCAAGTAAAAAGCTTGGATACAGAACCCGGCCGGAATAGGGTTTTATCAGCTTCAACCGGTTTGTTTTCAGCAAAGTCAGCAATACCGTATCCTTTGATTAGCCAAATTTTTCCGTTTTCAACCGCAGCAAAAGCAGCTCCGGCTATGTGTTTATCTGCAATATGAACAGCCATGATTCCGTCTACAAATTTTTCAAGGTCAATGGGATCAATATTCACCAGGGAAGTGAGAGCCTCTGCTTGGAATGGAGACCTGTTTATCTCAGGATCTTGGGCTTGGAGGGAAAGGCAAAGACTTAAAATCAATATAAAACCGGTTAAAACCGTACTCTTATTTTTTTTCATGGACTTATTCCTTTAGGTTTTTGTGTCTTTTTAAAATATATCATCAGATTTACAGATTCACAAGCCAAATTTTATTTAGACTGAAGCCGTTTAAATAAATGTGGTTTAAATAAATAACAGTAAGAAAAATTAAGATAAAAACGAGTATAATCCATAAAAATGAATTGAATTCAATAAAATGGATTTTTGTTGATTTTCGAAGATGAAAAAATAATTATATATTCCTGATAACAATAGAGTTAATTTAAATACTAATTTGGCCCAAAAATTGCATAATAAGAATTGCATAAGAAGTGTGATATAATGCATAAATTAATAATAAAAAAGGAAAAAATTGCTGTTATTATATTATAAGAGACAAACATTAACGAAAAAATGGATGCCAGGGGAGGTGATGCAGAAACAAAAAAGTATCAATCTAAAAAAATTAAGTTATTTAGGTCGGCTTGTGAAAAAATTTTCTAAAAACAGGGAATTCATCACAGGCTAGAGTATGAAAAATGAAAAAACTTGAGTCCTTAGCTTCAAAAAAGAAGAGAAGGACAAAAGGAGGAAAAATTGAGTAAATTTCGCAATTGTTTTTTTGCTGCACTCGGAGTTATTCTTCTTGTTGGAACCATCGCAGCACAAGCTCCGACTGGTAAGATAGTTGGAACGGTTACCGATGATCAGGGAGTACCTCTTCCAGGAGTGACGGTTGAAGCAGACAGTCCCAATATGGTTGGATCGGCCACGGCCGTAACCAATGTAGATGGAGTCTACCGCCTGTTTGGACTGCCCTCAGGAACCTACACCATTAGATATATGTTGGATGGTTTCAATACTGTGGTCCGACAAGACATCGTTGTGCTGGTGGAACAGACCATCACCGTGAATATTGACATGAAGCCCGGAGCCATCGAAGAAGAGATCACGGTTGTTGGACAGTCTCCCTTGGTTGATGTCAAGAGCACCACCAAAGGCATGACCATCACCAGGGAGATGTTTGAGACGCTGCCAAAAGGAAGAAATTTTGACACTTTGGTGACAGCGGTTCCTGGTGTGAATTCAGAGCCTTATGCGGGTGGACTTTCTGTTGACGGCGCCAGCGGTGCGGAGAATATGTATTATATGGATGGAATGGATATCACCAACATGGATCAGGGAAGCTTAGCCCAAGATGCTGCTTTTGAGTTTGTGGATGAAGTCAAGATCGTAGCCAGCGGATATCAGGCTGAGTTCGGAGGCTCCATGGGTGGAGTGGTCAATGTCATCACCCGTTCTGGTGGAAACGAATTTCATGGAGAACTCATCGGTTATTATTCAGGAAGCGCTCTGGAAGGCCAGGAAAGAGACTCTCTCAGAATCAGTCCTACAGATACCTCTGTGGCTGAGTATGTCAATTATCAGACCGGAGAAGGACTGGATCAAGCCCTGGGAAAAGACAAACAAAACCGGTATGAAGTGGGTTTTAGTCTGGGCGGCTATATCCTTAAAGACCGGCTGTGGTTTTTTGGAGCATTTTTGCCTGTTTTCCGTGATACCACCAGAGATGTGAACTGGGTACCCGCAGGAGTCGCTCCTGACAGCTCCCACACACAGAATCAGACCTATTGGAACGGGCAGTTCAAACTGACCGCTCAGCCTATGAAAAACCTAAGGGTGTCTGCTGCCGGTGTCGCTAATTTCTACAAATACAGAGGAACACTTCCGGCAAGAGACGGAACCGGTAATCCGGAAGGTGTGTACGGTGATATTGGTTTTGATTATCCCAATTACAGCGGAACGGTCACAGCCGAGTATTCAGTGGGTTCTAACCTGTTCTTCAGTCTGCGCGGAGGTTATTTCTTCAGCAATGAAACCAACCAGCAGGTACTGCCCCCGGATGATCCCAGATACCGCTTTTACAAAGAAGCACCGGGTTATGCCGCGACCAACAATCTGATGTTTCCTGAGATTCCGTCAAGCCTTCAGCATGGAACCGGCTGGTACAACATCAGTTACGATGAATTATTCGAGACCAAAAAGAACATCCGGAACCGGTTAGCGGTTAACTTTGATACCACTTTGTATGTGGACCTGATTGGTGAGCATGCCTGGAAAGCCGGTGTTCAGATGGTCCGGATTGAAGAAGACATTGACAATACCATCAATGAGATTTATGTCTTCTTAGGTTGGGACCGAAGCTTCACTTTCCTGGATACAGGAGAAATGGTACGCGGTACCTACGGATACTATGCAGTCAGAGGCGGAGACGCCGGACCTTACGGCACCTTTGCCAATCCCAACTCCTACCGCTGGGCTCTGTATCTCCAGGATTCCTGGACACCCAGCTTTGCCAACAACAAACTGACCTTGAACTTTGGATTGAGAGCTGAAAAAGAAGACATCCCCAGTTTCTCTAATCTTCCTGAATACGATTATCCGCCGGTACAATTTGATTTTGGGGATAAGATCGCTCCCAGATTGGGCTTCATCTATGACCTATTTGGTGATGCTTCCACTAAGATTTTCGGAAGTTATGGATGGTATTATGATGTCATGAAGCTGGATATGGCTGTGGGTTCTTACGGTGGATTCAAATGGTGGAGTGATTACTACACTCTGGATGATTATGACTTCACCAAGATCACCAAAGAGAATCCCGGTGGTGCTGGAACCTATCTGGAAACCTACAACTGGCGCGAACCTTCCTTTGACTCCACGGATCCGGATCTGTTACCCACCCTTCAGACAGAGCTTACTTTTGGTTTAGAAAGAAAGATCATAGAAAACCTTTCAGCTACCCTGAGAATCGTGAACAAGCACCTTGTCCGCACCATTGAGGACGTGGGAGTGCTGACATCAGGAGGCGAATCCTATTACACTGCCAATCCGGGATACGGCTATACCCGACCTGAATCTGAAGGCGGAAAATTTGCTGACATCTACCCGGCATGCCCCAAAGCCAAGCGTGAATACTGGGGTGTGAACATTGCTTTGGATAAGCGCTTCAGCAACAACTGGCTGGGTGGATTCTCTTACACCTGGAGCCGCCTGTGGGGTAACTACGGTGGTCTGGCAAGTTCAGATGAGTGGGGAAGAAATGACCCCAATGTGGAAAGATATTGGGACCTGTGGTGGCATATGTGGGATAAGAACCTGGATGAGATTACGGGCCTGCTCAACACAGACCGCCCGCACCAGTTCAAGGTCTATGGTTCTTATGCTTTCCCGTTTGGCTTGACTGTAGGAACCGTCATGAACGGTATGAGTGGAATTCCAGTCACCAGAGAGCTTCACACCGGACTGGAAGGATACTATCCGGATGGTCGCTTGACCGATGACAGAGCTCCTTTCCTATTTTTTGCTGACCTGTATGCCGAGTACAACCTGAGAGTGACCGACCGTTATAGAGTGCAGTTTACCATCAATGTGGACAATGTGTTTGATGTGTCCACAGCACGACGGATTTTTACCTTGATGAACCAAACATCTGCAGTGATGACTGATGCAGAAAGACTGGCAGGATGGACCTATGACAACACAACCAACACAGTGACCACCATTGACAGAACCATCAGCTATGTGCCTGATCCCCGTTTCCTCAAAGAAATGGCTTTCTATCCCCCAATCTCAGCTCGACTCGGAATCAAGTTCATATTCTAAATAGTTTAGGTTAAATTTAGGCCGGAAACACAAAGCCCTCTTTCCGGGGAGACCCGGGAAGGGGGCTTTTTTTATGAAAAGTTTAAGATGTGTTAGTCTTTTTTCTCAGCCAAAAATTCCAGCACTCTTTTGACGGTGGGCGCTTCAGGAGAATTAGGATCCAGTTCCAAGAATTTCTTAAAACTCGCTTCCGCGTTTTCAAAATCTCCTTTGTTGAGATAGACATAACCTAACTTTAAATAAGGAGGAGGCCAATCTGGTTTGATTTCAGTGGAAATGGTGAAATATTTGATAGCTTGGTCGATTTTTTGGTTGGCAAAGTAGATCTCGCCCACATTGTAAGCCAAAATTTCATTCTCCGGATAAGCCTCGAGAGACTGTTCAAAATAACTCTGTGCCTTTTCCAGGTCCTGCCTTTTCAGATAACATTCGCCGATTCCTGCCAGGGCTTTGGATGCCATCTCTTTTCCTGAGGCTTTAGCTTTTTCAGATTCTTCCAATACTTTTTGGTAGTTTTCAATAGCCAGTTCAAAATCTCCTTTTTCTCTGTAGCAGTCACCGATACTGGCATAGGTCTGGTAAGCATCTGGATTTTCTTCCAGAAACTGCTTTAGTAAAGAAAGCGCTTGGTCATATTTTTGTTCATCATACAGAGCATTGGCTTGATCAATTAGATCCAAAGAAGAAGTTCCTTTGATGTCCAATCCTTCCACTTCTATTTTTTTGAGGGTCAGTTCAATTTTTGGATTTCTCTCCAGCTGCCGGACATATATTTCCGTAGAAGCTGCGATATAACCTTCTTTTGAAGCGGTTACTTCAAACATTCCTGTTCCTAGCCCTAAAATAGCCCATTCGCCCTTTTTATCTGTGGAGGTGACTTCTTTGACTTCTGGATTTTTAATGAACTCACAGACGACCTGGGCTGAGGGGATTCCTTCATTGTTTTCATCCACCACCACTCCGGATATTCGGGCTCGTCCGTGGCCGGCTTGGGCCCAAAGAGAAGCTGTGGAAAAAATAATAATGGTGATTAAAATGAAAAATTTTTTATATGTTTTGAAATCCATCATGACTTAATAACCTCCGATCATTCCTATATAGAATTGATTTTTTCTATTTCACCTTAAATTTTAGAATTCGGCTTATCCGATTATTATCTTCCTTGTTTTCGATTTCTATTTTGACTGTGTATTGACCCGGATCCAGAGTAGCAGGGATCTGGATCAAATAATCTTCTCTGAATTTATCATCCAAACTTTCTTCAGAAAAAGAAAGAGGATAGTCTTTTTTCTTTTCCCATATTTTTTCTTTTTTGTCATTAAAGACTTCCAGGGATACGGAAAGGGCGGTCTGCCAAATGCCGTCCTGTTCTTCAAACCAAATATCCTTGTATGGAATTTTAATCTGAAATACCACTTCTCCCTGTTCAGTTTTTAGAATTTTCGCCTTAAAGTCAAACACTACATCTTTTCTTTCCACGGAAGGTTTTTCATCCATCTGTGCCTTGTTGATTTGTGCAAGGTGTTGGGCACCAAGAGGGGTGAGTTCATAATCACCGTTCCAGTCTGTATCCACAAAAATGATGGGATAGAATCCGTAATACCACACTTCTTCAGGTTTTCCATAGAATGATCGTCCCCTG
>Ga0102944_1002294_pt1 | contig 11418 bp, 7 predicted proteins | sample SalPonD_shore_MG_FD_78172 | JGI IMG/M metagenome (GOLD analysis project Ga0102944, IMG submission 78172) | Salt pond soil microbial communities from South San Francisco under conditions of wetland restoration - Salt Pond MetaG... | ecosystem: Environmental > Aquatic > Marine > Intertidal zone >... | reverse complement strand
CGTTACGCAACTCCTTGCGCGTCTTCAGCTGTTCCTGGCGGAACTGTTCTATTTCCTTCTTCTGCTCCGGGCTGAGGATCATGTTGTTGCCCGTGCCCTGTTTCTGCAGTGCTTCAATCTTGCGTTCCGTCTGCTTGAGCTTCTGCTGCAGCTGCTCCTCGCGCTGGCGGAACTGCTCCTCCGCGTTGCGGCGGATTTTCTCGACCACCTTGAAAGGCCGTTCGTAGCTGCCGCGGCTGCGCAGGCTGATGAGATCGGTGTTCCCCATCAGGTTCTGCAGCGCATTGACGACAAAGTTGCCGTTGTCAGCGATGGTCTGGGGGACACTGACGCCGAAATAGTTCCGCTTCCGCGTCCAGAACATGTTGGCGAGCATATCGGTATCCGCGACCACAATGGCGTTCAGCTCGCCTTCCTTGACCTGCTTGGATTTGTCCTGGGTGGGGGCTCCCGTCACCGTCGCGCCAGACTTTTTATCCTTGCTCTTGGAGGGCGGCGGGCCGTCGGGGAAAGCGGTTTTGACCTTGCCGCTGAGGCGCGCGGCCAGGACCAGTTTCTTGTTGTCCGACTTGAAGTTTTTCATGATCACGTTGGGATCGCGCTGGAACATGATCAGATCGCGGTTCATCTCCATGGAGTCCTTGCTGGTCTCGATCAGCGGTGTGAACTTCACCGGGGATTTCTTTTCCTGTACGAGGATGCCGGCGGTGGCCATGTTGATGGTCTTCAACTGCGAGGTGGCGAAATCCTTCTGGTTGAAATTGGCCTTGCCCAGTTTTATCCAGGGCAGGTAGGTGGCCTGCTGGGGACCGCGCGGGCCGCGGGCCTGTACCTGCATGGCGTTATCCTTGTCCGCGGCAATTTTCTGCTTCACCAGCTTGATGCCCCAGTCGTCGAACAGGGTCTTCAGGTTGGAAGACACGTTCGGCAGCGCGTAGGGATTGTTCGATTTTCGATCATCGTTCTCGGACAGCGGATCAACGAAGATCAGTGCCTTGCCGCCGCGCAGCAGGTACTGGTCGATGGCGTACATGGTCTGATCGCTGAGGTTCTTGGGATGTACCAGCATGAGAACGTTGATGTCCTTGCTGATGTGGTCCACGTCCATGTCCAGTTTCTTGACGTTAAAAAACTCCTTCATGGCGGGGATGATGGCCCAGGGCTTGGAGGAATCTTTCGCACCGGGCTCGCCGGGTTTTTCGGCCTTGCCGAACAGCGGCAGGGAGCTCATGACGCCCACCGTGTGCTTGGTCGGGTGGGCCAGGTTATAGATCAGCTTGGTGATGTCGTATTCCAGGGAGGCTTCCTTGTTGGGCTGGAAAAACGCGATCTTGTCCTCGTCGTCGGTGGAATTGGTGCCCACCAGTCCGAGATAGGCGCGGTCCCCGGCGGAATTGACGGAGACACCGTGCAGGCCGTGGGAAACGGCCTGGTCCTCGGCGTCCGAAAACGGCTCCGGCTCGATGACGTTCAGCTTGATCTTGCCGTTGGAGCGGTCGGCGTACTCTTCCAGCAGATCGCGTACGCGGGTGGCATAATTCTTGAGCTGCGGGAATTTCACCAGGAGCTGCCGCGAATAGTAGAAGTCCAGGGTAATGGGCTCTTTCAGCGAGTGCAGGATGTTGACGGTTCCCTGGGACAGGGTGAACAGCTTGTTCTGGGTCAGGTCGAGGCGATAGCCGGTCACGCTGGTATTGACCAGGATGATGATCCCCACCGACAGGATGGCGGCGAGGATAAGGCCGGTGCTGGACAGGATGCGCCGCTGGTTCATGCCGTCATCTCGACTTGGTTGCTTCGATGGTGATCACGCAGGCATACAGCCAGAACGAGATCAGCACCAGGAAATAAACAATGTCGCGCAGGTCGATCACCCCCTTCTGGATGGAGCTGAAGTGGGTGAGGAAGCTCATGGAGGCAATGGCGTCCACCAGCGCCTGGGGCGCCCAGCCGGTGAAGAAGTCCAGCACCATGGGAAAGCCGCTGACCACGAACAGGAAACAGATGACCACGCTGATGACGAAGGCGATGACCTGGCTCTTGGTCAGCGCCGAGATGCAGGAGCCGATGGCCAGGAAGCCGCCGGCCATGAGGAAGCTGCCGATATAGCTGGCCAGGATGACGGTATTGTCCGGATCGCCCAGGTAATTCACGGTGATCCACATGGGAAAGGTCAGGGCCAGGGCGACACCGGCAAAGATCCAGGCCGCCAGGAACTTGCCGATCACCGCCTCGGTGAGGGATATCGGCAGGGTCATGAGCAGCTCCACGGTGCCGCTCTTGCGCTCCTCCGACCACAGGCGCATGGAAATGGCCGGGATCAGGAACAGGTACAGCCAGGGATGAAAGCGGAAAAACGGCTCCAGGTCGGCCTGGCCGCGCTCGTAGAATCCGCCGATATAAAAGGTGAAGATACCGGCCAGGAACAGGAAGATGACGATGAACACGTAGGCCACCGGCGTTGAGAAATAGCCGTACAGCTCGCGCTTCATGATGGCCTTGATGTTCTTCATGACTCTGCCGGCTCTCCCTGCTCGTCCAGGGGGCTGGTGGTCAGCTCCCGGAAGGCGTCGTCGATATTGTTGGTGCCGGCGTGGGTGCGCAGTTCCTCCGGCGTGCCGTCGAAGAGCAGGCGCCCGCCGGCGATGATGATGGCGCGGGTGCACACCGCGTCCACCTCTTCCAGGATATGGGTGGAGATGATGATGGCCTTTTTCTTCGCCATCTCCTTGATCAGCGTGCGCACCTCGTGTTTCTGGTTGGGATCGAGGCCGTCGGTGGGCTCGTCCATGATCAGCACTTCCGGGTCGTGCATGATGGATTGCGCCACGCCGACGCGGCGCTTGAAGCCCTTGGACAGGGTTTCCACTGTCTGGTAGAGGACCGGCTCCAGGTGCACTTCGCGGATCACGTGATTGAGGCGCTCGCGGCGCTCGGTCCCGTACAGGCCGCGGATCTCGGCGATGAAGTTGAGGAAGCTGATGACCGTCATCTCGCCGTAGGATGGAGCCCCCTCCGGCAGGTAGCCGATGGTGGACTTGACCTCGATGGGGTTCTCCATGACGTTATGGCCGTTGACGACGACGGTGCCGCCGGTCGGCTCCAGGAAGCCGGCGATCATCTTCATGGTGGTGGATTTGCCGGCGCCGTTGGGGCCGAGAAAGCCCAGCACCTCGCCCTTGCTCACGGTGAACGTGACGTTATTAACCGCATGGATAGGCCCGAAGCGCTTATCCAGCGATCTGACGTCAATGGCGATGGTGCCGGTTTCGGATGTCATTGCATTGTTATTGGTATTCTTGCGGCGACATGAACAACGGATGGAAAGCCGCAATCATTGTGCACAAGATTTATGCTACGTCAAATCCATTGACAGGACCGATCCCGCCGAGTTCCCTCAGGCGGGGCCGGGATTGGGAATTATTTCAGCCGGTGTGCCGCTTGAGGCGGTACAGTGAAGAGATATCCTCGTCGCCGTGGCCTTCGGCCATGAGCTTCTCGTAGTGGGATACGGTCATCTCCGTCAGCGGGATCTGCGCGCGGGGATTCTGCGCGGCCATCTCCAGGCAGATGCGCAGATCCTTGTGATGCAGGTTGACCTTGAAGCCCACGTCGAACTCGCCCGCCAGCATGGTGCGGCCGCGGTGATCCAGGAACCAGTTCCCGGCCGCGCCCTTGGTGACCACGTCCAGCACCCGGTCCATGTTCAGCCCCATGTCCTCGCCGAAGGCCAGGGCCTCGGTCACCGCCTCGTTGATGCCGGCGCACATGATCTGGTTCACCGCCTTGCAGGCCTGTCCCGATCCGGTGTCGCCTATATAAACAATGTTGGCGGCCATGGCGGAAAGGACGGGGCGGACCTGCTCCAGCACGGATTCCGCGCCGCCCGCCATCATGGACAGGGTGCCCTTCTTCGCCCCCTCCACGCCGCCGGACACCGGGCAGTCGAGAAAGCGGGCGTCCTTTTCAGCGAGGATTTCCGCCGCCCGTTGCGCCGTCGCGCTGCTCGTGGTGGAGGTATCGACGACCACGGCACCGGGTTGAATGCCATCCGCGATCTGCTCCGCCACGGCGATGACGTCCTCGTCCCGGGACACGCAGGTAATAATGAGTTCGCACTCGCCGGCCAGGTCGGCGACGGAATCCGCCACGGTCACGCCGGTTTCCCCGGCCAGTGCCTCCGCCTTCGCCGCCGTACGGTTCCAGATCCGGTGCAGATGCCCGGCCTTGTGCAGGTTCGCCGCCATCCCGGCACCCATGGCGCCCAGGCCGATCACTCCCGTTTTCATCATTCGTCCCTCGCGGTTCGTGGCTTGTGACTCGTGGGCGACAGGATAAAGGAGTGAGGCGTGAGGTGTAAGGGGTGATGATGACGGCGCTGTATTTACCGCACCCCTTACCTCTCACCTTGCCAGAAAGGCGTCGGCGCGGAGCAGGGCGGCGCTGCGATCCTTGCAGATGCAGTCCGTCGGTATCCGCTCCAGCAGCCCGATTTTGCCCAGCGTATCCCTGACGTTGGTACGCAGGCCGCACAGGATCACCAGGTCCCGATCCGCATGCGCCTCCTGGACGACTTCCTCCAGGGCGATGGAGGCGCTGCTGTCGATGAAGGGGACGTCGGACAGATCGATGATGAGCACGTCCTGGTTCTTCGAGGAAGACAGCATGCGGGCCACGTCCTTGGCGGAGCCGAAGCTGAGCGGGCCTTCCAGGTGGAACAGCACGATGCGGCCACCTGCCCGCTCGAGAATGTCTGCCTCCTCCGGAGTCAGGTCGTCGACTTGGTCCGGTGCGAACACCAGCCTCATACTTTTCATCTGGGAGTCAGCCATGCGCTTCACGAACAACACGGAGGCCATGACCATGCCCACCGCCACGGCGGTGATGAGATCCACGACGATGGTCAGCGTCAGGGTCGTCAGCATGATGATGACGCCCGCCCGGGGCGCCCGGTGGATGCGCTTCAGATAACGCCAGTCGATGATATCGGTGCCGACCTTGACCAGGATGCCGGCCAGGACGGCATAGGGAATGGATTCCACCAGACTGCCGAAACCCAGGGCCACGCCCAGCAGCACCACCGAGTGCAGTACTCCGGACAGGGGCGTGCGTCCCCCGGCGCGGACGTTGACCACCGTGCGCATGGTGGCGCCGGCGCCGGGAATGGCGCCGAACAGCCCGGCAATGGTATTGCCGATGCCCTGGCCGATGAGTTCCTTCTCGGAATGGTGATGGGTGCGCGTGATGCTGTCGGCAATCAGCGAGGTGAGCAGGGTGTCGATGGATCCCAGGAAGGCCAGCACCAGACCATAGCGGATCATCTGCGGGATGTCCGCGACGGTGACCGCGGGAATATGCATGGACGGCAGGCCCGTGGGAATGCTGCCGATGACGGGCACATCCCCGAACCACAGCTTTGCCAGCAGGGAGCCGGCGATGAGGGCAAGGAGCGGGGCGGGCAGAAGGCGGCCGATGCGGGCCGGTGTCAGGTAAACGATCGCCAGGGTGACGGCCCCGAGCAGCAGGGCGTGGGGCTGCGGCTGCAGCAGCAGTTGCGGCAGCGCCGCCAGTTTCACCAGCATGACGCCGGCCGGCGCCGCCTGGCCCACCAACGGGGCGAGCTGCAGGATAATAATGATACAGCCGATGCCGTTCATGAAACCCGAGATCACCGGGTACGGCACCAGGTTGATGTAGCGCCCGAGCTTCAGCAGGCCGAACAGGATCTGGAAGAGTCCGCCGATCATGACAATGGTGAAGGCGACGGCGGGGTGGCCGGCGAAGTGGGTGATAACCAGGGCCATGACCACCGTCATGGGACCGGTAGGCCCGGACACCTGCGCCGGCGTGCCCCCGAACAGGGCGGCGAAAAAGCCGGTAAAAATGGCCCCGTACAGCCCGGCCAGCGCCCCGGCCCCGGAAGCGACACCAAACGCCAGCGCCAGCGGTAGCGCCACCACCGCGGTGGTCAGCCCGCCGTAGATATCACCGCGCAGGTTGGATAAAAGTTTCACGAGGACTGATGATTAACCACGGAGGGCACGGAGAACACGGAGGGGAACTGTTGTTGTTCTTTTACTGGATCATTTTCATACAGGGCGACGATATTATACATCACCGAATTCTTTTCACTTAACTATCTTCTGCGATCCCCGAAATACCCTGCGGGGCGGTTTTATTCTACTTTACTCCGTGTCCTCTGTGCTCTCCGTGGTTCAAGGCCGTTTGCTGTGGGCGGCAAGGACCTCGGCCACGCACGCCGTCAGTTTCTTCGCCGTGGGGATGTGCAGGAACTCGTTGGGCCCGTGGGCGTTGGAGTGGGGGCCGAGGACGCCGGTGATGAGGAACTGGGCCCTGGGAAATTTCTCCCCCAGCATGCCCATGAAGGGAATGGAGCCCCCTTCGCCCATGTACACGGCGGGCTTGCCGAAATAGTTTTGCGAGGCCGCATCGATAGCATCGCCCAGCCAGTCCTGCAATGCCGGCGCGTGCCAGCCGCCGGCGTTCCAGTCCCCGGTGAAGGTCACCTCGGCGCCGTAGGGCGGATCCTCCAGCAGCATGTCCCGCAGCCGGGCCGAGGCCCGGTCCGCGTCGCAGGTGGGCGGCAGGCGCAGGGAGATCTTCAGCGCCGACTCCGCCCGCAACACATTGCCGGCATCGGCCAGGGCCGGCAGACCGCCGGCGCCGGTGATGGCGAGCGCCGGCCGCCAGGTACGGTTCAGGATCAGCTCCGCCGGATCGGGATCGGCCGGCCGCATGCCGGAGACAAAGGGAAACTTGGTCCACACCTCGTCCCCCAGCACCTCGGCCGCCCGCCGCGCCTGCTCCCGGCGTATGTCCGGGATGTCCACGTTGAATTCCGCCGCCGTGACCTTGCCGTCGGTGGCCTGCTCCACCCGCGCCAGCAACAGGCGCAGGATGCGGAAACTGGTCGGCACGATGCCGGAGGCATCGCCCGAATGCACGCCTTCCTCCAGCACCCGCACCCGCAGTTCGCCGCCCACCAGCCCGCGCAGGGACGTGGTGCACCAGAGCTGATCGTAATTGCCGCAGCCGGAGTCCAGGCAGATCACCAGGTCCGGCTCACCGATGCGATCGGCCAGGGCGTCTATATAATAAGGAAGGTCGACACTGCCGCTTTCCTCGCAGGCCTCGATAATGACCACGCAGCGGGCATGGGGAATGTTCTGTTCCTGCAGCGCCTTGATGGCAATGAGCGAGGCAAAGATGGCATAACCATCGTCGGCCCCGCCGCGCCCGTACAGCTTGTCCCCCTCCAGCACCGGCGTCCACGGCCCCAGCCCCTCGCGCCACCCGGTCATCTCCGGCTGCTTGTCCAGGTGCCCGTACAGCAGTACCGTCCCGTCCCCCGCGCCGGGGATATCCATATAAATGAGCGGCGTCCGCCCCGGCAGCCGCACCACCTCCAGCGCCATGCCCCGGATGTCCTGCTTTTCGGCCCAGGCGGTGAACTGCCGGACCACCTGCTCCATGTAGCCGTGCTGCTCCCAGTCCGGATCGAAGAGAGGGGACTTGTTGGGGATTTTTATGTAATCAACGAGTTCGGGGAGGGCGGAGGTGTCCCAGCGGGAATCTACTAATTTGCGGATGGTAGTGGTATCCATGTATCCAGTCTAGCGCTACGGGACGGTCGTTCCAATAGTCGCCGGAATCCGGAGAGTGTCATTTCGAAGTCGCGGAAAGGCTGGGAAATACTGCTATAAAGTGGCGGTTGCCTGTTTGGTAATCTACACTTTAAAGATATAGTAATCCCCTCCTTTTATTTGAGATGGATGACAATGGAGATGAACAGGATCTCATATCTAATAAAGACAGGAACGATTATCTTTCAGACTATAAGTCAAAGGGCGCGTTGTCGTTTTATATCAATCGACACTGACCCTTTTGATTCCGTGGAACTTGAGCCAAAATTGGTAGCTCTTAGGGAGAGTATTAATGCGTAATATAGTATTTCAACTAACATCAGGCCGCGCGCAGTTTTCCCCAGTTGAGCTTAGGCGTTATGACAAAATAATTCCCAGATGAAGATTCGTTCGATAACGCTCGAACGCTTTCGTCAGTTCGAAAAGTCAACATTTGAAGTTGGCGACTTCAATATCTTAGTTGGTCCAAACAACTCTGGGAAGACCTCGCTCTTACATGCTATCCGTTCCTTCTTCCTTCTAATGAGCGGACACGTGATTGTTTCGGGGGATCCACCTACGACCGACTATCATCGGCGATTTCTTTCCGGTGCTGAGGAGATTGCGCCCACCCCGGATATTCGCGAACTATGGTTCAAGCAGCAGGCTGGAAAGCCAATTAACATTTCCGTCACCTTCGAAGATGGAATTACATTTGGACTCGTCTTGAGGCAGCAGTTTGGTCAACTGCACGTCTCAACGTCAAAACTACCAACAGGCCTGTCATCAGAACGTATTGGCTCATATCTTGACACTCCTGTAGCGTTCATCCCTGGCCTCGTGGGAGTGCTCGTATCTGAACCATATGCTACAAATGCTCGCCGCAACTCTCTCGCTTCGCAGGGACGCTATTCTGAAATTTTTCGAAGCAGCCTTGAGCAGTTAAGCAAGAAGAACCCGGACTTCGTTCAAGCGATTAACAGGCATCTCAACGAACTGTTTGGAGTTGTCGTTAAGACCATCTCCTTTGATCACGAAAGCGACGAATACGTTACAGTTCGATACGAACACAACGGCACGGAATACGATGTCGTATCATCAGGATCTGGATTGCAGCAGGTGATTCAGATGCTGACCTATCTTTACCTTAGCAGGCCTCGCGTATTGTTAATAGATGAGCCAGATGCGCACTTACATAGTCGCTTGCAGTCGTCCCTTGGCGCACTGTTTCGCAGAGTGGCCGCCGATCTCGATGCCCAAGTTTTTCTCAGCACACATTCATTAGACCTCATCGATACTTTTGGGACGAACGAGGTGATCGTTGTCGACTCCACACAAGAGACTCTTCGCCCACTTGGACATAATGTTGATCTCGTGAGCACACTGGTGGATGCCAATATCGTCGATGTGTCCGCTCTATCACGGATCCTCTCATCGCGACGTATTGTTGTTGTCGAAGACAAGGACCAAACCGTTTTAAAGGCTATCGACAAGGCAATAGGGTCGCCACTCTATTCGACCAGCAGCGATGCCTACGTACTACCCGCAAAGGGCGTTGGGAATTTCAGGGCGATTAAACAACTGGGCCAAGTTTTACAGCAGATCATCGGGCGAGAATTTGATGTGTCGTTCATTCAGGATCGAGATGGGTTGCCAGACTTTTTGGAAAAGTTATTCCTTGGCGCCCAAGCTAGTAATGACATTCATATAATTCTACTACAACGACACGAGATTGAGAGTTTTTTGGTAGTTCCAAAACTGATTAAGTACACAGCAACTGAGCGCGGAAAGGCAATTCAAATACAGAGTATCAATAAAGCGATAAGAGACGCAGCTAATAACCAGAAAGCAAACGCAAGAAGAATGTGCCGTGAAACAGCAAAGGGCGTTAATCGCCACCTGCCATCAGAAAAGAAGATGAAAGAAGCTGATTTGGAAGAGTATGTCGATGAGTGGTTTGATCAATTAGATCTTACAGACGTGGACACCATTGTGAAGGTTTTTCCGGGGAAGGAATTATTAGCGGATGTTCTTAATAAACTTAATGAGGTCCACTCGACCGACTTAACCCGCGGAATGCTTGTTGCTCATCTCTCTGAAAATTTTGTATCGACTGACATACGACAGACAATCGAAGACCTTGGTAAGAAGAAGTCATAACAAACGTAGCACGCTAATTGTCTTTACCATATGGTGCATTTCAACGTTATAAGTCACAAGCAGGGAAACAAACAGAGCATAAATAATTGACATCAGGACTAGGAATAATTGATGAGTATGCATTAAATATATTCACAGATGGATCTTCCTATCCACATAAACAAAGAGCTGCCGGTGTAGGGGTATGTCTTGTCTGGGTAAATGAAGCAGGAGATGAAGAATTTGAAGAATATGCACCGCCTGGGTGGCAAAAAGCAACAATCGATGAGATGGAAATTGAGGCTTGCACGGTTGGCTTGCAAGAGGCGAATAAATTTATAAAAGACAACAAACAATTTAATAGAGTTCTGGTTTTTTCTGACTCAAGATATGTAGTTGATAATTATTTTAAGGCTATGAATATTTGGCCGAAAATCCGCTGGAGAGGTGCAAATGGAATGCCAGTAGAAAACATCGATCTGTGGAAGCGTCTAAAGAAGGAAGTGAATAAATGCCCTTTAAAGGTCGATATAGAATGGGTAAAAGCGCATAAACGCAATATATACAACAAAAAAGCAGATAAATTGGCAAAACAATCTGCAGATATGCCATTTAAAAGGCCATTATCTCATGGTGATACTACAAAAAAGTGGTCTGGCCGGAGTACTAAGCGAGGTTGCATACCTGTTGTCGGCCAAGAAATTAAAATAAGAGTTATTTCAAGAGAATATAAAAGGGCTGCAAAAACATATGAATATCGCTATGAAGTTATAGATCCTAATGATAAATCGTACAAAGATCTAGATTTCGTATATTACGACGAATACATAAGTAGGAATAAGTGCATACTGGTTCGTCTCAATTCGGATCAAAATCGGCCATACATTACAGAGATAATCGAGGAATTAGATTGTTCAGTATATAAATATTGAATTAAGTAAATGTAATTTATTAATAGGGGAAAAGGGGACGCAACCCTTTTCACTATATTGCAGATAATAAGGTTATGAAATCAAAAGGGTTAGTGTCGATTTATTTTATGCGACGAAATAGAGTCGGTGACAAATGAGAATTATTTGTCACTGATCCCTCATCTACTTCGTAAAATATGTCTACACGCGTAACAAGATGTACTTCCGTGAACTATGAAGATTATATAACCGTATTCAATACCGGCGATGACGAGACGCTGGTGGAGCGTTTCTTCACCGATGACTGCGTCATGACCGGCGGTAACCGTGAATACCACGGCAAAGACGAACTAAAATCGTTTCTGGCCTGGGCCCATGATGGTGTGCGCGAAGTGATGCGGCCGCAGAACATCCTGCAGGGACGGGAACTGATCTTTGTCGAGGTGGATATGGATTTTCATGCAACCAGTGAGCGCCCTGATTTCCCATTCGGTCACATGCATCCGGGCGATCTGACCACGGTGAAGTTTTTCGTCACCTATACGCTGCGCGACGGCCGGGTGGCGGAATTGAAGTCCATGACCTGGCCGCCGGAACGGGGCGTGACAAAACTGCCAAGACTGGGATCTCACCCCAGCCAGGCAGCGGCCTTCCATGCCTATGCCGCCGCCTTCAGCAACGCCGACTTCGACCGCTTCCCGGCCTTTTATACCGAAGACGTGGTT
>Ga0102944_1002292_pt1 | contig 11419 bp, 7 predicted proteins | sample SalPonD_shore_MG_FD_78172 | JGI IMG/M metagenome (GOLD analysis project Ga0102944, IMG submission 78172) | Salt pond soil microbial communities from South San Francisco under conditions of wetland restoration - Salt Pond MetaG... | ecosystem: Environmental > Aquatic > Marine > Intertidal zone >... | reverse complement strand
TTTTGGATCGTCAATAATCAACCTAATCTTAGGATTTGTAATAGGTGACTATTATGAATTTAGTGGATTTATCTTTGGAATTTCAGTAGGAATTACCACTTTTCTAATAGGATATAAACGAAGACAAGATCTCCAAAGAGGTGAAATTGGTAAGGATAAAAATCAAAAACCCAATATAATTCCGGAGTGAGCTGTAATAAATTAAAACTTATGATTTTATAAAAGAAATGGTGATAGAATGAGTAAAACCCCTTGGAAACATACAATAGATGTTGATGATGCTCTTTCTACACCTGCAAGAATTGCTATATTATTATTTCTTCTACCAAGAAGTACTTCTACATTTTCTTCAATTCAATCTGCACTCGGAATTACTGCTGGTAATCTGAGTTCACATCTGAAGAAATTAGACGAAATGGATTATATCCTTATCGAGAAGAAATTTATCGATGGTAAACCAACAACTCTTGCAACCATCACCTCGATGGGTCATGCTAATATCGTTAAATACATTAATATTCTCAATTCAGTGATTGACCCACCTGAATAAATCACTTATATCGTAGAAATAGTCTCCACAGTGAATAATACGGTATTCGTGCACGTGTCTACTACTCCAAACAGTTGGATGCGATTTCAATATAGTATTGTACAAATATCTAAATGGTCTGCGATTTTTATCATCATCATGGAAGATTCTAAGAAATTAATTGCAATGTTTTCTGGTATTATTGGAGTAATCATCTTTTACATTGGATCGATAATTGCAATGTTGACCTATCCCAATTATTCGATAACTGGAAATTTCTTTTCCGATACAGGACTTCGTGTTGATGATTTCAGTGTAATCGATGGGCATTTGATCAAAGCTCATCCATATCCATGGATATTCAACACGACGCTTTATCTGACGGCATTTTTCCTTTTGCCATTTTTTCTATCAGTCCCAAAAATTATGAATACTGATATGAATACATCTAAACCAAGCAGATTGTTGTATTACCTTGATGCTGGCCTTGGAATGGTCATCGTTGTAGCAACTACTTTTGTAGGAATTTATGACTGGGGTACTGCATTCACTTACCATGTCTTTGCAGCACAAACCACGCTTGGTGGTATTCTCCTATTTGTATTGATCTGGGCTCTGGCTGATCATTTTCTCAATGAAGACCATCCTTACAAACAGTATTCGACTATTAGACTAGATCTTGCAGTGTCTATTTTTATTATCATATGTAGTTATACTCAGGTTGGTTTTCCTATTCCTAATTTTATGATTGCATATATTCCACTACAAATCTATCAAAAATTAGCAATATATTCTGCACTTCTCTATATTTCTGTCATAGCCAGTCGATTGATCAAGCTCATTAGGTCATAAGATTACCTGCATTTCATTAATATCTGACTTTATCTGATTCAAGATTAAATGGCACATAAACAATCGTAGGTAATTGTTTTATTTCTGCGATGGCTGAAAAATCTGGTATCAACCAACTTTTCAGATCCCAGATGTTGGGATAGGTCTGTCGATTAAACGGTTGCACTTCATTATTTCCTTTAATCTTTTCTTTCAGATATAATAAATACTGGAGTAATTCCGGTGCGATATGATCTTGTACGTCAAGAATTTGTTCATTTTTCAATTTGTCCAGCTCTTCGACAAGTATTTTGCTACATTCGTTTTGGTAATAGGAAATGATAATTGAAATGATTTTACCAGCAATATAATTCCGGTCAATAATCGATACTAGTGAATTAAATCTATCAAGATCTTCAATAATTACTGGTAGTTTATCAATTTCCCGATTAGAGGTGATTGCGGAAAGACGTGATATTATTGATATAAAATCTAATTTAGGATATAATTCTAAATTTATTGTTGATTTATAAGATTCAAGATTGTTCATATGGGATTTCATAATATTCGGATTATGAGAGATGATGCTTTTAACAGCAACAATTGCATAAAGATCCATTAAGGCATCCACATAAAAAGTAGTCGCAATACTTTGATTATATGTATTCTCAAATTGCCGAAGTTCAGTAAATTTATTCATCTGCGAATAATGATCCTCTAATAAATCATCAAGATGATCTCGTACATAAGATTCCAAAATCCGTGTATCCATAGTCTTGAGATAAATATCATTGAGTAGACGAGATATTACTGAAAGTATCATTGAGATACCATTCAATGTTTCCTTATCAGAATATGTTGATGGCATATTCGTATCGATGTAGTTTTGAAACCGATTAACCAGGAATAATACTCTTTCTGTTAAATAGAACAATCCTTCATCCTCTCGTGGAATTATTAGATTTCTTGGATCAATGAGTTGGTACCACCTCTGACCTAATTTTTGATGGAGATGAATAGTTAGATCTAGTAGACTAATTAATGGCCAGTGGATCGTTAACAATAGATTAAACGGTTCTCTATCTGCTTGGGCTGTAATCTTATCAACAAAGAGATTTAATTCGATATTTTCAAGAGTGTTGATAATTTTTTCATGGAAATAGAATGCTTTATTAGCAAATGTAATAATCTCAGATGCGTCGAGATCTTCAAGATATGTTATTGCAGAGGTATAAATCCCAGCTGACGTCTGATAATAGTTAAAAACAGAACTAAATACTCGGTAGAATGAAGAGGATTGGTAGTTCAAATGATCAGGGAAATCATTATACTTTTCAATTCCTATCAATAATTTTGAAACAAGATTAGCCGATATTATATTCCTCAAATCTTTATTTTCTCTGAAGTTATTAATTAAAGCCCATAGCATGAAATTAGAGATTGAATTAAATTCAATTACCAGTAATTTGATTTCAGTTAGTTGGTTATGTCTGGAAACTGCAAACTGTAATTTATTACCCAGATTGTTTAGAACTGGTAAATAATTGAGAAATATATTAGCTTTATAGGTTAATGATGTCTTAATCTGTAGATTAAGTTCTGTAAAAAATTGTTTGAATTGATCTATGACAGTTTCTAAAGATTCAATTGCAACGTCAATCTCATCATGGGTTATTATATGAATTATAGATTGAAAATTTTCGATAATTTTCTCTAATTTTTCATCTTTAAAATTATGATCGATCAATTTTGAAAATCCTGAGTATATATAGGTAAGCTTCATGAACTATAAAAGTTGGTTTATGTGTGATAAATAAGTCGCTTAAATTGTAAAATTAAGAAGTTCAGGATGTAATAAGGAGTAATGAGATAATTACGTCAAGTCTTTGGTGAAAAAATTTACTAATTTCTCTAGTAATGTTTACATCAATCCATTGGCTATTAGATGGGCATCCGGTTCACGACGAAGGAGAAATAGTGAGATAATACCGAGGAACGGTCCAATAGATAGGAATGCAAAGGTGTAGGTCCATCCCACTAATTCATTGATTATAGGTATGAGAGTTATTGATATAATTGTAATAGAGAAACCAATAGCTGTCTGAATAGCTAGTGCAGATCCAATAAGATTTTGATCTGCTACTTCTGTAATCATTGCAGAATATTGAGGCGAATCTGGTACTATAGTCGTTCCCCATATAATCCCGATAATGAGTACCAAAATATAATTTTTGTAAAAGAATCCCACAATCAATCCCGATAGTCCACTAATAGACAACATGGCAATATTGAATGTGGTTCTACCAAATTTATCCGACAGATAACCACCAAAGGTATTGGCAAGTGCTCCAAAGAAGAAGACAAGAAATGAACCTAATGCATAGAATGTAATACTATTGGTATTCTGACTTGTTTCATAGGATAATTTCAAAAATCGAGGAAACCAGACCCAGAAGGCAAATAATTCCCACATATGGCCGTAATACCCGTAATTGGCTAGACGTACACTTTTCTTGCTGAATATAGTTTTAACCGCTTGTAAGCTGAATTTAGGTGAAGGTCCGAGAAAAGGACCTTTCTCTACAAGTAGAAAAACTAACAATCCACCAATAACGTCTAATATTGCAACGAGAAGTAAGACCGTTCTCCAATCAGGTATTCCTACTAATAAAAAAAGATATGGGAGACCAGAACCAATTGTTAATGCTGATAATAGAATGCCAATGGCTAGCCCTCTTTGGTGTTTATAATGAGACGAGGTCAATTTCATCCCTACAGGATAGATCCCAGCAATGAAAAAACCTGTACAAAATCGTAAGATTAGAATTATGGTAAATGAATTTGCCAAGGTTATCAAAAATGTAGATAAACCGCCGAATAGGGTAGATATGAAAAATACTTTCCTAGCTTCTATGATATCGGAAATATTGGTAAAAGTGGAAATCAACCCTCCAGTAACAAAACCAATTGTCACTGAGATACTTAATTGTGTAAGATTATGCGGATCTAAATGAAAAATTGGTTCGAGTTGATCTACTACTGAATTTGGTGCAAACCATAGTGACATCCCAAATAATTGTGCTATTGATAGAATAAGGAGTATTGAAGGTCCGGAATCAGAGTCTGAAGTCGTCATTTACGCTACCTAAGTTGGTTGGTTCAATTGCTTTATATGTCTTGCGAGGAAGTATCAAATGACTTCTATTTAAAGATGATCTGATATAATAGCATACTGACTGTAATAATTGTAGAATGATTATTTAGATATAAGATTGATTGTTCTGTACCAAGGCTATTATTTCTTGAATTTTTCCAAGATTCTTTTTCTTCTGATTAATACTACCTCAAGTAGCACTATCATTCCAATCCAGGTCAAAGAGCTAAATGGCAGTTGTGGTGCTGTAGTTGGTAGAGGTGATGTGGTATCCTCAGTATTTGATGTACTGGTGGAAGTTGAGGTAGTTGATTTACTGGTAGTTGTGTCTGATGTTTTCTGTGAAAGGAAATCCTTGTAGAGTTCTTCAGTCAGGTAAGCCGGTTGATCTACATTTACAACTAAACTATCCGATGCAGAATTACCCGCAGAATCTGTCACAGTGACTCCTATTTTGTAAGTACCAGCATGAGTGGGTAGCATAGTTAAATTAACTCCATATTGTTGTGAGACGGAATCAGACATAACATCTACAATATTCCATTGTACCTGTTTATTTGATAAAATGATACCATCTTCAGGATCATAACCATGTGCTGTTAACGATAATAATGATCCAGTGGCTAATGGTGAGTGGTATTCCTGAGTTTCGGATACAAAAGTATTCTTTGAAATCCTTACACTCGGTTTCAAATCAGAAATCTGAGCAGTTTGATTACCATCGACATACTGAGTATTGAATCCATCAGTTACACGTAACCTGAACTGTACTGCCTTTCCACCAGGAAGACTATTTACTGGTAATTTTGGAATAGTTCCCAGTGTCTGGGGTCCATAATCATACCAGATATTACCGTCATTGGAATACTGAACCTGTGTATATAGTACAGATTTATTGGATGCAGTACCCATTAAACTCAATCCTGCACTACTTCCTCGCTTTAACTGCGCGGGTACTCTGAGGTCATATTGGTTGGTATATCCAGAAGGTGATAATAAGTCAAGTTCGTTCTTCTTCGCATCTAACAACCTGATATTCTGAATCGTCCCATTATCCTCAAGGGCGAACTGGAATCCCACAGAATTTAGATTGCCAGTATCATGATTAGTAACATCAGTATAATTCCTATAGATCGGATATTCCTTGGTGGTACTTGAATAAGTTACTTTAACATAGTAATTTGGAGTTTGTCCTGCCTTCATAGTTGGTGCAGAGTTTGACCATACACCAGGCATAGAATATGATGGGTTCAAATACCCAGTACCATCTTTAATCAATACTCCTGAGACCATACGCATCGAAAGTTTTGACTGATCTACACTCAAATATTGGTCGGGATAATTCATAATTGAGTTGAACATATTATTTATGGAGGGATGAATTGAAGACACACTTGATGGTGCGGGATGACCTGGTGAATACGTCTCCAGTCGATTAACCAATTTCTCCCAGCGATAATCAGACATCCAGCGGTAGGGATTGGTAGGTGCCTGACAGTAACTCATCAAATCATTTCTATCCCATGAAATCAGTCCATATCGAGCATCCCATCCCAGCGTATTATCTTCATACACTGCGTCGATATTATCATCGCCTGGATCTGGCCAAGCAGCATTAGGACCTGCGGCATGGCAACCGTAATTTGCATCATAAGTTGATCCATCCCCAGTGTGTCGTCCCCAGGTATTGGTACCGAGATCATGATTAATCTCATGTGACAATACCATTGGACCAACAGCAGCTCCTAATCCGCCCCATCCTGCAAATGAGCTATCCCATCCACCCCACTTTGGTGCTGAACTTCCTGCACCCTTGGTTCTAAATCCAAAGACGATATCTGGTACCGGAGGAAGTGCTGATTCTGGAACTCCCAATACTGCAGCTATTGCCCGAGATGCAATGATATTGGATGCAATGTTATTTAATTTGGTTTTAAGTTGGACTGAACCTCCAGAAAAGACTCCAAGTGTTTCCCAACCAAGTTTGATGAAATGTGGGTTTGCCATTGGATACAGTGCTCTAAAATGATCAAATGCAGTAGGAATGAAGTCTGGATTGGTATCGCTAATGAGTGAAGGAGAGTCAGCTGTTCCTTCATTGACCTCCATATAATAGATATTCAGATCATGTGTTTTCTTGAAAATAGAGGCTGACATCATTTTATTATTACTGTAATCCGTATCAATTTTAAGAATTGGAGACACTTCCGCCTTCAAAATTAAAAGATCTGTCGAAGTCCATGCATCAGGTAATTCGAAATTGGCTGTATCATTGATATCAGTCCGTTGTGGAGATACTGGTGCAGTAAATGTTTGTGTAATCGTGCCCAAATCTCTAACTGAAGAAGTACTAAAATCTAGTGTTTTACCAGACAATCTTACTTCTACAGGTAAAGTAGCAGTAGTTGGATTATCAATGGTAACTCGAGCGAGGGTATCTTTATTTTGCACCAGTGAGAGCTGATTAGTTCGGGTTTGAACTGTTTGTGTCACTTCGATATGACTTACTCCAATATCAATTCCATATACTTTGAAAAGTGATGGATTGTACTCATGTATCGAATAATCATTGACTGAAGAGACATACCCATCACTTTTTGGAATGGATGGATAACCAAACTTGTTCTCCTTCATATCTGAAAAAATAAGTCCATAACCGATATCTGCGTTGGTTGTATCAACTTTTGATGGATCCAGACCAAATATCGTACGGTAGCTATCCAGTGAGAAGCTTACTTCCAATGAGAAAGATTGATCTGCCTGCATTCTAACTGCACTTGAGCTGATCATACTATATTTCTCACCCAGTATTGGTGATTTGATTTGATTTGCATACTCTGGATTCCAGTCAGGTAATCCCATCCAGGTGGTACCATTGTAGATTCCAACAGCAGAGGATGTGTCCTGATTATCAATCAAAATAGCAACCTGAGCATCACCCTTGCTGAGAACGCCATTACCATCAACATCGACCTGCAGTCTAACGAATTGTACTGCAGGTAGTAACATCGATAAGTAGAGGTTATCCGATACCACCTTACTGTTCAAAATGGTATCATATGTATTATCCTTTGATTTAAATTGGATTTTTTGTTGTAAACTATCCTGCCATTCATTAACGTATAATTGAGGTGATGATTTGTCAATTAATCCATCTATTCTTGGCACAGAAAATCCAGTAATGTCAGAAATAGTGGTTTGTTCTGACTGAGATTGTACCTGTGCAGGTATAGATGATAGCATCATCCCAGTTATCATAAAAATGACAAATAAAAGATTTACCATCTGTTTTTTCATCTTGTTCATAAAAAAAATTGCTTTTTATTAAAAGCTTAGGGAATACCAAATATTTTAATAATATAGTTCTAAAATACCTTTCAGGTTAACTTTTACGTGATAATAACCAATATCATGAAATTGCGAAGTAATTAGATTCTCTACTATTAGCCAAATTTAATTTTGAATCGATACCTAAATACGGAGGACTAAAATTTACTCTTTTGTTCAGTTTTAATACGGTGTTTAGCTTAAATACAGTCAATCCAAATAATATATAGGAGGTAATACCCGTATCCAATTTCTCAAGATCTGAATACAATACCGAGATGAATGAGGAAATTGACGAGGATTCTCATATCCTGATGCATGTTGATATTGATTACTTCTTTGCTCAGGTCGAGATTCTAAAACAACCTGAAATTGCGGATTATCCGGTAATTGTTGGACACGAACGAGCCAGAGAGACGGGTCGTGGTGTGGTACTTACCTGTAATTATCCAGCAAGAGAATATGGAGTTCATTCTGGACAACCGATGAAAGACGCATTACAAAAATGTCCTGAAGCAATCATCGTTAGATCCTCATATGACGATTATAAGAATTATTCTAATGTCATCATGGCAATTCTGAAAGACCTCAATAGTCCTATGCGTAAAGCAGGAATAGATGAAGCTTATGTTGATATTACACCATTAGTAGATGATTATGTACATGCGACCGAATTTGCTAAATCTCTACAACAACAAATCTACCAGGCTACAGATTTGACTGTATCCATCGGAATTGGTCCAACATTGAAGATAGCTAAGATCTGTTCCGATTATAATAAACCTAATGGGATCAAGATTGTATCTCCGGAAGGCTTGACTGAACTACTCGATCAACTCTCCTTAATTGATGTCCCTGTAATTGGTAGGAAAACTGCTAGTTATCTCGAAGAACGTGGGTTTACCACCTGTGATCAGTTAATGCAATTATCTAAAGCAGATCTGGTTGATCTATTCGGTAATCATGGATTATACTACTATGATATTTTTCATGGTTTATCAACAAATAAAATTAAACCAAGAGGTCCACGGAAATCAGTCAGCCATTCGAGAACGTTTCATGCCAATCCTGGAGAAATGGAGAAATGTTTGAACATGATTGATAAATTATTCAATTTATCCTATAATGTACTTCAAAAAGAGGGGTGGAGAACTAAAACCATAGGTGTCACTGTTAGGTTCAACGGTTTTGATACAATCACAAGGGCTCATTCATTACCTTATCACAGCAATGACCGGCAACAACTGTACAAAGCCTCAAAAGATTTGATCTTACCCTATCTCTCAGATAAGCGGGGCATTCGACTTCTTGGCGTAGGATTTCATAATCTCAAGAAAATTGATGATGCCCAAACAGATCTCGATCAATTTTTCGATGATATTGATGCTGAATTATCAGTTTTTAAATTACTTGAAAAATACAGTAAGATAACCGATAAATCTGAACGGAAAGGAAAAACCCAATTGGAATTATCTGATTTTTTGTGATCGATATTTACAATAATAAGAATCAAAATGACTGGGTAGCTGGATATGATAAGAAATATTAGATGGTGTCTGTGTCAAGGAATTAAAATTCTCTATTGGTGTAGTTGCCAAAGAGGTTTTCAATATTGGATAATAATGGGTAATTAGTCAAGTACAGTGGGTAAATCTTTGAATATTAGTTTTAATTAAACACCCTCTCAGTAGTATATATTTTTAAGGTATGATACAAATTTAAATCATGGAAAATCGGGTGGAGACGAGATATACCTGCAGCCAATGTAAGCGGACGCGAGCACTTCATTTTGGTAGTCCCGAACAAGATACCATGGCGTTTATTCCTAAAAATAATCCAAATGGCCTCTTTATCTACTCAGATATCCATCGTTGCAAAGATGGATTTCTCGCGATTAACAATCTACATATTGATGCGAATTCATCGGTACGAACAATAGATTTTCTCAAATTACCATCAGAGAAAAAGGTAAAGCCCAGTGTAGTTGGAATTCCGGTTCCCTCAGAACCCGTCAGTTTGATGAAATCTTATCGAATTACGGGGATCCGTTCTGATCAATCCTTTCGATTAACGATTAAGGATGATCTTCTTGATATTTTCCTGATAATCGGTGATATTCAATTGGATGATGAACAAGCCGAATACCAAATAAAATCAAATAATGACACAGTAGAAATCAAGTATTATCATTCTGATCTACAATTTACTGATAATTTAGAGGACTGGTTAATTGAATTAGCTAATTTACTAGAATTATTACCTCCAACCAAAGTAGGATTATTCATCGACACATTACGTTATATTGAAAAATTACGAAAGATACCACCAGCACCATTTCATATTGACCTCTTGAAAACTATCCTTTCCTCACATAAAATATTCTTTGATGTCAATCAAGATACTGAATTGGAATCTGCGTTGAATACAATTGAGGAGATGTACGGTTCAGATATTATTCAATCTTTAAATAAAATCTTGGAAGCACTGCAAACCAATCCGGAAGCAACCCTACAGGAATTTACCCAGGCAAACGATGAAGATCTATCTCATCTAGTCTATCTTTTCCTAATACTGGAGCAGGAGAATGTGATCACAATAGTTCGTCCTGATGAAATCAAATTTACATAAGCTATCGGACTTTAGGGTTAAATATAGAAAGCTTCGATTTATTCAGTAATTGATTTTTGTATACTTACTTTGAGATATTTACTGGGAAATTCACCAATAAGATCAATAGTATTTGATTCAACTGCATTGGCAAAATCTTCAATATTTGTAGAATCCAGATTTGAAAGATTAATATTTGATTGTTTGGCACTTTTTCTCGCAATATCCAGAGCAAGAGAGCCAACATGAGCTTCCATAGTATCAATTACTATTCTCAAATTACCTGATGAGGTGTCGAATTTTTCATCAGTATCCTCGTCCTGGAGAGAACTAACGACCTCCTTGATCACAGTATTCAGTTTACGATAACCGATCAACATGACAAAAAATCCAAGGATCCATAGTGCCTGATCAATGATATATTCCACATTAGATGCCAGACTGATGACTCCTAGTGTCTCAGTCAGAAGAGCAAGTAAATGATTTAAGGTAATGACAAAAAGGAAAACAAGGAATGGTTGGGATATTGAATTTAGATACTTACCTGCCTGAGTTCTTGAAGTGCGATTAACCATAATCATAGAGAATGTAAGGATCAGAGTGAATCCAAATGCAATATAGTGAAGTAATCCCCATTTTGGTATCGGGGTATCAGCTATAAACTTCATCAGATCAACTCCTATGGATTCGGGAGTAATATAGAGAAATATTGTAGCTGCAATCAGTAGAATTATTGTGATATAATCAGTGATTCCAATACCCGACAATTGTTTATCAGAAGAACGTTCTGCTACTTTGAGTATGGCAATCAAGAAGGTGATCAATGAGAGATAAGTAAATAAGTGCCAGTAAATACCTTGTGTCATCTCATTGATATGGTATACTGTAAATTGATTGAGTAACAAGAATATTCTTGTACAGATAGTTAAGACTAACCCAAGATAGAGGTAGATAAATGGTAATGAAATAAT
>Ga0102944_1002291_pt1 | contig 11419 bp, 8 predicted proteins | sample SalPonD_shore_MG_FD_78172 | JGI IMG/M metagenome (GOLD analysis project Ga0102944, IMG submission 78172) | Salt pond soil microbial communities from South San Francisco under conditions of wetland restoration - Salt Pond MetaG... | ecosystem: Environmental > Aquatic > Marine > Intertidal zone >... | reverse complement strand
GGAAGAGGGTGCTGTCGTGCAGCACCGGGGTCGTGAACACCCGGCCCGGCGTGCGGACATCCCAAACCACCGTACCGGAATCAACCGCCAGCGCGGTTAAAAGCCCGTTCACCTGGGTAAAAACACACAGGTTCCCGCTCACCAGGGGACTCGTACTGTAGGTGCCTCCCCGCACTCTCCACACTTCTTTACCGGTGGTATTATCATATCGAACGACGTTTTTCTCCCGCTCGGTTTCGGTCCAATAAAAGTTGTGCTGTTGATAAGCGAATCCCGTAATGGGGCCCTTGCCGCTGATTCGGTCGACTTCCTTATTCGCCCGGTGATCAAAAATCAGGATCTCCCCCTTCGCCGACAGCCAGGCGGAATGCACCGAATCCAAAACCACAGGTTCCCCCTTGGTCATGGCATTCAGCCGGAACTGATCCAGCTTCCGTCCGTCAAACGGAGGCGCCTGGTGCGGTGCATAGGTATCCGGCCCCAGTTTCACCGTCGATCCACAGGCCAGCAGGGCCAGTGGGAACAATATCAGTAGATGTCGCATCCGTGTCATTAATAATCCCACCCGAAGAAGAACTGGTAGAAATTCTTCTTATCGATAGAGTGAAAATCGGTGCGGCGGCCGATATCATAACGTAACACCAGGAATCCTCCCAGGTTTATCCGAAAGCCGATTCCCATGCTTCCGAGCCAGCCGGGAAATTTATCTTCCCAGGCATTCCCGGCATCGAAGAACAGGGCGCCCCGCAGCTGACGGAATCCGATACCGCCGAACGGAAAGCGGATGCCCAGCTGGTCGATCAGGGGAAACCGCAGTTCGTTATTCCAAAGAACCACATTCTTACCCCAGATTCGAAAGCGGGGATAGCCCCGTAAAGTCCAGCTGCCACCGATATAGAACCGCTGCGGTTCGTACCCCTCGCTCCGCAGGGCCATCAGCCGCAGCGCATAGGAAACCCGCTGGGAAATCCGGAAGTATTGCCGGTAATCCCCGATGAGGGTGTAGTAATTCACATTGTTAAACCGGATATCATTCGTGAAGCCCGCTTGCACCAGAAATCGCTGACCATCCATGGGGCCGGTCGGCCCCCAAATGGTATTATCCTTGACATAACTCAGGAAATTCGCCATTAACAGGGCTTTTCTCGGGCCGGACGCCCCGAACAGATCCTTCTCCGAGTAAGCCAGGGTCGCAGAGGCTTCCAGGCGCCGGAACATACTAAACGGATAGCGGAGCATGAACATGCCGCCGTAACGCCGTTCATTATAAAAGCCCTCCCGGGGGGTCCAGTACAAGTTATTGAAATGGAAAATCCCCGCCCCCCAGTTGGCCCGGTTCTCCAGGTTGTACTTGGAGATCAACACGTTAAACCGCTGCCAGAAGTCTCCGGCGGATTCTGCGGTATTATACACCAAAACCTCCCAGCGATGATTGCCCATAATATCCGAAAACGCCAGCTGGCCGCCTCCGGACGTGCCGAAGATCGGATCGTTTGATACCTGGCTCATGGCCAGATCCAGGGAGTATTTCCGCTTGTACGGCTTCACCTGGGTGGACGGGTTATGAATAGACAGGCTGGGATACTTCCATAAATTGTGCCCGGTAAAAGCCCACGAGATCTGCTGGGATGGTTTGGGCCGTTCCTTGATCTCGTGCAACTGGAATTGGTAATCGTCGAACGCGGTGCAGACCAGAGTACTGTCGTCCGCCCAGGTAGGATGTAAGGCGGCCGTGGCAAATTCGGTGATTGGTCGCAGGGTATAAAACGTATCGTTGAAGCGGCCCGATTCCGGAATATCCATCACCCAGATATTATTCGTTCCTCCCCGATCGGAAATGAAGGCCAGCTGACGGCCATCGGGGGACACCACCGGAGTCGTATCGTGCGATTGCTCATGCGTGACATATTCAATATTTCCCGAATGCAGGTTAAACCGAAAAACATTCGAATACCCGCCCTTCCCGAAATCCGTGCGATCCGAACTGAAATAAATATATTGCGCATCCGGCCCGAACACCGGTGCCTGATCGTTGTAGACGTCACCAGTGAGCCGGATAAGTTCCTCCGTCTTCAGGTCGAAAAGATACAAATCCACCTTACCGGAATACATCATCCCCGAAAAAACGATTTGGGTGCCGTCCCGATTCCACGAGGGGGACGAAATGCCGACCAGATCCGGAAAAGTAAACGAGTTCAGGCTTTCCTGCTTATTGATATCGTAGATATGCAGCGCATCCCGTTCTCCGCTTTTGGTGACGAACACCAGGCGGTTGGTGGAATCGGCCACAGCCATCCCCGAATCCAGAAAATGAAAAGATTCGTACTGCTGGTTGCGTTCCCCCTCCACCAGCAAGGTCAGTTTATCCTCCGGGTCCGCATTCAACGGTTTGGAATAGATATTCGTATACCCGGTTCTGTTCGAGACAAACGCTATGTATTTCCGGCCGTCCTTGGTATAGATAGAAGGGCTGTGGTTGACCCCGACCCGGGTCAGCTGCTGTGATATCGGGCTGGGAAGAGTCTCCGTATCCAGCAGCGGATAATATTCCTGTTTCAGCCAGAACCGCCACTGTTCGTCGAGTTTCTTTGTGGGTACACCCAGCACATATTCCATGACCTTTTGGAAATCATCATCCCGCCAGATATTTTCTATAAACAGCGGGATTTTATCCGGCCCATAAGTGTCCGCAATGAAATGCAGCAGGTTTTCTCCTTCCTTATACATCAGGTAGGAGCCCGAAATTGAATAAATTTGGGTCAATGGGACCAGGTAATTATTGAGTACCGCATCCCGGAGAATCATCTTGGACTGCGGATCCAGCGTCTGGGCGGACCAATACTCGGCCAGCCCCTCGGTAAACCAGAGCGGGGGTCCCGGATTCGTCAGTGTTCCCGCATCCTTGAAGATCCGGTTGATCTTGCTGGTCATGAATACGTGAACCAGCTCGTGGCGGATCACCCGCCGGAATTGATACATATCCCCGTTACTGGGGACCACGACCCGGCTTTTAATAAATTCAAAAAATCCCCCTACCCCTTCCGGGATAAATCCGGGGGTAATATTCGTCTGCTGAAACAACAGGTGGGAACTATAAAAAATCAAGGGGATTCGCTGGGTCAGGCTATGATCCAGCAGTTTGGAAAGATCCACATAACTACTTTCTGCCGCGGCGGCACCGATCTTGGCGATATCCTCCATCTCCGGATCAAAATAGATGTCAAAATGATCGGTTTGCAGGATATGCCAGTCAAATTCGGTGTATTGCACCTTATTCCTGCCAAAATAATGATATTGGGAATATACCCGGGGGATCGGGTACAGTATCAGCAGCAAGAGGGCAATGATCCCAGCAACTTTTCCAATAGAGAAGAATTTCATGTTCTCATTATATCGCATATGACTCAGACTGTTCCTTGAAACGACGGAAGTGCTCACAAATGCCGAAAAGCGAAACACTGTCATTCGTGACCCGGAGACTTCACGAACCACTACGAAATCCAAGGCCAGGGGCAGACAATGAAAGGCAAGGACGCGCTATGCTGCCGAAAGACCCGGGAGCGGAATCCGCACTTACTCTTCCCAGGCTCCCATCCTGCTGAACTTTTCCATCCGGTTATCCAACAGCGTTTCTGTATCGAGCCGTGCCAGCTCTGTGAGTTCCTCCAGTAAAACTTCCTGGAGCAATCTTCCGGCTTCATCATAATCATGATGTGCTCCGCCCGGTGGTTCCTGAATAATCCGGTCGGCTATTTTCATGTCCATCAGATCCTGAGCGGTCACCTTCATGGCTTCGGCCGCCTCTTCCACCTTTCCGGAATCCCGATAGAGAATGGAAGAGCACCCTTCCGGGCTGATAACGGAATACCAGGTGTTCTCCAGCATCAGGATCCGGTCTCCGACTCCGATTCCCAGGGCACCGCCACTTGCGCCTTCGCCGATCACAGTGATTAACACCGGCACCTTTAGCCGCGCCATTTCTCGCAAATTTCGGGCAATGGCTTCCGCCTGCCCTCGTTCTTCCGCTCCAATTCCGGGGTACGCGCCCGGGGTATCGATGAGACAGATAATCGGCCGATGAAACTTCTCCGCCAGTTGCATCACCCGCAAGGCTTTGCGATAACCTTCCGGGTTCGGCATACCGAAATTGCGGTAGACGTTCTCTTTCGTGTTCCGTCCCTTCTGATGGCCGAGGACCGCCACTTTCGTCTGCGCGAGGGTTCCGATGCCTGCGACAATGGCTTTGTCATCGCTAAAATAGCGGTCGCCGTGGAGTTCCTGAAAATCCGGGATCAACCGTTGGATGTAGTCCAAGGTATACGGACGGTCGGGATGCCGGGCCAGCTGTACCCGCTGCCAGCGGGTTAAATCACTGTACACCTTCACATAAAGCTTTTCCAGTTTCTCTTCCAACCGCCGGATTTCCTCCTCAATATCCATGTCCCCGGCAGCGGAAAGCCCCCGCATTTCCTCAATCTTCTGCTGCAACTCTACAATCGGTTTTTCGAATTCTAAAACGGTCTGCATAATCTCCTCAGTAATAGGACCGCATCCCAATAATACAGATCTTTTTCAATTCCGACAAGAGCCGGAACCACAAAATCCCCGGCGTCATAACCGTCGGAACAGACTCCGCAACTTCAGTGCCCAGACCATCGCCACCGCCTCCCAAATAATCTTGCGGGACATCTTGGATTTCCCCTCGACCCGATCGTAAAAAATGATCGGCTGTTCCTTAATTTTATAACCCAACTTCCAGGCCCGGAAATTCATTTCAATTTGAAAGGCATAGCCCTGGGATCGAATCCGGTCCAAATCAATGGTTTTCAGCACATCGCTCCGCCATGCTTTGAACCCGCTGGTGGAATCATGCACCGGCATACCGGTAATGAACCGGGTGTATAAATTCGCCCCGTAACTTAACACCAATCGCGACAGCGGCCAGTGCACCACGGAAACCCCTTGAATATAGCGGGACCCGATGACCAGATCGTATTGCTTTAAATTTTCCAGCATGGTGGGGAGTTCCGAGTGATCATGCGAAAGATCGGCATCCATCTGGATCACATTATCGTACCCCCGTTCCAGGGCATAGATGAATCCCACCCGGTAGGCCGTGCCCAAACCTTCCTTCTTATTCCGGCGCATCAGATATAACCGGGAGTACCGCTGGATTAATTCTTCCACCAGTTCGCTGGTCCCGTCCGGGGAATTATCATCGACAACTAAAATATCCACTGTGATAGGGAGTTTAAAAATTTGCTCGATGAGCAGTTTCACATTCTCCGACTCATTGTAAGTAGGAATAACGATTAGGTTTCGCACTTCTGTAAATCCTTTTCCACTTGTTTCAAGCCTGCACAGAGATCGTAAAGCCGGATGTGAAGCTCTTCCACTACCTTATCGGTGACAAGACCGCTTTGCAGCGGTCGGGGCGCACGTTGCTGCAATGCTTCGGTCGTACACGAGTGGATCAAATCGGTCGATAATCCGAAATATTCGGCAATCCGGCAGGCGAAGTCATACCGGCTGACCAGTTCTGTCCCGGCATAATGGTAAACACCCCGGGCATTCATCACACAGCCGATGAGGATCCCCTCGGCCAGCCCGTTGGCCAGGGTCGGATTGTTGATTTGATCATCTACCACGCGTATCTCTTTCTCATCTTCCAGAGAATGGAGCACCCATAAAACAAAATCCTGTCCGACTTTCTCAGCGACGCCGTAGAGCACATTCGTCCGAAAAATAAGGTAGTCGATTCCCGAAGCCTTCACCGCATTCTCCGCTTCCCACTTCGTCTGCCCATAGTAATTCACGGGATTCGGGCGACTGTCTTCGTTATACGGGCCGTTGGTGCCGTTAAAAATATAATCCGTTGAAATCTGTACAAACTTCGAATTCACTCGTCGCAAGACTTGCACCATCTTTTTCACCGCGGTGGCATTGACTTTCCGGGCAATTTTCCGGTGGTCCTCCGCCCCGTCAACATCCGTGAAAGCAGCGCAATTCACGACAAAATGAGGTTGAATATCCGCAAAAAAATCCTTCACCCCTCGGTAGTCCAGCAGATCCAGCCGGGCATACTCCACATTTGGTACTTCCCGGACCGACGCCTCTTCCCGGCCGGTAGCGATCACCCGAAAGTGCGGCGCAAAAGCATCCACGACTTTCTGTCCCAGGAGGCCGTTTGCGCCGGTCACAACGGCTATTTTCTTTGCTGGCTTTGATATCATGTGTCAGGTGATAGGATCTGATACGAAAAGTGTCAGGCTGTCTTCTTGATCCGGCAGCCATTCTTCTTAAATTCATCCAGTTTCCCAGCGATGTCCTCGTTACTGAGAGCCAGAATTTCCGCTGCCAGTACCGCAGAATTCCTGGCGCCATGTTTCCCGATGGCGACGGTCGCCACGGGCACTCCGCCCGGCATCTGTACCATGGAATACAAGGCGTCCAACCCATCCATGGGTCCGGAAGCAATCGGAACACCGACCACCGGCAAGGTCGTGTACGCTGCCAGCACCCCCGGCAAATGCGCAGCCAATCCGGCGCCGGCGATCAGCAGTTTGAATCCGTTGTCTTTCGCGGTAGTCGCAAATTCCCGAACATCTTCCGGGGTGCGGTGGGCCGAAGCGATTTTCAGCTCGTATTCAATCCCGAATCCATCCAGGTATTCAAAACAATCTTCCATTGTCTCCTGGTCCGAAGCGGACCCCAAGACAACACCTACCTGTGCCATAGTTCTCCTCCCTCTTTCTTTGCATATAGTTTGGAAAGATACAAAACCTCACTTTCAGCCGCAAAACCTAAATGGCCCCTTATTGTGCAGGTCCGGCGGTGAAGGTTGAGAGTATGATCTCCAGCTGGCGCAGAAAAACCAATTTTTTCATATCCGGTGCAAAGACCTGTGCATCAAGATAAAATAACCGCTGGGTCCGGGGATCATAAGAGGCTATCCCCGTGAAGGGCCCTCCCTTCGCCTCTTTGGCGTGGGCCCAGATCCCCCGCAACCGAATCGCCGGGTGCCCGTTCAGGGTGATCTTTTCGGCCCGGAGATAATCGTCATTCGTCAGAATATCCCCATACCGGTCCTGCCCCACCTGTTTCCGCAGCCGGACCGCCATGGCCGAGTCCACTTGCACCGGGGCTTGCTGCTTTTCCCAGGACACGCTCAGCCAGCGGATCGGCAGATGCTGTCCCAGCCAGATAAATTGCTGCTCCGGCTCCTCGTGCAGGATAATCCAATCTCTGGGAATCCGGAGGCGCCAGTTGTAGGTCTCCTGCAGCCGCTTTTCCAACTTTTTTTGCTCATAACGGCCGTACAAATAATGCTCCTGGCGCTGCACGAACATCTTATCGAATTCGCCGCGCAATTGCGCTTTCCGTTGATGAATGGTCTCCGCAAATCCATCGTATGACGGCGCGGTGAGAATCATCAATAACTGTTGCCGCCTCCATTGATCATGTTTGGTGGCGACAGGTAATTCCCCGGATTTCATTTGCTGCACCAGGTTTTCCGAAAACAACCGATTGATGAATCGCAGGGATGGCGAATCGGGACGTAACAGGGAAACAATGAGGATGCTTTTATACGTCATGAACTGGCTGAATTTATCCGGCGGGACCACTTTGATGTCATACCAGGGTTCCGGTTGCGGGGTAGGGATCTCCGGGGCGAACGCCGGCTGGACCAGCGCTGCTGTTCGATGCCAATCGGTGGAGTCGGCCACGACGATCAGCGTGTCCGGATCGCCAATGGCATCGCGTTTCATGGCGCACCCGGTGACCATGATCAGAAAAAGGAACGAGAAGATAGCTAGCTTACGCATGACGATTCTCCTTTCGAAAGATATAGACGGAAGCAGAGGCCCGCCGCACCGGACTTTGCCAATCATGCAAAAAAGATCCCATGACGGTTTTTAGCATATACCACGGACGATACCGCCGGTGGGTGCGCCGGTGGTGAAGTTGCTCACTGTAGAGCACATTGTACAGGGTATCCAGCCACAAGCTCCCGGTGTCCACCAGTTGCAGCCGCGACGCCGGAATCAGCTTCCGGACATCCTTCTCCGTAAAGTGATACAAATGTCTCGGTGTATCCAGCGCAATCCAATCCTCCTGGTAGCGCTTCATGTCCCAGGAATCCACATTGGGCATCGCCAGAATGAAAACGCCTCGGTCGGCCAGATGGTCGATGATTTGTTCCAGTCCGCCGGCAAGATCATGCAAATGTTCCAGCACGTGCCACATGGTAATCACATGATACTGTACCGCGGGGAGCGACTCCAATCCGGGCACCACCCGAAGACCCCGTTCCCGGGCAAAACTGCGGGAACCGGTTTCCGGTTCGACCCCCGTCACCTCCCACTGAAACCGTTGCAGATAGTGCAAAAATTCGCCGGTACCGCATCCCACGTCCAACAACCGTCCTTCCCGCCGGAACCGTTCCAGCAACAGCCGCTTTCGCCACACCGCATAGCGCCGTACGGCTGCATAAAGCGCGTCCTGCCAGGAGAGTTTCCGTTTCGTAGAGAGAAACGGATCGTACTCCGCATGCTCGTAAAACAGATGGATGGACTCCGCCGGCGGCCTGGGAGTGAGAAACCGACATCCGCAGTCGTCGCAACTGACAATGGAATACGTCCGTCCCGGGATGGTTTCGAAACGATCGTGCACCGTGCGCCAGTGTGTATGATTTTTACTGCTGCAGACCGGGCAATCAATGGATTCCCAGCGAACCGGCTCACTCATGCTTGTCGAGAAACTTAAACTCGGCCTTGCGATCATCTACAGACACCGAGAGGACTTCAATCCGGATCCGATCGCCCAGTCGGTACCGTTTCCCGGTCCGTTTCCCTACCAGCTGGTACTTCTCTTTATCATAGATATAATAATCATCGGACATCTGCGACATCGGCACCAACCCCTCAACCAGATAATGCGTCAGTTCCACAAAGGCACCGAAAGACATCACCCCTGAGATGATACCGTCGAATTGCTCCCCGACCTTCTGGGATAAAAACTGCATGGATTTTATTTTAGCATACTCCCGCTCGGCCTCCAGGGCATTCCGCTCCATTTCGGAACTGCGATCACACGTCTTCTCCAGGTAGGCGCGCAGTCGCTGAGGCTGGTCAGGCTTCCCGGTTTGATATTGTTTCAGCAGCCGGTGGACCACCAGATCCGGATAGCGGCGGATAGGCGAAGTAAAATGGGTATACTTCTCGAACGCCAGTCCGAAGTGCCCTTTATTATCCGGACTATACCGGGCCTTGCTCATCGACCGGAGCGCGACCTTCTCGACGAAATCCTTAAATTCCAGGTTTTCCACAATGTTCAGGATATTCCGAAAATCCTCCGGTTTCACATCCCCATGGATCTGGTAATTGACACCCAGATTCTTCAGCAGCGTCAGGAAAGACTCCAGGTCCTCTTTCCGGGGCTGTTCGTGAATCCGATAAACAAACGGCCATTCCTCTTTTTTGCCCTTGCCATTTTTCCGGGCGATATGTTCCGCCACGGTTTTATTGGCCAGCAGCATAAATTCTTCGATTAACCGGTGGGCGTGGAGACGCTCGCTGGGACGGACCTGGTAGGGAATGCCGTTCTCATCCAGAGAAAAAATGGGTTCCGGAATATCAAAATCGATGCTCCCCTGGTCCGCACGTTTCCGCTGCAAACTCAGGCTCATCATCTGCATTAAATGGATGATGCTGGCATACTTGTGAGAACCGCCCTTGATGATCTCCTCCACCGCTTCATAGCTAAATCGCTGATTGCTGTGGATGACCGATTCCCTGATCTGGTAATCATTCACTTTCCCACTGGAATCCAGCTGCATAATCACACTGAAAGCCAACCGATCCTCGCCGGGTTTCAGGCTACAGAGTTCATTGGACAACCGCTCCGGCAGCATGGGAATGACGTGTTGCACGAAATACACCGAGGTCCCGCGGTTCCAGGCCTCCCGGTCGATAGACGATCCCTGCGCCACGTAATGACTCACATCGGCGATATGGACCCCCAACTCGAACAATCCGTTGTCCAGTTGCTTGAAGGACACCGCATCATCAAAATCTTTGGCATCTTCGGGATCAATGGTAAAACATACCCGATCCCGCAAATCCAGCCGCCCTTTCAACCGCTTCCAATTCGGTTCGGACAGTTGCTCCGCTTCCTTTTCCACCTCTGCCGGGAACTCCAAATCCAGATCCTTGGATTTGGCCACGATCTGGAGATCCATTTTCGGATCATCCGGGTACCCTAACACATCGGTGATGTAGCCATGCGGATTATCCCGGGGATCGGCCCACTCTTCCAACCGGGCGACCACGACCTGCCCGTTTTTCGCCCGGGCGCCACCGTTCGAACCAATTTTATCCGGGGGAATATACAAGGGAGATTTTACCCGATCATCCTCCGGGTACACCATCCCCCCCGTCTTTTGCTCCCGGAAAATCCCGACAATATTCACGGTGGAGCGATTCAACACCTCCAAAATCTTGCCTTCCGGATTTTTTCCGAACGATTTCTTGAAAACCAACGCCCGGACCAGATCCCCATCCATGGCATTGGCAAGATTGTCATAGCTGATGAACACATCCCGCCCCTCGTCCATGAGGACAAAACCGAATCCTTTAGAGGTCACCGACAACTTGCCCTCCACAAGATCCTTCTCCTGGGGAAATCCGTATTGATTCTTCCGAAAGCGCTCAATTTCGCCTTCCTGGCTCATCTCGCGCAGGATTTTCTTAAACGCTTGGTAATCCTTCTGCCTGATTTCTAACGCACTGGACAGATTTTTCTGTTTGTACGACTTATTATTATGTTTTTTTAAAAACTTAATGATTCTGTTGCGAAGTGCTTGTTCATTCAAACTCATGTTGATTATAATTTTTCCTTCTCACGTTTTTACTTAACTAGTTTACCTTATAACCTATGTACCGGGACCCACTAAAAGATAAATTAGTGTGTCAATGTATCATCCTTGTTTAAAAATATTACCCTCTTCCATCCGATCACCTGTAATTGATCTCACAAAGTAACTATTTTCAATCCTATTTCAAAGCAACCCTTCCAATTGACCGGACAGTGCAGCCAGGGAGAGGGCGCATCACTCCCAGCGATATGCATTGTGGGGGAGAGCCATTACCTACGATAACGCGGGACGAAGAAATGAGGTAACCGCGGCCTTCAAGACGGGTTCATTCGATGCACAGCACCCGGGGAGTCCGAGGCGGATGGGGTTTCTGAACCCTCGCCCCGGTTCTTTGGGAAATCAGAACCGCTCATGCCGCAGGTCAACCGGATTGTGACTTCCCGCACTGTGTGCAAAATTTCGCACCCTTCGGGATGGCTTCACCGCAGTGGATGCAGAATTGTTGCCCGGACTGCTCCGCCGGTGATTGTTCGGTATCCGCCG
>Ga0102944_1002290_pt1 | contig 11426 bp, 11 predicted proteins | sample SalPonD_shore_MG_FD_78172 | JGI IMG/M metagenome (GOLD analysis project Ga0102944, IMG submission 78172) | Salt pond soil microbial communities from South San Francisco under conditions of wetland restoration - Salt Pond MetaG... | ecosystem: Environmental > Aquatic > Marine > Intertidal zone >... | reverse complement strand
GTTCGTGATGGGGCTGCTCACGGTACTGCTGGTCGAGCGGCTCGCACTCGGACCGGCCTGGCGTGCGGGTGTGCTCGTGGGTTTCCTGGGCGCCTTCACCACGTTCTCCACCTTCGCGCTGGAAACAGTCCAGCTCGCCGGCGACGGGCTCGCGCTGCGCGCGCTGGCCAACGTGGTAGGCAGCGTGACCGTGTGCGTGATCGCCGCGGTCGTGGGGATTCAGCTGGCGCGTCAGCTTGGAGGGTGAGCGCATGTCGCAAGTCCAGATCGTACGCGTCTACACCACGGAACACGCGGGCGCACTGGAGCCGATCCTCCGGTGCCTGCACGACGAGTGTCGCGTGCGCGGCGTGACCGTCTTCCGCGGGATCTCGGGGTTCGGGGCATCCGGGCGCATGCACGAGGCGCGCTGGACCGATCTGTCCCTGGATCTGCCGCTCGTGATCGAATTCTTCGACGAGCCGGAGCGTGCCGCAGCCGCGCGCAAGGCCATCGGTGAGCTGGTGTCCGCCGGTCACATCCTGTATTGGTCCGCCACCGTCGAGCACCTCGACGACTGAACCAGGGAGACAACGCTTCCATGCTGGATCCGAAACGCTTGCGCCAGGACCTCGACGGAATCGCCACCGACTTGCGGCGGCGTGGCTTCGAGCTCGATACCGCGTCGCTGCGGCAGCTCGAGGAGCGCCGCAAGACCCTGCAGACGCGGACGCAGTCGCTGCAGGCAGAGCGCAACGAACGTTCGAAGGTGATCGGGCAGGCCAAGGCGCGGGGCGAGGACATCGAGCCGCTGAAGGCGGAAGTCAGCGATCTCGGCGAACAGCTGAAGGCAGCGGAGTCCGAGCTCGAGGCAGTGCAGACGGAGCTCGAAGAGGTCCTGATGGGCGTGCCGAACGTGCCGGACCCGAGCGTTCCGGCGGGAGAGGACGACTCCGAGAACGAAGAGATGCGCCGCTGGGGTGAACCGACGCGGTTCGATTTCCCGGCACGGGATCACGTCGAGCTCGGCGCCCCGAATGGCTGGATGGATTTCGAGGACGCCGCCAAGATCGCCGGCGCGCGCTTCGTCGTCATGCGCGGGGCCATGGCTCGCCTGCATCGCGCGCTGATCCAGTTCATGCTGGACATCCAGACCCGCGAGCACGGCTATCGCGAGGTCTACGTGCCCTACATGGTCAATCCGGACAGCGCCCGGGGAACGGGGCAACTCCCGAAGTTCGAGGAGGACCTGTTCATGACGGCGGGTGATCCCCGCTTCTACTTGATACCGACGGCCGAGGTCCCGGTGACCAACCTGGCGCGTGACGAGATCATCGAGGCGCGGGACATGCCGCTGAAGTACACGGCGCACACGCCGTGCTTCCGTTCGGAGGCCGGGTCGCACGGAAAGGACACGCGCGGGCTGATCCGCCAGCACCAGTTCGAGAAGGTGGAGCTGGTGCAGCTTGTGCCCCCGGATCGGTCGTGGGAGGCGCTGGAAGAGCTGACCGGGCATGCCGAGACCATCCTGCAGCGCCTCGAGCTGCCGTATCGCGTGGTCACGCTCTGTACCGGCGACCTCGGCTTCTCGGCGGCGAAGACCTACGATCTCGAGGTTTGGCTGCCCGGGCAGGCCAAGTACCGCGAGATCTCTTCCTGCTCGAACTTCCTGGATTTCCAGGCCCGGCGGATGGGTGCGCGCTGGCGCAACCCGGAGACGAAGAAGCCGGAGTACCTGCACACACTGAACGGCTCGGGCTTGGCCGTGGGCCGGGCGCTGGTGGCCATTGTCGAGAACTACCAGCAGGCGGACGGCAGCATTGCCATCCCGCCGGCGCTGCGGCCCTACATGGGCGGCATGGAAGTGTTGGGCGAATAGGCCGGGGAACGGTGGGGGCGTGTCTCCGCGGCCGGCCGGCGTCGACTGCCGACGACGCGGCCGGGACTGGCGGGATGGTGGCCGGACTCGGCACACGGCTGTGCCCCGCGTTCCCGCCTGGCCGGCAGATCCGCGGCCTCAGCCGTGAATCGGTGAGATATGCGGATCAGCCGCGGGCCAGCGCGATCAGCAGGATCACGAACAGCACCACAGCGCCGATGGGCAGGAGCAGGCCCATCCAGTCACTGGCACTGCCCTTCGGACTCTGCTTGACGGCCTGTCCGGCCTTCGGACCGAAATAGAACAGTGCGATCAACGCCAGGGCGCCCATCGCGATCTGTGTCCACATCGGCAGCGCGTCGTTCATCGGGGATTTCCTCCTGCACGACGAAGCCCCGCACGAGGCGGGGCTTCGTCGCGTCCTGCGAGGCTCGATCCTGCCCGGATCACCGCTGGCCGGCGAAGGCGGCCAGGAGCTGGAGCAGGCTCAGGAACAGGTTGTAGAGGGCGATGTAGAGACTGATCGTCGCCATGACGTAGTTGGTCTCGCCGCCATGGATGATCTGGCTCGTCTGAAACAGGATCATCCCCGACATCAGCAGCACGAACATCCCCGAGACGACGAGATTGAGCATCGGCATCGCGAAGAGAAGCCCGGCGATGCCGCCGAGGAACGCGACCAGGATGCCCACGAACAGGAATCCGCCGAGGAAGCTGAAATCCTTCTTCGTCGTCAGGGCGTAGGCAGACAGGCCGAGAAAGATCACGCCGGTGCCGCCGAGCGCCGTCATGACCAGCTCGGCGCCGTTCGAGAATACCTGCAGATAGGTGCTGATGATCGGGCCGAGCCCGAAGCCCAGCAGGCCCGTCACACCGAACACAATGCCGATGCCCGCAGCCTGGTTCGCGAACCGGGGCAGCACGAACCACAGCAGGCCGAGGGAGGCGAAGGTGCAGATCATGCCCGCGCCGTGGCCCACGTTTGCCGCCATCGCGATGCCCGCCGTCACGGCGCTGAACAGCAGCGTCAGCGACAGCAGCATGTAGGTGTTGCGTATGACCTTGTTGGTCGAGAGCACGCCGGCGCCGGCACGCCCCTGGACGACACGGTCCTCGTACATCGAATATCCTCCTGGTGGCACGGTAACCCTGATCTTCCGACCCCGCGGGTCGGGAATGGTTCCGCCTGACGGCGGTATTCTCCGCATGTGGGGCTGATCCCGTCAACTTGCAACCCGGCAATGCGTCGAGTAGTCCCTCTGCGCTACCATTTCGGCTCCGCGCGCCAAACGGTTGCAGCCACGACGCGCGCGTCCGGAGGGGTGGCAGAGTGGTCGATTGCAGCGGTCTTGAAAACCGCCGAGGAGGCAACTCCTCCGTGGGTTCGAATCCCACCCCCTCCGCCAGGATCTACAAGTGGGTTCGACCGGACGGCAGGATTGCCGTCCGGCGACGCCGGAGCGAAGCGGAGGCGCCCGGAGGGCGCGGGCCACGGACGGCCCGCGTCAATCCCACCTCCTCCGCCATTGTCGTTGCCGTTTGCCCGACCACGGCGTGCAATCCGACGAGGTATCCCACGACATGAACGATCCCACCGCCCGCGTCCGCGTCCTGTTCGTCTGCATGGGCAATATTTGTCGCTCGCCGACGGCGGAGGCGGTATTCCGCCATCTCGTGCGTGAAGCCGGCCTGGAAGGCATCATCGCGATCGACTCGGCAGGTACGCATGGCTACCACATCGGCAGTTCGCCCGATGCACGGGCCACGGAAGCGGCTCGGCGTCGCGGCTACGAGCTCGAGTCGATCCGCGCGCGCCAGCTCGAGCCGGAGGACCTGACAGTGCATGACTATGTCGTGGCGATGGACCGCGACAATCTCGCCGTGATTGAGCGCCTCGCGGATGCGGGCGGCCGGGCGCAAACCCGACTGCTGATGCACTACGGCAGCGGTGGCGGCCCGGACGGGGACGTGCCGGACCCGTACTACGGCGCGCGCAACGGGTTCGAGGAAGTGCTCGATCTCGTGGAAATGGGGACCGCCGGGCTTCTCTCCACCATCCGCCGAACCCATTCCCTCTGAGAGTCGCCGCCGCTTCCCCCATCGTCCGGGCGGTATTCCCCCGCGCGTGAACAGGTATCCATCCAGGGTGTTGGCCCGGGCCGGCGGGGCCTACAATGGAGCCGCAACCAACGCGCCGCTGCTTCACCGGCAGGATGCGGTGCCGTGGCTTCGAAGCAGGTGGAGGACAGCGAGTGATGAATGGCGACAAGGCAATCGACGAGCGAGCTGCGCGCTGGAACCGCCGCGTCAGCGTGGCGTACGAGCCGACCCCGTGGTCGGAGAGTTGTGCCCGCCTTGGTCTGATCGCCCTGGACACGGACCATGCCTCCGAACGCGAACTGCGCCGCATGTTGCCGGCCGAGCGGGCAGACCTGTTCACGACCCGTGTCCGGCACGGCGGCCAGTGCGATGTCCAGCATCTGCGCTCGATGGGAGACGGGCTGGCCGGAGCCGCCGAACTGTTGCTGCCCGGCAGCGAACTGCACGCGATCGCCTACGGTTGCACGTCCGGCACCGTGGCCATCGGCATCGACCGCGTCCGGGAGAGCATCCGATCCGTCCGTCCCGGCATCCCGGTGACGACGCCGATCACGGCTGCCCGGAACGCTTTCTCTCGCCTGGGTGTGAGCCGCATCGCGATGCTGACGCCCTACGTCGACGAGGTGAACGAGCTGCTCGCCGGGCACCTCGCGTCCGAAGGCGTCGAGGTCGCCGACCTCGCCAGCTTCGGCCTGAACACCGACATCGAGATGACCTCCGTGCCGCCCGAGGCGATCGAGGCCGGCGCCCTCGAACTGGCGCGCGACGTGGATGGGGTATTCATCTGCTGCACGGCGCTGCGCTCGGTCGACACGATCGACCGGCTGGAACGCCGGCTCGACCGGCCCGTGGTGACGAGCAACCAGGCCATGGCCTGGGAGCTGTTGCGCATGGCAGGGGATTCCGCCCCCATCGAGGGCTACGGGCGGTTGCTGCAACTGCCCGAGACCGCCTGAGCCGGAAACTGCTTCAGGAGTCGCCGCAGAGCGACGCGGTCGTCTGGTCGGGCTCCATGTCCGGGGCGAAGCCGAACGGCTCGACTAGGTCCCAGTGGGCGTCGGTGCCGACGAACCCAGTCAGGCGCTCGTTGAACGCCCGGAGCAGGTCGGTGTCCTCCTTGCGGAAGCCGAAGGCACCGTATCCCTTTTCCACGTCGCTCCGGATAACCGGGTAGAACTGTCGGGTGGCCGCGAGCTCGGCATTGCCCGCCTGGCGCGCGAAGGAACGGGCCGTGAGCGAGGTCATGCCGATCGCATCGATCTCGCCCGCCTTCAGAGCGTCGATGGCGCGCGTGAAGCTGCGGTACAGCGGCGCGCGGTCGGACGGAACTCCATTGTACATGGCGTAGTTGTACTCGACCGTGCCCGCGACCAGGCCGATCCTCGCGTCGGGATTGCGCGAGATCGACTCGTAGGTCGTGATGTCCTTCGGATTGCCGTTGCGGACCAGGAACGACTCGCCGACGACGTAGGTGGGTTCGGAGAAGTTGATCCGGGCGCAGCGCGAGGGTGTGACGAACATGCCCGCCGCGATGATGTCGATGTCCCCCGAACGCAGCCGCGGAATGAGCTCCCCGAAGTCCATCACGGACGGCTCCAGCGTGATTTCCGGGTCGATCCGGTGGAGGATTTCGCGCGCAATGGACGGGGCCTCGCCGGTGAGCTCACCGGCGTCGTTCACGTATCCGTACGGCGCCTCGTTGGCCACGCCGACGCGGATCGTGTTCGTCCGCTGAATGCGTTCCAGGGTCGTTTCCGCTGCCGCCATGCCGGGGACGAGCGGCAGCACGAGCAGGACACCGAGGAGGAGCGTGGTCCAGCTCTGCCTGTCTGCGAACGATCCCGGACTCCTCATGGCGTCACTCCTTCCGCGCGCGGCTTGACGGCGGTGTTCAGCGAACGGTGATGCAGGTGCAGTCCGCCAGTGCGTTGACCTTGTGCGAGACGCTGCCTTGGAAGAAACCTTCGGTGTCACCCAGACCACGGCTTCCGAGCACGATCGCGTCGACGTCCTTCTGCTTGGCGATCTGCACGATGGTGCGCGCTGGTGGGCCGCGGCGGATGATGCACTCGGGCTTGCCCAAGCCGGCTTCGTCGATGCGTTCGGCGGCCCACTCGGTGGCCTCCTGTGCGAGGTCGTGCATGACCTCGTCCGGCGGGGCGGGTACCTCGCGCGTGCGCACGAGGGACAGCGAACTCTCCAAGTGGCTGACGTGTTTGTATACGCTGAGCACGACGAGCTCGGAGCCGAAGTGCTTGGCGAGTTCGATGGCGAAGTGTACGGCGCGACCCGCATTCTCGGATCCGTCGACGGCCACCAGGATCTTGCCGAGCGTGGGCTTGGATGAATCGGTCATTGGATGGGATCTCCTCCCGTCACCGTCGTCATCGGAACGCGAGATCGCGCAGGAACAGCGCAGTGTCGGGGAATACGATCAGCAACACGGTGGCGATGAACAGCAGCACAAAGAACGGCGGCGTGCCGCGGATGACGTCCAGGTATGGTCGCCGGAACACGGCGATGGCCGTGAATATGTCGCAACCGAAGGGTGGCGTGGCGGAGCCGATCGCGACCTGGAGCGTGATCAGAGTGCCCACGAGCACGGGATCCAGTCCAACATCCTGCACGATCGGTGCAAAGATCGGCGTGAAGACCAGGATCACGACGATCGGATCGACGAACATGCAGCCGATGAAGAAGGCGATGGCGATCGATATCAGGACCATGGTCGGTCCGGCCTCGTTGAGTCCGAGGCTGCCGAGCACTTCCTGCGGTACCTGGGCGAACGACAACGTCCAGGAGAAGGCGTTGCCTGCGCCGACCAGGATGAAGACGACCGCGGTGATGAGGCCGGTCGACAGCGCAATCTCGGGAATCTCCCGGACCTTCACGGAGCGGAATATGCCGACCTCGAGGATGAGCGCATAGGCGACCGAGACCGATGCCGCCTCTGTCGGGCTGAAGATGCCGCCGTAGATGCCGCCCACGATAATGACGGGGAAGCCGAGAGGCCAGAGCGCGTGCCGCACGCCCGCGAGCCGCTCGGACCAGGAATGTTTGGGGATCGTCTCAATGCCCTTGCGCACCGCGTAGAAGTAGCAATACACCGAGAACAGTAGGAGGATGATGATGCCCGGCCCGATGCCGGCGATGAACAGTTCGGCGATCGAGGTGCCGGAGATCACGCCGTAGATGATCATGCCGATGCTGGGCGGAATGAGGAACGCGATGTCGCTGGCATTGATCGCCAGTGCCATCGTGAAGGCGTCGCCGTATCCCGCCTTGAGCATCTTGGGGCGCAATGGCCCGCCAATGGCAACGACGGTCGCCTGGGTCGAGCCGGAAACCGCACCGAACAGGGTGCAGGTCACTGCCGTGGTGATTGCGAGTCCGCCGCGGACATGACCGACGAAGCGCATGACCATGTCGATGAGGCGGTCGGCGGAATGGCCCTTGGTCACGATGTCCGCCGCGAGGATAAACATGGGAACGGCGACGAGTGCCGCCGGCTTCACGCCGCCGATCATCTGCTGGATGATGATATTCGGCTCCATGCCGGCGAAGTAGATGAAGAACCCGACAAACACCGCCCCGATCAGCGGAATCATCATGGGGAAGCCGAGCAGGAGCAGGACGATCATGAGCGTCAGCATTGCCGCGCCGATACTCATGCCCGTTCCTCCGCGGCGGGTGCCGACGCTACGCGCGTTCCGCGAGGTCCGTTACATGATCGCATCCTCGGCCTCCTCGTAGCTGTCGATCTTTTCGTAGGAAACATAGACCTCCGGCGAGCGGAGGTTCTGCCAGGCCGTCAGGGCGTACTGGATTCCGGTAATCGTGAAGCCGAGCGGGACCCAGATGTAGGTGATCCACAGCGGGGCGCGCAACGAGGGCGTCACCTTCTCCAGCACCCAGATGCGATGCACGTAGCTGACGGAGTAGTAGGCGAGGACGAACATGGCCGCGGCCGTCACGAGCGAAATGATGATCATGAGGGTCTTGCGGCCGATGTCCGGCAATTGGTCGTATATCGCCGACATCCGGATATGGCGGCCCTGGCGCGCCGCGTATCCGAGGCCCATGAAGGTCACCAGGACCATCAGGAACTGGTTGAGCTCGAGACTGAAGTAGAGGCTGTGGTTGAACAGGTAACGGCCGGCGACGTTCGCGATCGAGTTCGCGGCCATGATGAGAACGCCGTACGAGAGAATGATCCACTCGAACTTGGCGATTCCCCGGTCGAGGAGATGGAGTGCTCGCCCGATCGGCCTGCCGACAAGGGCCAGCGCATCGACAATTCCACCGGAGCGGCCGTCTGCAGCCATCGCAAGGTGTCCTGTTGTTGTGATCGGGTGGCCGAGATCGTTCGCTCCGGCCGCCGATCGGACAGCCTGACGAACCCCGCCGCCTACGCCGGCGTACCGGTCTGGCGCACCGGGCGGCATGCGGCCTCTGGCCGGCAAGGGTCACCGTGATCGTGTTGTTCTGGTTCGTCAATCTATAGGTGAGTGCCCAGGGGCTGTCAACGAGTCCTGCTCGCGCTGGCGGTGGCAAGAGCACATTTTTCGTCGCGGAGGGGCTGAGTTGCCAGAGTTTCGGCAAAGGCCCGGCGCTGTCGTGATTATTTCCGTCATGCGCTCGTCGAGGGCGCCGAGCCTTGAAGTCCGGCACAGAGAAACTAGAGTCCGCATGAGGTTCCCTGGAACCTGAGTCCGCGCGGTGCTTCGGTGGTTCGGCTTTGGGCCGAACCGTATTTCCGTGGCACAGTGGGGTTCGTTCCCATGTCGAATGAGCAGGACGACGGAGAATAACGATGCGGATATCTATGAAGCGCAGAACGGTCGGAATCGCGGCCGCGATTCTCGGCGCGACGTTCATGAGCCAGGCCGCGCAGGCGGAGGCGTGGAAGTTCGCCCTCGAGGAAGTGAGTGGCAGCGTGCAAGACGCGTATGCGCAGGAGTTCAAGCGGCGCATCGAGGATCGGACGAACGGTGACGTGACCGTGCAGGTCTATCCCTACGGGACGCTCGGCACGTCGGGCGACATCGCGGAGATGACCGGCCAGGGCGTGCTCAGGCTGGCCAATGCGTCGCCGGGCCATCTCGGGTCGCTCATCCCCGAGATGAACGTCTTCAACATCCCGTACCTGTTGTCCCAGGACAACCAGGTGAACAAGGACGTGCTCGCGGACAGCGAATGCATCTACCAGGATCTCGCCCCGAAGTTCGAGAGCAAGGGCCTGCATCTGCTGACGATGTATCCCGAGGGCCAGATGGTCTGGACGACGCAGAAGCCGATCCGTAGCCCCGAGGACTTCAACGGCGTGAAGATGCGCACGATGACGTCCGATCTGCTCGTGCGGGCCTACGAGGCGTTCGGTGCCAGCCCGACGCCAATGCCGTACGGCGAGGTCTATGGTGGTCTCCAGCTGGGACAGATCGACGCGCAGGTCAATCCGATCTTCGCGATCGAGGAGATGAAGTTCTACGAGGTCACGAAGTACATGATCTGGGCTGGCCAGCAGGAGTTCACGACGACCGTCGTGACCAACAACGATTGGTACGAGGGTCTGTCGCAGGACCGCAAGCAGATGCTGAACGACGTGGTCTCCGGCATGCACGACTACATCTACAACAAGCAGCAGGAGTACAACCAGGAGCGCCTCAAGAAGATCAAGAAGGCCAAGCCGGACATGAAGATGATTCATCTCACGGAGAGCGAGCGCGCCAAGTTCCGCGAGCGGAGCAAGAAGGTGCGCAACCTCTACGTGAAACAGACCGGGCAGGATGGCAAGAAGGTGCTCAACTGCCTGACCGACCAGTTCGGCACCTCGATGTCGATGTAGTGCTCGAGCCCGGAAGGGCCCATGCGGGCCCGTTCCGCGGCGCTTGTGAGGCATCCGGGGGCGCCGGCGCGCCCCCGGATTCTTTCGTTGTGCGCCAGGCATGACGCGCAGCGCCATGATCAGGCGCTGTGCCTACGGCTGTGTGGTGGCCGACGGGATAACTTGGCGGTGCAGGTCCCCTGCGGACCCTGATAGCGGCAACCGTTGGCCGAACAGCAGAGGCTGGCGCCCGAGACCGGGTCTGAAGGCGGCTGCAGGCAGACATCCGACCCGACGAGCAGCAACCGCATACGAGGCAGCCATCTCCGGGCGGCGGGGCAATGATACCCGAAGCCCGATCGCCATCCGGGAGGAGATGGAAGTAGATGCGACGGGTAGAGGTCTATCAGCCTGCCCTTGGGCTACCGACCCCGAGAGGCTGCGGGGACGGGGCGGCAGAAGTCAGCAGAGGCCATGGTAGCCGGTGGCACCAGCCGGCGAAGGGCCGAACCCGCCGTGAGCAGCGCGAGGGTGGTCATCTCGACCGGGTCGCGGCAGCCGTTTCGCAGGAAGGCCGCCGGTGCATGCCATAGGGGCCGGAAGTCCCGAGGGCACCGGTGGTGTCCACCGGCTCGGCGGCGTTGGCGAACCAAACGCGAGCTTGCCCGTGCGCGGGAGGCAGGAACCGCCGTATACGGATCCGTACGTACCGTGGGGTGGTAGGCCGGCGGGGTGACCCGCCGGCTTCGGGGCCGTCAGACGAGGTCGCGCGGGATCACCCGGTCCCAGGTCTGGGCGTAGACGCGGGTGTCGCCCTCGTAGGCGTCGAGCGTAGCCCGGACGCGGAAGCTGTCGGCGTCGGACGTCAGCAGGGTCCGGGTCACGGTGCTCACTTGCCACTGGCCGCGCCGGAAGCGGCGTATCCACTCGCACCAGCCACGCAGGGAGTCGTAGTTCTCGTAGGAGTGGGTGTAGCGCTCGGTCACCTTGGCGCTGACTTCCAGGTCGGCCGCTTCGAAGCGCCGGGTCCCCTCATCCTTGACCACCTTCAGAGTGGTCTGGTCGTTGGCGAGGTCGCGAACCACCGTCCACTCCTCCTGCGTCGGCTGTATCAGCGTCACGTCTAGTGGCGGAGCGGCTTCCGGCTCGCCGAACGGTCGCAGCGCGGCTTCATCCTGCGGACGTGGCTCCCGGACCGGGAGGTGAAGCTGGCTATCCACCGGGCTGATGATGAGCTTCGCCGGTTCCGGGGCCGGCCACGCGAGCGGCCAGTACACGGTCGAGATCGACAGCCGGATGGAGTGCCCCGCCGGGAACCGCTGGGCGATGTGCTTGAGGTTCACGGTCACTTGGTAGCGTCGGCCGGGCTCGAGCGCTTCGGGATCCTCGTCGCTGTCGCGGTGCGTCAGGTTGAGCAGTCCGTAGGAAACGCGCGTGGCCGAGTCGTCCGGAGCGACGTCGATCAGCCGTGCCGCGACCATGGCGATGGGGCGGTCCGCTTCCACGTCCAGCGTGACGCTGGGTTGGCCGAAGATTTCCAGCGGTTGCTCAAGCCGCTCGGTCTCGAACACGAGCGCGCCGCCGTCCTCGTCGCGCTGGTCGTGGGGCAGGTCGGGCGGCGCGTTGTAGGAGCACCATTTGCCG
>Ga0102944_1002289_pt1 | contig 11432 bp, 7 predicted proteins | sample SalPonD_shore_MG_FD_78172 | JGI IMG/M metagenome (GOLD analysis project Ga0102944, IMG submission 78172) | Salt pond soil microbial communities from South San Francisco under conditions of wetland restoration - Salt Pond MetaG... | ecosystem: Environmental > Aquatic > Marine > Intertidal zone >... | reverse complement strand
TCTTGTTGCTGCTTCCAGAACCATTACGATTTTCAATTGACATTGATATCATAATCGATAAACGCCCTGATGATTTACAAGCCTTATTCGATAAAATTATCGATCAAACCATTTTTACCTCTTAGGATGAAGATATAAGAGATCTCGCTGACCATATTCCGAAGGGGCACTATAAATTTTATTATGATTCAATTCTTCCAGGACAGCAAGGGTCTTATATTTTATTGGATGTACTGTTTGATGAGAATCCCTATTCAACTCTTATTTCTAAACCGGTTCAATCTCCCTTAATAACTTTGGAGGATAGTGGCCCTTCTACAGTCCGTTTACCTAATGTAGATGAAATACTTGGTGACAAGCTCACAGCATATGCTCCCCGCACTACCGGTATTCCTATGGGAGAAGGCAAGCAACTTGAGATCATAAAACAACTCTTTGATATCGGTCAGTTATTTAAACAGGCCGAAAACTTGAAGAGTGTCCGAAGTTCCTTCAATACCTTTGCTTTAAAAGAAATTGATTACCGATCCCAGGATATAAAGCCAACAGATGTACTCGACGACATCTTCCAAACTTCTAAAATTCTTTGTCTCCGAGGCGGTGGTGACGATGTATTATTTGATGAACTTCAGGCGGGTATAAATCGGATTTCATCATATATTTTAAGTCGATATACCATAAACGAGGCCATTCTGGATAGCGCCAAGGCGGTATATCTGGCACAGTTGCTCCGAAAAGAAAAAGAGAATTTAGAACGATTTGATGGGCAAGATTTGAGCGACATGCTAATCAAAGGAGCTCCTTTAAACAAGCTTAATAAGGTAAAGAAAATTCAGCCTGAAGGATTTTATTATTGGTTCAAAACCATCGAGTTAATGGGATAAACAAATTATTGTCAATTATACTCATTGTTTGACGATAATTTGACCTATAGTCATTTCTTTATGTTATTTATATAACATTTATAGGTCCAAAAGTTGGACAATTACTTTTAAATTTCCCTTCTAAGGCCTTTAAATAAGTAAATGCAATCGATCTTCAGTCGATTGGTATAACTTCAGCACAAATATGTGTTTAAGATCCGAACCTTATAAGTACTATATATCTATATCTCCGAATAAAACTGATTGAGATCTTTATAAGTATATTCAGGGGTAGCACCATCGTGAGCTGCCACAAAAGCACCTGCAGCATTAGCAAATGTCAACATCTCATCTACCTGCTTCTCCTTACGAATTCCTTGTAGTAGTGCAGCTAGGAAAGCGTCACCAGCCCCGACTGCATCTTTAACATCTACAGAAAACCCTTGGTGTTCTGCCCACTGCCCCCCATGATAAATAATAGCCCCCTCCTCTCCACGAGTGACAGTTATCGTAGAACAGTCAAACCTCTCCGCTAACTGACGAATGGCTGGACGATCTACCCGCGAAAGTGAAAACCATGTCTTCAGTTGCTCCAATTCATCAGCATTCAATTTGAGGATATCTGCTGGTTTCAGTGCATCTTCAATGATCTGCTTATTGTAGAAAGGGCTACGAAGATTAATATCAAAAACCTTGAGGATATTTTTCTGAAGCAGTGAATAAATAGTATTCCGCGAGCGCTTATCACGCAGGACCAGGCTACCATAAACCAGAGCCCAACCATCCTCTACCTTCGCTTCCATTTGAGGCGTTAACTTAATGTTATCCCATGCTACAGGCTCAATTATCTCGTACTCGGGATTCCCCTGGTGATCTAATTTTACTTCAACAATACCCGTTTCAAAATGTTCGTCATTTTGTATGAGTCCATCTGATAGATTCTTAGCGGTAATTCGTCGAATCGCTTCCTTGCCCAAACGGTCATTACCAACTCGGCTTATAATATGGGCGTGTTCCCCAAGAAGATGCAGATGAATACTTACGTTCAAGGGTGCTCCACCTAGAAATAATCCCATAGGCAAAGCATCCCACAGCACCTCTCCAAAGCACAAGATATTTTTCTGATTATTCATAATGAACTTGAAACTATTGATTTTTTAACTCCACCTCAGCAAGGGTAGCATCCTCCGGGAGCAACACCTTTTCGAGTTCTTCGAGTGTCCTATTTTTTGTCTCTGGCATCAGCAACCATACAAAAAGTAGCTGTCCAACCATCATGCAAGCAAAAAAGGCAAAGATGGTTCCCCCAGAAAACGTATTCAACACCGTCGGAGTAAGGAGTGTAATTAGTGCTGCGCATGTCCAGTGAGTGCCGGCACCTAACGACATGCCATAATCGCGTACCGAATTAGGAAATATTTCGGAAATAAATACCCAGATCACAGCGCCCTGACCAATAGCATGAGCAGCGATGAATGCGCTCACAAAAACAACTACAAATCCTCCCTCCGCTCCGGTGAAAAAAGCCCACGAAACCCCAGCAAGTGACAGGATGTATCCGACCGAACCGGCATACATAAGTTGTTTACGGCCAGCTTTATCAATCAGATACATACCCAAGAGTGTAAATATCATATTTACAATGCCAATTGGTATGGATGCTCCTAGCACCTCATTTGCGGCTAGTCCGGCTTGCTCAAATATGCGGGGGGCATAGTAGAGTACGAAATTGATCCCCGAGAACTGGTTAAAGAAGGCGACCAAGAAAGCCAGGATAATTGGATATTTATATTTCTTGGACAGGAACTTACTCTTAGTAGCTTTTGTAACCGAGCTCTTTATTTCCTTGAGTAGTTTATCAATGTTCTTTTTGGGATTTAACTGTTGTAAAATATCTCGGGCACCAGCTTCATCATCTCTTCGCAGTGCCAACCAGCGTGGACTTTCAGGTACGCCAAGCACCATTAGTGAATAAATAAATGCCGGGATACCTTCTACCCCTAGCATCCATCTCCAAGCATTGGCATCAAAATAAAGTCCAATTAAATAGTTCGATATATAGGCGACCAGAATGCCAAATACAATATTGAACTGATACGATGCCCCCAGACGACCACGATCGCCTGCCGGCGTTATTTCAGATATATAAACAGGTACGGCGACAGTAGAAGCGCCCACTCCCAATCCCCCGATAAAACGGGCAATTGAAAACATGTATGGTCCAGTTGCTAACCCTGACCCCATGGCAGAAACAAAATAAAAAACGCCTATCCAGAAAAGTGTTTTCCGGCGACCAAACTTGTCGCAGGGGATACCGCCAAAAAGAGCACCGATCAACGATCCCCAAAGCGCCATTGACATGATAAATATTCCATGAAACAGGTCACTGGTATTCCACAGCAGCTGCAACGGTTTATCGGCACCCGAGATGACAATAGTGTCAAAGCCAAATAAAAAACCGGCTAGTGAAGCAGAAAGCACCGAAAATATAATAGTTTTGTCTTTACTCATTTTTATCTCATTTATCCTGCAATCTATTCCAAATTAAATTTAGCTGTCATGTTAAATGGTTATCATAGACTAATGACTTTCTTCTATTCTTGATAACATTTTGATTTAGAAGTTTACAAATTCTCGTGGTAAGCGAGACTCTTATCAAATAATCCATTCCAAAATCCAGAGAGAAAGGGTTAATCTTGCCAAATAGATCCTAACTTAAATATCTTTAGATTTTTAATTAGGATACTTCCACCTTTAGAGTATATATTTAAGTTATTTTCATTATCAACTGAATTATGTTGAAGTGCATAATAAAGCATTCCATCGTCCACGAACACTTCAACACTCATCCTATCGACTATAATTTCTAATTTTACCGTATCATCAATAGGATAAAACGTATCATTTAGCTTAGTTCTGAGTCGGTTATAATTTAGATTATAACCATTAATATTAAGTCCAAAACTCCTAGCATCTCCCCGATCAATGTTGGCAATAATGTGAAGCTGATCTCCTCTTATAGAAGAATTAAATGTACTATCGTTAAGGACAATATTATTTTTATGTAAACTCTCCGTATGGAGTTTTTGAATTTCTTTGATCGGTGTTGGAGTTAGAATATAATCGCCATTTATTTTTCTCAATTTTAAAACTGTTGGAAAGGTCATACTTTGATTAAAAGGCACATAGGGTGTTTCGGTCTGAAACCATCCTATTTGTATTCGCCGCCCATCTTTTTCGGGGACATTCCTAAATGTCTGGGAAGCGTAAAATGCGCCTCCATGGTCTAGTTCTCGTAATCCCTGTTCCTTAGTAAATTCCTTTCCGTTAAATTGGCCAACAAAATATTTCCCATCTGCATCATACATCACCCACTTACTATCCTTTTCATCTTGCACCGCAATCTTAAATAGCTGTGGGCACTCAAACATGGTTGAGGTACCTGATTGATAGGTCCAATCTTTCATATTATCGGAGGTATATATAGCATTTTGATACTTTTTAACTTTTTCTCCATTCTCCATTTTTCGATAATGGGATTCATCATAAGCGATCATGACCCAATGATTTCCTGGTTTATACCAAAAAACCTGTGGATCTCGTCCCTTGTGTTTGACAACTGGATTACCCTTATACTCTGAAAACGTTCTTCCATCATCATAACTAAGGGCAAGATGCTCTCCTGATCCCGTTCTGGTATATGTAGCTATTAGTGGATCTATACCGTCTTTACGAAACCCGGTTGTATTTTGCGGATCAACTGTGGCTCCCCCCGAAAATGCCATGTGATCATGATCCGGTGAATAGAGTGCTGCCGGCAGCTCTTTCCAATGAACTAAATCAGTACTTACTGCATGTCCCCAATGCATGTTACCCCAATTCCACCCATAAGGATTATATTGAAAGAACAGATGCCACTTTCCATGATAATAGATCATCCCGTTGGGATCATTATTCCAGCCTCGTTTATTCGAGAAATGTACCTGCTGTCGGTAACGCTCATGATAGAGCTTTTCATGATTCATCAACTTGGCCGTTGCTGTTACTTTTCTCAGACCTTTCTTGTGTTCAGAATTGTCCATTGCTATTCTCAGCGTATCTCCCTGATATTGATTCAACGGGAAAAAACCCCACCAATCAGGATTTGTATTTGCCAGGTTTATGGAAAATTCGTCAAGAACTTTGCCATTGTGAATAATTCGCATCATCACTTCATCTTTTTTCATGTTCTGGCTCCATCCTCGAATTGGGAAATTCAAATATTTATCCCCCTGTTTCACCAACACTTCATTGCTTGTTTCTTGAGCCTTAGTTGGTAAGGAAAAAGAAATAAAGCAAATACAAACAATTAAGAACTTGATAATTTTTAGCTGAGAATTTTTCATAAAAATATTTTTAGGCTGAGAATAGATAGTTTATCCTATAGCTTTTTTACCAACCGGGATTTTGCTTATAAAGACCTTTGCTAAAGTTGATTTGTTGTTGAGGAATGGGGAGATATTCGTCGCGATTTTTAGTGAAATGTGCACCCCTTAAGTAATCGCGTTTTGTCATTTCTTCCTTAAAATATGCATTAAGCTTTTCAGCTGTGATACCCCATCTTACTAGGTCAAAAAAGCGAACTCCTTCACCAGCAAACTCTAGACGGCGTTCCCACCTAAGAGCTTCGAAAGCATTTTTCTGTGTCCAATTTATATTTGTCCCTGGTTTATACGTTTCAATATGATAGTTGGAAACATAATCCCCATTTTCATATCGTAGCCTATCTTTGCTATGCTTAGCCCTCGATCTAATTTTATTAATAATTGGCAATGCTTCATTTTGCCGGCCCAATTTAATTAACGCCTCAGCCTTCCACAGTAGCACATCAGCATAGCGTATTATTACGTAATTTTTTGAACTAGCAAAAAATGGCCCATACGCCTTAAAACTGGGAGAACTCGGTAGTTGTATCTCTTTCATTGGTGAAAAATACCCATATACACTGGGAGTACGAGCCCAACCGACCTTATCAATAAACTGCGGATCATATTTGAATGGATGTCCTGGAATACCAACAGTGTGATCAAGGCGAGGATCGACTGTATTGTTGCGAAAATCAGTAGAATCTTTAGCATGTAAATCCGAATCATTATAGGTATCAAACTCAGGTAACCCGTCTGAGTTCGTTTTAAACGCATTTACCATATTTTGGCTTGGTTGATTAAAAGAGCAACACCCATATTTAGGATCCATGTTGTAGTTAAGGCCATACTCTGTACCAAGCCTTCCAGTTGGCGTTCCATCATCAATTGAATTCTGAATCTCAAATACTCCCTCTTTACCATTTTCATATTTCCACAAAAAGTTTTTAGCGAAATCATCAAATAACCCATATTGGCCAGAATTAATCACTTTATTAGTCAAATCAATGACATCCTGCAATCTATTTTTATTAATATTTACTACATTATTCTGATCATCTTGTTCATATGCCTGATATAAACGAACCTTTGCCAAATAAGCTATAGCTGCATATTTATTTACTCTACCCACCTGCGCTTGAGTTGGGGGCAAATTATCAGCAGCAAATTGAAAATCTGACGCTATCTTATCCCAAAGTTCTTGGCTAGAATATTTCCTGTTTGATATATATTTAAGGCTGTCTTGAGAAGTTTTTGCATCGACCCATGGGATATGTTTAAAAAGTATTTTTAAATTGAAATAATAATGAGCTCTAATGAATCGAACTTCTGCTTCTCGTTCCTTTTTCTTAGGGAACTCTTGACCAGAAAGTTTTCTTAATAGTTTAAGTGCTGTATTCGCTCTACCTATCCCCTCATAATAATAGACCCACATTTGATTGGCCTTCCCCATATCCGTAGTAATATTTGTAAAGGTCGCATATGTGTTCCACTCTCCCTGATCAGGTATTCCTCCACCACCTTTGTAGGAATCCTCGGCGCGGACACTTCCCATCGGCCATTGGGTATTGGAAGAAGTTTCCCAATCTGCATTTCCCAATGAAGCATAAGCTGACGTAACCATTTTATCTACACGATCAGGAGTGTTTAACTGATCTTCGCTAAGGGAAGCCTTAGGATTGTAACTCAGAAAACCTTTAGTACAACTCGTTAAAAGTAGGCCTACTGTGACTATGCTCAAAGTTATATATAACCGTTTCATAAAAAATCCCTTACTTTTTTGTATTAATCTTAGAATTGGATATTTAAGCCGAGTATAAATTTTCGAGGCCTTGGATATGCAAAATTATAATTTTCAGGATCCTGACCCGTAAATTTATCACTACCACTCTTATCGTAAGCGGTTAATAAATTTTCACCTCTCAAATAGACTCTTAACTTCTCAATCTTAAAATTGCTCAAAACACCTGGAGAAAGAGAATATCCTATCTGAGCGCTTCGCAATTTCAAATAAGAACCATTCTCTACAAAGTAAGTAGAAGATCTTGTTTCGTTATTTGCATCAGAAAGAGAAAGAGCCGGAATATTTGAATCCTTGTTTTGAGGAGTCCAAGCTTGTAAAGTTCTAACTCCATAATTTTGTCCCGAAAATGAGCCGGTAAAATCAGTTTGAGCTTTCCAACCATTGTAAATTTCGATGCCTTGAATTCCCTGTAAAAATACTTCGAGACTAAATCTCTTATATGAAATACTGCCATCCAACCCATATTGTAAATCCGGACTATTGACACCTATGTATTTTTGGTCCAAAGGTGTAATCTTACCATCACCATTTAGATCTTTATATCTGATTCTGCCAACACCTTTGCCAGGTTGTATTGCGTGGTTATCAACTTCTTGCTGGTTTTGGAAAATTCCATCTGCCACATACCCAAATAAAGAGAATTGAGAATGACCTAGAATAGTTTTTTCTGAATTCCCCGGATAAGATTTTACGACTGAAGGGGGCAACTTTGTAATTTTATCTTTTGCAGATGACAGATTAAGCTTAAGATTATATGAAAAATCCCCTTGGTCGTGGGTATAATTCAAGGATGCTTCCCAGCCATGACTATCAACAGTTGCTCCATTCACCCATTTGCTACCTCCTTCACCTACAACACCTATAAAATCAGGCTGTATTAGGATATCTTTTGTAGTACGTAAGAAATAGTCGAAGGAACCGGTAATGCTATTATCAAATAATCCTAAATTAAGACCAAAATTGGATTCAGAAGTTGCCTCCCATTTTAGATCTGGATTTCCAGTTTGAACGGCGTAGAAACCCGCTGGTAATGAGCCACTGTCACTGCCATTTAAATCGTAAGCAGTACCATGAACCCGTCCAAACATCCTAGTATCGCCATAATTAGGTTTATAAAGGTTGAATCTAGCATCATTTGCAATTTCTTGGTTACCTGTTTCACCCCATCCGTACCTGATTTTAAGATTTGATATAAAATCTAACGACTCTGGGAAAAAGGATTCATTGGTTATACGCCAGCCGACAGAGAAAGCAGGAAAGAAACCAAACTTATTTTGTGAACCAAACCGTGAGGAACCATCATATCTCAAAGTAGCAGATGCTAAATACTTACTATTATAATCATAATCCACCTTGCCAAAATAAGACAATAGTTGGGATCCTTCACCATATCCACTATTGTTTTGTTTTCCCGTTCCTGCATTTAAATATAAATAGTCTTTAGTCTCAACTGAAAATTGTTCACGATAAGCAGTAAATTGATTAAAGGTGTTTTTAATTGCCTCCATTCCCCCAACCAATTTGAAATGATGGTCCTGATTCAAATCAAAATTATATTTTATCGTATTATCCCAAGTCCAACTGAAATGATAATTATGGATTTTTGTGGCACTATTTATATCTCTTGATAGAAAACCTTCCCTATATCTTAAAGCATAATCAATGCTGTTTAACTCATTATAGTCTACGCCAAAACTTGACTTGAATATTAAGTTTTTAATGGGTTCTATCTTAGCATAAAGATTTCCAAAAAGTTTAAGGTTCTTGTCCCCGTCCCATTTATTTTTGTTTATCAATCGAACTGGATTTTCTCTGTCTGAAAATCCGGCACCAATAGGACCTCCATAGCTACCATCTTGTGTATAAACTGGTATTATAGGTTGTTGAATTCTTGCAATATTAAGGACATCAGCTTGCGCATTCTGTCTTATATGATCTATTGTTGGAGATACCTGAAAATTCTCACCAACCTTAAGTCCATCATCAAAAAATGAATAATTAGAATTAACACGAGCAGCATAACGTTGAAAACCGGTGCCTTTAATCGTTCCTCTGTTATGATAGTACGTCAAGGAAAGCACGCCTCCTCCTCGATCATTGGCTGTTGACATGCGAATATTATTCGAAGATATAACACCTTGTTGAGATATTTGATCAAACCAATTTGTGCCCGGAACCTGTGCTTTCTCACCACCCCCATAATTTTTATCAATCCACTTAATTACATTAACCTTATCTAATATAGCATATCCCTGATTATTTCTATGCCAATCATAATTATAAAGGGGCTGTTTATTAGGATCTACGCCATCATTAACAGATGCTCTCCATAGTGCCTTGCCACGCTGAACGGTATTGAGCATATCCGGTTTATTGTAATAATCTTGCAGTGTAATATTACTATTAAAATTGACCTGAAAATTTCCAGATTTCGGCCCTTTTGTTGTAATAATTATTACACCATTCGAAGCCCTTGCTCCATAAATAGAAGCTGCAGCTGCATCTTTCAAAACCTGTATGCTTTCAATAGCATCAGGACTCAAATCCTTATAAGCATCTGAGGTGGTTGGAACGCCATCGATAATAAATAGTGGATGATTATTCCCAAGCGTGCTTGACCCCCGGATTGTTATATTTGTACTTCCATTCGGTTTACCGGTTGATTGAACCCTAAGTCCAGAAACTTTCCCTTGTAAAGATTTAATAGGATTTCCGGTTGGTGTATCCTGAATGTCATCTACTGGTGCAACTGAAACAGCACCGGTAATATCAGCCTTCTGCTGTGAAGAATAGCCAGTAACAACAAGTTGTTTACCCGATAAAGTTTTAGTCTGTAATGAGACATTAATATTATTTCTTTCCTTTATCGGCACCTTCTTTGTTTTATAACCGATAAAAGAAAATACAAGTGTATCAGTTGGTGAAGGAGCTGTTAATTGATAATGACCCTTTGAATTCGTAGTCGTACCAATTGTAGTGCCTTTTACAACAATATTAACTCCAGGCAATGTCGAACCATTAGAACTATCGGTTACCGTTCCACTTATTTTGTGTTCTAGGTTTTTACTTTCCTGAAGATATTCCTTACCAAAGACATGATTACTAAAAAATATCCCCATTAAAAACAAACCTAAAATCCATACCCGTTTATTCATATCATTTATCGACTTTTTTGCAATTACCGTAAGTAAATTAGAGGAACCCCATATCTATATTAATTCGCCCTCTGAAGATTTATGGAAGTTTTTTACACCATTTAGAAGCAGGTGCTATCCCTTTCCACATCTAAATGTAATCGTTTACATGGGTAAACCAATGGATAAGAGTATTAAATGTCAAATTTTTTTTAAAAATACATGTTTTTTTGTAATCGTTTACATTTAAACGACAACATCTATGAGAATCTTTTTGCAAATGAATTGCATAAAATTCCATTTAATTTTTAATTCAAAAAAGTAGAAGAGTTGAAATCACAATCGGAGAATTAATGGATCTCACCACATGATTCCCTAATAACTAATTCCGGGTTCAGAACAATATTATATGTATTTCTATTAGGATCAGAAAGCCGTCTTAACAAAAGCTCAGTTGCTGATGTCCCAAGTTGATATCCCGGCTGCCGAACAGCAGTTAATGGTGGATTTAAAGCTTTTGACCATGGCATGTCATCAAAGCCTATAAGAGCGATTTCGCCCGGTATATTTATGTTTCGTGAATTCAATTCTTCAAGACAGCCCAACGTCATAAGGTTATTAGTTGAAAATATTGCAGTAGGTGGACTTTCCAATTGAAGTAGTTTACGAACACTTTTTGAACCACCATCTTCCCTCGAATTGGCATAAAGGACTAGTTCGTCAGTTATCGGCAAATTATAATCTTTAAAGGCCTGTTTATATCCTTCAAATCTTTCTTTCGTTGTAGAGAGTTCTTTGATACCATTTATTACAGCTATCCGATCGTGGCCAAGCTTTATCAAACGTTCTACGGCTAAATAAGCTCCCTTTTTATTATTTACAGTTACAGTATCAACATGTCTAATATTAAACTGCCTGTCTACACAAACGATAGGAAAATCATCATTCGCGATTTTTTCTATAAATTTAATATTATAGGGAGTCGGTACTATTATAAATCCGGATACATGCTCGGCAATAAGAGTATCTAGATAAAATTTCTCTTTTTCTGCACTCTCATTTGAATTACAAACCATTACAGCATTTTTATTATCGTACGCAACATCCTCAACTCCCCTTGCAATTTCTGAAAAGAATGGGTTCTCTAAATCAGTAACAATAAGCCCAATAACCATAGAATTTTTACGCTTACCCCGAAGTCTTTGGGCAACTCTACTTGGCTTATAAT
>Ga0102944_1002287_pt1 | contig 11436 bp, 17 predicted proteins | sample SalPonD_shore_MG_FD_78172 | JGI IMG/M metagenome (GOLD analysis project Ga0102944, IMG submission 78172) | Salt pond soil microbial communities from South San Francisco under conditions of wetland restoration - Salt Pond MetaG... | ecosystem: Environmental > Aquatic > Marine > Intertidal zone >... | reverse complement strand
CAGCAGTTCCAGAATGACTCAATACCCCGTCACTAGTAATAGTGACAACATTCCCATGCCGAACACAGACAACTTCCTGTCCTGCATCAAAACTGCCGCCAAGTGTAACTCGCTGCTCTACTAAAAACCCAACAAGAATATTTATCTCAGCAGAAGAAGCTGTAACTCCGTCAAGTTTATTTAATTCTGTAGCGGCAGCCAGCACAATGGCGTCAAACCATGTCGTCGCACTCGTGGTCCCGGTTCCACCGTAGATGCGCATCTTGGCGTAACGGGCATTCGCAGGCGCAACGACCGAGCCACTTTGCTGCGTCCATGATGTAGGTGCAGAGGAGGTTTCAGTGTAGACCGTGGATTCGGACAACAGGGATTGCGAACTATCGAACCACCTAATACCAACCTTGATATCAGCATTCGCATTGTTCGTGTTGACGAACACAGACCAGTAGTAGTTCTTTCCACCTGTCACTTCCGCGTAATTGGTCTGCGTGGCATACCCACCGCCAGAGCCGGTATTCACGAACTTGAGCGATTGTGCGCCCGTTGACTGCGTGGAAGTATCTAGTTCTACCGTACCCCCGGAGTAGACGAAGATATCCCAGTCGTCGGGCTGTCCGTCGCCATCCGAGTCCAGTTCAAAGGCACCGTTCTGCACAAGGTTGTAATTGCCCGTGAGAATCGTCGTCTCACCCGCCCCGAAGTTGTCCTCCTCGTAGATCTGGACATCGCTGGCATCGTCGATGACGACCTTGTACACACCATCGAAATAGATGGTCGCCTCGCCCCGGCTGTCAAGAATGACCGGGTTGGCATTGGCCGTTGAGCCGTCCGAGTCCGAGTAGGTCGCTTTCGGTGTCGTTGTCCCCGGCTCGTAGGTATAGACCTTGCCGCCGGCGAGCGGGTTGCCGTTGTCGTCTTCCATGCGGAAGCGCGGAGAGGGAAGTCTACGAATCGCCATAGGTCACGAGAAATCCGGTGCAAACTGAATGGTGGCATCCTCGCGATCCCATGCCAGGGCATCGTCGAGCATTTCGCGGGCCTTTCCCTCAATCGTCGCCAGGCGCTGAGCGGGAACGCTGTATTCAAAGCCCAACCGGACGGCAAGATTCCATTTAATCGCCTCCAGCCATTCCTGCGGGAAGTCGGGATCATCGCCGGCGTTGTCGAAGTCCTCAATGGGAAGCTCGCAGGTGAGGTTGATCACGTGATCCACGGTGTCTGTCGTGGGCCAGATATAGAGCTTGCCATTGGTCAGAGAGGGCGTATAGAACCACTGCGTCGGGGTGCCCTGCGTGCTCTTGGACGGCTGGAGCATGTAATCGCTACGCGCCCACTGGAGCATTTCCGTCTCATCGCCATTATCCTGTTCCAAGCGGACATTATGGACCTTCAGGGGGCGATTGATCTTCGAGGTATAGGCATAGACCGTATTATCCGCACTCGCCGCACTCGCCAGCCCCGTGGTAATCGTTACCGTCCCACTCGCCGGCGCACCACTTACCGTATCCCAATGGATCGACCCATCGTCCAGTACGACACCAAGCGAATCGCCGTCCGAGATACCCGTGATCGAGCCCACATCAATTGATGTAGAGGACGCGGCCTCATCGGCGGACAAAGCGGTCTCCACATATGACAGCGTGCAGTGATCGCCGGACGGGCCAATATTGTACGACTCCTTACCGACTTCGAGGAACAGTGTGGCCTCACCATACTTCCATAGGTGAATACCCTGTCCTTCCCACGCTTTGATCATCAGGTTCAGCGCTTCCGAGCCGTTGCTGATCTCTTCAGCCGACAGGGTCTCAGACGCACTCGCCACGCCGATCAGCCGATACGCGCCCTTGATAAGACCATTACGCCCCAGCGAAAAATTAACGCTGCCGCTCGTCGCCATTACAGATCATCCTGCGTGACTTCATTGACGCCCACAAACTGCGGGTCACGGGCGGGGCGGGTATCCTTCACCGCTTGATGGTCCGGTACACCACGAACGAGATCCTGCGGTTGCCGTGGCTCCCAGAAACGCCGATGAACAAGATAGCCGTCCCACGTATAGCGACACTCCGAGCGTTTCACTTTGAAACCAGAATAGTCGTCGACACAATTATGGTCCCCGTGGCGATAGTTTGTTGTGCTCATGCCGGCTTCTTGATGCAGTCCAGTGTCACAGTGAATTGATCGTTGGCGGCGCTTCCCTGCGGCGTGATCAGAATATCGCCCGTTGAGCCAGCCGACTGCGGATCAGTCCGTCCACCATATGGCGTCCAGTCCAGGAAGCCTTGGCTGCCGCTGCTGATATTGGCGATCTCATCATTGGTAGTTGCATCCCAGGACACTTTGAGTTTGACCGTCGTATCGTACTCGATGGAGTTGACCCGCAACCGGTCGACACTTCGCCCCTCAATGTCGAGCGTCGAAATATCTACCGCGATGGTCTCGGTGTCCGTGCCCGTGCCGTCACCCGTGCCGGTGATCTTGACCGCATGCCGGCGCGGGCCGTCTACAATGATGTCTTTGTCAAAGTTCCACGCCATGTCAGTACACCTTCTTCATCCTGCCCTTGGACTTGGTGGGCCTCCCCCGCGGATCATTGGGCGAGGCCTTCTTCACCGGGTTCTTGCCCTTTTTGCGCACTTTACGGTTCGCCATGATCAGCCTCGCTCTTTCGCCGCCAGGATGTAATCAACCGACATGGTTTTGGCCGCAGCAGCGCCGTTCTGAACGCCGAAGCTAACGGTCAGTTCCTCATCATCGGGAAGGTTCGTGGTCTCCAGGGATGCCACCTTGGCATTATCAACGAAGAACTGCACTTCGTCCTTGCCGTTGTAGTAGAAGGCGACAACCATATAGGTGTCATCAGCGACCGTATGGACGTTGGTGGAACTGGTCGCCGTGTTGTCCTTCTCGACGTAGACATCCAGTTCGGTATCTCCGTCGTCTTTCTGGAAGTAAATTCCGTCCGTGACATCGAGCGGCGTGGTGTCGGTGATCTGGAGCCCCATTACGAAATCGCTCTGGGTCGCATCAGACACTTTGAATCGCGCCTTAAACACAGCCTTCTTGCCAGCTTCCATCAGGAAGGATTCACCCACCTTCTGGAAGAAATCGGCATCGTTGTCGGCGGAGTCGTTGGTGATGAGCAGTACACCGCCGTCTTCGTCGGTCAGCGCCTCGGTCGCGGAACCCACGCCCGCTTCTGTGGTGGTAATGGTCCAATCGCCCGCCACATAGCGGTCGAAGTCATCGAAAACTGTATGCCACTGGCTCGGATCGGGCACTCCGAAATGGGCCATGGCATCGGTCGGACTCACATTGGTGACGCCGTTGGGAGAACGTGTGGGTTCAGACATAGCAGTCTCCTTGCGGCTCATTTGAGCCGCTCAGTGATGAACGCGTAGAGATTGAGTGAAGCGCCCTGACGGGCGTCTAGGGCGCTTCACTTCAGGTGGATGAAACGGATCAAGCCCCAGAACTTCCATACACGCCCCGCCAATCACTCCAGCCAGCGGAGAATCGCATGTACGCCTTGGCCTGGAGGTTGTCCGTGGTGAACTCATTGTCCTTGCTGATCTCGACCGGGACACGCTCGAAATAGCGCAGCCCCTTCGGTGCGTTCGTGATAACGAACCAGGCATCGGGATCGGTCAGGTAATGATTCACCACAAAGCCCTGCGGCATGTAGCGGCCTTCACTGATGGCGTTGATGTCGTTGTTGGCGGTGCCAGTCTGGTACTCAGACTTCATCACCCGCTCGACATCGAAGCGCAGCTGACGCGGCACGACGAGCTTGCCGCCCTGAATGCCGATCTTCATACCGCGGTCATCCTCGGCACCGTCGATCAGGATCAGCAGATCCTCCAGCGCGGTTTCCGAGAAATCGGCTGCCGTCGACAGCTCGTTCTGCTGCACACCGCCGCCCCGGATGGGATGGTCGGTCGCGAACAGTTCCTTGCCGTCACCGCCCGTATAGGAGCTGTTGAAGCCCCGATTGAGGACGTTGGCGCCGACGTGCTCCTTGGTCTGGCGCATCGAGAAGGCGAGCCGCGACGTGCGGTCCATGACGATTTCCTCATAGAGGTTGTCGTCACGCTCCTCACGTGTGCAGACGTAGCCCAGGGCGTAGGAGACGTGATTGTACCGCGCCACCCAGCTCTGATTCTCATCGTCGAACCTGACGGGCGTGCCTTCCGCCTTCTGCGGGGCCAGGCCGAAGCCAGAGCCGTGCACGTCCTCTTCATACTTCTTGCTCGAATTGAGAATCTCGAATATCTGGCGCCACTCCTCGGGATGCTCGTCGTACTTCAGACCAAAGAAGTCGTGAACACCCTCCCAGAGCGCTTTGGGCCAGGTTCCTGTAGTGATGGTAGCCATTGGTTACCTCCTTAGATGCCGATAGCGCCGTGGGCTTCGGTGTGGTTGTTGATCCGGACGGTGCACTTGACAAACGCCGAACCAACCTCGTTATCGGGCCGAGGCACGATATTGACGATGGTCAGCTGGTTTGATGCGTCAGCGGCCGGCACATCAGACGTGGTATCGAGTTCCGCGCCAGAAATGCCAGTCGTGGTATCGCCCGTGTTGGTGTAGATCAGCACGGCATTCAGCCCGACCTCAGTCGCGGCCACTGCACCATCGGCCTGGATCTCGAACAGCGCATCCGGGTCGTCGCACACCCACGCCACGCCCTCGGTGCTGGCCGGGGAGTAGGTATTGGACAGATTGTCCCGGTTGGGCTCGAAGGACACGATGACGCCAGTAATGGGATTGCCATCGCCGGCCGTAGCCTTGTTGATCGAAGGCAGCATCCCGGCCTGATAGCCGAAGATCTCGGAGGTATTGGCAGTGCCGGTTTTGACAACCGGATCACCACGGAACAGAGCCGTCGCGTACCCCGAAGGGATATAATACGGACGCACCGCCCCGCTGAACCCAGTGGTATTGCGGGTCCCGACGAGCCGGAGCCCGAACGGAGTATCAGAGTTAGCCATGATTGGCCTCCATCAGATTGATCGGGGCGATGCGTCCACGCTCAGCTATCGTCCGTCGTGGAAGATCGGAACTTCGCCTCGCCATAGAACGAATCGTCCCCGGTTTCACCAGTTGTATTGCCGCTCTTCATCGCGGCATCAGTACGATCGACTTCTTTCTGCTTCGCCGCCTGGTCCTCGCGGTAGAACTCTTCCTTGATCTTCATCAAATAGGCGCGCATCGGCTTGCCGTCTTCCTTGGTGCCGACCGGCCAGGAGACATATGAACCCTCATTGGCGTTGTTGCTCGTGGCCGAGTCGCCTACATGACCTACCTCGTCGGTGTTCGTGAACTGCCACCCACCTTGCTGGGCGTTGTGCAGTCGATTGCCCCGGTCGTTGATCCAGCGCAGGACATAGCCCTCCAGCTTCGGAACCTGAAGCTTGCTGCGCGGGACACCCAGTGGAACGCGACGATTGGGGTCGCGGCGGCGTTGCATTGATTGTGCTTGCCTTGCCATACCTTGTTACTCCTCGGTGAAATACCGTTTAGCCATACGCTTTTTCGCCTCGTCGCGCTTGGCTGGCGGATAACTTTGCAGAATTCGCTCGAACGTCGCGCGGTCTGACTCGGGGATGTCGCTAAACGACTTATCCCGTTTGCCCTTGCCGCTTCCGGGCTCACTGACCGCGCCAGGACGATCTCGACGCTGATTCTTGAACTGCTCGGGGTACTTTCGGGCCACCTCCAGCTTTGCCATTTCGAATCGCTTCTCATGGCTCAATTCAGGTTGGACCCGCAGCAGATAATCATGGACCTGCTCGAACTCCGCAGACGGACCTACGGCCTGCCCATACCACGGGTTGTGCTCCTTGAAGCTCTCCAGCGCCTGCTGGAAGTCCGGGTCAGGACCGTCAGGATTTTCTTTGCTGGATGTCTCCTGTTGCTGTACCCGCTTGTTCAAGTCCTCCATGTCTCTGGCTGCTCGTTCGAAAGCCTCGACATCGCCCTCATGTACGGCCTTGCGCTGCTGGTCAACCAGTTCGCGCTTGGCCTGCTCGTATGCCTCACGCCGCTGGGTTCCCATCTGAGCTACCAGGTTCTCGACCTGCTGCTCCATCCGGCGATTGCGCTCATCAAGCTTCTTCATCTGCGAGCGCATCAAAGGGAGATTTTCCTCCGCGCGCTTCACAAACTCCTCAGCCGACAGCTCACCGCCCTCGGGATACCATCCCCAACGCCTGGCCTTGTCCTCGTAGGTCTCCGCCTCGGTCTCTTCTTGCTCCTCGGCCTCAACCTCCGGGGCTTCGTACTCCTGCTCTTCTTCGCTCATAGTTCGCTCCTGAAACGAAAAAACCGCCTCGCGGGCGGTCATTTGCTTTATGCCTTGTAGTGATTAGCCGATTACGGCGATCACATCCTCATCGTTGATCAGCCGCAATTCCTCGTCGTCCTCCTTGAGCACCACGCCGGCGTACTTCGCCATAACGATGCGATGCCCCGCTTCCGGGGTCAGCCCATGCCAGGGGACGAAACCCTTGTCGATGTTGTGCTCACAGAAGGCGTTACCGCCCACGGCCAGTACCTCGGCCTTGATCTGTGCCATACCCTCCTTCTCGATGGTGTCCTGTGGGAGGAGAATGCCACCTTTGGATCGCTCCTCCACCGGCTCGGGCTTAACCAGAACCTTGTGTCCTACGGGGAAATACTTACTCATCACTTTGCCACTCCTGTATTGCCTCCCAATCAAGCTCTGCCAGATCCTCGTATGCCTCGTACTGAGCCTTGGCTTTTAGATGCTCGGGCGTGAGCTCTGACAGATCATCGCTGTTCCATAGCGCCGCCAACCACGTCTGCCGCTTCTCGTCGGCTATATAGCGGGCGAATTCACGTACCTCCTGCGTTACCGGGCTGCTGAGCCATTCCTCGAACTGCTCTTTGCTGATCATTGATCGCCTTCACTCTCTCGATCTCGGTGCGCATTTCATCAAGGGTCAACTTGTACGCCTCGACATTCATGCCATGCTCCTCGGACTCGGCCTTAGCGAATCGCTCCAGCGCCTGGGCGAGTGTGCTCATCCGCTCGAATGGTGCCATTTCTTCCTTCAGCGCCTGTTCACGTTGCTTGATCTGCGCTTCCAGCATATCCGCCTGCTGTTCCGGGCTCGGTCCTGGAGGCTTCTCGACAAAGAGCTTGTCGATATCCTCCTGGTTTGTGGCCTCGAAATAGCGACGCCAAATCTCCGCCCGGTTGAGCAGCGGGTCTTGAAGTCCCTGCATCAGCGCCTGCGCCTTCGCAAGCTCCTCCTGGTGCCCGACCGTGGTCGGATCCGATACAGGGATGATCCCCATATCGTCTGAGTCGTAATCATGGAGCGTGATCTGCGCGTTCTCGCCCGTATCCAGGAACTCGAAATACTCCTGCGGGTCGAGATAGCGCCTGTTGAGACGGAACAGCTTCTGGAGTTCCTTGCCTAGCGCATAATGCAGACGCTTGAATATCGCCTTGAACGGCTGTAGACCTTGCTCGATTAGCGCCAGCACCGTGGTTGGTTGGCTGTTCGCCGGTACATTGCCCTCCAGCACCGCCTGGAGCGAGGCGATATCATCCACCTCGCCGCGGAGGAATTCGACCAGTGCAAACATGGTCTGACTCGGGCCAGGGAATTGATCTGTGACAACACCCTTACGCACATCATCACCGGATACCGATACGGTTCGGTATTCCCCGGGACGTTTGCGGATCGTGCCTGAGCGCATCCGCATTTCCTTGCCAAGCCATCCGCCAGGTGCATTCGCCAGGTGGCCCGCATCCAGCATCTGATTGACGCTGGTGTCTATCGCGCCCTGGAGCGAGCGCAGCAGGTGCCCATAACCCCAGTCATAGACTCGGGATTTCGGGTTGGGGATAAACCCATACTTGGTGTAGTACTCGACCGGCTGGATGTTGGCCAGCTCACCCGTTGCACTGTCGAGTTCTATCCCATCCTCGTCATAACCCGCAGTGATGCGCACAATCTTGCGCGTGCGCTTGTGCATCGTGATCACAATGGGCTCTGGATATCCATCATCGTCCAGGTCCCAGCGCCGATGCTGCTCCAAAAACTCTTGCGAGGCATAGCGGTCACCGTCCTCGCCGTGATCGATCTGAAGATCAACGTCGGCGAACACACCCTCACGCTGATGCTCTATGATTTCATGAGGGTAGAGCTCGAAGCATTCCGTTTTGCGCGGCGCACGCTCGAAGCTCGGTGCATCCCAGTTCACCACCAGGTTCTTGGCGAGCACGATATCCGAGGCATTGCGATTGAGTGCTCGGTTGTAATAGCTCTTCTTGAACGTCGTCCCGACGATTGGGTTCAGCAGGAGGATAAGGTCCATGCCCTCCTGCCACTCCTCCATCTGATGGAGCAGCTGGAAGTTCATATGAGCAGATACACGGTCGGCTCGTTGCTTCTTTGCCCCGTCCTCATCTTTGCCGAGCACCTTGCCCTTGGCAACATGATTGCCTTGGATCAGCGCAGGCAGCGCGCGCGCATTGAATCGGATCGATGCCTTGGTCAGCGCGGGATACTTGACATTCGCTGCGCCCTGCCATGGGTATGATTTCTCCTCGACAGCCTGTGATGCGATCTTGAGGAACTCGTCATACTCCTTGTCCCAGCCAGCCTCCTCCCGCGATGACAGATCGATCTCGTACTCAGTGACGACCTGAGATCCCAGCTCCGCCAGCGTGCGCTCGTCGATTTCATCGGCGAGATTCGGCTTATCGATGGCCTCTAGCAGCGAGACAATATGCTGCGTGTCAATACCGCGCTGAGAGAGCATCATCAGGATCTTCTGCCACTCAGGCGGGAGCTGGCCACTAAAACCCACGCTAGGGGTCTGTTCGGCCATCATTTGGTCCGCAGGTACGCTCATAGGTCAATCTCGTATTGGAGGCCGCATTGGTGGCATACGGCATGTCCATCGCCGCACACGTAGAACACCTGACAACCGCATTCGCACTCCATCCGGAGCCGACCTTCACCGGGCGACCCTAGCGGCTCAGTGAGCATGCCGCGAATTGATCCGCATTCGCTGCATTCCAAGCCCCACGACACACCAGCCGGAACCACCGCATGCCACTCGTATCCACATGCACCACAGTGCGCTGGGCCTTCAATATGCGGTTCGCGTTCGGCACGCTTCTCGTCCAGGCTGACGACATGGCCCATCAATAACCACCAATCGGGTTTGCCGTGCTGCGGTCTATGGGCTCATCACGCATGAACCACTCTCTCGGGCGTTCCACCGGCTTACGGCACTCGCCGCCGCAGTACGGACAGGCTTTGGCTCGGCCGGCAAGCTGGATGCGGCATTTGGTGCATTGGGTGTAGGTGCGCAGGATCATGCGTGATGTCGCAATGATGGCGCCACGTAAGCTTTCATTTCTTCCTTAGTGATATGAAGCGGCCATCCAGCAATCATCAGATCAACTTTAGCGTTGGCTCGAACTTTAATGTCCTCAACGGCATCGAGTTCACGCTGCATTACCGAGCAATCCAGGGGCGGAAGAGGCCCATCATCCCAAATGTCCTTACGCCCAAACAGCTTACGCAATAGACTCATCAGTACCCACCTATCATGCTGCGGCTGTCGTCGAAATCGTCATATGGATCATCATCCCATATCTCGTTGGGCTCCACGACCCCAAGATCCGTGTCTGTGATCCTGGCCATACAATCCATTGAGTCATCGTGTAGGGCAACCGGAAATGCCTTGTACTCATCCTCGATGAACGTTTCGATCAAATCGTATTGCACGCCCTCGTAGTTCACCTTCATGATCTGCTTGGGCATCCACATCCTGCCCGCCTCGAAGATCGGTACAAGACGCTTAATGCGGTCGTTCTTTTGTAGCTGCCCGCCGAGCGGGACAATCTCAAAGCGGTAGTTCTCTCGCTCCATGCGATCTTCTAGGTATTCGATATCAGCATCCTTGCCATATTTCTCATAGCCCACACGAATCGGGCGCCACTTGCGGTGAAACTCGAACACCGCGTCACCGCGCTCTGTCAGGCTGAGCCTGTCACGCAAACCGTCAAGGACATAGTAATTACTATCCGAGCCGTACCCGATAACCCAAATGGCTGTGTAATCGCTGCCCTTCTTCTTCTCGCTAGCCGGGTCAACTAGGATATAAATGTTCTGGCCCGACCCATCGTTCTTTCGGTAAAACCGCAGCCAGGCCTCTTTGAAGCCCTGCGTGTCATCCGCCTTGGGGTTCTGGAGCATTTGGCACGCAAACGTGTATGGCCCCTGATCACGGCGCTTCTTCGCCAGCGTCTCCGGCAGCATCAATACTGGCGTGCCGTCCACAGTGCCTTCCACCGTCGCTGGATAAATGCGTGGCTGTGCTGCCTGTCGGGCCATGATCTCTCGGTAGGTATCGTTGTAGTGATACCGCGTGCCGATGTATCGCTCTTCACCGCCGTCAACACCAAGGTTCGTGGACAGTTCCCAAGCCTCCGTGGTCTTGCGGATCATATCCGGCGTGCTCACGCTACCCAGCGTCACCACATCATCATAGACACGAACCCAAAAGTGCTTAGACGTGGGCTGGCCATCAACCAAGCCCCATGCTTCTACGGTGCTCTCCTTTGGATTCGACTTGCGCTTAAGAACTAGTCCGTCATCTTCGGACCATTTCGGCGCCTCACGATTGCAGTTCTCCCAAATCACGTCCGGGAACCACTCGCGGAGGTTTTCGTTGCCCTCGAACTCACGCTTGATCTGCCGCAGAAAGCCTTTGGCTATCGGCCGCGTGTGACTGAAAATGCCAAAGGTTGGCTCAACGCCATCCCACTCTTTTAGAGGATCATCACCATGGCTTGCGAGGATATCTTGCAGCGTCTTGGCATACGTGATGATAGTTGATTTGTAATGCTCGCGCGCCCATAAGTCGAGATATCCGTTGGGCTCGTTCTGTACTTCACGACATCGATTAAAGAGCCACTGACGCTCGACATCAGGCCGGTTCAGCGCATACCGCAGCAGAAAGTACAGATCAGTGCGGCATAGATGACGGAGAGCTGGCGTCTTCTCCGCGTCCGGCAAGCTCTTCAAGCACTCGCTTAGTTGAGTCCGATACGACTCTATGGTGGTGCTGAACGTCTGCATTGAGATTGATGTCTCTCGGCAATACCTGCGCGATTACTTTTAAGTACACGTCAGGCTTCTCTGCACGCACCGACTTTATCGCGTCTACACCATGTGCTTCAAAGTCTGTGGCCAGCGCTTTAATGAAATCCTCGCCCAGCTTGTTCCTGCTGCCCTTCGGCCGGCCGGCTGGATTACCGCTCTGCCCAGGCTTGAACGCAGTCTTGGGTGCTTTCCTGTGTGCCATTCTGTACCTCAACTGTAGGTTCAGATTACTTCCGCTTGCTCTTGCGCTTCTTGCTCATCGCGATTGCGACGGCCTGCT
>Ga0102944_1002286_pt1 | contig 11436 bp, 11 predicted proteins | sample SalPonD_shore_MG_FD_78172 | JGI IMG/M metagenome (GOLD analysis project Ga0102944, IMG submission 78172) | Salt pond soil microbial communities from South San Francisco under conditions of wetland restoration - Salt Pond MetaG... | ecosystem: Environmental > Aquatic > Marine > Intertidal zone >... | reverse complement strand
GTCCCGCCCCTGGCCTGGCCGCCCCATGGGCAACTGGCTGGGCGCCGGAGCCGGCCAGGGGCGGGATGGTGGCCCCACGTCGAGGAGGCGCAACGCCGCGCCGGGCCGGCGCAGGAGCTCCCTTCGGGCGAGCCGGGAGGGCGGACGGCGCGGCGTCGCCGGACCTTGACGGGCAGGAAGCCCGCCTGCGGCCCGGCTCCTTGCGGCGCCCGCCCTCCCGGCTCGCAGAATTGCAACGAATCCCTGAGACAGGACACTGGGTCCATGTTGCGGTAGTCGAAGTCGGCCGGGATCAGGTCCAGGCCCTCGTAGTCGGTGCCCTTGATGGCCTCGTCCAGGTCGCGCTTGCCGCCCAGGACCTTCTTGGTGCCCTTCACCTTGGGCTTGATGCGGAAGTAGAAGGTGGCCGCCGCCTGCGGATTGAGTGTCCTGCCCCAGGGCGGGGTCACCATTCTGAGCGACCTGAGCCGGTTCAGGGCTAGGCGCGCCGACGAAGGCGTGGTGGCCCCACGGTGAGGAGGCGCAACACCGTCCTGATCCGGCTCAGGTGCTCCCGAAGGGCGTGCCGGGATGGCGAACGGCGCGGCGTCAGCGAACCTTGACGGGCATTGAGCCCGCCTTCGGCCCGCTTCCTTGCGGCGCCCGCCATCCCGGCACGCAGAATGGTGACCCCGCCCTGGGGCAGGACACTGGGTCCCACACCAGGGTGCGCCGGCCATCGCGCGCCGCGAGGTAGGCGAAGTTGACGGCGGTGGCGGTCTTGCCGACGCCGCCCTTGCTGTTGTAGACGCCCAGGATCCTCATGCGCTTTTCCCCTCCTTGGCCGGTTTGAACAGCGCCTTGTAGGCGTCGCGGTTGGGTGCGGCGTCGAAGTCGGCGAAGCGGGCGGCGAGCTCGCCCCGCACGCGCGCCTGGCGCTCCAGGAGGTCGTCCACCAGGGCGCCCATGGCCATGAGGGTGTCGGCGCCGGCGCCGCCCTCGGCCGCCATGGCCTCGGCGTCCTCCCGGATCTTGTGGGCGTGCACCTCCAGGTCCTGGAACTCGCCCAGGTTGTCCAGCAGGGCCTTGATCGCCTTGATCAGCGGCTGGAGGTCGCCGGCCGGGTAGAGGTCCTGGAAGAACTCCATGAGGTAACGCAGCTTCTTGCCGCTCTTGCGCAGCTCGTGGATGGCCTCGTGCGGGCTGTCGTCGGTGATGGCCCGGCCCTCCTTGATCACCCGCCGGAACATCTTCCAGATGCGCTCGTCGGCCACCGCCTTGGCCGGCCGCCGGGCGTTGGGCGCCTCCGGGTCGGTGGGCTGCGGCGTCTCCAGGAAGGCCCGCCAGTCCTTGAGCAGCTTGCGGAAATGGGGCGAGGCCAGGCGCTTGGCCAGGAGCTGCTGCTCCTCGCGCTGGCGGCGTTCGAGAAACGCCCGGTAGGGCTCCAGGTCCCCCTGCATGGCCTCGGGCACGCGCGCCCGGTAGCCTTCGAAGCCCAGCAGGAACACGTCCAGGTCGCGGGTGGGGCCGGTGATCTGGCCCAGCCAGCGGAAGCGCTCCTTGAAGTCGTTGAGCGGGGCGGGCGGGAGCACCCCCTTGATCTGGGTGAGGGCGGAGCGGGTGCGGCGGGTGGCCACCCGCAGGTCGTGCAGGAACTCCGAGTCCAGGTCGGCGCGCGCGCCCTCGACGTTGGCCTCCAGGGTGCCCAGCAGGTGGCGGTGGATGCGGCGGGCGGCTTCCACCGCGGTCATCTCGGGCTGCAGCCCCACGTCGATCTTGGAGGAGTAATCCCCCGGCCGGCGGCCCAAAGCGGCCACGGTCTCCTCGAAGGGACTGCCGGCTGCCGGCCGCAGCCGGTCCATGGCCGCCAGCGCCGCGGCCACCGCCTCCAGCTCGCGGTCGTAGCCCTTCACCGGCTGCAGCGTCAGCCGGGGATTGAGGCCATGGTTGGCGCCGGGCGGGCGGCCCTTGCCCGGCGGCACCGGGGTCCCCTCCGGGATGCGGGCGGCGGCCTCCTCCAGGCGCAGGCGCACCACGGTCTTGTCGTCCTCGTTGAGCACCGCCAACGGCCGCGTGCTGCGCGTCACCTCCGCAATCGGCAGCAGGGCGCGCATCTCGGTGGCCTCCAGGACGCCCTCGCGCAGGGCCCCCCGGGGGAGATCTCCGGGCCAGCGGCATGACCGTCAGCGGCGTGGAGACCTGGCGGTTTCCGTTGGTCTCGCGCACGGCGGTGAGGTCGCCGCCGTCGCGGTCGACCCGGATGGGGCCGCCCTTGGCGGTGAGCCGCCAGTCGTAGGAGTCCAGGTAGGTGCTGGTCGTTTCCCGCGCGGGCTCGGCGCGGATGCTGAAGGGGGAGGGCAGGCTCGCCCCGATGGCCTCGGGGGAGGGGACGTCTTCCAGCCAGAAACTGCGGCTCATGGGGCGGGATCCTCGCTTGCTCACCCGGCATCCAAGCATGCCAGCTTAGCATCCGCCGCCCATTCCATTATTTCAGGATTGCGAAAGCGTGCGCTGTCCGGCTCACACCGCTTCGCCCGCCGCATGGCCCGAGGCCCAGGCCCACTGGAAGTTGTGCCCGCCCAGGTGGCCGGTGACGTCCACCACCTCGCCGATGAAGTACAGGCCGGGGTAGCGCTTGGCCTCCAGGGTCTTGGAGGACAGCTCGTCGGTATCGATGCCGCCCAGGGTCACCTCGGCGGTGGCGTAACCTTCGGTGGCCTGGGGGTGGACGGTCCAGCGGTGGAGCAGGTCGCCCGCCTTTTCCAGGTCGGCCCGGCTGAGCTGGGCGAGGGGCTTGTCGGGCAGCCACAGCTCGCCCCAGCGCTGGGCCAGGCGCCGGGGCAGGAAATCGGCGAGCAGGTTCTTGAGGTGCATATTCGGGTGGTTGGCCCGGGCGGCCTCCACCAGCGTTTCCAGGTCCGTGCCCGGCAGCAGGTCGATGGTGACCGCCTCGCCCTCGCGCCAGTAGGAGCTGGCCTGCAGCACCGCCGGCCCGGACAGGCCCTTGTGGGTGAACAGCAGGGCCTCGCGGAAGCAGGCGCCGCCGGCGCACACCTCGGCGTCGACCGAGACCCCCGCCAGATCCGCCAGCTGCTTCTGCTTGCGCTTGCCGAGGACGAACGGCACCAGCGCCACCCGCGTGGGCCGGATCGCCAGGCGCAGGCGTTCGGCCAGCTCCAGGCCGAAGGGCGTGGCGCCCATGCGCGGGATGGACAGGCCGCCGGTGGCGATCACCAGCGACTCGGCGGTGACGGTCTCGCCGCCGGCGATCATCCGGTGGGGCCGGCCCACGTCGAGATCGGTCACGCCCGTGCCGGTGCGGATGGTCACCCCGCCGGCCTCGCATTCGGCCAGCAGCATCCCCACGATGTCGCGCGCCTTGCGGTCGCAGAACAGCTGACCGGCGGTCTTCTCGTGGTAGGGGATGGCGTAGCGCTCCACCAGGGCGATGAAGTCCCACTGGGTGTAGCGCGCCAGGGCCGATTTCATGAAGTGGGGATTGGCGGACAGGAAATGCTCGGGGCCGGTGTGCAGGTTGGTGAAGTTGCAGCGCCCGCCGCCGGACATGAGGATCTTCTTGCCCACCCGCCCGGCGTGCTCGATCACCAGCACCGAGCGCCCGCGGGCGCCGGCGGTGGCGGCGCACATGAGGCCGGCGGCGCCGGCGCCGAGGATGACGACGTCGAAACGGGGCAAGGGGTCCTCCCGGAGGTGGCCGGGCCAAGGGTACCGGCCTGGGCCCCGCCACTCCATTCCCCTTGTGACCGAATCGTGACTTCTCCGCGATAAGAGTGTGATTCCCGCCCGTCAGACTCCCTCTCCAGGTGTTCGAAATTTCCTTTCCGCGCAAGGGGGAGTCACCATGCGCAAGCTCATCCTAGCGGCCGCCCTGGCCGCCGCAGCCGGACCGGCGGGCGCCGCCGACCTTACCGTCAAGCTGACCAACCTCACCCAGGGCATCTACTTCACGCCCTTCCTGGTTGCTGCCCACGGGGGCTCCACGGACCTGTTCGAGCCCGGCCAGGCGGCCAGCCAGAGCCTGAAACAGGTCGCCGAATGCGGCGATCTTTCGGGAGTCGAGGCGGATCTGACCGCCGCCGGCGCCGACCTGGCCAAGGACCCCGCCGGCGGCACGCTGGCCCCTGGCGCCAGCGCCACCGCGACCATCACCAGCGGCAGCGGCAACGACCGGCTGTCCCTGGTGGCCATGATGCTGCCCACCAACGACGGCTTCGTGGGCCTCGACAGCCAGGCCGTTCCCGCCAGCAAGGGGACCTACACCTACTACCTCAACGGCTGGGACGCCGGCTCCGAGGCCAACAATGAGCTCCTGGCCACCGGCGGCTGCAGCGTCGGGGTGGCGGGCATACCGGCGGATCCCGGCGGCGCCGCCGGCAGCGGCGGAAGCGGTGTCACCACCGCCGAGAACAACACCATGATCCACATCCACCGCGGCAACCTGGGGGATACCAACGCCAGCGGGGGACCGAGTGACCTCGACAGCACCCTGCACCGTTGGCAGAACCCGGTCCTGCGCGTCGATGTCACGGTCCAATAGGAGGCGGCCATGGGAATCCGAACCCGTATTCTGGGAATCGCTGGCTTGGCCGCGCTGACCGCCCTCGCGGCGGCGGGCTGCGGCCAGAACCGGGGCGCCTCGAGCGTGCGCTACCAGGTGACCGTGGCCAACCTCACCAACGCCCAGCCGCTCACGCCGCCGGCGGCGGTCCTGCACCGCTCCGGCTACCAGGGCTGGACGGAGGGGGAGACGGCCACCACCGGCCTGGAGGAGCTCGCCGAAGGCGGGGCGACCGCGGCCTTCCTGGCGGAGGCCCGGGGCAACGACGCCGTGGTGGAGGCCGAGGCCGCCGACACCGGCGTGGCCCCCGGAACCGCGGTCACCCTGACCCTGGAGGGGGAACGCCGGCCGGGCCTTCGCCTGACCGTCGCCTCCATGCTGGCGGCCACCAACGACGGCTTCACCGGAGCCGCCGGGTGGGACCTGGCGTCCCTGGCCGTGTCCGGCTCCCGCACGGCGCTGGTCAAGGCCTGGGACGCCGGGACCGAGGCCAACAGCGAAACCGCGGCGACGGTGCCGGCTCTCGGCGGAACCGGCTTCGACGCCGGCCGGACCAGTGCGGTTGACCGGGTGACGGTGCATCCCGGCGTGGTCACGGCGGCCGATGGGCTGACCGCATCGGGGCTTGCCGAGGCCCACCGCTTCATCGGGCCCGTGGCCCGGATCACCGTGACCCGGGTAAGGTAGGTCGTATGGACGGGACAGGGACCGGGCCGTCCGGCCCGGTCCCTTTTCGACCTACGACCGTTGCGGGCCGACCGGGAGGGCCCATGAAGCGCCGGGTGCTGGTCATTGAGGACAGCCGCGACATCGCCGACCTGCTGGTCCTCCACCTCGGGGACCTGGGGTGCGAGACCACGGTGGCCGGGGATGGCGAAACCGGGCTGGTGCAGGCCGGGGCTGCGGCCTTCGACCTGATCATCCTGGATCTCATGCTGCCCGGCATGGACGGTCTCGAGCTCTGCCGTCGGCTGCGGGCGGAGGACGAGCGCACCCCAATCCTCATGCTCACCGCCAAGTCCGCGGAGGTGGACCGGGTGGTGGGGCTGGAGCTGGGGGCCGACGACTATGTCACCAAGCCCTTTTCCATCCCCGAGCTCATGGCGCGGGTGAAGGCCATCTTCCGGCGCGCCGGACCGGCCGGTGCCGCCGAGGGCGACACCGAGGTTCTCCGGGCCGGCGAGCTGGAGATCGATCCCGGCAAGCACAAGGTCACCCTGCAGGACCGGCCTGTGGACCTGACTGCCAAGGAGTTCGACCTGCTGCTGCAGTTCGCCCGCCACCCGGGGCGGGTGTATACCCGGGCCCAGCTCCTCGACGCGGTCTGGGGCTACAGCCACGAGGGCTATGAGCACACCGTGAATTCCCACATCAACCGGCTGCGGGCCAAGATCGAGCCCGATCCCAAGGCTGCCCGCTACATCCTCACCGTCTGGGGGGTGGGCTACAAATTCAATGACGAGCTATGGGCTGGCTGAATTCCCTGGCCGGCCGGCTGGCGCTCACCCTGCTGGGGCTGCTGGCCCTGGCCGGGGCGGGCTTCGTCGCCCTCAACCTGGCCGCCACCCACCTCTATCTGCACGAGGTGAGCCAGAAGCTTAATCGCGATCTGGCGGCCCACATCGCGCAAAGCGACTGGCTGATGCGGGAGGGGGAGGTGAACCAGGCCGCCCTCAAGGAGCTGTTCGATACCCTGATGACGGTCAATCCGAGCATCGAGGTGTATCTCACCGATACCCGCGGCCGCCTGCTTGCCTACTCCGCGCCCGCGGGCAAGGTGGTGCGCGAGCGCATCGACCTCGAGCCGGTGCGGACCTTCCTGGAAGGGGATTCCATGCTCCCGGTCTATGGCGACGACCCGCGGGCCCGGGGGCGCCAGAAGGTCTTCTCGGCCGCCCCGGTGATCGACGGCGGCGAGCGTACCGGGTACCTCTATGTGGTGCTGGGCGGGGAGCTGTTCGATTCGGCGGTGCAGCGGGTGGAAGGGAGCCATATCCTGCGCCTCAGCGTCGGAGTGGCCCTGGGCATCCTGGTAGTGACCTTCCTCGTCGGGCTGTGGGCCTTCTCGCGGCTGACCCGGCGCCTGCGCCGCCTGTCCGTGGCCATGGAGGGCTTCCAGGCCGGCGGCGAGGGCGACCCGGTACCCGCTCCGGTCCGCTCGGGCCGGGGGGACGAGATCGACCGCCTGGCCGGGTCGTTCGGCGCCCTGGGCGCGCGCATCAACGACCAGATCCGCCAGCTCGAGCGGGCCGACGCCAATCGCCGGGAGCTGGTGGCCAATGTCTCCCACGACCTGCGGACCCCTCTGGCCTCGCTCCAGGGCTACCTGGAGACCCTCAAGCTCAAGGAGGGCGAGCTCTCCGCCGAGGCCCGGCGGGAGTACCTGGACACCGCCCTTGCTCACGGCCAGCGCTTGGTCCGGCTGGTCTCCGAGCTGTTCGAGCTGGCTACCCTGGAGGCCGAGGACAAGCGCCTGCAGCGAGAGCCTATCGCCCTCGGGGAGCTGGCCCAGGACGTGGTCCAGAAGTTCCGCCTGCAGGCGGAGGGCAAGGGGCTGATCTTCGAGATGCGGGTGCCCGCCGCCCCGCCCCTGGCCGAGGGCGACATCGCCCTGATCGAGCGGGCGCTGGACAACCTGATCGACAACGCCATCAAGTACACCCCCGAAGGGGGTCGGGTGGGGCTGTCCCTGGAGGGGGTGGCCGACGGGGTCGCGGTCCGCGTCAGCGATACCGGCCCCGGCATTCCCGAGGATGAGCTGCCCCACGTCTTCGACCGGTTCTTCCGGGGCGGCCGGAGCTATCCGGAGCGGCCGGAGGGAACCGGCCTGGGCCTGGCTATCGCCCGCCGCATCCTGGTCCTGCACGGCTCCGATCTGGAGGTTTCCAGCCAGCCGGGGCAGGGCACCACCTTCGCCTTCGTGCTGCCGGTGGCGCCCGCCTGACGGGGGACGGCGGCCTCAGAACGCCTCGGCGGCGGAGTCGGCCTGCTCGCGGGTATGCTGTTCGGCCAGGACGATGGCGGCGCCGAAGTCGAAGCGCTCCCGCCACAGATCCACCTCCGCCAGGCGCTGACCGCGGCGCCACTGGTGGCTGACCACGCGGCCGCCGTCCTCGAACACGCGCGGATCGATGCGCTCCACCGGGATGGGCTGCCGGTCCGGCTCGCCGAAGCGCTGCGACAGGGCGTCCACGGCGAAGCGGACCTGGTCCCGGATGACCGGGGTCACGTCGTTGGGCGAGACGATTTGGCGGAAGCGCAGCTCGATCTCCACCAGTTTGCCGTCCTCGAACGTGGGCCGGACGCGCATCTCATGGCCGCCGAGGGTGGTGTCGTAGAGGGGGAAGTCCTTGTAGTGCCGCCCCGCGATGCGGTCGAAGCGGTCGTCGCCGGCCAGGGTGGACTCGGCTTCCGCCCGGGTCTGGCCCAGCTTGAGCGAGTACACCCCCTGGATCTCCGGGGCCGCCCGGGCGGCGGCCAGGGGGGCGAGGAGCAGCAGCGCGGTCAGCGCCAGCCGGATGGGTGCCATGCCTTTCACGTCTCCGCCTCCGTCCATTCCCGCCACACCGTGAGCAGTACCGACAGCAGGATGGGGCCCAGGAACAGCCCGATCAGGCCGAAGGCCATGGCCCCGCCGAGGACCCCGAAGAACACCAGCAGGAACGGGATGCGGGTGCCGGCGGAGATGACGATGGGCCGGATCAGGTTGTCGATCCAGCTCACCACCAGCATGCCCCACAGCAGCACCCCCACGCCGGCCACCCAGCGCCCGTCCAGGATGAGGAAGCCCCCCACCGGCACCCAGACCGCCGGGGCGCCGAAGGGCACCAGCGCCAGCAGGGCGGTGGCCGCGCCCAGCAGGGCCGGCATGCCGATGCCCGCCACCGCGTAGGCGATGCCCGCCAGCAGCCCCTGGGCCAGGGCGGTGAGGATGAGGCCGTAGAGCACCGCGTTCACCGCCTGGGTGACCGGCGCCATGTAGCCCCACAGCCGGGTGCCGCCGAGATAGTCGGTGGCGCGCCGGGTCTGGTCGACGATGGTGTCGCCGTGCAGATAGAGGAAGAACACGGTGAGCAGGGCGATGCCCAGCTTGACCAGGTTGCGCGCGGCGTTGCCGGCCATGTCCTTGAGGAAGCCGCTGGACTGCTGGGCCAGCGACAGCAGCGCCTGGCGCAGGGCGTCCGGGTCGTGGATCAGGTTCTGCAGGCGTTCGGCGGTGGCGTGACCGATGAGCGGGATCTTGACCAGGAAGTGGAGCAGCGAGCTGTGGTCCTGGACGCTGATTGCGCGCAGGGAGTCGGTGACCGCGGTCATCTCCGAGGCGAGGGTCAGGCTGATCAGCACCAGCGGGCCGAACAGGAGCACGATGAGGCCGCCGGTCATGACCAGGCTGGCCACGACGGCATGGTCGCCCACGGAGGCGAGCAGCCGCCGGTACAGGGGCCAGGTGGCGTAGGCCAGGATGGCCGCCCACAGGAGGGGCACCAGGAACGGCTCGAGTACCACGTAGGCGCCGGCCAGGAGGATCGCCAGGCTGCCCACCGCCACTACCCGGTGGGTCGTGGTCATATCGTCGTATCGGCTCGCCACCATGGCCTCCGTGGGAAGGGAGCGGGCCGCAGGCCCCGCACAGCATCCAGGCTAAACGCTTACCGCGGGCGGGGAAAGCGCGGGGGCGCCTAGGGCTGCTCCGGCTGGACCAGGGGGAGGTGGTCCTCGGGCAGCTCCTCCAGCCGCACCACGCGGTTGCGGCCGGCCTCCTTGGCCTGGAGCAGGGCGGCGTCGGCGCGCGCCACCAGCAGGTCCAGGGTCTCGCCGGGCTGCCAGCCGGTCACCCCGATGCTGGCGGTAAGCGACAGCTCCCCCTTGGCCGTGGCCAGGGTCCGGGCCTCAATGCCGGCCCGGATCCGCTCCGCCATGCGGCTGGCCCCGTCGCCGTCGGTGTTGGCCGCCACCACCATGAACTCCTCGCCGCCATAGCGGCCCAGCAGGTCCTCTGTCCGGCACTGCCCGACGAGGACCCCGGCCATCTGGCGCAGGGCCTCGTCACCCACGGGATGGCCGTAGTGATCGTTGATGCGCTTGAAGCGGTCGAGGTCCACCAGGAGCATCGCCAGCGGGCTTCCGTGACGACGGGACCGGGCCATCTCCCGGTCCAGCTGCCGGAACAGGGCCCGGCGGTTGAACAGCCCGGTGAGTCCGTCGCGGGTGGCCTGGCGATACAGCCCGAGGAGCATGTGCAGCTGGGCCGACTGGGCCCACAGCGCGATCCCCGTTAGCAGCAGCATGAGCCACAGGGTGCCCAGGGCGGCGGGGGCCTCGATGCCCTCGAACCGCTCCATGACCGCCAGGACGGGGGCGAAGACCAGGCCGGCGAGTGACAGCCCCTCGCCGAAGGTCAGGGGGAACAGGGCGCCGCCGGCGATGAGCACGAAGGGCAGGAAGGTGTAGCCGATCAGCCCGCCGTCCATGACGGCGGAGCCCAGCAACAGGCGCGAGGCCAGGTAGAAGGCGGCGGGGACGGCGAACAGGCCGAGCAGGGCGGCCCGGGTGCGCCACAGGCTCCGACGTGTGCCCCCGAGCGCTGCGAGCAGCAGGAACAGGGCCCCGGTGATCACCCGCAGCCAGGCCATGGGGGCCAGCAGCTCGGGGGGCAATAGCAGGCTGTCCACGGGGATCCACAGCGGGGTGGCGATGCCGAACAGCAGGGCGAACAGGCGCACCCGGACCAGCAGGTAGTCGCAGCGGTAGTAGGTGAAGTCCCGGGAATGGAGACGGGTGGTGAGCAGGTCGTCGAGCCGGAAGCTGCGCACCAGGTCGACCAATCGGGTGGAGCGTTCGCTGGCGGGCTGTTCCATGGGGCCCTCGCTGGGATCGGCGCCGTTGCCCCCGATCGGGACAGTTGGGGCTTACCCTAATAGAATAGGAGCCGAAACGCGACGCCCGGAGGAGGCTCTGTGGTCCCCATTGCCGCTCGCGCCGCAGCGGGCCTGGCCCTGGCCGCCGGTTTCGGCCTCGCCCCCGCCTTCGCCGGGTCCGGCTGGGCGGGGGGGTTCGAGCGGCTCCATTACCGGGTCAGCTGGGGGTTTTTGACCGCCGGGAAGGCCATCATCCAGGCCCGCAGCCCCCGCCCCGGGACGGCCGAGCTCCTCACCGAGACCTGTGCCGACGGCGCCCTCGATGCCCTCTACGAGAGCCGCGACCGCCTCCTTGCGCACAGCCGGATGGACGGCGACCGCTGGCGCACCGAGGCCTTCCGCACCGCCCGCCGGGGCGAAGACGGGCGGCGGGTGCGCCAGTACCGCTTCAGCGGTGACGGCGTGGTCCACATCCGGGACCTGATCAGCGGTAACACCGACTATTTGCCGGCGGATGCCGGCACCCTCGATGTCCTCACCGCCCTTTACGCCATCCGCTCGCGGACCCTCCGGCCGGGGCGGGCCTTCACCCTGCCGGTGCTCGACCGGGGGGAGCCCTACCGGCTGCATGTCCGGGTGGGCGAGCCCGAGCGCCGGCAGACCCTCCTCGGGGGGCGGACGCGCACGGTCCGTGTCCACACCTACCTGGAGGAGGAGGGAACCCACCGCCGCAAGCGCCCCCTGCGGATCTGGTTCACCGCCAACGCTCGCCACCTGCCGGTTCGGCTGGTGGCCAAGGCCCCTGTCGGCCGGGTCACCCTGGACCTGATCCGCATCCAGCACCGGCCGCCGCCCGACCCCCAGGCCGGGCTTCCCTGCAACTAGTGTCCTGTCGCAGAAATTCGTTGCAATTCTGCGAGCCGGAAGGGCGGTCGCCGCAAGGAGCCGGGCCGCAGGCGGGCTCCCTGCCCGTCAAGGTTCGGCGACGCCGCGCCGTCCGCCCTCCCGGCTCGCCCGTCC
>Ga0102944_1002285_pt1 | contig 11437 bp, 5 predicted proteins | sample SalPonD_shore_MG_FD_78172 | JGI IMG/M metagenome (GOLD analysis project Ga0102944, IMG submission 78172) | Salt pond soil microbial communities from South San Francisco under conditions of wetland restoration - Salt Pond MetaG... | ecosystem: Environmental > Aquatic > Marine > Intertidal zone >... | reverse complement strand
CGCCGCGGTCTTCGTCACGGCGCCCTTCTGGTTCGTCGGATTCGACACAATTCCCCAGGGAGCTGAAGAAGCGGACGCCGACCTGCCCCCGAAACGGCTCGGCGCACTGATCCTCACCTCTATCGTCGGCGCGACCGCCTTCTACATCGTCGTCATCTTCGCGGTGTCCCACGCCGCCCCCTGGACCGAGATCACTTCGTCGACCCTCCCCACGGCGGAAGCCTTCCACGCCGCCTTCGACTCGAAGTTCCTGGTGAACACGGTCCTCGTGGCCGCGCTGCTCGGCCTGATGACGAGTTGGAACGGATTCTTTCTGGCGGGCACCCGGGTCCTCTTCGCCCTGGGACGGGGGAGAATCGTCCCGTCCTGGCTCGGCGACAGCAATCCCAGGTTCGGCACGCCTTCGAAGGCGGTCCTCATGGGCGGAGCGGTGACGTTGGGAGGCGCCCTTCTGGGCAGAGGAGCAATGCTCCCCTTCGTCGACGTAGGGTCATTCTGCATCGCCGTGGCGTTTCTCGGCGTGTCCTTCTCCACGATGAAGCTCAGAAGAGCCGAGCCGGATGCGCCGCGTCCCTACAGGATGCCCGGCGGGCTTCTCGTGCCGACGGTGGCCATGGTCGGATCCTTCTTTGTTCTGGCGGTCATGCTGATTCCGGGAAGCCCGGCCATGCTGGTGTGGCCCATCGAGTGGGCGATCCTGGGCGCATTCACGGTCCTGGGGGGGCTGCTCTGGCTCCTCGGTAGCGCCCGAAGAGAGGCGACGGGGGAGGAGACGCGACGTGCGCTGATTCTGGGGGAGGAATCCGGCGGCGTTCAGGCGACCCTGGCGGAAGGAGAGGATCCGGCGGCCCTTCTCAGATAGGGTGCGTCGGGTACGTCGCCCCCGACGGTGAGACGGGAGCTGGCGGGGGCTTCAGGTCTCGTCGGCTCCGGCCGGCGCGGTGGGGGCGCCGTTACCCTTGGAAAAGGCCTCCGCGGCCTGGGCGAGCCCTTCGGTCTCCGAGCCGCGACGCGTCTCTTCCAGAAGCGTGTAGAGGGTTCCGGCCATGTTGCGCTCGAAGATGGCCAGAGCCCGTTCGAGCTGACCGGTTTCCAGAGCCTCGATGAGCGAGTCGTGCTCGCGAATCGATTGCTGGGTGTGTTGTCGATAGGAGTAGTACCATGTCTCGAGCCGCCGGATCTGACTCCGAAGCTCGTCCAGGAGCTCCATCAAGCTCTGGTTTCCGCTTCGCTCGGCAATCAGGGCGTGGAAGCGGTTGTTGAGCTCCAGAGCCTCCTGCCCGTCTTCCGCTTCCATCGCTTCCCGGAGCCTGGCGTTGATCTTCCGGAGCTCCGCCAGATCCGCTTGATCCACGCTGGGGAATGCCAGGCGGCCAGCGAGGAGCTCGAGGGCGGAGACGACGGGGTAGAGCTCGAGCACCCGGGACACGGCTTCGCTCGGCACCCGGAAGCCGCGGTGGGGAATGCGTTCGAGGAAGCCTTCGGAGGCCAGGCGCCCCAGCGCCTCACGAACCGGAGTCCGGCTGACACCCATGGCGTCGCTGAGCTCCTGCTCCCGTGCGAATTCGCCGGGCTCCAGCTCTCCGTCCAGGATGCGGTTGCGGACCGCCTCGTAGACCTGATCGGCCAGGGTGGCGGAGGTGATCTTGGGCCAGCGTTCGTCAGGCATGGAGCTCGGTGTTGGAAATTCGCTCAGGCACCCGGCGGGCTTCCGATCCCGCGAAGTGCATCAGTCGTCCGCTCAGTCGCCGGATCCGACGGTCGGAAGACGGTGGCCAAGACCATACAAGATACAAAGATGGCTGCCGACCACCAACCGTCTTTCCATGCCGTCGTGCCGCTGCCGAGGCCATGCACCCCCGGAGCAAACGACGTCCCGGGTGCGGCCGCATCCACGCTCTTCTTGCCCTGGTCCGGGCGGATCCGCGGCTCCCGTCCGCTGCGTCAGGCCTCGTATACGGTGGTGCCGCCCACGACGGTTCTGACGATCTCGATGTCCTTGATCTTCTCCGGATCCACCGCCAGGAGGTCGTCCGCGAGAACGACGTAGTCGGCGAGCTTACCCGGGGTGATGGAACCCTTGATGTCCTCTTCGTAGGAGGCGTAGGCGCCGTTCAGCGTGTTGATCCTGAGAGCCTCGGCAGCGGTGACACGCTGATTGGCTCCCCACGTCTCGCCGTTCCATCCCGTGCGGGTGACCATCCCCTGGATTCCCATGAGCGGCGCGAACGGCCCCGGCCCGAAGTCCGAGCCGGCGGCGGCCGGGATGCCGGCGTCCAGGAAGTCGCGGAACGGCATGGCCCGCTTCATGAGTGCTTCGCCGTAGAAGTGGAACTTGTCGGAGTTGTAGTAGGCGTAAGTGGTGAAAGGAGCGGGGACGGCGCCCACGGCCTTGATGCGGCGCAGCAGCTCCGGGGTCGTGAAGGTGCAGTGGGTGATCTTGGGTCGGTGGTCGTCCCACGGGAAGAGCCGCTGGGCGCGCTCGTATGCGGTCAATCCCATGCCGACGGCCACGTCGCCATTGAGGTGGCAGTTCACCTGGATACCGGCCCGGTGCACCCGCTCCACCCAGTCGTTCAACTCGTCCTGGGTGAGCGTGAGATTGCCCCAGTACGGCGGATCGTGGCCGGGGTGGGGATCGCCCCCGGAATACGGCGTGCTCACCGCCAGCGTGCGCTCGGAGAACGATCCGTCCGCCGTGTGCTCAGAGGTGGCTCCGAGGCGGATCCACTCGTCGCCGAAGCGCGTCATGATGCCGTCGTCGATCATGGCGTCGAGGAGGTCGCCCCTGGCCTCGTAGCTGATCCGGTGTCGGAGGTCGCCGCTGGCCCGTACATCCTGCATGGCTCTGAGATTGCCACCCTCGTGGTGTACCCCCGTCAGCCCGTACTCGACGAACTTCTTCGAAATGTAGGTGAGGCCTTCCCGGGCGCGCTCCAGCGGGTCCTTCGGACCGAACGTCACCTGGTCTCCCACGTTCTGGAAGACGCCCATGGCCCGGTCCGTGACCCGCCCGTTCAGCTTCCCGTTCTCGTCTCGATCGAAGGTCCCGCCCCGAGGATCGGGCGTGTCCTCGTCGATGCCGGCCATCTCGAAGGCCTTGCTGTTGTAGAAGGCCGTGTGCCCGCCCCGGTGGCGCACCACCACCGGGTGCTCCGTCGAGACCCGGTCCAGGTCGTCGATGCCGAGCCTCTCGCCGCCCTTGACCTTCGTGTCGTCGAAGAAGATGCCCTCGACCCATGCCCCTGGCGGCGTCTCGGCCGCTCGCTTCCGGAGCTTCCGGACCACGCTGTCGATCGTGACGAACTCCACCTCGAACGGGTTGCCGACGAGCACTCCGTAGAGGAGCCGCGCACCGCCCGCATGATTGTGGCAGTCGATGAAGCCGGGAACGATCGTCGTTCCCCGAGCGTTGCGAATCTCGGTGCCACTGCCGGCCAGGTTGCGGACGTCGGCGGTGCTCCCCACCGCGACGAAACGCCCGTTCTTGACCGCGAACGCCTCGGCGTGGGCGTTGGTCTCGTCCACGGTGTGGACGTTGGCGTTCAGGACGACGAGCTCGGGCCCGTCGGGGCCCACTTGAGCGGATGCGCGCTCGCCCGATCGGGTGGACCCCACCATCCCGGCCAACCCTGCGCCGGCCAGGCCCAGGAATTCTCTTCGGCTATGCGGCTCCGTGCTCATCGGTGGATCTCCTTGGCGGGAGGCGAGGACACCCCATTCTGTTCAGGTCCGACCGATCAGGGAAGGGCGAGGGCCACCCACTCCGGAAGGTCCTCCCGCGATCCCAGTGCCACCACGATGTACTGCTTTCCGTCGTGCATGTACGTCATGGGTCCGCCGGTGGTGGCCGAGGGAAGCTCCTTCTCCCAGACGATCCGACCCGTGGCCTTATCATAGGCGCGGAACGTCTTGCCCCACATCCCGTCGGGAATGCCCCCGTTGACGTTGCTCCCCTCTCCGAGGAAGAGGAGCGTCCTGGTCACGAGGGGCACCGGACGGCTGGCGATCCCGAGGTAGCCCACGTCGAGCCCCTTCAGAGCCGGATTGTCCCGGGGCCCCTCTCCATCGGCCTTCTCCCACACCTTCGTTCCCTGATTCAGGTCCAGGGCGGTCACGTGCCCCCAGGGAGGACGGACGATGGGCAGGCCGTCGATGTACGGCGCCTCCCGCTCGGGGCTCCAGTATTCCATCTCCGTGTCCTCCGCAGTCGCCTTCTCGAGCCGGTAGACCCGGGGAATGGTGTTGGAGACGGCGTAGTACAAGCCGGTCTCGGGATCGAACGCCCCGGTGTTCCAGTTCGCTCCGCCCCACGAGCCGGGAACCGTCAGGGTCCCCTTCGTACCCGTGGCGGTCTTGCTCACGATCGACGGAGGGGTGTAGAGGGGGCCGGTCCGGAAGGAGTCGGCGATGGCCTCCGCCCTCTTCTTCAGCTCGGGGGTGAAATCCAAGAGGTCCGACTTGGTGATTCCCTGGCGGAGAAAGGCCGGCGGCTTCGTCGGGAAGGGCTGGGTCGGCGAGAGCTTCTCGTCCGGGACGTCGGAGGCGGGTACGGAGCGCTCCTCGATGGGCCACACCGGCTCGCCGGTGACACGATCCAGGACGTAGAGGAAGCCGTTCTTGTTGGCCTGCATCACGGCCTTCACCTCCCGGCCATCCACGTTGAGCGTGCCGAGGATCGGCGGGCCGACGTTGTCGAACTCCCACACGTCGTGGTGCACCATCTGGTAGTGCCAGATCTTCTTTCCGGTAGCCGCGTCCAGCGCGATGAGGCTGTTCGAATACAGATTGTCGCCGGGGCGATGACCTCCGTAGTAGGCCGAGGTGGGGGCAGTCGTGGCCACGTAGACATATCCCAGGTCCTCGTCCGCGGTCGGCGGGCCCCAGGCTCCGAGATCGCCGGAATGTTTCCAGGAGTCGTTGCCCCAGGTGTCGGTACCGGGCTCTCCTTCCCGCGGAACCACGTGGAAGGTCCAGACCTGCTCGCCGGTCTGGACGTCGAATCCCCGGATGTCATCCGGCTTCCGCCCCTTCCACTTCATTCCCTCGTCACCCGCGCCGCCGAACGTTCCCCCGACCACGATGACATCGCCCACCACGATGGGGCCGGAGCTCCATCCGAAGCGGGGGTAGTCGGGCGGAGTCAGCAGGACGCTTCCCCCGTCGCCGAAAGACGTGACGGCCTCTCCGGTCGCGGGATCGAGCTCGAAGAGATACTGGCCTCGCACTCCCACCAGCCGTGCCGCGGATCCGTCACTCCAGTACGAGATCCCCCTCGTGCTCCGGCCGAAGAGCGTGGCCATCTTGTCGTCGCGGGGCTTCTGGGTCCACTTCGTCGCGCCCGTGGCTGGGTCGAAGGCTTCGACGAACCCGAGGGCGTCGGGCGCATAGAGAGTCCCGTCCACGTAGATGGGCGTCGAGTTGAGATAGTGATTGTAAGGCTGGGATCCGAGGACGGCGCGGTACGTGGAATCGACCCCGGGGCGCTCCCAGGCGATGGCGAGCTGACCCACGTTCGTCGAATCGATCTGGTCGAGGGATGCATACCGCTTGAAACCCTCGTCGCTTCCGTAATACTGCCATCCCGCATTCTGGGAGCTTCCCTCGGATCGAGGCTGGGCGCACCCTCCGAAGGTGCCCGCGACGAGCACCAGCAAGGCGAATGCGGCGGACCGTTCAAGAGCGGACATGAAGCGTCTCCTTTGTGTATTGCTCGACCTCATGGCTTTTCGGGTGGTGGTGGGGCCGTGTTTCCGCCGACCGTCCCCCCTCCCCCCAGAAAGAGAAGCGACAGGAAGCCGGCGAGCCCGAGGCCCGCGAACAGCCCTGTCCGGGCACCATCGATCTTCCGGGAATCGATCTCCTCCACGTCCCGGATCGGGATCCGGATCCGTTGGTGAAGATCTCGGTCTCGAAAGGTGGTCGCCGTCGGATCGCGAACCGCCACCCGGACCACGATCGCGGCCGAATCGCTCTCGACCACCGTTCCGCTCACGCTCCTGGCGTCCTGAACCGCACCGTCCAGTTGGAGCAGACGAGCGCCGTCGCTCGTCACTCGAACCCGCACCTTCCGGCCCACCGCCGGGCGCGGGCTCACCGATACGGGGATGTATTGATAGCAGGCCGTGGTGAGGAAGAGCATGGCGCTGGCCGCCGCTCGCCCCCGTCTCAGCATGAAGCGCCTGGATCCCGTGGCCAGCCGGTCCGACGGGACGTCATCCGTCTATCGGCCGGCGGCCCGGTTTTCGGCTCCCACCCGACCCCGCCAACGGACTTCCAGCTGCTCTCGAGCGGCCCGGTGTCCCTGATTGATGGCCGCGTCGCTGTGGGGGGTGGCGGCCGCGTCCGCATTGGCGATGGAGATTCGCCCGAAGCGCCTCCTCGCCAACACGCACGGTCGATCGTCGGACGGGAAGAGCGCCCACTCGACGGGGTCCTCGAGCGGGTCGTAGCTGTACGCATATCCGTGAGGCCAGCGGTTCACCATGATGGCCGCGATGTCCCGGGCCGGATCGAAGTCCGTACCGGAGAGGCTCCGGGCCAGCTGGTCACGGATCTTCCGCTCGAAGTCCTCGAAGCTCGTGGAGAGGAGATCGTAGCGCCCGAGTCGATGCTGCTCCTTCTTCGGCTTGCCCGGCGCGCACGGGGTGCGGGTCATGTGGACGACGATGGGATCCCGCGGTGAGCGGGGAGGATGGTAGTCGCCGATGTCGATGTGCCGCCCAAGGTTGTAGCCCGTGTGGTACATTCCCGGACAATCGACGCGCTGGATCCCCAGATCGGCGAATGCCTCCCACTTCCGGAGCGCTACGCTGGTGTAGACGATGGGCATCTTCTCGCCGTACCGCAGCGCAGTCTTCTGCTCGGGGGAGAGCTCCGGACAGAGGTAGGAGATGACCGGGTTCCAGCACGCCATGATGACGTTGCCGGCCTGCACGGTCCGGGCCTTCCCGTCCTGCACGTACGTGACCTTCACCGCGCTGGCCGACTCGGGGTTCCCGATGTGCTCGACGCGGATCACCGTGGAGTTGAGTCGGATCCGATTCTGCTGGTTTGGCCGGTCGATCTTGCTGTAGTCGAGGCGCGCCATGATTGCGTCCTCCATGGTCGATCCCGGGAGCGCTTCCGGAATGAGTTGACGGACCAGGAGTCGCGCGATGGTCGCATTTCCGTCCGGGAACTCCACGGTCGGACCGCTCCCCCAGGGGTTCTCTCGACCGTGCTGCCCTCCCCCGATCTCCAGGAGGGGGCCGACCTTCGAGAAGGGCTCCAGACCCAGCTGCTGGAATCCAGGGTATCCCTGGGCCCAACCGAAGAGGGCCGGATATGCGTCGATCCCCACGCAGAAGAGCCCCTTCGGCCGATCGTCCAGATACTTCAGGACGTCGGGATGCACCTTCGCGGCGTCGGTGAGGAACTCCTTGTAGCTGGTCCTGGCCAACCGCTCCTTCTTCTCCTGGTCGGTCAGCCCGGAGAGATAGTCCGCCGGCACACCTTCCGTATAGAGGCGGACGAGGTCCCGCTGGGCCTGGGGAGCCATTGGAGTCTTGGAGAGCCAGTTCTTCATGTGGACGGGATCGGGGTCGTCGCCCGGTCCCGTCATTCTTCCTTCGACCCGCTTGTCCTGCCCGAAGCTCTCCTTGGCGAAGAAGGTGGCCGAGCCCAGATCCCAGGAGTTGTAGAAGTTGTAGCTCGTCCGGGTGTGCTCGTGGGCGCGGCGCCAATCGATCCCGACGGCCCGTAGGAGCGTTCCGGCCACGCTGCCGTACAGCTCCGGCGCCTCGACCTCCGAAGTCCCTCCGTTCAGAAGGAGGGTGTGGCCGTCGAGGTGGAACTCGTTCCGCTTGGCGTGGCCTCCGAAGTCGTCGTGGTTGTCGAGGATCAGCGCCCGGGTCCCAGGGCCGGCCGACGTCTGGAAGAAGAATGCGGAGGAGAGACCGCTCAGCCCGGCCCCGACCACGACGAGATCGTAGGTTTCTCCCGTATCCTCCGGGTTCGGCCACGTCTTTCCATCCCGCATCGCGTGAGCCACCTCGAAGGAGCCGGGGTGGCTCCCCCGCATGCCCGTTCGTGTGGGGGGATAGTAGTCGCCCCCCTGCTGGGGAGGCGACTCGCCCAGGACCTCCGCCCCCTCCAGGAGCCCGGGCACTGCAAGGGAGCCACCGAGGGCTACGGCCATCCCGTTCAGGAAGTCCCGGCGCGTGATCCTGCGGTTCATTCCAAGCTCGCGATCCTCTCCACCTGACATGGTCCGATCCTCTCGCTGGACGTACGGGAGACCTGAAGGGAACACCTGATCTTGTATACAATGTATAGAGCGCGACCTCCGCGTCTGTCAAGCAGGCTCTCGCTCCTGGGGTTCACAGGGGGAGCCGTCGTGCGGCGAGCGGGATCGGAGGGATCGACGGAATAGCCCCGGAGCGCAAGCCATGTCACGGGGTTCCAGCCCGGTCGATCCTGCGGAGAGGCTGCTCTGGCGAGGGGAGCGAACAGAGGGGGATATTGTATGTGATATACTTGACACCAACAGCATGCCGTGTTATGACGAAACAGACCAGACGAATCGGGGAGGCTTCCTCCGTTGTTTTCGGTTGTTTTCCGCCGCAAATCTGCGGAGACATCTCCGGGAATCGAGGGAGCACCGCGCGGCCCGGACTGGCTGGAGGGCTCCCCGCGGACGAGAGGTCATTAGCGAGGCGTCATTTGAAGGATAGATGAGGAAGCCCGGCTCCAGCCGTGCTCGATATGGACTGAACCCGGAAGGCACACTGTACGCTTCGCACGTCAGCCATCATGCACGCTCCTGAATTCAGTCGATCCATCGACGCAGTCTTCGTCGTCTCCGAAGGAGAGAAATCGATGAGCCGCTCATGCCGATCTGCCCGATCCACGAGGACTCGGGGGCTCTGGGGAAAGCTCCCTCAGGCGATCCTCGTTCTTCTCCTGGGTCTGTATGTGCTTCCCTCGGAGCTCCGAGCCCAACAGGCCACTGGAACGCTCACCGGCCAGGTAGTGAACGCCGAGTCCGGTGCTCCGATCAGCTCCGCTCAGGTCTATCTGAGTGACCTGAATCAGGGAACCCTCACGCGGGACAACGGCCGATACGTGATCCTCAACGTTCCGGTCGGGACTCACCAGTTGAACGTCGAGCGTATTGGGTACGCCACCACCTCTCAGCAGGTGACGGTATCCACCGGGCAGGCGGTGGTGACCGACTTCCAGCTCGGTAGGGAGGTCCTCGGGCTGGACGAAATCGTGGTCACCGGAACTGCTGGCCAGGCGCGCAAGCGAGAGATCGGGAACTCGGTCAGCCAGATCAATCTGGACCAGCAGGTGATCGAGCCCATTCCCGACGTGCAGTCGCTGATCCAGGGGCGGGTGCCCGGCGTCAACGTGACCTTGAGCTCGGGCGTGGTGGGCGACGGGTCGAAAATCCGGATCCGGGGGAACGTGAGCGCATCGCTGAGCAATCAGCCCCTCATCTACATCGACGGGATGCGGGTGTCGAGCGAAGCCTACTCGAACCTCGCGCCGGCGAACCTGGGTCAGCAGTACGGCGTGCAGGCGACCCCGAGCCCGCTGAACGACATCAATCCCGCCGACATCGATCGCATCGAGATCATCAAGGGCGCTGCGGCCACGACCCTGTACGGCACGGAAGCCGCCAGCGGCGTAATCCAGATCTTCACGAAGAAGGGAACCACAGGCGCTCCCATCTGGACCGCCACCATCCAACAGGGCGTGAACGTTCCCAGCCCCCACGGCGTCATGGAGACTCTGCGGGGCACGCCCACGAACGACTTCTCGGGATGGGAGGACGGGATCTCGTTCAAGAGCCGGACGGGCGGGACCGCGGATTTCCTCTACCTGGATCCGTGGATGCGGAACGCGCACCAGCAGGACTATTCCATGTCGGTCCGTGGAACCGCCGATCGGGTCAACTACTTCGTCTCCGGGTCCTTCCAGAACCACGACGACATCTTCGTGACCGCGGGGATGAAGAACTACGCCGTGCGGGGGAACGTGGGGATCGACATCACGAACTCCGTCAACCTCAACTGGAATACGTCCTACACGAACCGGAAGATCAACAACATCCAGTGCGGTGACGGTCTCTTCGGCGTCTGCTCACGATCCTCTTATGGCGGCATCATCCGGCTTCCCGCCGACCAGCTCGATCCGCTGGTCTACGATCCGGTCAACCTGACCCAGATCAACCGGCTCATCACGGGCGGAACGCTCCGCTACCAGCCGTCCACCGACTGGGCCACGCGCTTCACTGTGGGCTACGACCGGGCGGAGGACGACGGGCGCATGGGCCTCCCCTTCGGGTTCGGGACAGACTACTCGGCCCACCGAGGGGGCCTCCTCTCGGTCCAGAACAGCCTTCGAGAGCTCATCACCCTGGACTTCCTCACCAAATACACGGTGCACATGACCCAGGACCTCAGCTCGGATCTGTCCGTGGGCTTCCAGAAGATCACGAAGATAGAGGATCAGGTTCAGGGCTACACGGAAGACTTCCCGGGTCCGGTGGAGGCCACGCTCAGCAGCGGAGCGATCAGTCTCTCCCGGGAGGACAAGTCCCGGGTCATCACCGGCGGGGTCTTCGGACAGGCGCTCATGAACTTCAGGGACCGGTATTTCCTGACGTTCGGCGCCCGGTTGGACGGAAACAGCGCCTTCGGACAGGACTTCGGATGGCAGCTCTATCCGAAGGTGAGCGGGTCCTGGATCATCTCGGACGAGGACTTCTGGAACGAATCGCTGGGACAGATGAAGATCCGCGGCGCCTGGGGCACGGCCGGACGCGCTCCTGGAGCCTTCGACGCCGTGCGGACCTGGACCCCTATTCCCTGGGGCACCGTCTCGGCGTACCAGCCCCAGAACCTCGGAAACGCGGACCTCGGCCCGGAGGTCACGAGCGAGATCGAGCTGGGCTTCGAGAACTCGACCTTCGACGACCGCCTCAGCATCGACTTCACCTGGTACCGGGACCGGACGTCGGACGCCCTCATGGACGTCTCGTCGTCACCTTCCGCCGGTGGTTGGGGCTCGCAGTTGCAGAACGTGGGCAAGATCGAGAACAAGGGCATCGAGCTCGGGGTCACGGGAACCGTGATCCGGAGCCCCTCCTGGACGTGGGACCTGGGAGCGGACGTCTCGACGAACCACAGCAAGGTCCTGGACCTGGGTGGAGCCCCGTCCTTCTCGGTGGGCGGCCAGGGTTACATCGCCGAGGGCCAGCCCGTCCCGGTGATCCAGGGCACGAAGGTCACGAACCGCGACGCCGTCGCCGACCCGCAGGTCATCGAAGACTACAACTTCGGACCGAACCTGCCCACGCTGATCGTCTCTCCCCGCACCCGAATCCAGATGCCCCGCGGCATCACGCTGACGATTAGAGGGGAGTACCAGGGCGGCCACTACATCCAGG
>Ga0102944_1002284_pt1 | contig 11439 bp, 16 predicted proteins | sample SalPonD_shore_MG_FD_78172 | JGI IMG/M metagenome (GOLD analysis project Ga0102944, IMG submission 78172) | Salt pond soil microbial communities from South San Francisco under conditions of wetland restoration - Salt Pond MetaG... | ecosystem: Environmental > Aquatic > Marine > Intertidal zone >... | reverse complement strand
TCTGGCCCACCGCGGCGGCCGCCTGCAGGTCGTGGATGGCCACCGGGCGCTCGCTCCAGCCCAGGCGCCCCATGCCCGCGGCGACGGCGCCCGAGCTCACCAGGATGGGCTCGATGTCGCCGCCGGCCAGCTCGCTCATCTGGCGCACCCAGTCGCCGATGGCCTCCAGGGCGAGGCCGCCGCCGGGGCGAGTGAGCAGGGTGGACCCCACCTTGATCACCCAGCGCCGGGCGGCGCGCTGTCGGTCACTCCGGTTCGTGCTCACGCTCCCGCTCCAGGGCGGTCATGATGTCTTGGACGAGGCGCTCCAGGCCGGTGCCGGCCTGGCAGGAGACGCCGTAGATCTCGCCCTCCCAGCCCAGCTCCTGGCGCAGCAGCGCCAGCCAGTCGTCGCGCTCGGACGCCGGCACCAGGTCCATCTTGTTGGCCACCAGCCAGCGCCGGCGGCCGATCAGCTCCTCATCGTACTTGGCCAGCTCCGCCTCCACCGTGCGCACGTTGGCCGCCGGATCGGAGCCGTCGGCGGGGGCGATGTCCACCACGTGCAGCAGCAGGCGGTTGCGGGCCAGCTGGCGCAGGAACTGGGTGCCCAGCCCGGCGCCCTCGGCAGCGCCCTCGATCAGGCCCGGGATGTCGGCCATGACGAAGGAGCGGTCCGTCTCCACCCGCACCACCCCCAGCGCCGGCTGCAGGGTGGTGAAGGGATAGTCGGCCACCCGCGGCCGGGCCGCGGACAGGGCCCGCACCAGCGACGACTTGCCGGCGTTGGGCAGCCCCACCAGCCCCACGTCGGCGAGCAGGCGCAGCTCCAGGCGCAGGTGGAAGCGCTCGCCGGGGGCGCCGTCGGTCTGGCGCCGCGGCGTGCGGTTGGTGCTGGACTTGAAGTGGACGTTGCCGGCCCCGCCGCGTCCGCCCTTGGCCACCCGCAGGCGCTGGCCGGGGGCGACGATGTCGCCGATGAGCTCGCCGGTATCGTCGTTGAACACCTGGGTCCCCACCGGCACCGGCAGCTCGCAGGCCGCGCCGGATTTGCCGGTGCGCTGGCCGCCGGCGCCGTCGGTGCCCCGCTCGGCACGGTAGTGCGTCTGGTACTGGAAATCCACCAGGGTGGTGAGAGACTCGTCGCCGACCAGGACCACGTCGCCGCCGCTGCCGCCGTCGCCGCCGTCGGGCCCGCCGCGCGGCACATACTTCTCGCGCCGGAAGTGGACCACGCCGTTGCCGCCGTCCCCGGCGGCCACGCGGATGCGGGCCTCGTCGACGAAATGCATGGATGGCGCTCCCTGGCTCCCGGCCCCCAATGAAACGGCCCCGCCACCCGGCCGGCGCGAGGCCGGCGTCTCGGTGGCGGGGCCGTTGCCGTCCCCGGCCTTCTCAGGGGACCGCGCCGTCTAGTCGGAGACGACGCTCACGAACTTGCGCTGCTTCGGGCCCTTGCGCTCGAACACCACGCGGCCGTCGGACTTGGCGAACAGGGTGTCGTCGTTGCCCTTGCCGACATTGGCGCCGGGGTGGAAGCGGGTGCCGCGCTGGCGAACCAGGATGTTGCCGGCGCGCACGGACTGGCCGCCGAAGCGCTTGACGCCGAGTCGCTTGGACTCGGAATCGCGACCGTTGCGGGTGCTCCCGCCTGCCTTCTTGTGTGCCATGGTTGTGCTCCGCTTGGCGTAGCCGGGGCTGCTGGCCGGGGAAAGGCCCTAGCCCTGGATCCCGGTAATCTCGATCTCGGTAAAGGGCTGGCGGTGGCCCTGCTGCTTGGTATAGCCCTTGCGGCGCTTCTTCTTGAAGATGCGCACCTTGGGGCCCTTGCCCTGATTCTTGATGGTGGCCTTGACGCTGCCGCCGTCGACCGTGGGCTTGCCGACCTTGACGTCGCTGCCCTCGCCCACCATCAGCACGCGGTCGATCGTGACATCGCTGCCCGGCTCGCCGTCGAGCTTCTCGACGCGCAGGCTGTCGCCCTCGCGCACCTTGTACTGTTTTCCACCTGTCTCGATGACCGCGAACATGCCGATTCTCCGCTTCCAAAAAGCCAATTCGGGAAAGCGCGGAATTATAGCCGCATCCCGCCGCGCCCGTCAAAAGGGCCTCACCCCGGCCGCCCGGACTAGCAGGGCATTGAAAAAGGTCGCGAGGAGGGCTTATGCCAGGCGCCAATCGCGCAGCGAGTGAGGCATATCAAGCAGATAGGTGAAGCAGCGAGCAGTGGGCAACGCCGCAGAAGCCCTCCGCAGCAGTTTTTCAACGCCCTGCTAGCGGCCCCGGTCGCCGGCGCTCGCCGGCCGGGGCGCCGGCCACGCCGGCAGCCGCCCCCAGTACACCAGCTCGGCCGGGCCGGTCATGGTCACCGGCTCGCCGCGCCCGTCCCAGCGCACAGCGAGCGGACCGCCGTCCAGCGCCACCGCGGCCTCGGGCCCGGTCCGCCCCCACAGGCGCGCCGCCACCTGGGCGGCCACCGCCCCCGTGCCGCAGGCCAGGGTCTCGCCGGCGCCGCGCTCCCACACCCGCACGCGCAGGCGGTCGGGGGCCAGCACCTGAACGAACTCCACGTTGGCGCGATCCGGGAACAGCTCGTAGTGCTCCAGCAGCGGGCCCACCTCGGCCACCGGCGCGGCGGCGGCGTCGGCCACCTCGATCACCGCGTGCGGGTTGCCCACGGAGACGGCGGTAAAGGTCCAGCGCCGTCCCGACAGCTCCACCTCGTGGCCCAGATGCTCGCCGCCCTCGCGCAGGGGGATGGCCTCGCCGGTCAGACGCGGCTCGCCCATGTCCACCGTGACCCGGCCGTCATCCTCGCGGACCAGCTCGATGGGACCGCCCAGCGTGGTCAGGCGCAGCCTGCGGGCGTCGGACAGCCCCACCGCCGGCAGGAACGCCGCCACGCAGCGGGCGCCGTTGCCGCACTGCTCCACCTCGCCGCCGTCGGCGTTGAAGATGCGGTAGCGGAAATCGGCGTCGACGTCTTCTGCCGGCGCCACCACCAGGACCTGGTCGCAGCCCACGCCGAAGCGCCGGTCGGCCAGGGCCCGGATGCGCTCCGGAGTGAGGGCCACCTCCTGGCGCACGCCGTCGAAGACGACGAAGTCGTTGCCCAGGCCCTGCATCTTGGCGAACTGGAGCTCCATGGCCGGCTTCCTCACTCGCGGTCGAACCAGGCGGCATCGGGGACCGACTCCCCTTCCAGCAGCTGGTCGATGGTCTCGCGCTGCCTCACCACTTCGAAACGGTCGCCGGAGACCAGCACCTCCGGGGCGCGCGGGCGGGTGTTGTAGTTGGAGGCCATGGTGGCGCCGTAGGCGCCGGCGCTCATCACCGCCAGCCGTTCGCCGGCGCGGAAGCGCGGCAGGTAGCGCTCCTTGGCCAGGAAGTCGCCGGACTCGCAGATGGGGCCGACCACGTCCACCACCTCGCCGCCGCTGTCCGCGCTCTCCCGGAGGGGACGGATCTCCTGCTCGGCGCCGTACAGCGCCGGGCGCATCATGTCGTTCATGGCGCCGTCGACGATGACGAAGCGCTTGTCCGGCTGCTCCTTGGTGTAGAGCACCTCGGTGACGAACACCCCGGCGTTGCCCACGATCACCCGCCCCGGCTCGAAGATCAGGGTGCCGTCCCAGCCGCCCAGCTGGTCGTTGATGGCGCGGCCGAAGTCCTCGGGGTGGGGCGGCGCCTCGTCCAGGTAGGAGATGCCCAGCCCGCCGCCCAGATCCAGGTGACGCAGGACGTGGCCGTCGGCGGCCAGGTCGGCCATCAGCGCCTGCAGGCGGGCCAGCGCCTCCACGAAGGGGTCCACCGAGGTCAGCTGGGAGCCGATGTGGCAGTCCACCCCGACCACCTCGATGCCGTCCATGGCCGCGGCGCGGCCATACAGGTCGCGGGCCTCGCCGATGGGCACGCCGAACTTGGTGGCGCGCATGCCGGTGGCGATGTAGGGGTGGGTGTCCGGGTCCACATCCGGGTTCACGCGCAGGCTCACCGGGGCGCGCTGGCCGCGGGCGCGCGCCGCCGCGTCCAGGGCCTCCAGCTCCGCCGCCGACTCCACGTTGATGACCTTGACCCCGGCCTCCAGCGCGGCGTCGAGCTCGTCGCGGCGCTTGCCCACCCCGGAGAACACCATGCGGCTGGCCGGGATGCCGGCGCGCAGGCCGCGCACCAGCTCGCCGCCGGAGACGATGTCCAGGCCCGAGCCCTCGCGCCCCAGCAGGTGCAGCACGGCCAGGTTGGAGTTGGCCTTGGCCGAGTAGGCGATCAGGTGGTCGCGGTGGGCGAAGGGCTCGGAGAACACCCGGAAGTGGTGGCGCAGGGTGGCCGCCGAGTAGCAATAGAACGGCGTACCCACGGCCTCGGCGATGGCCGGCAGCGGGACGTCCTCGGCGTGCATGACGCCGTCGCGGTAGTGGAAATGGTGCACGGGCGCGGCTTCCGGATGGTTGGTCGGGGGATCAGCCGTCGGCGTCGGCGCTCGCGCCGCCGTTCTCGGACGGCGGCTTCTGGTCGGGACGGTACAGCGGACCCTTCTGGCCGCAGGCGGCGAGCATCGCCGCGGCCAGGGTCAGGACCAGCAGGCGGCGCGCCCTCATCCGTCGCCCAGGCGCTCGCGCGCCCGGCGGACGGCGGCGCGCACCTGGTCGGGGGCGGTGCCGCCGATGTGGTCGCGGGCCGCCACCGAGCCGTCCAGGGTCAGCACCTGGTAGACGTCGTCGCCGATGGCCTCGGAGAAGCCCTGCAGGGTGGCCAGATCCAGCTCGGCCAGGTCGCAGCCGCGGTCGATGCAGGCCTGGACCGCCCCGCCCACCACCGCGTGGGCCTCGCGGAAGGGCACCCCCTTGCGGACGAGGTAATCGGCCAGGTCGGTGGCGGTGGCATAGCCGGCGGAGGCCGCGGCGCGCATGGCCTCGCGGTGGAAGGCGATGCCCGGGACCATGTCGGCCATCACCTTGAGGGAGCCGCGGACGGTGTCCAGGGCATCGAACAGCGGCTCCTTGTCCTCCTGCATGTCCTTGTTGTAGGCCAGCGGCTGCGCCTTGATCAGGGTCAGCAGGCTGATCAGGCCGCCGTTGACCCGGCCGCTCTTGCCGCGCACCAGCTCGGGCACGTCCGGATTCATCTTCTGCGGCATGATGGAGCTGCCGGTGCAGAAGGACTCGGGCAGGGTAACGAAGCCGAACTGCGGCGAGGCCCACAGCACCAGCTCCTCGGACAGGCGCGACAGGTGGGCCATGATCAGGGCGCACGCCGCGGCCGTCTCCACCGCGAAGTCGCGGTCGGAGACCGAATCCAGCGAGTTCTCGGTGACGCCGTCGAAGCCCAGCTCGTGCGCCACCCATTCCCGGTCGATGGGGAAGGTGGTGCCGGCCAGCGCGCCGGCGCCCAGGGGCAGCCGGTTGACCCGCTTGCGGGCGTCGCGCAGGCGCCCGGCGTCGCGATCGGCCATCTCGAAGTAGGCCAGCAGGTGGTGGCCCAGGGTCACCGGCTGCGCCGCCTGCAGGTGGGTGAAGCCGGGCATGACCGTGGCCGCCTCGCGCTCGGCGGTGTCCACCAGCGCCTCCCGAAAGCGCCCCAGCTCGCCCAGCACCGCATCGATCTGCTCGCGCACGTACAGCCGCAGGTCGGTGGCCACCTGGTCGTTGCGCGAACGCCCGGTGTGCAGGCGCTTGCCCGCGTCGCCGATGCGCTCGGTGAGGCGGGCCTCGATGTTCATGTGGATGTCCTCGAGGGCAATCGAGTACGGGAACTCGCCCGCCTCGATCTCCGCCGCCACACCGTCCAGGCCCTCCAGGATGGCGGCCACGTCCGCCTCGGACAGGATGCCCTGGCGCCCCAGCATGCGGGCGTGCGCCCTCGACCCGGCGATGTCCTGCATGGCCAGGCGCTGGTCGAAGTCGATAGAGGCGGTGAATGCCTCCACGAACTCGTCGGTGGGCTGGCTGAACCGCCCGCTCCAGGGCTTGTCGGTCAATTGCTCTCTCCAAGCGGCGGTAACGCCAAGACGCCAAGGGCGCCAAGGGCGCCAAGAATTCCGTAATCAACGCCTTTCCGGAGAGCCCCGGCCGGCGTTTTCGGGGCGCATCCAGACGGCTCCGGGAGCCGGTTTGCGAACTCCTTGGCGTCTTGGCGCCTTGGCGTTTTCTACGCCTTTCCCGGCGCCTCGATCAGCTCGATCTTGTAGCCGGTGGGGTCCACGGCGAAGGCGATGCGCGTGCCGTTGCCCATGGTCTTGGGGTCGAGGCTGAACGGCACGCCCTTGGCCTTCCATGCCTCGGCGGTGTCGTCGACGCTGTCCACGTAGAAGGCGATGTGGCCGAAGGCGTCGCCGAGGTCGTAGTCGCGGCCGTCGTGGTTGTAGGTCAGCTCGATCTCGTGGCCGGATTTGGGGTCGCGCACGAAGGCCAGGTCGGCGTCGGCGCCGGGCAGCTCCTTGTGCGAGCGCAGCTCCAGGCCCAGCTTGTTGGTGTAGAAGTCGAGGGACTCGTCCATGGACTTCACCCGCAGCATGGTGTGGGCGATGCGCACGGCTGCCTCCTGTATCCTGATCGGCTGATAGAATTGGGCGGCCCGGACGCGGGAGCGCAGCGGTCCGGCCTTCCGAAAACCCCAAAGGATAGCAGACTGCCGCCCATGTCCGCAGGTTCCGTGTCCCGCCTCGGCGCCCATGTCTCCGCCGCCGGCGGCGTCGACCGCGCCCCCGGCCGCGGGGCAGCCATCGGCGCCGACTGCATCCAGGTGCTCACCCGCAACCAGCGCCAGTGGCAGCCCAGGCCGCTGGGCGCCGAGGAGGCCGCGGCCGCGCACGGCCATGGGCGGGCCGGCGCCGCCAACGACTAGCCCTTCCACCAACCGAGGAGCTGTGATGACCTCCCAGATGGTCGACGACGTGAAGAAGAGTCTCGGACGCTGCCTGCACCGGGGCGACGTCTTCGACACCTTCTACCGCATCTTCCTGGAGCAGGATCCCCGCATCCGCCAGATGTTCGCGAACACCGACTGGAACGAGCAGAAGCGGCTGCTGCGCCACGGCATGAACAACGTCATCGCCTTCCACGACGACAGCTACACCGCCCGCAAGGCCCTGGAGCGCATCCGCTACACCCACGGCCGCGACCGCCTCAACATCCCGCCGGACCTCTACGACGCCTGGGTGGAGAGCATGGTCCAGGCGGTCCGCGAGCTCGACCCGGAGGTGAGCCCCGCCCTGGAGGCCAGCTGGCGCCAGGTGCTGGGCGAGGGGGTGGCCTTTGTCAGGGCAGGCTACGAGGAATAGCTCCGAGGGGGGGGCACCATGGCCAAGGTCATCGCCATCATCCAGGGCCACCCCGATGCCGGCGGCGGGCACCTGGACCACGCCCTGGCCGATGCCTACGCGCAGGGGGCGCGGGCGGGCGGCCATGAGGTCCGCTTGATCAACGTGGCCGAGCTGGACTTCCCCCTGCTGCGCACGCAGGAGGCGTTCGAGCACGGCGAGCCGCCCCCGGCCATCGCCGAGGCCCAGCGCCAGCTGACCGGGGCCGATCACTGGGTGATCGTGTTCCCCCTGTGGCTGGGAACCACCCCGGCCCTGCTCAAGGGCTTTTTGGAGCAGCTCATGCGCGCCGGCTTCGCCTTCTCCGGGAACGACCAGCGGATGCCCGCGCGCCTGCTGAAGGGGAAATCCGCCCGCCTGGTGGTCACCATGGGCATGCCCGCCCTGCTTTTCCGCCTGTATTTCCGGGCCCACGGCGTGCGCTACCTGGAGCGCAGCGTCCTGCGCCTGGCCGGCATGAAACCGGTGCGCACCACCCTGCTGGGGCTGGTGGAGGGCCGCGGCGAGCGGGCGCGGCGAAAGTGGCTGGAACGGATGGAAGCGCTGGGCGGACGGGGGCGCTGAGGGCGACCCCGCCCTCAGCGGTGGGGTTCTACCACACCGACGGCCGCCAGCTGGTCTTCTCGCCCCCCGGGAGCTCGCCTACCCGGATCACATGGTCATCGGCGAAGTAATACGGCGGCACCGGCAGGTTGAGCGGCGCCGGCGAGCCGTTCATGACCCGGCCGGAGAGGTCGTAACGGGAGCCGTGGCAGGGGCAGAAGAAGCCGCCCAGCCAGTCGTCGCCGCCGAGCCTGGGATTGCCGGGCTCGGGCTTGTACTTGGGGATGCAGCCCAGGTGGGTGCAGATGCCCACCAGCACCAGGAGCTCGGGCCGGATGGCGCGCGTGGAGTTCTGCCAGAAGTCCGCCTTCTGCAGCGCCGGCGGCTCCTGGTCCGCCTTGCAGTCCGGATCCTTGAGCTGGTCCTCCACCTGGGTCAGGGTGCCCAGCTCCCGCTGGGTGCGGCGCAGCACCCAGATCGGCCGGGAGCGCCAGTAGGCGGTGACCAGCTGACCTTCCTGCAGCTTGGAGGTGTCCACCTCGATGGGCGCGCCCTTGGCCTTGGCGCTGGCGCTGGGGCTCATGGCCCGGAAAAACGGGACCGAGGCGTAGCCCAGGCCCACCGAGCCGACCACGGCGGCGGTCCAGTTCAGGAAGCGGCGGCGGTGGAAGCGGCTCGGTAAGTCCCCGGAATCGGTGTCGTCTGCGCCCTCCGACGGTTGCTTGTCAGACATGGGGTGTCTTCCCCTTCCTCTTGGATGGGCCCGGGCCACGGGCTGGATGGTTGTGGTCCGCGGGCTTCGGGTCGAATTGGCGGAATCGCCAGGTAGGTATCTCTTAGAACAACCGGACCCGGGGCCAAGTTCACCGCCCGTACCGAAACGTCCCCGCCCTGCCCCTTCCAAAGGGCGGGCGGGAACGGTTTAATGGGCCTCCCCCACGCCCGCCGCCGTCCCTCCCCCGGCGGCCCCGGATCCGACGTACACCTCGCCTTCCCCCTGCGGCCGGCTCCCGCCTATTGCGGGCGCCCGCGGCCGGACCACCGTCTGGAGAACGCCGGATGAGCAACGCGGGCTGGTTCCTCCTGATCGGCGCCCTGCTGATCGCCATGGGCCTCACCGCCGCGGCGATCCGCCGCCTGCCCCTGACCACCGCCATGGTGTACCTGGCCGTGGGCCTGCTGATCGGGCCCACCGTGCTCTACGCCTTCCACTTCAACCCGCTCAAGCAGTCCCACGTCCTGGAGGTGGTCACCGAGCTGGCGGTGCTGCTGTCGCTGTTCTCCGCCGGCATCAAGATGCCCGTGCCGTTCACCCTCGCCGGCTGGCGCACGCCCCTGCTGCTGGCCTTCGCCGCCATGGCCCTGACCGTGGGACTGATGGCCGCATTCGGCCACTTTGTCCTGGGTTTCCCGCTCGGGGCGGCGGTGCTGCTGGGGGCCATCCTCGCCCCCACCGACCCGGTGCTGGCCACCGACGTCCAGGTACGCCGCCCCGGCGACACCGACAGCCTGCGCTTCGGCCTGACCTGCGAGGCGGGCATGAACGACGGCAGCGCCTTCCCCTTCGTCATGCTGGGCCTGGGCCTGCTGGGGCTGCACGACCTGGGCGACAACGGCCTGCGCTGGGCGCTGGTGGACGTGGCCTGGGCCACGGCGGCGGGGATCGGCATCGGCATCGCCACCGGGGCGGCCCTGGGCCGGGTGGTGGGCACCCTGCGGCGCTGGTGGGGGGACCTGCAGCTGCTCGACGACTTCCTCAGCCTGGGCCTGATCGCCGTGGTCTACGGCATCAGCCTGATGGTGGAGGCGTGGGGATTCCTGGCGGTGTTCGCCGCCGCCGTGGCCCTGCGCCAGACCGAGCTGCGCCCGGCCAAGGCCCGCCCGGAGCCGCATCGCCTGCGCAACCCGGCCATGAAGACCGAGCCGGAGGCGGAGGAGCCGCCGCGCATCACCGATACCACCCTGGTGTTCAAGGAGCAGCTGGAGCGCCTGTCGGAGGTGGTGCTCATCCTCCTCATCGGCGGCACCCTGTTCGTCAACTCCTGGAGCTGGTGGGCGGTGGGCACGGCGCTGTTCCTGTTCCTGGTAGCCCGGCCGGTCAGCGTCATGCTCAGCCTGGCCCCCACCCGCAACCCCTGGCGCATGCGCGCCATGCTCGGCTGGTTCGGGGTGCGCGGCATCGGCTCGCTGTACTACCTGATGTTCGCCATCGAGCACGGCCTGCCCGAGGAGCTGGCCCTGCAGCTGATCCAGGTGACCCTGATCGTGGTGACCCTGTCCATCCTGGTCCACGGCGTGAGCGTGAAGCCGCTCATGCGGCGGTTCTGGAGCGCGGCGGAGAATCCGGCCTGAGGAAGCGGGAACGGTTCCCTGGGGCGGGCCTTTGGGCCAACATTGGGCGCACACCTCCGCGCAACAGATTCACGCCAAGGGAGAAGGACATGCGCATCCGCATCCTGCTGACGACGGCGCTGCTGGCCGCCGCCGGAACCGCCCACGCCGCGCCGCTGGAGGGCTTCGGCATCGGCGGCGGCCTCGCCTCCAACTCGCTGGACGCGGAGACCGACTTCAGCGGCTATCCCTCCTCCGCCAACGGCGATGACACCGGCGGCAGCCTGTTCCTCAAGGGCGACTGGATGGGCCGCTCGGGGGGCTTCGGCTACCGCTTCGGCCTGCTGCTGCAGGGCGGCAACCTGAGCACCTCCCTGTTCGCCGACGACGAGTTCGAGGTGAAGCGCATCGCCACCATCGACGCCGACCTCGGCTACGCGGCGCCGCCGCACTTCGTGTTCGGCGTGGTGGAGCTCGGCAGCGCCCGGGTCGCCCACATCGACGACAACTACGGCCGCACCGAGGAGAGCGTGGGGGTGGCCGGCCTGGGGGTGGGCTACACCTACGCCCTCACCGACCACGTGGAGCTCACCGCCGAGCTGCTCGGCCGCGTCCTCGGCCAGCTGGAGATCAACTACAGCGGCGGCGCCCTCGACGGCGAGCACCAGACCGTGGACGCCACCGTCGGCAGCCTGCTGCTCGGGGCCAGCTACCGGTTCTGAGGCCCGCCTTCACCGGCCCAACCGCAAAGGGCCCCCGGCCGCTTGGCGACCGGGGGCCCGATTGGTCCGGAATCCACGTTTGGCCGAGTCAGCCCTGGGGCGGGTGGTGCTTCACGTACAGGGCCACGGCACTTCCAATTCCGAGGAAGATGACACCGAAGACGATGACGGCGATCTGGAGCGTGGTCATGTCATTTCCTCCGCGACAAAGCCGAGCAGGTAAACGGCCAACCCCTGCCCCAACAGGAAGACCGCCGCCGAGGCAACGATGGCTAGCCAATCCATGGGCTGGACTTTCAGGCCAGCGTAGCCGAACACACCGAACTCGGCAAAAGCGGCAACATTGAACACATGAGCAATGTGCCGAATCTGATAGCCGTTCATGCTTCCCCCTTTTCGACACCCACCCGTCAGCTTTTCTTCGCGTCCAGCTTCTCCTTGACGATCTGGTTCACCTGCTGCGGGTTGGCCTTGCCCCCGGTCTTCTTCATGACCTGGCCGACGAAGAAGCCGAGCACCTTGTCCTTGCCGTCGAGGTACTGCTGG
>Ga0102944_1002280_pt1 | contig 11449 bp, 10 predicted proteins | sample SalPonD_shore_MG_FD_78172 | JGI IMG/M metagenome (GOLD analysis project Ga0102944, IMG submission 78172) | Salt pond soil microbial communities from South San Francisco under conditions of wetland restoration - Salt Pond MetaG... | ecosystem: Environmental > Aquatic > Marine > Intertidal zone >... | reverse complement strand
CGGATTGGGAACAAGCGCATTTGAAATCTTCTGGTCAGCCAGTGGTGAAAGCCAAACCAACAGGGAAACAAGTCGCTGTGGTGGGAGCTGGACCAGCTGGTTTGACCGTATCTGCTGATTTAGCCAAATTAGGACATCAAGTGACCCTATTCGAGGCTCTCCATGCTCCTGGAGGGGTTTTAACCTATGGAATCCCAAACTTCAGGCTTCCTAAAAATATTGTCAATAGCGAAATTGATTATGTGAAATCTTTGGGAGTTAAAATCAAATTGGATTCTGTGGTGGGCAAAAAAATGACCATTGACGAGCTTTTAGATAATGACTTCCAGGCTGTGTTTTTAGGTGTGGGAGCTGGTCTGCCCATGTTCTTGAATATTCCCGGAGAAAATCTCAACGGTGTTTATTCTGCCAATGAATTTTTAACCCGGGTCAATTTAATGAAAGCCTATAAGTTTCCTGAATACTTAACTCCAATTAAAATTGGGAAAAGAGTCGCTGTCATCGGAGGCGGAAATGTGGCCATGGATTCTGTCAGAACAGCTCTTCGGCTGGGCTCAGAAGAAGTATCTATTGTTTACCGCCGCTCTGAAGTAGAGATGCCGGCTCGTCAGGAAGAAATAGAAAATGCCAAAGAAGAGGGTATAAAGTTTAGGGTTTTAACCAATCCAAAAAGATTTTTGGGGAATGAGGAATATTGGATTAAGGGGATGGAATGCTATAAAATGAAATTAGGGACGCCAGATAAAAGCGGAAGACGGCGCCCTTTAACAATTTCTGGCAGTGAGTTTATTATGAATGTGGATATTGCCGTGGTAGCCTTAGGCACCACTCCGAATCCTCTTATTTCAGCCAGCACGAAAGATCTCAAATTCACAGAGAAAGGCACAATCATTGCTGATGAAAAAACAGGAAAAACAACAAAACCAGGAGTTTGGGCTGGAGGGGATATCGTCAGTGGCTCAGCGACTGTCATCAGTGCTATGGGTACGGGCCAGCGAGCCGCAAAATCCATAAATGATTATCTTATTAATTTAGACTAAACACTTTATTTTTTGAATCTCTTGATACCCAGCAGCCACAACACAAGACCTATTAAAAGGCTTACAAAAAACATAACCAATGAAATGACAAAGGCTTTTGGTTCAAGTTCTGCTTTGGAACCCAATGCCACTTCAGCCCAGAAAACCAGCCATACCACCCATAAAAACCGCAGCAGCCATATATAAAAAGGTCTTTTTCTTATTTTAAAAATCCAGTATGAATTATTATCTTTCATGTCATCCCTTCCCTTGAGTGGTATCTATTCCGTATTCAAAATGATTGGTCTTCCACCATTTTTCAGCGCTTTTTTGCCTTCCATAACCAAAGCTTTTGTCCATAGAGTTAAAGAAAGCATCCAGGGCTGGAATCTTTGCACTGGCTGCTTTCACAATCTCATGAATCACTGTTTTATCCTTTTTAGTCCACGGGCACACGGCAATGCAGTTGCTGCATCCGGATGTTGATTCCTCCCAATAAGCTAGGCATTTGGGAGAGTCCTCAAACCAAGCCTTATGCCCGGGATTATTCCACTCCCCTTTGACTTCAAAGCTGGGCTCATCTTCATAAGAAATGCATCCTGAAGGGCACGCTTCGGCACATCTTTTGCACACCTTGCAAAATTCCATCAATCCGAAATCAATGGGCTTGTCTACAGTCGTAGGGAGGTCTGTCAAAACTTTGCACAACCTGACCATAGGGCCGTATTCAGGAGAGATCAGCCTATTGGTCCTTCCTAACTCCCCCAATCCTGCATCCACAGCAATGGCCACACTGGAACCCAGATCATTCACACTGGGAATAGCTGTGTATCCCAAGCCTCTTATAAACTCAGCCAGCCCAGAAACCAAAAACTCACACCGGCTGTAACCCATAGAAGAGCCCGCACTGCTTATGGCTGTGGGAGAACAGGCAATATTATCAATAGGCATCAGAACCGTCATGGCTATGGCGTATTTGCATTTTTTTGGAATGACTAACTTTGTGTCATCTTCATAAGGCTCCTCAACTTTCTCAAATACAATCTTTTTTCCTCTTTCTTCAGAATGAATATGTCTGCGGTCAAGCATGGTCACTCCAGTTGTGGCGGCTCCAAAATATCTGGCAGCTGTCTTTATCAAATGAGCAGCCTGGAAAGGACTGGCCTTATACTTATCAACTCCCCGTTCCTCGGGAGTCCTCACAGAGTTTCGGGTCCAGGAGCGAGTTCCTCTGTTTAATCCTCCCTGTCTTGAAATCACCCAGGCTGCATCAGCCAAGGCTCGGTCCTCAAGCCTGTACCCCGGTCTATTTTCCTGATAGTATTTTTTGGTCTTTTCTCTGCTTCTTCGGCTCAGCTCTCTCAAATTATCCATCCCGTAATATTTCGCCATGGAGCCAAAAACATTTTTTCGTGCTTCAAAACGGGAATAAACACTGTCATCAATTCCCAGCTTGGGTTTTTCGATTTCTCTGACCCACCAGGGATGCTGAAAATAAGAAGCATCGGAAACAGAACGAACCTCACTTATCCCTCCACCAATTCCTCCGCTCACAGCCACTCCCGCACTCCCTAAGCCGTACTTAAAGAAGTCTCTTCGTTTCATTACTCACTCCTGTTCATTTTAGTTTTAAAACCAGAGGTCATAATTTACCATAAAGATTTACCACTTCAAATGATTTTTATGAACTCAACTCAATTTTTTTACATGCGTTTATTAAAAAAGCCAAAAAGTGTATATTGGGAAACAGGATTAGGACAATAAGCATGAATAGAAATACAGCAAAGAAATTTTTATCCCAGAACTACCTATTGCTTAAAACAGCCAAATCAATTCGATTCTATACAAGAAAGATTTTCATCGGTTATAAAAGATACCCGGATATTCCTGGAAGAATTCACTTTAATGACCAAAGCTTGATTAAAAATAACAGCGATCATTATAAAAGCGTGGGAGAATCAGCAGTGAAACTTATTGAATCTTCCCTCCAGAAGTCAGGAAAAATCCTTAAAGAAAACGCAAACATTTTGGATTTTCCCTGTGGATACGGAAGAGTCTTGAGATTTCTCAAAAAAGCATTCCCCCAGGCAAATTTTTACGGTGGTGATGTAGATCCGCGAGCTTTAACATTTTGTAAAAAAGAATTCAATATCATTCCGGTTCAATCATATGTAAATTTTAGAAAAGTGAAGTTTCCCGTGTCCTATGACCTTATCTGGGTCGGTTCTTTGTTCACCCATATTGATTCACAGGATTTTCAAAATCTGCTCAAAACATTGATTTCATCTCTACAAGAAAAAGGAATCATCATTTTCACCACTCATGGAAAAGAATGCTTGGACCAGTTGAGTTCCTATGGTCTGGATGACATCCACCATGACCTCATTAAAAGACAATTGGAAAACACCGGATTTGTTTTCCAGTCCTACCCCGGTCAATCCAGTTATGGAATCTCCATCTGCACCCGCCTTTTTGTGATGAAAACTGTCAACCAAGCTTTTGGAGATAAAGTCAGACCTGTTTTTTATAAAAAAAGAGGCTGGGATGACCATCAGGATGTGTATGCTTTCCAGAAAACTTCCAGGCTAGAAGGGTGACTGTTTCTGGAATGCTCTCAGTCACATATATCTTGCGGTATAATAAAGGTACTGATATAGTAAGATTTAATTTTAGATTAAAGTAAATTTTGAAGGGATTTGTATCACTGAATCATAAGGAGGAATGGCATTGAAAAAAAGAAGCTGGTTTTTAAATTTTATTGTTACTTTTGTCATAACCTTAATTGTAGCTGCAGCAGTGACAGGGCTGTATAGCTTGATCGCTCATGGCGAGGCTCAAATAGACTGGGAAATCTCATTCCTTTTTGCGATTGTATTCAGCGTTGTGATTCCCCTGTCAGAACGGTGGAATCGGAAATAAAAAGGGACATCTTTCTATCTGTCTCATCCATTTAACAGGGTAAATCAAAAAACATTTCTCTCATAACATAATATATAATATTAATAAGTGTTAGATCTTAATATATATGAAATCAATGATAAAATTATTTTCTTCAGTTAAACTTGCCATTTTTTTGCTCATTGTCATCACTCTCGCTACTATCCTGGGCACTCTTGTCCCCCAGGGAGGAAGCCCGGAAGCCTATAAAGAAAAATACGGGGATGGGGCGGCTGTTCTTATAAATTTAGGAATCACCCGCCTTTACCAATCACCCTGGTATCTCACTCTCCTCGTTTTATTCTCTACAAATATCACCACCTGCTCTCTGACCCGTATCAAGCCAAAATTCAATAAGGCATTCAAACCTCAGGTCATAATCGAAGAAAAAAAGTTCAATGCCTTGAGCTTAAAAAAAATATTTAAATCTCATCAACCGGTTCCTCGAGTTAAAGGAAACCTCAAAGAAATTTTAAAATCCAAAGGCTACAAGATTAGAGAAAAATCAGAACAGGACCGAGTCTATTTGCTCGCCCGCAAAAAATTCCTGGGATTGTTTGGATCGGATACAGTCCATTTGGGAATTTTAATTGTGATCATCGGAGGATTTATAAGCGGTGCTGCTGGCTCCAGAGATAACTTAGCTCTTACTTTAGAAGAAACTAAACCAGTGCCCGGAGCTGATTTTTCCTTAAAACTCAATAATTTTGAGACTCTTTATTACCCAGACGGAAGTGTTAAGGACTGGAAAAGCACTCTCTCCATAATCAAAAATGATCAAAGGATTCTAACCAAAACAATTGAAGTCAATCATCCTCTTTCTTATAAAGGCTTTGTTTTTTATCAGAGCGGTTATGGATGGAATTGGAGAAATCCTCAAGTCGAAATCATGATAGGGAGGAAAACAGAAAATCCCTTTTCAGAATCAGTCAGAATAAAGGTGGGTGAAAAAGCCTTGATCAAAGATAAACATATTGAAATAAACCCCATGTATTTTGTCCCTGACTTTGTTCTTACTGAGGAAAAAAAAGTGACCTCCCGCTCTCTGGAACCCAACAATCCGGCTGTGTATGTGAAAGCCATAGAAAAAGGAGAGCTCGCCTTCTCAGGCTGGCTGTTCTTGAAATATCCAGAATTTAACACCAGAGATTCTCAAGTCAACTCAAATCTATCTTTAAAGTTTAAAGATTTCAAAGCGGAATCCTATTCAGTTATTCAAATAGCCAAAGACCCAGGAGTTCCCTTTATCTGGACTGGATGCACCTTTGTGATGCTCGGTCTCTTTCTCGCTTTTTATTATATTCCCAGAGAGTTAAAATTTATGATAAAAAAAGAATCCCAGAAGACTAAAATCTATGGAGGAGGCATCGTGAAAAAAGCAAAGGATTCGTTCAAAGAAGAGTTTGATCAAATCATTCTATCTTTCAGGGAATCAAAATGACAGAAAGCACTCTCTTTTTGATTGCCTTTATTCTTTATGGATCTTCAGCCGCCTTTTATTTTGCTTTTCTGTTTTCAGAAAAAAATATTTGGGCTAAAACCGGTTATAAAATTATTTTCACAGGATTTATCATACACACAGCGGCTCTTGTCTTAAGAACACTGGAAAGCGGGCATGCTCCTTTTACCAACATGTATGAATCCCTTTCATTTCTTGCCTGGTGCGGGGCGTTCGCCTATGTATCTATAGAGGGTAAATATAAAATAAGAAAAGCTGGGCCTTATTTCATACTGATCATCATAGTGTTCATGGCCATTGCCTCCTCTCCTTTAATGCCTAAAGAGGCTAAACCGCTTATGCCGGCTCTGCAGAGCTACTGGCTTTGGCTGCATGTTTCTGTCACTCTTCTGGGAGAGGCTTTCTTTGCTATGGCCTTTGTAACCAGCATCATGTATCTCATAGTCGAGCCAAAAAAAACAGCACGGCTCAAACAAAATAAAGGGCTCACTCCTGAAAGACTGGACTTTATCTCGTACAGATGCATTGCCATCGGGTTTCCCTTATTCACTCTAGGCGGACTCATATTCGGAATGATCTGGGCTTACAAAGCATGGGGAAGATACTGGGGGTGGGACCCCAAAGAAGTGTGGAGCCTCATCACATGGTTTGTGTTCGCTCTTTATCTTCACACCCGGTTGGTTATGGGGTGGAAGGGAAAACGATCCGCGGTCATAGCTGTGATTGGATTTTTGGCTGCCATGTTTACTTATTTTGGAGTGAATTATCTTTTAGCCGGTCTTCACAGCTACCTATAAACTTGATTATTCATAAAAAATCGCCGATATTTCATTCAAAAAGATACAACCATAAATAATATATAAATAATAAATTCAAATTATCCCTACATTATCAAGTTTCATTACTCCGTCTATTATTCTTTTATTATATTATCGTCGATTTTTTACCTTAAAGGCGAGCCAATCTTACAGCATCTGCTTCGTTACAAGGCATTCGAAGTGAAGGACCACGTCTTCATGCCTCATGCCTTGCATCTGCTACAACCTTGACTCGTGAATAATCAAGTTTACTGATCAGGATAGGCCGGTAATTTCTCCATCCTCAGTTATGTCAATACGTTCAGCTGCAGGCGTTTTGGGAAGTCCGGGCATGGTCATAATGTCTCCACAGTAAACCACCACAAATCCGGCTCCGGAACTTGCTGAGACATCTGTCACTATCAGAGTGAAATCTTCAGGCCTTCCCAGAAGTTCTTTGTCATCTGAGAGAGATGCCGGAGTTTTAGCCACGCATATGGGAAAGTCTTTAAATCCTCTGTCTTCGATGCGCTGAATTTTCCTTCGTATCTTTCCTTCCATGGCTACTGACTTGGCTCCATAGATCTTTGTGGCCACTTTTTCTATTTTTTCTATCAGAGAGAGGTCTGATTCATAGGTAAATTTGAAGTCATGTTTATCTTTTTCCGCTGCCTCCATGACCTGCTCTCCCAATTCTTTTCCTCCCTGACTTCCTTCTGCCCAGAGTCTGCTTTCAGCCACTCTTGTGTTTTCTTTTTGGCAGAGCTTTTTGACCTGGTCAATTTCCCTGTCTGTGTCTGATGAGAATCGATTTACAGCCACCACCAAAGGCACCCCGAAACTCTTCATGTTTTGGATGTGTTTTTTTAAGTTATCAAATCCCTCCTCAATGGCATCCAGATTTTCCGATTGGAGCTCATCGCGCTTCACTCCAGCGTGATGCTTGAGAGCTCTCACCGTGGCCACCAGCACCACAGCATCCGGAGGGGGAATGTGACCTGTCCTGACCACTATATTGAAAAATTTCTCTGCCCCTAAATCCGAGCCAAATCCTGTCTCAGTAACCACATATTCAGAAAGCTGAAGCGCCATTCGGGTGGCGATCACCGTGTTTGTCCCATGAGCAATATTGGCAAAAGGACCTCCATGGACAAAGGCAGGATTCCCTTCAAGGGTCTGGACAATATTGGGCTTCATGGCTTCTTTAAGAAGAGCGGCCATAGAACCCTGAGCTTTGATCTGACGGGCAAAAACCGGCTCTCTTTTAGGAGAATAACCAATAGTGACATTCCCAAGTCTTTCCTTTAAATCTTGGATGTTTTTTGAGAGACACAGTATAGCCATCACTTCAGAAGCCGCGGTGATATCCATGCCGGTTTCTCTGGCAATGCCTCGAAGCGGGCCTCCGATTCCTACCACCATCTCTCTAAGCACCCGGTCATCAACATCCAAAACACGATTCCAGGTAGTCCGTCTGCAGTCCAGAAGACCGCTGGGACCGTCAAAATGAAGGCGATTATCCACCATAGCTGCAAGAAGGTTATGAGCAGAGGTCACAGCATGGAGATCACCAGTGAAATGCAGATTGATCTCATCTGAAGGAACCACTTGGGCATGTCCTCCTCCGGTAGCCCCTCCTTTTAAACCAAACACAGGTCCTAAAGAAGGCTCCCGAAGAGCAGCGATTGTTTTTTGGCCCATGCTGCTCAGGGTATCTGACAGTCCTATAGTGGTGAGAGTCTTGCCTTCTCCCGAGGGGGTGGGAGTCATGGCTGTTACCATAACCAGCTTTCCTCTTTTTCCCCTTGAGTCATAGGTATCTTCTCTGTTTATTTTCGCTTTGTATCTTCCGTAATATTCCAGTTCGTCTTCCCCTATCCCGATTTGAGCTGCTATCTTCTCAATAGGAATCAAGGAATGTTTTTGTGCCAATTTTCTGTCATCATGCATATTATCCTCCTTATTTTAGATTAATATATCATGAAATCCGCCTGTTTTCTATGGTCGAGCTTTAGATTAACCTTGACAACAGATAAATAAAAAAATTTAATAGAATTTGAAACTTTGGCCAAAATAGAATCAATATCCGGCAAACTCACTGAATAATGAAACCCAAATCAGCTTTCATCATTTGGATGCTCCTGGTCACAGCAGGAACGTCTTTTGCTCAATCTTTAAGAACCAAAGGCTTGATCACAGCATGGCTGGCTGGAAATGCTGAAAAAGCTGTTCAGCCTCTTCTAGGGCTTCGGTATATACCAACATTTTCTCTGGAGCATTCCTTTAACAAAGGATACAAGCTGGATGCTGAATTCTCTTTAAACGCTTATGGAAATCTGAATTTCCATACCTTTGACAATGTTAGCTCAAGCGGGGATTTAAAGCCTTATAGGGCCTGGATCCGTTTTTCTACAAACCAGTTTGAGGCAAGATTAGGGCTCCAAAAAATAAATTTTGGCCCTGCGTTTATGTTCAGACCTCTGATGTGGTTTGACCGTCTGGACCCCAGAGACCCTCTGCATCTTACAGACGGAGTCTATGGACTGCTTCTGCGCTATTATTTCCTGAGCAATACTAATATCTGGTTGTGGGGACTTTATGGAAATAACGACACAAAAGGATGGGAGTTTATCCCTACATCGGACAATACGGCTGAATTCGGAGGAAGAATCCAGGTTCCTGCTGGGAAAGGGGAACTTGGCTTTTCTTTTCACCACCGGACCATTGATCTAAGTGAGATGTCCTTAACTATACCAAGCCCTCTTCCCAAACAAACAAAAATCCCGGAAAACCGTTTTGCTGTGGACGGCAAATGGGACATCGTCATTGGCCTATGGTTTGAAGGAGCCGTATTCAAACAAAACACCACATGGCTTTTCTATCCTTGGCAGCAGACCCTAACTCTGGGCATGGACTATACTTTTGGTACTCGAAATGGTCTTCATGTGGTGGGAGAGCATTTTATTTTTTCACAAAGCCGTGAATTTTTATCCTCGGGAGAGGATATTAAGTTCTCAGCCCTCTCTTTGAATTACCCTTTAGGACTTTTGGATTCTGTTTGGGGAATGGTTTATTATGATTGGAAAAATAATGATCTCTATAGATTTGTAAACTGGCAGAGAACCTATGACAGATGGCAAATCTATATTATGGGATTTTGGAATCCTGAAAAATTCCTCATCTATCAGGGAAATCTGGATACCAGCCTATTTACAGGAACCGGATTTCAAATTATGATAGTGTATAATTATTGAAAGACAATGGAGACACAAATGGAAAATTCAGTCTTAATCAAAACACAGGATTTGGTGAAAATATACCCCATGGGATGGAAAAAACTGGTGGCCCTTGACCATGTTAACCTGGAATTCAAAAAAGGAGATTTTGCAGGTTTGGTGGGTCCCAGCGGTTCTGGAAAAACCACATTTCTGAATATCGTGGGCTCTCTGGATGGTCCATCTGAAGGAGATGCTGAGGTGATGGGCAAAAAAGTCAGCACGCTTTCACACAAACAGGCTGCGGCTCTCAGAAAAAAACACATTGGTTTTATCTTCCAGACATTCAATCTGCTCCCAGTTTACAGTGTGTATGAAAATGTGGAAATCTCTCTGCTGCTTTTGGGCATGACTCACGAAGAACGCAAGAGAAAAGTAATGCAGGCACTGGAATGGGTGAAGCTGGCAGACCGAGCCAAGTCAAAGCCAGCTCAGCTTTCCGGTGGTCAGTGCCAAAGGGTCGCTGTAGCCAGAGCTGTGGTCAAAGAACCTGCTCTCATTTTAGCGGATGAACCCACTGCCAATCTGGACGCAGAAAACTCATACAATATCCTGGAGACTATGGTGGAGTTAAATGAGGAGCTCAAAACAACCTTTCTCTTTGCCACTCATGATGAAAAAGTCATCCGGTACCTCCGCCGAAAAATCACCCTGTTTGACGGAAAAGTAGCCAAGGACGAACAGACCACGCCTCATAGAAAAGGAGAAAATTCATGACCCTGTTTAAACTGGCATTTAAAAACCTGATGGGAGCCGGAATCAGAACATGGCTGAATGTAGTGGTTTTATCCTTTTCTTTTGTGGTCATCATCTGGCTGCAGGGACTTTATGAAGGAATGAACATCCAATCATCAACCGCTGTTATTGACGCAGAGTATGCGGGAGGACAGTACTGGCATGAAAATTATGACCCCTATGACCCCCTCACTCTTCAGGATGCTCATGGAGTTTTACCGGACAAATTAAAGAGTATGATCGAAAAAAAAGAAGCCACTCCCATTTTGATTATCCAGGGGACAGCTTATCCTCAGGGCAGAATGATGACACTTCTGATCAAAGGAATCAATCCGGATCAAAATATTATATCCCTTCCCTCTCATTTTCTAAATAAAGAAACAGATGACATTCCTGCTGTGATCGGAACCCGAATGTCAGAAAGCACAGGTCTTAGGGTAGGGGACTCGGTAACACTGAGATGGAGGGATGCTAACGGGACTTTTGATGCCCGAGACGCCACTATTGTCCAGGTCATGAGAACCATGGTTCAGTCTATTGACCAGGGTCAGATTTGGGTTCCCCTTGAAAAATTAAGGGAACTTTCAAGAATGGAAGAGGAAGCCACCTTAGTGATCGTGGATAAAGACACCGCCAATCCACCACAAGTCAGTGGATGGGAATTCAAAAGTCTGGATTTTCTCCTTCAAGACATCAAACAGCTTGTCAAGACGAAAACCGCTGGGGGTTCAATTTTTTATATCATTCTGCTTCTGCTGGCCATGTTGGCTATTTTTGACACCCAAGTTTTATCCATTTTCCGAAGAAGAAAAGAAATCGGCACCCTCATGGCTATGGGTTTCACCCGCGCTAAGGTCATCTGGCTGTTTACTATAGAGGGAGCCATGCACGCGGTCCTGGCTGCTCTAGTTGCAGCCTTGTATGGAATACCCTTTCTTGCTTGGTTTGCCAAAACAGGATTTGCCCTTCCTGAATCTACAGACAGCTTTGGATTTGCCCTTGGAGAAAAAATATTTCCGGCATACAGTGCCGGGCTGGTTGTCGGGACAACAGTTCTGGTCCTCGTGATTACCACTATTGTGAGCTTCCTTCCCACCCGGAAAATTGCCAAACTCAAGCCCACTGATGCCCTGAGAGGAAAAAGCTCATGATCAAATTTCTCATCAAAGGGGTCTTAAGAGACCGTTCCCGAAGCCTCTTCCCGGTCTTGACCGTGACCGCAGGTGT
>Ga0102944_1002278_pt1 | contig 11456 bp, 15 predicted proteins | sample SalPonD_shore_MG_FD_78172 | JGI IMG/M metagenome (GOLD analysis project Ga0102944, IMG submission 78172) | Salt pond soil microbial communities from South San Francisco under conditions of wetland restoration - Salt Pond MetaG... | ecosystem: Environmental > Aquatic > Marine > Intertidal zone >... | reverse complement strand
GAGCACGACAAGCTGATGATGAAGCTGGCCACGGATACCGACGCCGTGACCAAGTCGCAGCAGAGCCGCCAGGAGGCCATGAGCCAGCTGCAGGAGGTGATCGCGGCGACGCGCACCCAGGAGGAGCAGCTCAATGCCGTTTATCAAAACCGCCAGCTCATCCTGCAGAAGGCGCTTGACGACGGGCTGATCACACAGACGCGCTATCAGCAGGTAACCGAGCGCCTCGAGGCGCAGCACCAGGATCGCCTGAACTCTATTAAAAATCGCGGCCTGAGTATCGGGCAAAAGCTCGTCGGTTCCTATAAGAAAGGCGAATATCAGCTGGTTGCGCAATATGGTATCAAGATGCTGCAGGGCGTGGCGGGCACCCATAAGGGCCTGTTTGAGATCACGAAGAAGGCCGCGCTGGGCGAGACGATCATCTCCGGCGCGCTGGCGGCGCAGAAAAGCCTGACGGGCAGCGGCGGCGTGCCCTGGGGCATTCCCGCGATGCTGGAGTCTCTGGCGCAGACGGCGGCCAAAGTCTCCGTTATCAAGGGACAGAGCTTCGGCGGCGGCGGATCGGCGCCGTCGGCAGCCGGTGGCGGTTCGGTCAGCGTGCCGAAGGTCTCCCTGCCATCGGTCGGCGGCGGGCCTATCGGCCCGACACCGGCTCCCGCGGACACCAAACAGGCGCCGCCGAGGGAGTTGAATATCTTCGCTCGTAACGAGGGCATGGTGTCGACGGCCTGGCTGCGTGACCAGCTGGCTCCAGAGCTTGAGAAGGCCATCAATGATGGCGCGCTGAAAATCAACGTGCATGTGGACTGACGATGGGTAAGCCGGCGATCCTTTATGACAACCGACTGGCGGATGCGACGCCGGTGGTGAGCGATACGGCCGCGGGCGATTTCGACGTGCTGAACCTGATCGACTGGCGGGCCTTTTCGTTCTGGAAGCCGGCGACGATGCCGGCGACGGTGACGGTGGACAGCGGCGCGGCGGCTGCCGCGGATTACTGCCTAATCTATGGCCACGACCTTGGCACGCAGGGCGCGACCGTCGAGGTGCGCGGTTCGACGGATAATTTCGTGGCGAGCAATGTGCTGATCGACAGCGCCACGCCAACCGACGACAAACCGCTGCTGCTTATTTTCACGTCGTCATATCGCTATTGGCGCCTGCGCTTCACTGGAGCCAATGCGCCCAGCATCGCCATCGCGGCCATCGGCTCCATGCTGCGCCTGCCCAAATATCTGCCGGTGTCGTTCGACCCGTTGGGCCGCAAGCCGGTCGGCCAGGTGAACAATTCCGCCGATGGGCACGCGCTGGGCTCCATCGTGAATTATGAGCAGTGGGCGGCGGATATACAGCAGCGCAGCGTCGATTGGGCTTGGGTGCGCGATACCTTCGAGCCGGCCTGGAAGGCGCATCTGCTCGGCAGGCCGTTCGGCTTTGCCTGGAACCCGGAGACCTGCCCGACCGAGACCTACCTGGTATCGCGCCACGGCGGCTTCGAGGCGCCGCACAAGAATGGCCAATATGCAGACTTTAAGCTGCCGGTGATCGGGAGGTATCCATCATGAGCCTGCCGAGCACCACGCAGCGCGACGCCGCGCGCACCGCGCTCGAGCGCATCCCCGTCATCGTCGCGGAGATGGACCTGGACTATTGCGGCAACCGCTTCGGCACCGCTGATTCGCCCTGCCAGGCGACGGCTGGGAATAAAATTGTCTACTCGGAAGATTTTTCGACGTGGTGGTCGCTTATAGGCACAGCGATAGCGGACGCCGGTTATGGCGGCGGCGTACACCTCTTTCAGTTTACGGATGACACAACGACAACGAATCACGGCATTTTTAAGGGTACATTTTACACGCTGGAGAGTGGCAAGAAATATACGATTTCGATGCACGTTAAAGCGGGTACTTATCATAGATTCATCTTGATGTTTTCTACTCCTGCCGGATATGCATATACGAATATATTCGATTTGGATACGTTGGCGGAGCCGGCTTTTGGAGGAACCGCTATTTCTAGTACCGCGAACAATGTCGCGGGATATAAATATAAAGGCGACGGCGTTTATAGGATTTGGTGGACGTTCGATTTTGTCGGCACCACATCATCTGCTTGTAGCGCGCGGGGGATATTTGGGAACTCTGTCTATTATGCGGGGACTGGCACCGACTACGCCTATATGAGCGGCGTGCAGATCAACGATGGAGCATTGAGGCCCTATACAAAAACAGCCGGCGCAGCCATTACCGCCAATACGACCGGCGCGCCCTGTTATCACACCTATCCGAGCTGCCAGGATAAGGGGAATTTTAATAATTCCGCCGTCAGGTTCCCCGACAATGGCACCGCTGTCATCACGGGGTCAGCCCCAGCAGTGTCCGGGCCCTTCGCCGTTGTTATGCGGTTTAAGGCCTCTCAGTTCAATATCTATACCGACGGCACGAATGACTACCGCGTTTTGTTTACAACTGCCGGCGGCGCCGTGCTAACGCTCGAGAAAGCTGGCAATTTCTCAATGCGAGTGCCAGGCGTAGATTCAACCTATTGGCCGGAGTTGGCAACCTATATATCGCCCGGTGACGATGTGACCGTCATGGGTGTATATGATGGCGCGAATAGGCTTATTTATGTCAATGGGGTGCTCGCAGGATCGCAGAATATTGGGGCCGGTACGGTCGATTTTGGGGCCGTTTATTTTGTCGGCGCATCGAGCACATCACCCGCCATTGCTAACGTTTTTAATGGCGACATTTATTATGCCGCGCTAGTCAATTTCGCACCGACGGCCGAGGACGCGCGCAGGGTCTACCGGGACGGCCACCCATACTCACTAGGCGGCCATGCGCTCGGGCTGGCAATGAATGAAGGCACCGGCACCACGGTGACCGACTACAGCGGCAACGGCAATGACGGCACGCTGGTCAATGGCCCGACCTGGGTCAAGGGCGCGCCGAAGACGCGGCGCTTTTGCTCGAGGGGTGCGCCGATTCCGCCTGGCGAGGCGATGCGGCCGTATATCGTCGGCGAGCCGAGCGGCGCGGTGCCGGAGATCGACGTCAAGAAAGGCGTGTCACGCCGCGGCGCCGGGCATATCACGCTGATCGACGAGACCGACAGCGATGTCGGCGAAGACCCCTACCTGGAATTTCGCGACGTGCCGGCCGATGGCTCCTATTGGCCGCGCTGTATCGCGCGCAATGAGTATTTTTATGGGCGGCCGCTGCGGCTGCGCCGCGGCTATGCGACCGATCCGTGGGACTGGAGCACCTTCCTGACCGAGCTCTACATCATGGAATCGATTTCCATGCAGCGGCCCGGCGAGGTGCAGATCCATTATAAAGACCCCGCCTCACTGCTGGACAGCAAGAAGACGCCCGCGCCGACGGACGGCAAGCTGCAGGCCGACCTGAAAGCCTATGAGCACCAGGGCACCGCGCAGGGCGGTACCAGCAATTCTATTCAGCTGGCGAACACTGCCTCGGCCGTCGACGGCGCCTACAACGGCATGGAGGTCTACATCGCCGAGAACACGGGCGCGGGCCAGCGTGGCGTGGTGCAGAGCTATGTGGGAGCGACGCGCACGGCGACGATGACCACGGCCTGGGCGGTGACGCCCGACAATACCTCATACGCGGAGGTCTCGGGCCTCGAGGTGACGCTCGACTCGGGCAAGGGCGCGCAATATTCCAAATATGGGCTGCCCTGCTACGTCGCGATCGGCAAGGAGGTGATCCAGGTTACGGCCATCAACGGCGATACGCTCTCATGGCCGGATGGCACCTACCGCGAGCAGGACGGCAGCCCGCGCGAGGATCACAAATCGGGCGACACGGCGCAGCTGTGCTGGAGCCTGACCGACGAGCCGTTCACGACGGCCGTGCAGAAACTCTGCAATGAGGGCGGGCTGGACGACTCGCTGCTGAACCTGACGGGCCTTGCCGATCTTGAAACCACCTGGTTTGGCACCAGCTACCGCATCACCACCATCATCGCCTCGCCGACGAAGACATCGGACCTGCTGAGCGAGCTGCTGATCTCGGGCAATGCGGTGTCGTATTGGGACGCGCAGCGCCAATACTACGACATGAAGGTGCTGGGGCCGCCCTTGATGGCCATTCCTACCTGGACGGACGCGGGCACCTTCAAAGACAACCCGCCGCAGCGCGACGACCTGGACGATGAGCGCGTCACCGAGATCGTGCTGCACTATGACCTGATCTACCCGACCGCCAATAAGCGCGAGGATAGCAACTATCTGACCAATGACCTGGCCGCCGATGCCGGCGCCGAGGGAAACAACCAATGGGGCGATATACGCCAGGACGCGCTTTATTCGCGGTTTTTCAAGGCGGCGAATTCAAACGCGGGGCGGGAGGTCGTCACGCGGCGCGTGAACCTGCTGCGCGACCCGCCGATACGCCTCAAGGCGTCCATCGACCCGAAAGACTATAGCGAGGGCCAGGGCGACCAGGTCTATGTGTCGACGCGGCAAATAGCGGGGCTGGACGGCGCGCCGCGCACGATGCGCATGGTGATTACCCGCGTCGAGGACAAGGGCGGGCATATCGATGTGCGGCTGCGCTCGCTGAGCCGCGGCGAAATCCGGTTCGCCTTCTTTGCGCCGGACGGGACGGCCGATTTTCCGAACGACATGGCTTATGGCCACTTCAGCGATAACAGCGGATTGATGAGCGACGGCTCAAAAGGGTGGGTGTTTGTATGAGCGATGAAAAGAAACTGCCCGGGCCACCGCCGGGCGTGGAGCAGCGCCAGGAGGAGATTGACGTGCCGCCATTGCAGGGGCCGTGGTGCCCGCTGCACCGGGCCTATGTATCCGTGCAGAACCACTGCGCTGCGGGCTGCGAATATTTTATGGGCCTGATTCCGCGCGTCGAGGGCGATGCGCCGTTCAGTGAGAAATACAACATTTATTGCGGGCTGCCGGAGATCCGGGAAATCCGCGTCATGAAGGTGTAATCGATGGCCAATATCACCGTCAATTATGGCCTGCCGGCAACCGCGCAATATGACCCGGGCAAGCCGGTTACCACCGGCATCGCGGGCCTGTGGACCAACAGCATTGAACACCTCAAGCAGTGGCTGGGGGCGAGCTATACGGCCGGCGCGGTGCAGGATCACAATCATGACGGGGTGAACAGCGCGCGGATCGACACCGGCGTGGTGCCGCGCAATGGCAGCTTCGAGGATGGCCTGGTCGGCTGGACGACGGCGGCCTATACCGGCGGCACGGTGGCGGCCGACAACACGCATTATGCGCATGGCGCGAACTGCCTGGCCATCACCAGCACCGTGCTGGCCAATGGCGGCGGCGAGGCCGTGAGCGAGGAATATGACCCGGTGGTGCCGGGCGACCTGTATGCGCTGACCTATGCGCTATGGGCCTCGGCCGCGAATATATCCTCGCGCATTCAGATCGTCTGGTATGACGCGACAAAGGCGCAAGTCTCGACCTCCAACATTGTCGACCTGACCAATACACCCACCACGGCGGGCGTGAACGGCGCCTCGGTGACGGTGCCGGCCGGCGCATTCTATGCCCGCATCAAACTGGTCGGCGGCGTGCCGGCCGCTGGCTCGGCCGTGGGCACGGTCTATTTCGACGCGCTGGCCCGCCGCGCGCAGATGGCGCAATCCATCAACCAGTTGGCGATAGTAGCGAACTCGGTCGGGCAGTCAGAGATAAAGATAGCCAGCAGCTATCATGACCAAGCGTTTTCCATCAACGGCTCCGTCTCCTTTTATGTCAGCCCTGGCGGCAATTATCTATTGGGAGGCGCGCCCAGGGTTGCATGGACAGGCGGCGCTGGCACCGACTATGCCGGGAGCGGACTAGGGACACACGGCGGCTGGACGAGTGACGGTTCGACGACAGGCGGAACCATTACCGTCGGGGTAGGTCATGGCTCTGGCTATACATCGTATGCTTGGCTCGCAGGAAATAATGCCGGCGATACTGCGAGGGGTTATCTCTATTATATCCAAGCCTCGCCGCCGTATTTCGACTTCGGTGGCCTATGCGGCAAGTTCATGTTCGTCGTGGTCGACAAGAGCGGAAATATTCGCCGCGTGTGGGTGGCCCCGGAGGCGCCTTGGCACAACAATGGGCCGACCGATTTGCGCCCGCATGGCTATGACCGCGGCGCGCCCTTCCAGATTGTGCTGGATCTTCCGTTTGCATTGAAGGATGCAGAGAGCGATCCAGCCAAGCGCGAACAGGCAATCGATGCAATGGTGAATAATCGCACCAAACGCCAATATATCGACAGCGCGATGCAGCGGGCCGATATGCCGTTGATTCCGCATCCGTTCGTCGACGTCGGCGCCGACGAAACCGTCGTGCTGATCGACCCCGTCAGCGATTTATGCCATCACACGTCGACGCTCGAGGACATGAGCGCGCACGCCAATGAGGCGGACAAATTCATACTGGGCGATGCCTTGAAGGATGGCCACATCGTGCTGGACAACACACCGCTGCAAAACCGCGGCACACCGACGGGTGTGCAGATGGTCTCGGCGAAGTGGAAGAAAACGGCATAGGAAGAGAATAAAGAGGAGCGCCTGCCTGGTGCGGCAACACCAGGCAGGCGCCAACCCACGGTGCTATAGACCGTGAGCCAGCCAAGGCTCCCCGCCACATGCACGCGGCATTTCGGAGCCTACAAGAGTTTTGCAAAGGCGAAAAGGGCTCACAATGAAATCGACAATCCCCTGCCTGGCCGACCTGGCCGGGCTAGTGCCGCATGGGCAGCGACAGCCATGCCGCCAGCTCGTCGAGCTGCTCGGCGCGATAGGTGCCCGGCGCCTCGTCCAGCGCCAACTCCAGCGCCATCTCGATCACGTCGGCCATCATAGCCGCCTGCACTGCCGGCGGCGGCGTCTGCACACCGTCCCGCCACTCGTAGATGCGAGACTGGCGGATAGGGCGCCCGACGTGCTCGGCCAGCTCACGCACCGCGCTGGCCAGGGTATGGCCCGGGATGCGGGTAGAGGCCCACATCCACAGGGCGATGAGGTTGTGGTCGGTCGGCACGATTCAGCCTCCCCGTATGAGTTCAATACCCGTACTGCGGCTGCTCGTCCCATTCGTCTCGCTCCTCCACGTAGAGGCCGTGGGAGTCCCGCAGAACATGCGGGCCTATCGGCCCATACGGATCGCCGGGGCTCGGCTCACCTAGTTGAGCCCAGACGGTCATTGTGCCGTGCACGGTGTTGAACAGGTCGCCGCCCAATGCCTCGCGGACAGTCATGGTGGACCACTCCCGCAGTAGTCTGTCGTTGAGCTCACCATGTTCGTGGCGATTTACGGATATGATCTCCGATGATTTCAGGTAGCGTTTACGCATTGTCATTCCCCCTATTCGTAGTAACGTTTGCTAACTCTCACTACTATATTAGTCCTAATTTAGGGCTATGTCAAGACGAGATCCTAGCCGCCACCACCAAGGCCAACGTCGACACCGCAATGAACAACCTCGCCTGGCCGACCTGGCCGGGATGAACCGAATCGGACGACGGCGTGCGATGGGCGTCCTAGCATGAAGAAAACACGGGAAGATGTTATGGGCGATCCGTCGCAACTGCACGACTCGACGGTCACAGAACTGGCAAAGGGGGCGTGGGATTGGCTGCGACCAATCGTGCTCGGGATTTTGGCCTATATGGGATGGGTATTTCGCAGGCACACGACTCGTATCGAGGAACTCGAGCAGCACAGTGTGTCACGCGAGGAACTGGCGCGCATCGTCAAATCGCTTTCGAGTAACACCCGCGAGGAGATGCGGCAAATTCGCAACGACATAAATTATATCCGGGGCCGCGTCGATACACTCAGCGACCAACATGGTGGGAAATGAGCGACCTGATTCTAATCCGCGATGGATCCATCGACAACGTCGGCACCTTCAGCAGTGAGTTCCACGCTGCCGGCCAGGTGTTCGCGGCAGTGGAGCAGCCGTGGCTGGCGGACGCGGACCACCCGGCGGGGGTGCCGTTTCATTCCTGCGTGCCGGCGGGCGTTTATACGCTCGAGCCGCATGACACGCCGCATCACCCAAACTGCTGGGCGCTGGTGAATCATGACCTGGGCGTCTATCACTGGGACGACCCGTACGCCCATCGCACGGCCTGCCTGATTCACGTGGCCAACTGGCCGCACAATGTGGAGGGCTGCATCGGGCCGGGCCGCAAGCTGGGCTATGTGGCGAACGGCCGCGGCGAGCAGTGGCTCGGTGTCAACGACAGCGGCGCGGTGCTGGACATCCTGCGCAAGTTCCTGGATCCGAAAAAGGAGCATACGCTGGAGATACGCTGGAGGGATTACAAGTGAAGAATCTCGACTATAAGGGCATCAAGAGCACGCGGGTGATCGGCGCCATTGTCGTCTTCGTCGCGGCCTGCTGCGCGCTGTGGTTCGGGAAAATCACCGGCGACCAGTGGCTCACCGCGACGCAGTGGATTTTTGGCATCTACGCCGCGTCCGAGGTCGGCTCCAAGGGCGCCGAAGCGGTGCGTGATCGCGGCGTGTCGGCGGGGCCGCCGGCATGAACATCAAGGCCTGGCTGATTGGCATCCTCGGCGCCGGGCTGGCACTGGCCGCGGCGCTGCTGCGCGGGGAGCACTACAAGGCCGCCGCGGAGAAGGCCAAGGGCAAGCTGGCGCAGCGCAATGCCGACGCGGCCGAGGCCAACGCCAAGACCCAACAGCGCGCCCAGGACGCCCTGGAGAAGGCGCAGGAGGAGGGCAAAGCCGATGCGAAGCATTTGGACGATCGCCTGTCTCGCGGCGATTATAGCGGCTTCAACGACGATCACTAGCTGCGCCACCGCGCAGCCGCCGACCATCATACCGCCCGCGCCGCTGCCGGTACCGGCCAAGCCGGCCTATCCGACACTGACGCCCGCCGAGCTCTCGCACCTGACCGCGCTCACCAAGGCCGACCCGCTGCTCAAGTCGGCGCTGGACAAGATCGCCCGCAAAGACCAGCTGTGTCGCGGCTATGCCCGCCAGCTGCGCGCGGTGCTGGAGCAGACCCGGGGGCTGCCTTAATCTTTGGTCTCAACCGACGCCTTGAGCAACTTGCGCGCTGCGATCGTATTCTTGGCGGCGCCTGCGGCAGCCATAGCCAGGCAGGACCAGAATATGGCGTTGATAGCCACGCCAACACCCATGATGCCGCCGAAGCGCTGCGAAACTATGTAAGTGCCGATTAGCCCGGCGGCCAGAATTATCCAACCCATGATCGCCAGGAAGTCCGCGGCGACCTCGCCATACATAGGCTCCTTAAGGGCATTGGTAAGATTGTCATTATTAGCGTTATTCGTCATGATTATTTCTCCTGATCGCGCGGGGTGATGAGTTTGCAGTCGTTAAGCTGGCGCAGCAGCTCGGCCTTTCTCTGGTTATCGACGCGGATGGCCGGGCGCAGGCTGGCCAGCGTCTTCACCATGAACCCATTCGTGAGCTTATCGGGTTCCGGCGGAAACGGCAGCGGCTGAATCAGCGACCTGTCCACCGTGCACAGCGGCGCCGTCTTGGATGCGGGCGCCGGGGCCGGCCGCGTTGCCGCGCACCCCGTCATCAGGCCAGATAATACCAGCCACAGCAGCTGGCGGCGTTTTTTCGAAATAGTCCCTGTACTTCGCATTGTCCGCCTTCAGTCGTCTGATAGTTTTGCCGGCACGGGCGGCCTGGGCGTCGGCTCGGCGCTGCGCTTTGGCGATGCGCGCTCGCGCCTCTGCCCGTTCCCGCTTCAACTCTTTCTCATAGGCCTCGGCGAGGGCCTGGATTTGATTTTGATAGAGGCTGTCCTTGTGCGCGAGCTCTTGGCGCTTTTCCGCTCTGACCACACTGACCGCCGTCTCGTAGCGCCGCGCGGCATCGGCCTGGGCCGACTCTCGACCGACGTTGTAGCTTAGCAGGCCCAGCGCGAACACGACGATGCTGACGGTCAACGCGGACATGGCGATTCGCCATGATGAGGGGATCTTGTTCAGGCGTTCGTCGAAGCTCGAGACGCTGTTCAGGGAGCGGCGAAGGAGGGCGGCAAAGCCGCGCTGCTCACCCATGGAAACCACCTTGTCCTGGTCGCTCATGCGATCAACCTCATCAGTCCTTCGATTTTCTTGCGGTCCGGCGCCTTGGCGCCGCTCTTGGCCAGGTCATTGTAGACGTAAGCGATGAGGTAGGCCGCCTTCTCGTTGTCGACCGGCAGCCCGGCTTCCTTGAGCAGGGCCTGCACCTCATGGGTGACCGCCATGAATAGCTCGGTGTCGATTTCCTGCCCGCCCGGCATATAGCCACCGGACTCCTCGGCCACCATCAGCCCCACCTCGCGCGGCCCGCGGCCGTGAATCAGCCACTCCAGGGATAGCCCGCGCCGGTCGGCATAGGCCTGTATCTCGCGCCAGGGAAAGGTGCCGCGGACCTTCCATTGCTCGAGCCGGCCGCGTGTCACGCCCAGGGGCTCGGCCACCTCCACGTCGAAGCGCGCGCCCTCGGCCTCCTTAACCCGGTCCAGGACGGCCCGCAGCTCCGGGGCCTCATCTTTTTGCGGAACATTTCGCTCCGACACCTTGACACCTCGACGGGATAGGTTTATACCTATCAGCACGATAGGTAAAACAACTCGCGCTGATATATTTCTAGTTCGTTATGAATCAATCACTTACCAATTATAAGCACGGAACAGAGCCACAGGCCATACGCCTGATGCGCGAGCACGGCCTGACCAACGTGCACATCTCCAAGCATGCCGGGGTGGATTACGACATGGCCCGGCGCGCCATGCTGCCCCACGAAGTTCACCGCGTGCGCCACGGCGCCATCGTCCGCGTGCGCGCCTCGGTGGAGACGCTGCTGCGCACCTTCGGCTGGAAGGGCAGCCCGGCCCGGCTGTGGGCCGAGTACGACGATCCGCTGAAGACCGTGCCCGACGAACAAGACGCCGCGTAAAGGAGGACATTCACATGAGGCTGATCGGCTATATCCGCGTCAGTACCGACGAGCAGGGCAACAGTATCGAGGACCAGCGCCCGGCGCTCGAGCGTTACTGCGAACTGTTCAAGCATGATCTGGTCGGCATCATCATCGACAAGGACGTCAGCGGAGGCGTGGAGCTGAATAGGCGCCAGGGAGGCTGCGAGCTTATGTCGCGCCTCTCGGCCGCCGAGGCAGACGGCTTTGTTATCACCGAGATAGACCGAGCATTCAGGCTGGCTGTCGATGGCTTGACAATGGCCGATTGGTTTGAGAAGCGCGGCCTGCAGATCCACACCGTGTTCGACCAAGTGAACACATCCAATCCGGACGGCTGGATGATGTTTGCCATGCGCGTTATCAGCGCCGACTGGGAGCGTCGCAAGATAGGCTATCGTACCAAGCGCGCGCTGACCGGGCTGCGCACTCGCGGGCGCTCGTATAGCGGCACCGCT
>Ga0102944_1002277_pt1 | contig 11456 bp, 10 predicted proteins | sample SalPonD_shore_MG_FD_78172 | JGI IMG/M metagenome (GOLD analysis project Ga0102944, IMG submission 78172) | Salt pond soil microbial communities from South San Francisco under conditions of wetland restoration - Salt Pond MetaG... | ecosystem: Environmental > Aquatic > Marine > Intertidal zone >... | reverse complement strand
GGCGTAGCTGACCGTGGACTGGGTCTTGTGGAGCTGCTCCGCCGCCTGGGCGTATCCGCCGGCGTCCACGACAGTCACCAGGGCACGCCATTGATCCAGCGAGACGCGTGGTCCGGCCATATATCGAACCATTCGATTTAAAAGTGCGATATTTTCCGCTTTTTTATCGCACGCATCAATTGTTTACTGCCAGCATCCGGAGGACATCAAAGCGAGGACTTAATCATGGCGACCCTACTGCAGCTCAACAGCAGCCTTTTCGGTGACGACGGCCGCTCCTCCCGCCTGGCTGACGCCTTCGTGGAGCGCTGGCGCGAACGGAACCCGGGCGGGCGGGTCATGCGCCGGGACCTCTCCGAGTCCACGGTGCCTCACCTCACGCAGGAGCGCTTCGCCGCCGCACTGACGGTGCAGGAGGAGCGAACTGCGGAGCAGACACGCGAGGCGGCACAGGCGGACGCGCTGATCGACGAGCTGCTCGAGGCGGACGTGCTGGTGATCGGCATACCCGTCTACAACTTCAACGTCCCGTCCACGCTGAAGGCCTGGTTCGACCACGTCGCCCGCGCCGGGACGACGTTCCGCTACACGCCCGAGGGCCCGCAGGGCCTGCTCGCCGGCAAGCGCGCATACGTGTTCGCGACCAGCGGCGGCAAGTACTCGGGTACCGCGGCGGACTTCTACACGCCCTACGTGAAGCACTTCCTCGGCTTCCTCGGCATCGACGACGTGGAGTTCACCTACGCCGAGGGGCTGGCGATGGGCGAGGAAACGAGCCGGGCGGCGATCGAAGCGGCCAGTCGGCGCATCGAGGTGCTGGCCGCATGACGGCACGCTTCGGGCCGGAATGAAAAGCGGGCTGCCGCCGAGGTCTGTCTCGTCCGCGGCGGCATGCCCGGCTCCGACCCCGCCCGCGCTGCAGCGACAGCGCCGTCAAACGGGCGGCAGCGCTATCCCGCCGGTTGGAGGTTGGGGAAAAGACCCGGCCACGGCTCACGGGCACCTTGCCGAACCGGTGTGGCCCACGTCAGCGTGGCGGGGTCACGGCCAGCATCGAACGCGGCGAAGAACACGCCCTACTTCCATCTGGCCAGGCACGGCATAACATTCAATGACGGAGACCGTCCGGTTCTCTAGCGGATGACGGGCTCGACGGACGTCGCGGAATATGGATGACGCGAGGCCAAGCTCCCACCCATCCGCCGCGCAGGCAAGTGGACATTACCCCCCCGCAGCCCCGTGTTGAAGCCGGTTGCCCTTCTCGACACGGGGCCAATACCTGATCTGTGCGCGGACTGGCGGCAAGCCGAGGCTAACGAACGGCGAGCCGCCAGTCCCCATGAACCCGGCGCGCACAAGGCGCGCAAGCCACGCACGGATCACGTCACGCTCATCGCGCCTCGTACGCGTGGGCGACCTTCAGTACTGTCTCTTCCTCGAAATGACGACCGACAATCATCATGCCGATCGGCAGGCCGCCCTTGTCGCCGCAGGGGATGCTCATGGCGGGATGCCCCGATATGTCGAAGGCGGCGGTGTTCTGCAGGTTACCCAGGGCGCCTGAGAAAATGTCCGACAGACCCGTGCCCCGGGGCTTGCGGCGGGCGACCATGGGCGTGGTCGGCATGACCAGCACGTCGACCTGCTCCAGAGCGGCATCGTACTCGGCCCGGAGCATGCGCCCCGTATTCTGCGCCTTGGCGTAGTAGTGATGGTTGTGCACTTCCGACATGTAGGTGCCGACGAGAATGCTTACCTTCGTCGTCGCGGAGAAGTCCCGCCCGCGGGCCTTGCGCGCGCGGCCGTAGAAGTCCATCAGCCCGGTCGAGTAGTACCCCTTCCAGTTCACGCCGTAGCCGTCCCCCACCACCATCTGAGCGGTGGCGCCCTCGAAGGCGATTGCGTTCCAGAGCATCACTCCGGTCTTGTGCAGCGGTGCCGATACCTCCGTAGCGCTGGCACCAGCCGCCTCCAGCTCCGCGACCGCGGCCCGGACGGCCTCGTCGACCTCCTTTTCGGAGGCGCCGGGGATGGCGAACCCCTCGCGGAGCAGACCGATACGCAGGCCCTTCACGTCACCGCCGAGGGCACCCATGTAGTCGCCGGGCTCCAGGTTCGCCGGCTGCCGCGGGTCCATTCCGTCCGGACCGGCCATCGCCTGTAGCGCTCTCGCGCAGTCCTCGACGGTCCGCGCCATCGGACCGGTGTGGTCGATAGTAAGCTCAATGGGAAAAACCCCGGTGTACGGGACCAGCCCGTACGTGGGTTTCAGGCCGCAGCAGCCGCTCCATGAGGCCGGCAGCCGGATGGAGCCCCCCTGATCGCCGCCGGTCGCGATATCGACCTCACCATTGGCGACCACGACGCCGCTGCCGTTGGACGAGGCGCCTGGCAGATAGTCCGCGCCGTGCGGGTTGATCGGCTGGGGCTCGGGGTAGCCCGTGACGCCGCCGCCGTCGACACAGAAGCCGGGCACGTTGGTCTTGCCGACGATGGTGGCACCGGCGTCCAGCAGGCGGGTCACCACGGTAGCGTCCTCGTCCGGAACATAGCCTTCCATGAGCGCCGAGCCGTTCAGCATCGGCAGGCCGGCCACGGCGGTGTTGTCCTTGATGGCGACGGTCTTGCCCTTGAGCAGTCCGTCGGCGGCACCGTCGATTCGGCATTTCCAGGACCAGCCGTTGACCGGGTTGTCGTCCCCGACGGGCCGATAGCCGACGTCCTGGCGCGGATACCGCACCGGCAGCCTGGCATCGGCCATGGTGTCCATCTCCGCGTAGCCGTCGACGGCTTCGCAGGCGAAGTGCCAGTATTCCTTCAAATCGTCGCCGGAGAGCCCCAGGTTGAAACGGTCGGCAATGTTTTTGATCTCTTCCAGCGTGGGACGCGAAATCGCCATCGGTTATCCTCCTGTCAGTGGATTGCGAAAATCAGCGTTTCTCGATGATTTTCTTGAGCGCTCCGGCGCCCACCGTGTACTTCGGATCCACGAAGTTACCCAGCCGAACCCGGCCGCACTGGCTGAGCATCATGTAGGCGTCCCACGTGTCGTAGTCATAGTCTGCGGCCATCCACCGCACGAGCTCGCGATAGGCGATGCGCGTCGCGTCCTCCAGCGGCCGCGCGCTGCCGATCGCCATGATCATTTCCTCGTTCTCCAGGCGCGGCCAGTTGATATGCCAGGATTTGATCAGGTCCACCCGGATCGTCGTCTGGCTGGGATATTCCACTGCCGTGCCACAGACCTCGCCGTCGCCCTGGGACGCGTGGGCGTCGCCGATGAACAGCCGCGCCCCCGGTACGCGAATAGGTAGATAGGTCACGCTGCCCGGGCCCATATCGGGGAGGTCCATATTTCCACCGTGCTGGTCCGGCGTCAGCGCGTTGATGGAGTCGATCTCCGGCGAGACACTCAGCGTGCCGATGTGCGGCCGGTACTGGAGGACGTTGCGCTCGCTCCAGTAGATATTCTCGTCGTCGAGCTTCATGCGCCGCACGCGCTCCGGTAGCGGCTCGTTGAGGGTGGCCGTGTAGTCGGTGCCGGTCAGGGCGCCGAATTCCGGGATCATGCAGCAGGTCCCCGTGGGCTCTTCCCCGCGGGTTTTCATGTCCTCGATGTAGACCGCCAGTACATCGCCCCACTCCGCGCCACGCACGCTGATCGGGCCGTTCTGGGGATTCAGGAATGGCATCCGCAGGAGCTTCGAGGGGGAGTCCGTCTCGCTCTTGATCTTGCCGTCGAAGGCGTCGCGGGTCTCCACGACGACGCGGTCGCCCGGGTCGATCTCCATCACCGGCTCCGAGTAGGGGCCGATGGTGTAGTGATAGCTTCCCTGCAGCTCCTCCGTCAGGTGATGGGTATTGCCCACTTTGCCCTTTGCGACTCCCCGCCGGGCCGCGATGGACCCGGCGAGCCAGCTTTCGGACCGACTCTTGGTTTCAGACATTGTTTTCTCCACGCTTTAAAGGGAAAGCACATGGCGGAGACGTTCCCCGTCATGCATTTCGTCCTCGGACAGGGTCTGGGTAATACGCCCTTTCTCCATCACATAGCCGACGCGAGCGGCCGCCTGCATCAACTCCACGTTCTGCTCGACGAGCAGAATGGTGATTCCGGTGTCGTTGAGCTCGCGGATGAGCATGCCGATGTCCTTGACAATGTTCGGCTGGACACCTTCGCTCGGCTCGTCGAGCAGCACGATGTCGGGCTCGCCGACCAGGGCCCGGGCGATAACGAGCATCTCCTGCTCGCCCCCGCTCAGGGTGCCGGCGCGCTGTCGGCGACGTTCCTTGAGACGGGGAAAGCGCTGGTACATGTCATCGATGCGGCGCCAGTTCCGGCCGCGCTCCAGGGCACCGATACGGAGGTTGTCTTCCACGCTCATGTGCGGGAACACGAGCCGGCCCTGCGGCACGTACCCGAACCCGCGCGTGGCGCGGTCCTCCGCATCCATCATCGTGACGTCCTGGCCGTTGTGTTCCACGGAACCGGCCCGCGACACGGTGAGCCCCATCACGGTGCGCATGAGGGTGGTCTTGCCGACACCATTGCGCCCCAGCACTCCGACTACGTCCCCGCGGTTCACCTCGAGATCCACGCCCTGGAGGATGTCTCCGCTGCCGTATCCGGCGGTCAGCCCGGAAATACGAATTACGGTTTCGGTCATCGAGCTTCCTCAGTTGTTCATCGGGCGGTCTTCGCCCCCGGTATCAGCCGAGATAGATGTCACGGACGTCCTGACGCTCGGCGAGGTCTTCCATGCGCCCTTCCGCGAAGATCTCGCCCTGGTGGAGCACCGTGACCCGGTCGGCCACCTGGCGGACGAAGGCCATGTCGTGCTCGACCACGACGACGGTCATGCCGCGCTCCTTCAGCTGTAGAAGGGCTCGCCCGGTTGCCTTGGTTTCCTCGATGCCCATTCCGGCAGTGGGCTCATCGAGCAGGAGCAGTCCGACCTTCTCGGAGATGGCACAGCAAATCTCCAGCCACTGCTGCTCGGCGTGCGAGAGCTCCGAGACAAGGCGTCCGCCGTCGACGACGTGACTGATCCCGAACAGCTCCATCGCCTGCTCGCGTGACACGCCAGCACCGCGATCGCCTCCCACGCCGCGTTTGCGGGCCGCGATATCGGGCACGCGCAGGTTGTGGCCGATATCGAGCTGCTTGTAGGCGCGGTTGCTCTGCAGCTTCACACCCACGCCGAGCCGGACCCGGCGGAAGGGCGGGTAGGAGGAGACGTCGCGCTCGAACAGGAAGACGTTTCCCTGATCGGGCTGCTCGATGCCGGCGATCAGCTTGAACAGCGTGGATTTGCCGGCGCCGTTGGGGCCGATGAGACAGCGAAGCTCGCCCACGTCCACCGCGAACGACACGTTTCGCGCCGGCATGACACCGCCGAAGCTCTTGTTCAGGGACTCGGCCCGGATGATGCGATTAATGTTTGCGCTCATGGCACGCCCTACCCCCTGCGTCCGAAAACGGCGGCGACGCGCTGGGACCAGCCGAATGTGGGCACGACCATCGCCACGACAAGCAACGCCCCCAGGATCACGAAGGCGTACTGGTTGCCGCTGGAGGAGAGCTGGAAGCTCAGCACGTTGAGAGCGAGCGTGGAGATCACCACGCCGAGCAGACTGGTCCGGCCGCCCACCGCCACCCAGACGACCGGCAGCGTTGCCTGCAGCAGGCCCATCGAATCGGGCGTGATGTAGTTGCCCCACTGCACGTAGAGCACGCCGCTGACGCCGGCCAGAATCGCCGCGACGCTGAAGCAGAGCAGCTGCATCAGCCGCACGTCGTGACCGAAGAGCTCGGTGCGCAGCGAATCCTCGCGCAGGGCGACCAGGACGTCGCCGAAACTGGAACGCAGGCAGACGACCGTCAGCAGCCAGGCGACGACCACCACCGCGAGCACGTAGTAGAACAGCGGCCGTCCGAACAGATCCACGCCCCATACGTGCATCGGCGGGATGTTGGTCATGCCGTTGTAGCCGCCGAGCAGCACCTGGCCGACCTTCCACTCGTAGCCCGCGGTCTGGCCCATGAACGTCGCCAGGATGAGCGTCATCACCAGCGTCACGATGGGCACGATCCAGGCCTCGACCCGGCCGTAGAAGAGGAAGTAGCCGAACACCAGTGCCAGCACCAGAGCCGCGGCGAGCCCCCCGACTACGCCGGCGACCGACGCCAGGGCGAGGTTCGAGACGATGTTGCCGGCGATGATCCCGTACGTGTAGCCGGCGAGGCCGAAGAAGGCGACCTGGCCGAAGCTGAGTACGCCGGCGATCCCCCAGAGCATCGCGAGCCCGAGTGCCATCGGCACGTTCAGAATGTAGAACGCCGCCGTCGAGGCCGAGTAGTCGCTGATCACCGAGCCGTAAACGGCAACTGCGATCCACAGCGTCGCGACCAGGTAGTCTTCGACTTTCAAGCGTTTGAACATGAAGAATCCCTGTGCTTTCGGTATCGGTTGAGCTAGCTCAGCCAGCGGCGCTGTATCCATTCCGACAGTCCTTTTGGCAGCAGGCGGATAAGCACCAGAGACGCGAGCAGCATCGCGACGATGCCGATGAACGTACCGAACCAGATCGTGAACGGGGTCTCGGCGAGGGAGAGGAAGCCCGTGCTGCCCAGCGCGCCGGCGATGACGTTCGCGGAGCCGCCCGTGACCACCGTAATGAAGGCCGGCGCGACATACTGCTGGCCCATATACGGGGCGATGGTGGTGGTGGGCGCCATCAGCGCGCCGGCCAGGCCGGCCAGACCGCTACCCAGCGCGAAGGTCAGCATGTACACGCGACCCGTCCTCACCCCCAGCGCGCGTGCCATCTCGCGCTCCTGCATGGTCGCCCGCGCCCTGAGGCCGAAGGCGGTGCGGTAGTAGAGGAACCACAGCCCGGCCACCAACAGCAGCGAGATGGCGATCAGCGCGATCCAGTACCAGGAGAACGAGAACGCGCCCACGGCGCCGGACCCGAACGGAATGGGGATGGAGGCCAGAAAGGGCCCGAACAGCAGCAGCATCCCCTGGGCGAGGATCAGGCTCACGCCCCAGGTCACCACGAGCGCCTGAAGCTCGCGACCATAGAACCGTCTGATCAGAAGCCGTTCCAGCACCACGCCCGCCAGCGCCAGCGCCAGAAAACTCGCTACCACGCACGCGGCAAACGGAACCCCGGAATGATAGAGAAACGATGCAACATACGCACCGATCATCATCAGCTCGCCATGGGCGAGATTGATGATGTTCATCATTCCGAGAATGACGATGAGGCCGATGGCACTCAGCAGCAGAAATGCGGCGTTCGTCCCGAACTGGTAGAGAACGCTTAGCACACTTTCCATGAACCTCTCCGTTCAGGTGGAAATGCGAAGGCGATGATGGGCCCGCCGAACAGGCGGGCCCGAACGGCGCTATTTCGACGCCATTTTCTGCAGCATGGGGAAGAATTGATCCTCCTGGGGCGTGTACTGCTTGTGCTCGGGATGACGCACGAGATTCACGCCGAGCCGCTGCAGCCACCAGGCCTCGATCGTGGGCCAGTCGCGGACGAAACTGATGTTGTGGTCCTCGTCCGCCTTGGCCATACGAATGTAGTGCGAGGCATGGTGCGTACCGGGCTCGAGGAACACCGCGCCCTCGGGCGCTTCCACGACCCAGCCGCTCTCCAGGACCTTGCGCACGGTCTCCTGGTCGGTGGTACCCGCCAGCCGCACCGCCTTGGCGTACAGATGGATGCTGAAGTAGGTGTTCTGCGCCATCTGCCCGAGGTAGGGGTCCTTCGGGAACATCTTGAAGAACCGCTTCACGAAGGCCTTGTTGCGCGCTGTCGGGATCTCCGCCATATAGTTGACGGCGTTGTGCATCCGGGCGAGCGACGGCGTGTTGAACCGCAGATGCTCGTATCCCTGGGCCATGTTGATCGTCGACGCCATGGGGAACTTCAGACCCGCCGCCGCGGCCTGCGGATAGTAGTTGGACTGGTTCTGGCCCACCAGCAGCGTCATGACCCAGTCCGGCTTGGCCGACTGCACCTTCGAGATCACCTGGCTGAACTGGCTGACGCTGAGCGGCACGAACTCCTCGCCGACGATCTCACCGCCCACGAGCGGCGTGTACGCACGCACCCAGGCGGCGGTGAGCTGACCGAAGTTGTAGTCGGCCGCTATGGTGAAGCCTCTGGGCCCGTAGTTTTCGACCATGTACTGCACGACGGGGATCACCTGCTGCTCGCAGACCGCTCCGGTGCAGAACGTGAACTCGTCCGCGACGCCGCCCTCATACTGGTTCGTGTAGAAATACAGTTGTTTGCTGCGGTCCACGATAGGCCGAATCGCCTCGCGCTCGGCGCTGGTGAAGCCCGCGACCAGCACGTCCACCTTGTCCTGCTGGATGAGCTTGCGCGAGAGCTGCTGCCACAGGCGGTTATTGGACTGGCCGTCCGGCGCCATCAGATTGACTTCCTTGCCCAGCAGGCCCTTCTCGCCCGAGTCGATCAGGATGTCGTCAGCTTCGCCGTAAAGGATTCCCGACTCGGTGGCGTCACCACCGTCGTCGACCGTCTCGATCTCGCCGCTGCCGGGATTGAGCTTGACCAGCGGCGGCTTCTTCGCCTGCTGGCCCATCGAGGCGAAGCCGCCGACTCCGACCGGACCTCCGGCAAGCGTGAGTCCCTGGTTGATCTCGGCGACCGCAAGCTGCGCCGCGTGATACTTCTGCAGGCCGTAGATCGCGAGGTTGCCGGACAGATCCTCGATGAAGCCGATGTCGACCGTCTTGGATTCCGGTGCGGCGATGGCCGGGGCGCCTTTGATGAGCATGCCCCCGCCGATCATCGAGCCGGCGACCACGCCGCTCGCACCCTTGAGAAAATCGCGGCGGCTCAGCCCCAGCTCGGGGATCTCGCCGCTCTCCCGGTCCACGTTGCTGTCGACCTCATTCGTGATCTTCTCGATCTTGTTCTCGTCGTTCGATTCTTCGCTCATTCCTCAGCCCTCCGGTTGTCAACAAAAGCGCATCGCGCTTCGAGAAAATTGCAGAAACCGTGCCAAATAACCTGTTCCTCACCTAATCAGGCACTTAACCTTTTCTGATGTTAATCTTTTGGACAATACCCTTCCCGCCCGCGCGGGTTGACGTTTTTCCGCACCGGTTATGGTCGCTATTAATGGTTTTGCACCAGCCTGGAACGCTACGACTGGAACGCGCGCACGCAGTACCTCCTGAGACCTGATTTTGACAATCGCGCTTCCTACACCTCAGAAACAGTCTCCGCCCCGGAAACTGCCGATTAATTTCTACTGGGATTCACCCACATTGAAAATTCTGGTTTTCACGTCCGCCCCGAGCGCGGGAACGGGCAGTTCCCCGCTGACGATCATCGCCGACAGATCCTCGACGGCTATACGCCGCTCCATGCTGCAGATCTGGAGCACCTGAAAGGCCTCCTGCTCGGTGACGTGGAAACTCTCCACGATCCTGAGAGCGGCACTGCATACCAGCTGACGTGCCTTGAGCCGGCGCCGCAGCTCGCCGATGGCGCGGGCGTTGGCGCGGCTTTCCTCGAACGCGTGGCAGGCGATGACGAGGCTCGCCAGGATGCCGGTGCCGCGAATGGGCTTGACGATGTATCCGGAGACACCCTGCTCGATCACCCAGTCGACGGAGCTCGGCGCGTCCGAGCCGAGCAGTGCCAGCACCGGCAGGTCGAGGCTCTGGAACAGGCGCTCGAAGCGCGGGGTCTGTCGGGCGCTCTCGACGTCGATGAATGCCAGGTCGAAGCCTTCGTCGTCCGGCGGATCGGACGCGGGATCGAAGGCGATCGGGGTGATTCCCAGACGCTGTAGCTGTTGCGTGAGCACGCCGCGGTCACGTCCCGCGCCGCAGAAGATCATGGCGCGCGAACCGAGAAAGTTGCGCCGTGGTTTGCTGTTCCTGTTCACCGGATCACCCGCAATGTTGGGCGGCGGTTCAGTTCCTGCCCGCCGGTGCCGTCCGAGGTGCTTATTCCGGACCCATCCGCCCACACCAGGTAAGGGTCGGGGCGTACCGGCTCGCTCCACTCGCGGATGATCTCGAAGGTTCCGTCACTCCGGGAGACGCCGAGCCTGGGGGTGAGGAAGCTGTGGTTGTTCTCGCTGTCAATGGATACCCGCCCCTGGGGCGCCTGGAAGGTGGCCCCATAGAGGTTGGCCTTGACCGATTCGATATCCGACGGCTCGGCCCCCGCCAGGGCCCTGGCGAGCAGGTGTATCGTGTTGTACGACGCCTCGGCATCGGCACTGGGCATCACGTTGGCGCCGAACCGGCGGCGGTACGCAGCCACGAAAGCACGATTGGCCGACGTTGTTATCGAAGAGAAGTACACGCTGGACGAGACGTGCCCGGCACAGGCCGCCGGCCCGATCTCGGCGAGCTCCGGCTCGCAGAGGGTGCAGCTGCCGATGACGGTGTCTTTCAGCTCGGGATGGGCCTCGCGCGCCTCGGCAAACGCGCGGTAGAAAGCGTAGCTCGACTCGCCTATCAGCATGTTGAGCACAAAGGAGGGGCGCCGCTCGATGATCTCCTCGATGATCCGGCCGACCTCGCAGTCGTGGACCTGCAGGTATCGCTCGCCGAGGATACGGCCGCTATTGACCTGGGTGAGCTCACGGACGATCCGGTTGTTTTCCCACGCCCAGACGTAGTTCGAGCCGATGCAGTAGATGTCCCGGCCGACGTACCTCAGGACATAGTCCATGAGCGGCAGCACGTGATGATTCGGTGCCGCTCCGGTGTAGATCACATTGTCGTTCGTCTCGAATCCCTCGTAGTGAGAGGGATACCACAGCAGTGCGTCGTACTTCTCGAAGCTCGGAATGATCTCCTTGCGGCTCGACGACGTGTAGCAGCCGACCACGTGCTTGATCCGCTGGTCGCTCAGGAGCCGGAGCGCGCACTCCGGATAGGCAGCCGGTACCCCCCTTGGATCCTGAACGTGAGGTCTGAGCTCGAAGTCGAATCGGCTGTCGTCGTTGACCTCTTCCAGCGCCAGCATGGCCCCGTCACGCATCGCACGGCTGACTGTCCGATAGGAGCCCTCCGACGAGAAGAGCATCCCGATGGAGATGGGGGTCTTCATGCAGCAGTATCCTCCCTCGGGCAAAAAAAAAGCTCCCATCGCACCGCGTGGCAGTGCGAGGGGAGCCCTTTCGCTCCATGGCCGCCCGGAGCGGCCGCGTCATGTACATACGTTTCCCGGATATGCCGGGGCGCGATCTTTCTATTTATGGTCGGCCGGATTCGCGTTGTCAACCCATCGTCTTGCGCCGAGGTATCGATCCCCGGTTGCTGAGGCCCGGCGGAACGGCTCAGCGGAGAGGGCTGGCGGCTCCGGGGAAGACGGGTCCGTCAGGATCGATCCGGGAGGCAATCCACTGCGCCCAGGACAGCGTCCGCTCGTCGTGGCGCAATGGC
>Ga0102944_1002276_pt1 | contig 11456 bp, 8 predicted proteins | sample SalPonD_shore_MG_FD_78172 | JGI IMG/M metagenome (GOLD analysis project Ga0102944, IMG submission 78172) | Salt pond soil microbial communities from South San Francisco under conditions of wetland restoration - Salt Pond MetaG... | ecosystem: Environmental > Aquatic > Marine > Intertidal zone >... | reverse complement strand
TATATTTGAGTTATTGAAATGGTTGTCAATGATTAAAGGGTAATGAAAAACCAGGGTTTTTTAAAGATCGAGACTAGGAGCCTGTCGGACTTAGCTAAATCTACTGCAAATTTCCTAAGTCCGGCAGTTTCCTAGCAGTTCTTGATTTATATAACGGTTTTGCAAAGTTCTGATTACTGTTTACTGTTAAACTGATAACTGAAAAGTGCCTTTGTGCCTTTTATAATAATAAAAAAGCCTTGCCAACTTTAGCTGACAAGGCTATAAAAACTTTATAAAATTTTATTGAATCAGGCTTTATTATCCGTGGATGAAGAATCTTCTTCAACTTCTTCTTCGTGACCATCCTGAGTACTCTCAGTTGAAGGTTTTTCCACATCAGACGATGTTGCTTTTCCATCTAACTCTTCTTCTGAAGTTTCCGCATCCTTTGTGGATTCAGTCTCCTGCACAATCTGGGCATCCGCAACGTCTTTTTTATCTACCGCCTTACCGTTGGTTGAGTTATTCTGCGGTTTATCGTCATCAAAGATGCCGTGCGGATAATTACCATGCGGACGATCGCCCAACAAATCACGTAAATCATTGTGATCTATAATTTCTTTATCAAGCAACGTTTTCGCCATGGTTTCAAGATTATCTTCATGCTTGGTCAACAGCTCTTTTGTCTTTTGATAATTCTGCTTGATAATTTCCTGAACCGCATCGTCAATGCGAACAGCAGTGTGCTCAGAATATTTTTTATTGAACCCATAACTGTTATCCGGATTCTTGGAATCTTTCAGGGATATATAACCCAATTCGTCACTCATACCGTACTCTGCGACCATGGCATAGGCCATATTCGTAACGCGTTCCAGGTCGTTTTGCGCACCGGTAGAAATACGTCCGAACGTTAATTCTTCGGCCACCCGACCGCCGAGAAGCGCACAAATTTTCTCATTCAATTCTTCCGTAGTCATCAGGAAACGATCCTCAAGCGGCGTTTGCAGCGTGTATCCAAGGGCGGCAAGTCCACGTGGGACAATACTGACTTTCAGTACCGGATCCGTATGTTCCAGGAACCAGCCTACAATGGCGTGTCCCGATTCGTGGTAAGCCACAATTTCGCGCTCCTGCGGACTGATAAGCTTGTTTTTCTTCTCCAGGCCGGCTACTACGCGTTCAATCGCATCCTGGAAATCTTCCATTTCAACAGCTTCTTTCCCACGCCGGGCTGCTAACAGGGCGGCTTCGTTACACAGGTTTGCCAGTTCCGCTCCGGCAAAACCCGGGGTTTGAGAAGCCAGCAGTTTAAGATCCATATTATTAGCCAGCTTCAGCTTCTTGCTGTGAACCCTTAGTACCTCGATACGTCCGTGTAAATCGGGTTTATCAATCAAAATCTGACGATCAAAACGTCCGGGACGCAACAGCGCTGAATCGAGCACGTCCGGTCGGTTCGTAGCAGCCATAATAATGACGCCTTTATCCGTGCTGAACCCGTCCATCTCGTTCAGCAACTGGTTCAGTGTATTTTCGCGCTCGTCATTAGAACCCATCATCATCCCCTTGCCACGGCTGCGACCGATAGCATCGATCTCATCAATAAAGATTATACAGGGAGCTTTTTCTTTGGCCTGCTTAAACAAGTCGCGTACACGGGCGGCACCAACACCAACAAACATCTCAACGAAATCCGAACCACTGAGGCTGAAAAAAGGTACATCGGCTTCTCCGGCGGTTGCTTTGGCCATCAGGGTTTTACCAGTCCCGGGAGGTCCAACCAGCAGCACCCCTTTGGGTAATACACCACCCAGTTTGGTAAATTTCTTGGGATTCTTCAGGAATTCAACAATCTCTTCCACTTCGGCCTTGGCTTCTTCCAGGCCGGCTACATCTTTAAAGGATACCTTATTTTCCTTCTGCTTATCATATAAGGCAGCTTTGTTCTTCCCGATATTGAGAACCTGCTGACCAGGATTCATTCGGCGGAATATGAAAATCCAGAATGCAATAGCCAATCCAATGGGTATCAGCCAGGTCAGGATACCACCAAACCAATCTTCTTCGATGCGCACATCATAGGCCACATCGTGATCGTCAAGGATCGGTCGAATCTTGTCGCCCTGCAGCATCGTTGTGGTAAATTTGCTTTGATTATTTTGAGAACTGCCGAGTTCCCACGTATTCTGACTTTTCTTGGGAGGTTTAACAATCCCGTCTTCTATCGCTTTCTGAGAATAGGTCCCTTCGATATTCGAGCCATTTTTAATAACAACCTGCTCTACATAGCCTTTTTTCACATAGTTCAAAAACTGGCTGTATTTAATGCGGTTGGGATTGTCGTTGGAGATAAATAAAAACTGTATCCCGAGTAGTATGAGTAATAAAACGACATAGATCCAAATCGGGAATTTCGGATTTTTATTCCCTTTTATGGAATCTTTGAGTTTGTTGTCTTTTTTGTTCTTTTGTTCTGGCATTGAAAATTATTGCTTAAACTGAGTCAATTTGGTTCTAAATATACGATAAATATATGTCAACTGCGCATATTGCCGTCTGTTCAGATTAATTCACTTCTGAAAAAACAGAGATGGGTCATAAATATTGTTTTAAGACCTTAAAAGAGAACGTTATAAAGCTCTATAAAACGATACAACAGATGTTCTATTAACGATTAATTAAGTTAACGATGAGATACTCTTTTTATTGAACTCGGTATTCATTCCATTATAAATCGGCTATCTTTTTCGGCTCATCTAGTGTAGTTACCACTACATTCGTATAGTAAAACTGTACAAGTAGAAAACTTTTACAACGTATCCATTGAGATTAATTTCATGGTACCTGAACAGGTTGAATCCCGTTGAGTACTTTTCAGGATGTTCGTCTTTTGTAATACCACCTTATCTCCACCTTTAGCCCGGATATTTCACACTAATTAAAATAAAATTATCATAACTTTATGGTATGTATTGAATTGCATTTATTTTCAGAGTTAAAAAATTATAACGGGGTGTTAATCGCTGCGAAAATTCTCCCTCAGCTGCGTTGAAGGTAAAAAAGCTTGCTCAACGTACCTATTGTACGTTTCCGCTGCTATTTTACCTTCGCCTTGCTGAGAAAAAAAATTCTTGGTGAAATATCTGGGTTAGGTGCTGCATAAACTCCATTAATGCTATAAATTAATGACTGGGGATGTTGAATGAATCAGTTTTGATAAATAAAAAAACAAGGGTGGATATTTTTCAATGCTCTCTAATCTTAAAGAGAACTTTGCAAAACCGTGCTTTTGTCCAAATTCTGCATTTTCGTGATTCCAAAATCCTCACTTATGAGTAATAAGCTGCGGTTTTGAAATCACTCAGGCTTTGACTTTGAACAAAATCCCTGGTTTTGCAAAGACCTCTTAAAAAAAGTCGTGATTACTTTTGAAAGACTTAATGAACTTAATGGTAATAACACTAGTGAACTCCTTACCTTATTTTAAATCAAAAATTTTTCAACATACCCATTTTGATAATACGAGCTAAGCTTTATCCGCACTTTCATTCTCGTCATCAAAAAATACCACATCTCCATCAGGGGTCTGCATCTTGAGACCTTCTCCCGTTTCGGTAACTTTCCCAATTACGGCAAAATCATTAAAATGATCTGCTAATTTTTCCACTTCTTTTTCGGGAAGTGTAAAAAGCATTTCCAGGTCTTCTCCCCCGTACAAGGCATATTTATCGACGTCTTCCTTCATCTCGTCGGCTACCTGCCGGGTTTCGATAGCGATGGGCAGGGCCGCCTGGTAAATATAGGCTCCGACATTGGAGGCATCCATGATTTGGTGCAACTCATGAACCAAACCCTGAGTGATGTCAATCATGGATGATAGGCGAATATGTTTTTCATTGATCATGTTTATGAAATCCTTACGGGCAGCCGGAACCATCTGCCGTTTCACGACGTATTCATAGTCTCCCAAATCGGGTTGGACCTGATTTTGCTGATGTTCTTTCCAATGATCTTTTTCGCGCATCAAAATACGAAGTCCCGCCATTGCTCCGCCAAGATCACCGGTTACACACAAGGCATCATCTTGATGAGCTCCTTTTCGGTAAATAATCTGATTTTTTTCACCCCGGCCATAAACCGAAACGCTGATGGTCAGGATCTGGTGAGATGCGGTCAGATCTCCACCGGCCAACTGCACTTCAAAATCATTGCCGGCTGAATAAATGCCTCGATAAATCTCCTTTACCATATCCACCGATAGCTTGTTGGGCAATCCCAGGTTCACCAAAATTGCGGTCGGCTTTCCATTCATGGCATAAATATCGCTGACGGCCATGGATACGGCTTTATATCCCAGGTAATGCAAGGGCGTATAGGTTAAGTCAAAATTAACCCCTTCAATCATCGTTTCCGAGCTCAACAGGGAAACGCGCTGTTCGGTTTCCTGTATCACGGCGGTATCGTCGCCAACACCAGATATGACCGCTTCATTGCGAAAGCCGGTTTCTTCGGTGATTTCTTTAATAAGCCCGGCACGACCTACCGACTGAATGGTTCTGAACTCGTTATCGCTCATAAAAAATTTTATAATCTTAAAATTGTGAAATATTTCCTGACCCGGGAAACAAGTACGTGTTGATTACTATCGGGCAGAAGAGTAGACCAGACTAATATCCTGAAAATAGAGTAGAAATAAAAAAAAGGCAGATCCACTCACGTGTGTCTGCCTTTTTTCAGTAAGATTGATTTATAAATTACTGCTCAAGCTTACTGGAGCTCATGCTTAGTGGAGTAGTTTATACGTAGAGTACCAGCTTGCCTGAGTTCCTGCGTCACATCGGTAACGATACCGAATTCAGAATCTTTATCCACGCGCAACGATACGATAAGCTTGGGCTGCTCCTGTAGTTTATCGTACATAATTTTACGTATGGAGTGGATATCATCCACAATGGCGTCATCGATCTGAACTTTCGTATCACCGAGTTGCCCGTTATTGAGTTTCTCGGGGCCGATGTAGATATAGCTGACCAGACGTTTTTGCTCAATCTTCTCGATATTTTCAGCACGCGTGAAATCAATTTGCACCTGTAAGGTGGTTTCGCGCAGTACCGTCGTTACCATAAAGAAGATCAGGAGCATGAAGACAACGTCCGGCATGGCCGTAGTTGGTACTTCCTGCTTCGTTTTAGCCGATTTCTTTTGGAAATGTCCTGCCATAATTAATTCGCTCCTTCATCTGGTTCAGCAATTGATATCTTTTGCGGATACATATCCTTGATCTCTTGCTGCTGATCACTATTATCTTCCAGTTGGCCATACTTTTTACCGAATTGGGCCATAGATGCCTTATCTCTAAGTTCTCTATAGGCTCCTTTCACCTCGTCGAGCATGTCGATATACGTTTCGTAAGGTGTTTTTCGGTCAGTTTTGATTGAGACAATCGCTTTTTCAGGCGAATCCGAGAGATTCGGATCTTTGCCGTGATTATCCACGAAGTCCATCACTTTCTGCTTCACCTGATTAATAGCTGAAGGTTTGTCCTCGATAAGAACCATACCCTGAGCGTTGACCAGAATCTTAAGCAGATTCTTGTCTTTAATCGGTGGTGGTTGCTGGCCTGGATCGGGCGGCGGCGGTAATACCAAACCGATACCCGTATCTACATTAATAGTGGTTGTGACCAGGAAGAATATAAGCAGCAAAAAAGCTACGTCAGCCAGTGAAGAACTAGGTATTTCTCCACCTTCGCGCCGCTGTTTCTTCTTCATTAACATATTGGGTGCCTCATTCTAACTAAAATTTAAAAGTAGTGCGTAAACCGGTAAATGCAATCAAGACAACCATAACGGCTATCATGAAGAGCATCGTTGCGATACCGGCCTGAGCAAAATCCTGGGTAATAACATATGCTACACCGAAGACAACAAACGGAATAAGGACGCTACCAATTTTTTTAAAGTCCTGTTTTCCATTTATCACGCTTTTAACTCCGGAAAATAGCATAGCAAGTACCCCGATTCCAATAAGTGCCAGTGCAATTCCTATGCCTACTGATTGAATCATTAATATTACCTCACTTTAATAGCTAAAAATTAATGCTTAGGATTCAGCTTCAGCTGTTTCCTCGGTATCGATGATATCTTTGCCTTCTTTCATCAGGGCAATAGAGTCAATCAACGTAATGGAACTTTCTTCCATTTCAGCAATCAGACGGTCGATTTTGGATACGCAATAGTTGTATCCGACCTGCAGAATAATACCTGCAATAAGACCACCAGCCGTGGTAAGCAGTGCAATTTTAATACCACGTGCTACAAGACTCGGCGAAATATCACCGGCAGATTCAATAGCATCGAATGCTTCGATCATACCAACAACCGTTCCGGTAAATCCTAAGAGTGGTGCAATGGCAATAAACAGAGACAACCAAACAAGACCACGTTCCAGGAAACTCATTTCGATGGAACCATAAGCTTGAATAGCTTTTTCTGCAGCTTCAATACCTTCATCGGCACGCATCAGTCCTGCTTGGAACACAGAAGCAATAGGGCCGCGGGTTTGAGCACATAATTCTTCAGCAGCAGAAATTCCGCCGGTCTGAAGCGCTTCCTTAACGTCTACGATAAATTTGCGGGAATCTATATCCGCGAGGTTGAGTGTAATAATTCTTTCCAGGAAAATAGCCAGGCCTAGTATAAAGGCTACCAGGATTGGCCACATAAAATTTCCACCTTGATTAAATTTCTCAACTAAAACATTGAAAAAGCCAGAGTCAGCTCCCGCTTGTAAAAATAAAAGAGCTATTGACGATGTCATAAATTACTCCAATTGATTCGTTTTTAGGTTTAGGGCTTACAAAGATGCAAAATGATAGATTATTTTGAATTAAATGTCAAAACATCAATGCCCGATTTTTCAAATTTATGTGTAAAAATATTTGTTTTTGAACTGTTATTCCACTCCAAAAGCAAATTGAACAAATTTTTAGTAAAATTGTTGCCTTATTAAAATACAGCACTTACAACAATTCGCAATGTTTGAATTGGAGATTGTTCTTTTACTGTTCTTCCATCGTAGTTCAAAGTGGCCCGTATTAAATCGCTGACTCGATATGTTGACCGAATTGACCATCTAAAATTTTTACCTTCCCCGGCTCCTTCTGTCATTTCATATAAACCTAACGAACTCGATTCCCCATTTAGTTTAACTGATCTCCATTCAAATCTTAAATTATTTTGCAAGCGTCCGAATAAATAGATTCGTGCTGTCCCGGTAATTTTCCACATATCCACCACAGCATTTTTTGGGGGAAACCGATCCGTTTTTTTTGCCCTACTGATGTCAAATCCCACCTTGGCCGACCGATTAATGGTGAAATTGAAGCCGGGAACGATGGAGTAGGATTGAATATCGTAGTTACGATTAACCAAGCGCTTACTCAAATTGGTATTCTGCCCGATATGAACTTCATTAGTGATCTCATACCGGCCGGCAAACAGGTACCCGGTAGTTAGGGAATAATTGCTTCGACGCTGCTTTTCCAATCCCACCGCTTTCCGGTTCAGCCCCCGGGTTTGATTCGCCTGAAGTCGAATATCATAAGTGCGATTTTCAGGTAAAATTCTCACATCCTGCTGCCAGTATAATTGGCCATCGATGGTAGTGGAATCGTTCCGAAACTTACTCAGATTCAATAAATAGATGTCCTTTAACCGTTGTGTCGTATTGGTTTCCCTGACTTCAAACAAGGAATTCCATCTTATTTTCGAAGCCAGTTTACCCATTAAATTTTCCGGTTCATCATCACCAAATAAAACGGACGGATCCAGTTGATTTCGAATCCGGGCATGCAGATCTATAACGGGAAACAACTCGTCTGACGGTACAAACTGTTTAACGTAGATCCCTTCGTTCGGACTCAGCTCCTGGAAGAATTCGTCGATCTGTTGAACGCCGTCATCATTCATATCCTCCCAGACGTATTGTCCAAATTCCGGTCCCACTTCTACAAAGGTTTCCTGCATGATGGCGCGTCGTTCGGTATTGGCCTGATACAATAGTTGCCCTTGTAAAAAATGATCTTTCATAGCATAGTTGGTGTTGGATCGAATAAAAACCCCCTTGCTATTTTTGGCATTCAACAGTTTCTGAAACCGGTCGGTATACGTTTTGTTCCGAAAAGCCAGCTCATTTCGAGTATTGAAGGATGAACCCGGCGACCAAGCCATACGGAATCGCTGAGTGGTACCCTGTGATTCTGGCTGAAACTGTTGATCAGTAATTTTCTCATCTTGCCGATAATCCAATTCTGCAGAAAGGCTAAAATTATCCAGTTTATAACTGATTCCAGGAGAAAATTTCAAAAATTTTAGCGAGTTTGGCGTTAACGTATCCGACTGAATGGTGCGCTGTCGCCGCAATTCCGATTCCAGTCCAAGAGAAGGCGTTAACGTCCCGATCCCCGTCTTCAAATCGTAATTGGTTTGTCCCTGCTGCCGAACCCAAAATCCATTTTGATTGACCCGATAATCTTTACTGTTGATCCGTTCCAGTTGATAATGAATATTCGGGGCATGCGCTTCATTCGACTGTATGGTAAATTCCTGACGATCCCCCTTCATGTCATCCCTGTCAATTTGTCCCAAGCCTGCTGTAATGTTTGTTGCCTTGAAGGTATTTAATGAAATATTGGCTTCCGAAATTTTTTCCTGCACCGGCTCATTTCCAGAAATATTCCACTTCCGATCGAATTCGACCGGACGGGTACGATCAAAAAAATCGAAGTTGCGCCCGGAAAAACGCCGTCGTACGTTCGCATCTACGGTTCCCAAACCCGTTTTGAGATCCTTTACCCGTAATCCCGCCAGGTAGGCATGGTCAAAATTATTACCATCATCCAGAGATGAAAATCGATTTTTATCAAGATCACTGCCCGACCATTCTCCATAAATTTTGATGTTTTTTGTCGGCCGGTAACTCGATCGAAGTGAAACCATTTGGTGCTTTTGCGGAGCCGGAAGCTTTCTAAACGGTTGATAGGTACCATTGCCCGGGCCTACCCACTCGTACAGGATACCATTCACGGCCTGCCCCATCCGGCGATAGGCTCCCTCCCCCTCCCCTACTTTTGTAAAATGAACCCGGAAAACATTGGTTGAATCTCCAGGCATACTTTTGTAGATCTGGTAATTTTGGCCATTGTATATCGTATCTATCCGGCTGTAGTGCACAAACTCTTCCGCCCGAGTTCTCAACCCGACAGAATCCGCCCCGCTCACAATGGCTTTATCGGGATCATCGCCCGCCTTTCGTAAAACATCGATCTCATCCGGGGTCAGCGATAACTGATTGGCCAGGTTGTCACTATCGGCAGAACGAATTACCGTTGTACCGAAAGAGAGTTTGCCATTCATCAGGCTGTCATCCTGTCCTTCAGCCGCCATTAATGTACGGCTGAAATCACGGTTGATGTACTGGAAATCAACGGTAATTCGTGTTTCGTCAGTAATGATCTGGTTATTGGTAAAATTTACTTCTCCAAGACTGTAATCGATGGTGTAATCATTTTGTTCTCCGCGATGAACTCGTTCCCCGTCAATATAGACCCGCTCCGAACCGGCTAATACAATGATGAATTCCTCGTTGTTGGCTCCGTTCAATCGGTACGGTCCCTGCACGCCGTCTCGCCCGTTAAAATTCATGCTTCGATAGCGCCCGCGTTCTACCGAAAAGGCCCCTTTGTAGTTTCCGTATTCGGTATTTGCCGCCCCGGAAGCCCCCTGAAGCCGCCGGTTCAATCGTGCAAACTCACTGTGATTGAGCGATAAATCCACATCTCCCATTTGAACCGTGGTAACCGGACTTTTCATCTGTATGAAGACCTTATCGAACTCTTTTAAATTTTGCGTGCTTCCCTCCGGCTGTATGGGAGTACTTTTATCGGTCAGGGTGGCGAGCACATCAATATTATCCGTTAGCTTCCCATTCATATCGAAACGCAGTCCGCTTTCAAGCGACAAATCCTTGTTGGTTCCGATGGTAAATCCACGGGTCAGGCTCCCGCTTTTATTGAGTTGCACATCCCCGAATAATTGCTCCTCTGTCAGTGGAGCCTTTGTTTTTTGCTGAGCCGATCGCGTGGTATCGCCGGAAATATAACTTGTATCCACCGTCACTAATTTGCGACGGTAATATTCACGCCGGAATGGATAAGGATACCGTCGATATTGAATCGTAACCGAATGAAGTATACTCTCCCTCTCGTTCCCTTTTGGTATCCAGCGCCAAAAGCCCGTAATTTCGCCGAAATTCCACTTGTCACGGCTCAGAAGGGTGTCACCTACCGTTACCCTTATTGAACCCGGCAATACCCAGTTATCCAAAAAATAGGTTGAATCGGGATGAACAACAGAAAAGCTGCGTTCAGCAGAAACGGTTTGTTGAGCATAAAGGCGGGACGGTCCTATCAGAAACAGTAAACTTACGACAGCATAACAAGGCCATCTATCTGTTAACTTAGAGTAAGCAAAAGGTGTTTTAAGTTGCTGTCTCGGTTCTATAGGGCACTGAGTTTTATAGTTCGTATTTATTAAAGGGGGACTTTTTAAAACCATTTCGGCAAGACCCACTTAAACTCAGCTTTAAACTACGAACTGCTCCGGTTTTGAGCCAACATATTAAATTTAGAAAGGCCTTTCTCCAAAAAACCAGTGAATTCATCCTTATCGCTATACCCCACTAGCTGTGTAAGTATTTTTCCGCTATAGGGATCGATGATAATATAGGTAGGCAACGCCACCGTCCCCGTCAGCTTAAACTGCAGCTTTTGATTCTCCGGACCATCCGTTGCCGAATCGGTATAGAGCCGAACCCGCTCCATTTTTTGAAAATGCTCCTGCACCGGTTCCAGGGGAAATACATTCGCTTCCATGGCCCGGCAGTTTGTACAGGTATACCCCGTAAAGTCGATAAATACCGGCCGGGAAGCTTCACGTGCGGCAGCCATCGATTTACGAAAATCAGAAGACCAGTTTTCATCTTCAGCGCCGGAATTTCCACTCCCTTTTACCTGGCTGATTGAATTGACCACGCTCACGTCTGTAGCCTGCTTGGGAGGCAGCCAGGCATCCCAAATTCCCAGTGAGGATCCCAGAAGACCGGGAACCAGATACAGGCTGAATGTTAACAGCGGAATGGCAATTAATAAACGAAGTGTACTAATAGACTCGGTTTTTTTCTCATGACCAAGATTCAGATATCCCAGGGTGTACAAGCCCGCCAGCGCAAATATTACGATCCATGCCGAGATGGTGAACGGCCGGGAGACAATTCCCCATTCCCAAACCAGGTCGGCATTGGAAATAAATTTAAAGGCGGCCGCCAGCTCAATGAAACCGAGCAGTACTTTCACCAGGTTCATCCATGAACCACTTTTGGGCATCGATTCGAGCCAGCGCGGGAACAGGGCG
>Ga0102944_1002275_pt1 | contig 11459 bp, 15 predicted proteins | sample SalPonD_shore_MG_FD_78172 | JGI IMG/M metagenome (GOLD analysis project Ga0102944, IMG submission 78172) | Salt pond soil microbial communities from South San Francisco under conditions of wetland restoration - Salt Pond MetaG... | ecosystem: Environmental > Aquatic > Marine > Intertidal zone >... | reverse complement strand
GGCCAGCTCGCAGACCTTGCCGACCTGCCGCTCCTTCGGGAACTCCTTCTTGCTCGTGATCGGCTTGCCGAACACCATCGACGCGGTGGCGCAATACATATCCGGAGCGCCGTTGTAGCCTTCGCCGCGCTGGATCGCACGGAAGGCATCGAGCTTCCACGCTTCGCCGGCGAGCCAAGACGTCACCACGGCCTCGATCGCAGAGAAGTCAGCAACGTGGTACTTCATGCCCGGCGCCGCGATGAACATGCCGCGAAGAGCTGTGATGAGCGCGTCTATCACGCTGCCGAACAGATCGCCCAGCATGTCGATAGCATCCTGACCGCCGAGCTTGATGGTCTCGATCAGGATCTCCATCGTGCGCTCGGCGCCGTCAGGAGCATCCTTCAGGCCAAGGCGTTCAACGAAATCTTCGAGCTCGCCGCGCGGGAAGTTCTGCGGCTGGACAAGACGGCCAGACCAACGACCAGTGCCGGCCCCATGATACTGAAGCAGGCCGCGGATACGGTTATCACGGCACAGGCACTCGATGAACTTGTAAAGCTTCTTGATCGACGAGGAGCCGAGCGTCTGCCGAATTTCCAAGACCCGATAGATGTGCTCGATCTCTTCCGGCGGGCACTCTCCATTCGTCACCTGATCGCTGAGATTCTTCAGTGCGTTCTCAACGGTCTCGGCCTGGAGGTTCGGCATATAGAAGCCCTGACCGTCCAGCCAATCCCTGATCTTGGCCACCTGACCGCCGCCGGTTACGGCTCCGCCGGTGAGCTTTACCAGCTCGCCTTCCATCTGTTCAGCGAGCAGCTCAACAATTCCGATGGCCGCCTCAACTGCTTCGACGTCCACATGGATGCCGCGATAGTTGATTCGCTGATCGAGCGTCCACAGTCGGTACTCCGGCAGCGGAAGATCACCGATGGTCTGGCCAAGCAGATGCTCGGTATCTGTGTCGGTCGCACAGTAGGAGCCCAGCTCTTCCAACAGCTCCCAATCTTCGCGCCAAAGCACGGGCCACTTCTCCGGCGGGATGCCGAGCTCTTCGAATTCCTTCTTTTCGGCCTTGTTCGGCTTCCGCGGCTTGCTGAGCTGCTGAAGCAGATACTTGCCGCGCTTGTCCTTCTGGGTGGACAGGTTCAGCACTCGGCCGACTTCATCGAGGCCCAGCGGGATCGAGCGATAAGCGCACACGGCCAGGGTGTCAGCCCACCGCTTAGGCATGGGGATGCCGAGCTGCTCATGGAGAATGCGCAGCCACACAGCCATTTCGAACTGTGCATTGTGCGCCTCGAACACATGGTCTTCCTGTGCCGCAAGCTCGGTCAGCTCTTCCGGAAACGGCACCGGCGGCGCCCACAGCTTGGTCTGATTGCCTGGGGTCTTGTAAGAGAGCCAAAGAATTTCCGTCGAGGGGTGCTCCGCGTAGCGCCATGCACCTACATCGCGGACGTCGAGAACCGATCGCGTCTCGAAGTCGATCACCGACCTCGGCATGTCCATCGGGTTAGCGAATTCGCTCACTCAGGAAACTCCTGATGCAGCTCCATGACCATGCTGGCCAGCTCGCGGCACGTCTTTGTGCGGAGTTCTCGTTCGCCGGGCTCCTGCGGCTTGTGCAAGGCTGTTCGAAGCGAACGAATTCGGTCGATGAGATCGGTCTTGCTTCGCTTTGAAAGCGAGCGATGATTCGGAGTGCTGCGGACTTCGATGATGCTCATGTCGGTACTTCTCCTGCGATGAACCTTTCCGCTACACTGGCCACCCGCGACGGGTAGTCTTTGAGCTGGTATCCCGTGCCCGCTTGGAGCGCTTCGGGATCACAGAGGTGCGCGTGCATATGGTCGATCTCTATCGCGTCTAACGCCTCCATGAGAAGGAAGCAGATACGATCGAACAGATCATCGGACAAGACCGGATCGTCGAGTACATAGTAGGCATAGCAGCCGATGAGATACCAAGGAACGAGCAGGTTCGGATTGCCTTGCTCAATAGCGTTCTCTGCGAACGCACTGATCCTCTCGACGTCGGCCATTGAATGCTCCTGTGAAAGGATGGAGAAGGGAAGAGTCGGACTCTGCTGTAGAGCTAGCAGCTGACTCTTCCCTCCTCCTAGGCGCCGGTGATCTTAGAACGGGATCTCGTCGTCGAGGCCATCGGTGGGATCGTAGTCGGACTCGCCGCCCTCGATGCCACCGAAACGCTCCTCGGCGCTCATGCCGCCGATCCGCTCGCCTTCGCGGATGAAGACGATCGCGTTGAGGTAGAAGGTGATGAAGCGTCCCTGCGCGGTCTCCACAGCCTTCAGGTTCACGTTCGCCTTCACGTAGTAGCCGCCGACGAAGAGCTGCTCGGCCTTGGCCTTGTCAGCCTCGTTGGCGCGGCTCAGCTCGCGGAACTTGCCGCCCTCGACGACATAGAGCTGCGGCGGATAGTCCTTGCTCGCCTTCAGCGGCAGGACCTTGACGCCCTCGTAGACGTCGCCCTTCTTGCCCTTCTCCTCGCGCTCGGCCTTCTTCTTCTCGCCGTCCTTCAACGGCCAGCCGAGCGCCTTGCTGGCGACGGCATCCTTGATGTTGATGTCCGGCCACTCCGTCTTGGCGACCTCGGCCATCGCATGACGAACGTCGACCTCCTCCCAGGACTCGTCGCGGAGCACCTGGAACTTGGCGATGTCGTCGGGCTTGATGAGGGCCTCGACGTTGTAGGTGGGATCGCCCTTCTTGCCGCTCTTCGGGTCCTGGTAGGGCTTCGGATCGACAAGGTTCGGATACGACATCCGGAAGACGGGCGTGCGGAGGAGCAGGGATGCGGACTTCTGTGCCATGACTATGGCCTCCTTGGTTGTTCACGGTGCGTCGCCGCTACATGCTTGGTTTAAGAATGGTTGCTAACGACCGCGCCCGGCCGCCGCTCAGTGGTTAGATGTCAGACTCATCGCCGAAGAACTCTTCACCGGTGAGCTTGACGGCCTCACGCTTATCAGAATCCGGCGCGAGTGTCAAGCCAGTATCCGGCGTGAAGGCCCAACGGGAGACGAACTTCTTGCCGCCATTGAGCTTCTCGATGTTGGGCGGCGTCTTCAGCGCACGCGGCTGGTAAGCCTCGTCGCCGAACTGTGCGGGCAGAGCGTCTTCCAGCTTCACCTCGACTTCGACTTCCTTGCCGTCCTCGTCCTTCTCCTTGAGCGTGATGCTGTCCCGGAAGGTGCGGTTCGCCTTCTTGCGGACGAGCTTATAGCCGCTCACGTCCTCGCCCTTGCGAGCGCGCTTGTACGCCTCTCCCTCCAGATTGCTCAGGTAGCGCCGGATGGCGTCGCCACGCTGGAGAAGAGTGCCGAGCTCATCGCCGGTCATGTAGGCCGGCTCCAGCGTCATGTCGAAGTTCATCACCTCGCTGCGCAGCGCCGGACAGACATCGCGAGCCGGGCAGAAACGGCACCAGTCGCCGATCGTCAGGTTCGCCTTCGGATCACGCGTAGCTTCCATGGCCGGAAGCACTTCGCAGGTGAACCATTCTTCGACTGCCTTGCGCGTCGTGCGGTAGCTGCGAACCGGCCCCTTCGGATGAGGAATGCGGGGCTGCGTGATCCACAGCTCGATGTCCTCGATGCCATCCGTCTCGAAGTTCTCGAAGGCGAGATAGCCATAGTAGTGGTTCTGATCGCTGTCCGGCTCAACCACAATGCCCTGGCCATACTTGAAGTCGATGACGATGATGATGACGCCGGGGACATAGATGATGGCGTCAGCCGTGCCGAACGCCTGCTCATCGAGAACGCTCGACATCGACTCCTCGACGTAAAGCCGGGCGCCCTGGTCAGCGTACTTCTCCATGAGCTCTCGAACGAGATTGAGATGGACCTGGATGCCATCGGCCATCTCCTGATCGACCTCGAACTCGCGGCCATCGACTATAAGCTTGTGGCCAATGAACTCCCAAGCATCCTTCTCGGCTTCGAGAGCCTTGGCAGCGATGGTGTGAGCGGCGGTGCCCTCAGACGCCGCGGCGCCGCCACGCTCAAATGCGTCGAGATCGGCAGCGTTGAGCCCGGACACCATCGTATCCGTGAGCTGGACCGAGCCGGCGCAGTTCATCCAACGATGCGCGCCTGAAGCTCCGAGCGAGCTGTGGGCAACATCTTCGACGATCTGTGCATCCATTGTCGGAAAATCCTTATACGAGGGGGAGCCCGCCGGAGGCGAAGTGATGAGTTCTCCGCCCCCGGCGTCTTCGGCCCCCTGAAGGGAGGGGAGAGCAGCCTTAGCTGCTGCTCGCGTCCTCGATCTTCTGCTTCACGTCGGCGCGCTCGTCGGCCGGAACGTCGGACGTCCGGCTGGCGCCGTGCTCGGCCAGGATCTCCTTCACCTTGGCGACGCCGATCTTCTTGTTCGAGACGCGCTCGGTGATGAAGGACTGAAGGTCCTCGGCGCTCATCTGCTCGTCGCCGCCGGCGTCCTCGGAGCCGGTGTCGCCGTCGTCCGGCAGATCGTCGTCGGACGACTTCTCGGACTTGCTGTCGGACGACTTCTCGGAGTTGCTGTCGTCGTCCGGCAGATCGTCGTCCGCGGCCTTCTTCGTCTCGGTCTTCTTGGCCGTGTCCTTCTTGGCCTTCTCGTCGCCGTCGTCCGGCAGATCGTCGTCCGCCGCCGCGGCCTTCTTCGTCTCGGTCTTCTTGGCCGTGTCCTTCTTGGCCTTCTCGTCGGAGCCAGTGTCGTCGTCCGGCAGATCGTCGTCCGCCGCGGCCTTCTTCGTCTCGGTCTTCTTGGCCGCGGTCTTCTTCGCGGTCGACTTCTTGGCCGTGTCCTTCTTGGCGGTGCCGCCGTCCGGAACCTCGCCGGCGTCGAGCTTGCTCTGGATGGCCTCGGGCACATCCATGCCCAGCGCATTGTAGACGGCTGCGCATGCCGTCTGCATGAGCTCGCGGCTCGCGGCGATCGGGTCTTCATCATCATTCAGCGATGCGCAGAGCTCGATGCTCGGCGCCGACTTCTCGTATTCGCGGGGCTGCTTCTCACGAGTGAAGCTCACCCGAATGTCATGAACGTGCATCGTCGATACCTCCTTCAAGGGGCTGTGGTTATCGCGGGTGTCTAGCAGACATTGTGCCCGCTGTCAAGACCTGTTTCGCTCTTCCTCGATCTGCTCACGCGCCTCCTTCTTCATCCTGCTCCGGCGGTACTCGCTGCCGGAACGGACCTTGCGCTGGCGGAAGAGCGGGTCGGCCAGCGCAGACGCATAAGGATCGCGCGACTTCGGCTTACGCTTACGATCCTTCATCCATCATCTCCTCGATAATGCGCCACAGCAGCTTGGGGTCGTGGCTGTGACGATTGAAATCGTTGTCGGGCGCGATGCCTGTCGGCGAAAGCACATGCGGCGTGGCGCCCTCTCGCTTGTGCGTCTTCTCCATACAGGTGATCGTCGGCTCCGGCGCGAACGTCTCATGGAAACAAAAAGAGTTCAAGCTATAGGACGATGGCATAGAGACGCACCAATCCGGGGAGACGATCACCTCTACCTTCACAGGCAAAAGGCCCACCCTATGCTCTGTAGGGACTAGCTCGGTGTCCTCACCGTCACGATTGCGAACTCGATATATCCGATACTCCATCCCATTACCCAGGAGCTCGTAAACGATATTGACCAGCCGGCCGCGGAGGCACCAGCTCTTGAATCCGAAGGTGTGATCGTGGATCGGCGTCGCTCGAACCTGTCGCGGGATGTCGGGATGGCCCCAGAAGTGAAGGCGCTTTCCGTTCATGAGATCGAGCTGGATGAATCCGTTGCCATGGACACGTGGCTGTGTATCGAGGCCGCGAAGGTAGTCCATCGTGATAACTGCGTCGATCATAGGATGAGGCTCCCGCGATTGTCGAGACTTTCGTGAATGTCGTGCGCCTTGAACAAGACGCTGCTCAGCACCTTCTCGTTGAAGCTGCCTTCGGCCAAAAGGAACTGAGCGACGACGTTGCTGTGCTGCCCGTAGCGGTGCAAGCGGTCAACACACTGCTCGTTGCGGCCTGGGGTCCAAGCGGGCTCAGCAAAGACACAATGGTCGGCAACACTCTGAAGCCCGTCAACGCCTTCCATCGTATCGAGCTGGCCAATGAAGATGCGGGTGTCCGGATCGTTCGAGAAACTGTCAACGCTGTTCTGCTTATGGGCGTTCCCCATACCACCTCGGGTCACGACCACGCCGTACTTGTGCAACGACTCGATCAGCGAATTCATCACGCTGCGATGGTGCGCAAAGATAACCAGCTTCGGAAGCTCAACGATGTCGAGCAGGTACTTCACATGATCCAGCACTCGCGGAACCATGGCTTCGCCCATCTCACGGCGGACCGTGGCGACCGACCCTTCGAGCTTGAAGTCTGGATTGAGGAGCGTCTGCGGATCGAACTCGATCAGGCTCTCCTTAGCGAGCACTTCTCGGATGTCGCCGTTCGGTTCGACGTAGGTGAACTCGTACCGCTTGTCCGGCAGGTCCTTCAACACATCCTTCTTCAGGCGGCGCACCATGAAGTTGGCGCGCAGCCGCGACTGGAGTTCAGGCAACCGACCCTTCTTCTCGACAATGAATCCGCTGCTCACCCGTCCGGACGGATTGAAACGATAGGTGAACTCATCATAGCTCGTCCAGTCGATCGACTCCCAGCACAGGGCTCGCGCCAGCGTGTAGCACTCGCGCGGCCGGTTCGGAAGCGGCGTACCGGTCAGCGAGACAATACGCTTCGCCTTCTCGGCCAGGAAGGTGCGCTGAAAACGGCCACGGCCGCCGCCGAAGATCGCTCGCGTGCGCTGCGCTTCGAGAGACTTCAGATAGTGCCCCTCGTCGAGAATCATGAGGTCCCACTGGCTGTCGTGGAGCGCCTCATGGAGCGCCTCCTGCCGCGCGAGATCGTAGGAGATGATGACGTAGTTCGAGTAAGGGCTGATTCCATCGCTCGACTTCAGGACCGGATACGTTGAGATCCGCGGCAGCGTCGACCACTCTCGAATCTCGCGCTGCCAGCTCAGCCGGATCGAGGCCGGACAGACAACGAGAACACGCTGGGCCTCGATTGCGTTGGCGAGGCCGATGGCCTGAATGGTCTTACCCAGCCCCGGCTCGTCGCCGATCAGGCAATTGCCATGCTTGAGCGCGTAGTCGATGCCGGCCTTCTGATAGGGCAGGTAGTCGAAACCCTTCTCGATCAAGTGCTTCGGCAACGGGAAGTCTCGATCGCAATCGTCGGCCCATGACGCATCGTAGTCCTGCCGGAGGCTAGCGAGCTTCTCCCTGGCTCGATCATCGGCCACATCCCAGAACGGCAATGCCGCATAGGGATTGAACGCCGGGTGCTTTTCCTTGTCGCCGGTGTACCAGACCTTCTCTCCGTTCGGCCCACGCACACGAGTGGAGAGCGTAAGACCTACGGTCTTGGCCCTTTCTTCATCTTCGGATGTGAGAACGAACGCACGGGTCTTCGAATTGAACGTAAGACTCAATCACGCCTCCCGGTCCAGTACCACGGATCGAATGCCGCGGTCACTTCTATGTAGTCCAGATCAGGACGGTCATCGACAAGCATCACGCCGTTGGCCACATTGCGAACGCCGGACCGGTCGATCAGATCGTTGATGATCTCAAGCGCGGCTCCCGGTGGCCGAGTGGCCATGTCGAGGCCATAGAGGCGACGCTTCACGGCTGGCGCTCCAGCAAGATCGACTGAGACTTCCTGCGCTCCGCCGGCACCGGTTTAGTCAGATGCACTTCGACGCCGGCCTCGCTGTAGAGATCGAGGGCAACGCGGAAGGAATCGCCCCAGCGATCGACGAGCTCGCCGTCGTGGAGCGGCGCCACGACGGCGGCGATGCCGGCCTGGATGACGTGGACGGCGCACCGCTCGCAGGTGAGGAACGGCCATGTGAAGAGCACGCAGCCGTCGAGCGGCTCCCGCGCCGTCAGGATGGCGTTCATCTCGCAGTGGACGACGCGGCGGTACTTCTCCGGCCGATCGAAGTAGAGCGCCGGGTCGTCCTTGATCCGCCGCGGGAAGCCATTGTAGCCCTTCGCCGCGATGGTCTTGTCCGGCCGGAAGATCACAGCGCCGGCCTGGGTCGATGGGTCCTTGCTCATGCGCGCGATCAGCTCAGCCTCGGCGAGTCCATATTCCAGCCAGCGAGGACTCCAGTTTACGAGAATGGTGGAGAGTGGCGCCATATCAGATGCCCTCCTCAATGTTGGTGATTCCAAAGCCCGCGAGATACTCTCGGGCCTGCGCTACGCTGGTGAAGATGTCGCCTGATTCGATCAGGGATTCATAGTCTTCCTGCGCCACCAGCTCGAACCGATAGAAGCCCGGCTCTTCTCCAGAGCTGATGATGGCATGGACATTGCCACCGTAGTGGATGATGGCAAGCCCCGCCATTATCCTCACGTCGTCTATGAGGTAGCTGAGGCTGCAAGGATCGTTCGTCATGAAGGCACTCCTCAGAGGCAGGGACCAGGGTCCGGAATAGGTCCCGCCCACTTCCCCTTGAACTCATGGATCGGCCTGTGAATCGTGAGAGGACCCCGCATGAAACTCGCGAGTGAACAGAAGAGACCTAGGCTTCTATCGCGCACATTGGACACCTGAGCGATGTGAACGCAGTTCGGGTCGAACTCATGCGGCGCGTGGTAGAAATAGAATCCCGGTTCGGTGGGCTTCTTGTGTGTCCAGCTACTCATCTGTCGCCCCTCAGTCGAAGGTGATGTGACCGCCGTTGCGGTAGACGGCCCAGACCATGAAGTCGAAGTCGCGCATCGCCATGCCAGTGCGCTGAGCATACCCGACGAAGGCCGCTTCCAGATAGCGATACTTGCTGCCTGCCGCCGGCGTTGCCTTCGGTGCGGCGTGCCCGTTGTCCCGAAGAAACTTCAGCACATGCGTGTCGAGTGCCGCCACCTCAGCTTTCGGATGGCACAGCAGATAGAACCAGCGAGCCGTCTTCGGCCCGATGCCGGGTACGCTTTCCAGCACGGTCAGCGACCACTTGCGCGGGTCGTCGCCGGCGTGCGCGGGCAGCTTCACGGCAACGTCACGGAAGGCCGCGGCGATGCGGGTATACTGCCCGGTCCTCGCATTTATGAGCGTCTCTTCCAGCCGCCCCATGGCGTGGATGTGCTCGATCTCGTGGAACGGCATCGGCTCCGACCGGATGCCCGAAGTCAGAACAAGATTCAGCTTGGCAGCCGTCTGGTCCGCCTGCTTGTTGGCGACCATGATAGCGAACAGCAACCACCACTGCGCGCTCCGCTTCAAATCGGCTGCCGAGCCGATGTCGTCGAACTTGCTGGGATCGCCCACAGTCTATCTCCTCAAAGCTGACCGTTAGGAAGCGGTCTGACATTGTGTATCGCGTAGCACGATGCGAAACCTCTCGTAGGTGAATGCACCCAGATATAGTCCTCTCCAGGCGCAGAATCGTTTTCCGGGGGAACGACTGTACCGATCTCTCGACTGTTCAGCACAACACGCTGCCCTATCAAATACGACACAGGCGGTCTCCTAAAGTATCGACGCCTGATAGTCGCGCCTGAGCTCTCGGATGTGTTCGTACTCGGCTTCCGCATGGTCGACACACGGATTGCAGAGCAGATCATCGTTGAGCATGGTGAGATCAGAATAACGCTCACCACAGCCCGTGCAGCCAACGGTGTCATCGACGTGCATCCACATGTCGGTGTCGACGCACTTGGCAACATCTTCGGGGTCGATCTCACCGAGCATCTCGCGCAAGGTAGCGACCGCCTCTTCCTGGCTGTTGAACTGATCGGTCATCTCGCCTCTCCTATCAACTTGCGGCATTCATATCAGATACTATCATCATTGTCAAGAGCCAATCCGCTCTTCTCGATACGAATGCGCCGCGAGTTACCATCGCGGTACATCCGAAGTGCGAAGCCGTCGCCGAAGTCGTAGCCACGCGGGTCATCTCCGAACAGCTCGATGATGCGCTCGTTGATACGCTTCCACGACTTGATGTTGACCGTGCCAGCATCGCGCAGCGTATTCAGCAGATTTTCTGCCCACTCATCGCCGCCGGCTTCGAGCTCAGGCAGATCTTCCGCGATGACCTTCGCGGCCTTGGTCGTGGCGTGGTGCTTAGTCGAATTCGGATCGTCGTCCTTGCGGCGAACCTCCAGCTCACGCAGAACGATGGCGAATGCCCTGCGCGCGAGATACTCTCCCTCATCTGCTTCGCCGGGTTCACCTTCTACGCCGCCGAGCCGAACAGGGACGACGCCGGTGCGCTCCCTGCCGAACTCGTCTTCTTCGCCGAGACCGACTTCCTCGAACTTGAACATCTGATAGTTGCCCATACCCTTGCCCTTGATACGGGTGACTTCCAACTTCTTGCCGGCGGCGTGATCGCTCATGCGCCAGATCGCAGTCGTCGCATTCTCGATGACGGACGAGCCCATGACGAACTCTTCATTGTGCTTCGGCGGGTGAAAAGCGACGACCGCCGGTCCGTTCAACGAGCGAGCCAGGGCCTCCGCGTGGAAGACCGCGAGCTGCATATCCTCGTCCTTGTTCTGGCCGCCGCGGCTGGACGCACGCTGCCACGTATCGAGGAAAACGACCGCGCGGCCGTCCTGCCCGATCTCTGCCTTCAAAGCCTCAGCGTACTCTCGCGTGTCATCCGCTGACATGAGATCGGTGATGATGTCGAGGAACATGAACCGCTGCGGCGGGTGCTCGATGCCGTGCATCTGGCACCATGCGCGGACCTGTTCCTCAGCGCCTTCATCGTCCTCACCGCAGAGATAGATGACATGGAAGCCAGACTTGATCTCCTGCCCGTGCCAATCCATGTCGGTGGCGATCCTGAGCGCCATGTCGAGCATGACGACGGTCTTACCACCGCCGCGGCGAGCGAGGTTCGCGACCATGCCATGCGCCGGCAGCCATTCCGGAATGATGAACTCGCGCCGCTTACCGCGGCCAAACATAGCGCCGCCGCGGAAGAGGTGATCTCGGATGCGCGCGAAGCGACCAGCGTGGCCTTCCTCCGCGTTCATGGTGGCGATGTCGGTAGCCTCGCGCAGCCAGTCTTCATCGAACGTGGCGCCACCGCCCTTCGTGCCAACATCGCGCTCACGATAACGCCAAGCGTTCTTGACCTTCTCTTCGAGCGTGCCCTTGCGACCATGGATGTCCCAGGGCGGAACGCAGCGATCATTCCAGCTCCGCTCTTCCGACTCGTCGAGCTTGTGGAACGGCTCCGTCAGCAGCTCCAGAACCTTGTCTTCCGAGAGGCCGAAGTCGATGAGACACATCGCCGTGACGAGCGTGTGGTGATCGCCGCCTAGACCTTCGATAGCTGGATCGCGATGCTGGATGAACTCGCGAGCGCGAGATCGCATTCTCGTTGTCCAGATCGAAAAGCTGTGAGCGGTCTTCAACTTCGACCTTGCGCTTGAGCTTCTC
>Ga0102944_1002274_pt1 | contig 11469 bp, 8 predicted proteins | sample SalPonD_shore_MG_FD_78172 | JGI IMG/M metagenome (GOLD analysis project Ga0102944, IMG submission 78172) | Salt pond soil microbial communities from South San Francisco under conditions of wetland restoration - Salt Pond MetaG... | ecosystem: Environmental > Aquatic > Marine > Intertidal zone >... | reverse complement strand
TACCGCCGTTGATCGCCACGGCCGATCAGGTCGACTGGGCCGCGGACCGCTTCGAGGAAGCGCTCAAGGCCACGCGCTGACGCTCAAGCCGCGCGGAACCGGTTTCGCGCGGCGTTCTTATGCGCATATTGATAAACAATATCGATTGTTTCAACCAGAATAACAAGTTGGAATTATTTGACGGGCCCGGGCATCGTGACGCCTTCGCATTGCCCGAGGTATATCGTTATGTCCGAGCCGAATATCGCCGTCGCAGAGCGGGCGTCGGATCGCCGTGCCGGGGCCGTGGCACGCACGCCCCGCGCCGTGGTGCCGGGGTTCACTCTCTGCGCCGCCATCGCCGCCGCCTCGATGCTGTTGCACCGGGCACCGGGGATGGGGCAGATCAGCCCCCTCATCCTGGCCATCATCGCCGGGATGGTTCTGCGCAATACCCTGGGGACGCCGGCGATCGCCCGGCCCGGCATCGCCTTCAGCCTGCGCCGGGTGCTGCGCCTCGGCGTCATGCTGCTCGGACTGCAGCTCACGCTGACCGAGGTGATGGAGGTTGGCTACGGTGGGCTTGCGATCGTGCTGTTCACGGTCGTCACCACCTTCGCTTTCACGCTGTGGCTCGGCCGGCTGCTCGGCGTGGATCGAAAGCTGACCGAGCTGCTGGCGGCCGGGACGTCGATCTGCGGAGCGTCTGCGGTGGTCGCGACCAACGCCGTGATCGACGGGGCGGACGAGGACGTGGCCTACGCCGTGGCGAGCGTGACGTTTTTCGGAGCGTTGTCCATGATGAGCTATCCGGCATTGGCGGCGGCGTTCGGGCTCGGTGCACACGGGTTTGGAGTCTGGAGCGGAGCGACCATACACGAGGTGGCGCAGGTGGTGGCGACCTCCTTCCAGGTGGGACCCCAGGCCGGACAGACGGCCACGGTGGTCAAGCTGAGCCGGGTCCTGCTGCTGGTGCCGACCATGGTGGTCCTTGGGCTCGGTGCCCAGCGGCGCCACGGACGTCCGTCGTCCCGGCGGGCGCCACTGCCGTGGTTCGTGCTCGGCTTCCTGGCGTTGGTGGTCGTGAATACATTCCTGCCGCAGCAGGCGGTCTTTCACGCCGCCGCGGCGGGCCTGACATCGTTTCTGCTGGTCACATCGCTGGCCGCCATGGGGCTCGAGACGGACGCCCGCAGGCTGTTCGCGAAAGGCCTAAAGCCCCTGGCGCTCGGCGCCGCCGCCTGGCTCTTTATCGCAGTGACCGGTCTGGCACTCGTGAAGCTGATCGGCTGACCGTCCGTGGCGGGGGCAACGAAGGGGTGAGGCGATGACGCTCGAGCAGCTTCGTATATTCGTCGCCGTGGCGGAGGAGCAGCACGTGACCCGGGCGTCGCGGGCCCTCAATCTGACCCAGGCCGCCACCAGCGCGTCCATCGCGGCGCTCGAGAGCCGGCACGGAGTCGCGCTCTTCCATCGCGTCGGCCGCGGGATCGCGCTGACCGAGGCAGGGCGCGTGCTGCTCGAGGAGGCGCGCAAGGTGCTTGCCGCGGCGGCGTCCGCGGAGTGCGCTCTGCGCGACCTCTCGGGGCTGAAGCGGGGCCATCTCTGCGTCCACGCAAGCCAGACCATCGCGAGCTACTGGCTGCCGGCGAAGCTGCAGCGGTTCCGTGCATCCTGCCCGGGTGTGACGCTGTCCGTCGGCATCGGCAACACGCAGGATGTGGCGCAGGCGGTGAAGGCGGGCAGGGCCGAGATCGGATTCGTCGAGGGCGAGGTGCGGGACCCGTCGCTGGTGGCGGAAACGGTCGCCCGGGACGAGCTGCTGTTGCTGGTCCCGCCTGATCACCCGTGGACACGGCAGCCTCCGACGTCGCCCGCCATGCTGCTGGAGGCCGTCTGGGTGCTGCGCGAGGCGGGCTCCGGAACGCGCCAGCGCCTCGAGGTTGCGCTAACGGACTTCGGCGTGGACCCCGCGGCGCTGCAGGTCGCCCTCGAGCTTCCCTCCAACGAAGCGGTACGCGCGGCGGTGGAGGCCGGGGCAGGGGTCACGGTGCTCTCCCGCCTCGTCGCCGGCGGGGCACTGCTGGCCGGCACGCTGTACGCCGTGCCCTTCGCGCTGCCGGACCGGTCGTTCCAGCTATTGCGCCATCGGCAGCGCTCCGTCAGCGCGGCGGCAGCGGCGTTCCGTACGCTGCTGTACCCGGCGGGCAGCACCCGCGCGGGCACATGAGCGTTCGGCGATGTGTTCAGCCGCGGGGGACGGTCTGGGCCTCGGTGAACTCGAAGAGCCCCTCGATGCCGCCCTCGCGGCCGTAACCGGACTGCTTCATGCCGCCGAACGGCGCCTCCGGCGTGGGGCCGGTGCCGGTGTTCAGGCCGGCGTGCGCGAACTGCAGCCGCTCGATGACCTTCATGCCACGGTCGATATTCTCCGTGAACACGTAGGAGGCGAGGCCGAACTCGGTGTCGTTGGCGGCATCGACCACCTCGTCGTCGCTGGAGAAGGTCACCATCGGCACCAGCGGGCCGAAGGTCTCTTCGCGGTTGCAGATCGCTCCGGAGGGCACATTCAGCAGCACGGTCGGCGGGTAGTAGGTGCCTTCGAGGCTGCCGATGTCGGTCTCCACGACCTTGCGAGCGCCCTTGGAGACGGCGTCCTCCACGTGACGCCGGACCTTGTCGACCGCGTTCTCGTCGATCAGCGGCCCGATGTCCGTGCCCTCGGCCATGCCGTCGCCGACCTTGAGATTGCGGACGCGATCGGCGACCTTTTCGGCAAAGGTCTCCGCCACGGCCTCATGCACGAAGATGCGGTTGGCGCACACGCAGGTCTGGCCGCCGCCGCGGAATTTGTTGCCGATGAGGTTGTCGGCCGCCTTGTCGAGGTCGGCGTCGTCGAACACGATGTAGGGCGCATTGCCGCCCAGCTCGAGCGTCAGGCGCTTGATTCCCGGGGAGGCCTGCTCGATCAGCTTGCGGCCTACGTCGGTGGAGCCGGTAAAGCTGATCACCCGCACCGACGGCGCATCGAACAGCGTCTGCGTGATCGTACCGGCGCCGCCCATGACGAGATTGACCTTGCCTGCCGGGAGGTCGAGCTCACGGTCGAGCAGGGTGAACAGGGCCACCATGGTCAGCGGGGTCTTGGACGAGGGTTTGAGCACACAGGTGCAGTCCGCCGCGAGTGCCGAGGAGAGCTTCTTGGCGATCATGCCGATGGGAAAGTTCCACGGCGTGATCAGCCCCACCACACCGGCGGGCCGGTGAAAGACCGTCCACTCGCAGTCCTTCGGGCGCTCGTCCAGGGTGCGCGACTGCAGGTGCTGGATGTTCTCGCCGCAGAAGCGGAAGAAGCCCGCGGCGTAGTCCGCCTCGCCCTGCGCCTCCTTCCAGGGCTTGCCGTGCTCCAGCGTCAGTATGCGCCCGACCTCCTCGCGGTTGGCGTGCAGCACCTCGGCGATCTTCAGCAGCCACTGGCGGCGCTGGTCCAGGCTCGCGCGCTGGGTGAGGGCGCCTTCCGCCGCCTCGATCGCCTGCTCGGTGAACTCGCGCCCGAGATCGGGGATGTCGGCCAGGTGCGCGCCGGTGGCGGGATTGGTCACGGCGATGCTCCCGGTGCCGGCGGCGTCGATCCACCGACCTCCGATGTAGCCGCTAACGTGCGGTAACAGCTCCGATTCGATCATGTTGTTCGCTCCGCTGGTTGATCCGCCCTGTGGGAGTCACATGGGTCCGGCGGCGGCCCATTGCAAACCGCCTGTCACGACCCGCCGACGCGAGCCATCCGGCCGGCGTATTCACGACCTGGGTCCGGCGAACGTACAAACACCCCCGAGGCCCGTCAACATGCGGTTTTCGCGAGGATGGAAAATCTATTGACCGGTTTGTATCCCCGTTCTAGTGTCGATCCATTAACACACGACAATGCGGGAGGTCAGGCGATGGTCAATCCAGTCGAGATGGACCAGTACGAGCACACGGCGGCGCCGCTGTTCAGTCCGTCCCTGCAGGCCATTCCGATGCCGGGTATTCGCCGCATGATCAACATGGCGGCGGGCCTTGACGACGTGATCCACCTGTCGATTGGTCAGCCCGACTTCCCGACCCCTGAGCACATCATAGAAGCGCACGTGGACGCCCTCCGCGCTGGCCAGACCGGCTACACGATGGATGCCGGTCTGCCGGAGCTGCTGTCCGCCCTGCGCGACTACTACAGTGAACGCTACGGCCGCGAGCTGAGCGAGGAGAATTTCCTCGTGACCACCGGGGCCACCGAGGCCATGTACCTGGCCCTCACGGCCACCGCCGCCCCCGGCCGGCAGTTCATCGTCACGGATCCCACGTTCGTGCTCTACGCGCCGCTCATCCGCATGAACGGCGGCGAGGTGAAGATCATCCCGACCCGGCCGGAGCACGGCCACCAGATCGACCCGCAGGAGGTCATTGACGCGATCGGCATGCGCACCTTCGCCATCGTGCTCAACTCGCCGAGCAACCCCTCGGGCACGGTGTACCCGCGGGAGACGATGGAGGCGATCGTCCAGGAGGCCGCCTACCGCGGCATCTACGTCTTCGCCGACGAGGTCTACGATCACCTGGTGCTGGACGATATGGAGTTCCCCAGCGTCATCAGCTGTACCTCGGACCTCGACCACGTCATGTCGATCTCGAGCTTCTCCAAGACCTTCAGCATGGCGGGGCTGCGTGTCGGCTGGCTCATATCCAGCCAGGGTGCGATCAAGAAGCTGCGGCGCTATCACATGTTCACGACCACCGTCGCGAACACGCCTGCGCAGTGGGCGGGCGTGACCGCGCTGCGCGGCGATCGCAGCTGTGTCGACGAGATGGTGGCGGAGTACCGCCGCCGGCGGGACCGGGTCGTGCAGCTGGTGGGCGAGACGCCGTACCTGACCGGCTACTGGCCACAGGGGGCGTTCTACATCTTTCCCTCGCTGCCGCCGCGGACCGATGCCACCGAGCTGGCGCTGCGCATGCTCCAGGAGATCGGCGTGTGCGTCATTCCGGGGGATGCCTTCGGCGACACCTGCTCCAACGCCATCCGCATCAGCTATTCCAACTCGATGGACAAGATCGAGGAGGCGTTCGAGCGGATGATTCCCTGGCTGGAGAAGCAGAAGCTCGGCCCCCGCTGAGCGTCTTTATCCGGCTCTGGCGCCGCCTCGCCTGGCGGCGCCTGTTGACGGCGGTGGGAGGACGGTCAGGCGGACTTGCGGGGCTCCGTCTCGGCGGCCTCGCTGAGCGCCTCGCGGGACTCGCGGCTCGCCTTCTCCATCTCTTCGGTAAAGCCCCTGCCGAGCTCGCTCAGTCGCTTGAGATCCTCGGAGACCGCGCTCCCCATATCCCGGGCCACGTCGCGCTGATGGCCGACGAAGGACTTCAGCGACTCGCCGTCGTGCACGTCGAGCATCGCGCGCATTTCGTCAAGCATGTAGCTGGCATACCGGTGCGCACAGTCGATCTGGAAGTGCGCGAGCTTCTCCGTGGTGCCGATCATGGCCTGTGCCACGTGGCGGTTGGGCTCGAACAGTTTCTGAAAGCTGTTGGCATTGCTGAGGGCGGACATTATCGAATCCTCCTGGACGTGTGCTGCCTGTGGTCCGACGCGCGGCTAGACGGGGGCGCCGCTCGCGTTGGGACTCTCACTTATACGCTCTGACAGCCGTGACCTGAATGGATTCCTGCGACCGTTCGGCGGACGTTTGACCGAGGTCAATCCCGGCGTTCCCGCCGTGACCGGATTAACACAGCGCCACGCGGCGAATCAGCTCTTCGTGCCGCCCTCGTGATCCAGCCACTCGATGCGGTAGAGGTCCAGCCGGCGGTCCTTGGTATTGCGCACCGAACCCTCCGCGCGCAGCTGCTTGATCTTGTCCATATCGAGATCCACGATCAGCGTCATCTCCGTGTTCGGCGTTGATTCCGCGACGATGCCGTCATGGGGGAACGCGAAGTCCGATGGCGAGAACACCGCCGCCTGGGAGTACTGGATCTCGATGTTCTCGACCCGTGGCAGGTTGCCCACGCTGCCGGTGATGGCCACGTAGCACTCGTTCTCGATTGCCCGCGCCTGGGCGCAGCGGCGGACGCGCAGGTAGGCGTTCTTGGTATCCGTCCAGAAAGGCACGAACAGCACCTGCATGCCCTTCTCGGCGAGCAGGCGGGGTAGCTCCGGAAACTCGACGTCGAAGCACACCAGGATGCCGATCTTGCCCACGTCGGTGTCGAAGCACCCGAGGCTGTCGCCACCCTGCACGCCCCAGTAGAAACGCTCGTCCGGAGTGGCGTGAAGCTTGTACTGGTGGTCGGTGGTGCCGTCGCGATGCAGCAGGTAGGCGACGTTGTAGAGTACGCTGTCCTCGTAGACCGGCATCGAGCCGGCAATGATGTTGATGTTGTAGCTCACCGCCAGCCGGGACATTGCCTCGACGATCTCGTCGGTATACTGCGCGAGCCCGCGCATGGCCTCCGCCGGATCCTCCTGGTTGAACTGGGCCAGCAGCGGTGCGTTGAAGAACTCCGGGAACAGGATGAAGTCACACTTGTAGCCGGCCATGGCGTCGACGAAGAACTCGACATTGGTCATCAGGTCGTCGAAGTTCATCACCCGGCGCATCTGCCACTGGACGGTCCCGACGCGGATCGCGGACTTGCGACCGCCGATCAGGGGCGTGCGGTCGGCCTCGTAGAAGATGTTGTCCCACTGAACGAGCGTCGCGAAGGCCTTCGACTCCTGGTCCTCGGGCAGGTAGCCGGTAATCACGCGCCGCACGTGGAAATCGTTGGCGAGCTGGAACGAGAGGATCGGATCGTAGAGCTCGCGGCGCTTGACGAGGTCGATATACTCCTCCGGCTTCATCTCCCCGGCATACTGCTCATAGCCGGGGATGCGGCCGCCCGCAACGATGGCGCGCAGGTTGAGGCTGCGGCAGAGTTCCTTGCGGGCATCGTAGAGGCGGCGGCCGAGACGCATCTCGCGATAGTCCGGGTCGACGAAGACGTCGACCCCGTAGAGCACATCGCCGTTGGGGTCGTGGTTGGTGAGGAAACCGTTGCTGGTGATGTCCTCGTACTTGTGACGGTCGCCGAAGCGGTCATATTCGACGATCATTGATATGGCGCCCGCCACCACGCGGCCGTTGTCCTCGATGCAGATCTGGCCTTCGGGGAAGCGGTTGATCTGCGCGGCGAACTGCTTGCGCGTCCAGGCGCCGCCGAGACTGGAGTAGACGCGATCCATGATGCGCTGTATGTCCGGGTAGTCGGACAGGCGCAGATTGCGCAGCCGGAGATGGTGTTCCTCGGCTTCGCTGCGATCGCTGGTGTCGTCGGATGTCATACGCGGGCACCCCGGGACGGCGCATGGAAACTTGAAGGCGAGCATATCACGCCACAACTCACCCCCTGACAAGGGGCGCGATGGATCAACAGGAGCACGCCATGGGCAAGCTTGGACGCCAGGCCCGACTCGAGGGCTTTCGCCGGCGCCTGGAGGAGGAGCGGGATCAGCTGCGCGGCGAGATCAGCAGCGAACTGCTGGCGCTCGATGCCGACTCCTACTCGGAGCTGGCCAGTGAGGTTCGCGATGCCGGCGACGCATCCGTCGCCGACCTGCTGGTCGATCTGGGGCACGCGGTCATCGACCGCCACCTCGAGGAGATGGGGCATATCGAGGCGGCCATCGCGCGGGTCGACGACGATACCTTCGGGTACTGCCTGGACTGCGGCGAGCCCATCCCGGAGGCACGGCTGGAAGCCTATCCCAGCGCCGCACGCTGTATAGACTGTCAGTCCCGGTTCGAGCAGGCCCGGGGCGCGACTCGCCCGCCACGGCTGTAGGCCGGGTCGCCGGATGTGGGTAATGGGCGGGGGTTGCCCGACGCCGGATGCCGGGGCAGCGTAGCGTGCCCTTGCGGCCACGCATCGATTCTGGCACGGCCATGATTGCGGTGAGCCGTATCCAGTGTCTGGCGACGCTGTTCTGCCTGTGGGCGCTGGCGGCCCACGCGGCGTCGCTCGGCTACCGCGTCGAAGGTGTCGACGACCCCTTTGCCAGCAACGTGCGCGCCTATATCGGTGAAGCACCCGCAGTGCAGAACCGGCGCGACGTCACCCGCTTCGTCACGCAGAGCCGCGACAGGGCCGCCAGGGCGATGCAGGCGCTGGGCTACTATGATGCGTCCATCGAGACGGCGGTCGCCGGCAATGCCGAGAAGGGCTGGGAGGTGGTGTTCACCGTCCATCGCGGCAAGCCGGTGCGTCTGCGCCACGTGACTGTGAAGCTCGAGGGGGATGCCGCCGACGACCCGGTATTCGAGCGACTGCGAAAGCGCCTGCCGCTGAAGTCCGGAGACGTTCTCAATCACGGCGACTACGAGACGGCGAAGAACGCCCTGCGCAACGAGGCGCTGGCACGCGGCTACTTCGACTACAGTTTTTCCGCGCACCGCATCGAGGTGAACACGGACGAGCACTGGGCGGACGTGGATCTGGTGCTGGCCAGCGGTCCACGCTACCGGCTGGGACCGGTGCGGTTCTCCAAGACGCCGTTCGACGACGATCTGCTCCAGCGGCTCGTGCCATACAAGGCCGGTGCGCCATACAGTGCGGACACCGTGGCGTCGCTCAACGGCCGGCTGAACAACAGCGGCTACTTCCGGGACGTGCGCGTCAGGACGCTGCGCGACCAGGCCAGTGACCACACCATTCCCGTGCAGGTGGACGCCACCGCCCGGCAGCCGAACACTGTAGCGACGGGGCTCGGCTTCTCCACCGACGAGGGACCGCGGGTACGGCTCAGCTGGGACAAGCACTGGGTCAACAGCCGCGGTCACCAGATATTCTCGGACATTCAGGTATCGAGAGTGCAGCGGAACATCACCAGCCGCTACGTCATACCTCTGCGCGACCCGATCAATGACCGTCTGCAGTTCCAGGCCGGCCTGCAGTCCGAGGACATCCAGGACACCCGGAGCCGCAAGCTCACGGTCGGCGTCCAGCGGCAGCAGGAGTTCCCCTCGGGATGGACGCGTACCCAGTCGCTTCAGCTCCTGCGGGAGGACTATACCCAGGCCGATGAGAGCGATCAGGCCACGCTGCTCATGCCCGGCCTGTCGTTCAGCCGCACACGGGCGCGGGGCGGGTTGGATCCTTACTGGGGCGACCGGCAGAGCTACGGTGTCGACATCGCCGACGACCATCTTCTTTCCACGGTGAGCATGGCGCGTGCCACCCTGTCGAACAAATGGTTGCGGACTTTCGGCGAGCGCAACCGGGTGAGCATCCGCCTGGACGCCGGCGCCATCGAGACCAGCGACTTCTCGGGCGTACCCTCGTCGCTTCGTTTCTTCGCCGGCGGTGACCAGAGCGTGCGCGGCTACGCCTACCAGAGCCTGGCACCCGAGGATGCCGACGGTAAGCTGGTGGGCGGCAGGTACCTGCTGACGGGGAGTATCCAATACGGGTACCGCTTCCTGCCGAACTGGCGCGCGGCCGTGTTCACCGATGCGGGCAACGCCTTCAACAGCTTCACGGTCCCGGACTACAAGGTCGGCAGCGGCTTCGGCCTGCACTGGCTGTCGCCGGTCGGCCCGGTTCGCGTGGACTTCGCCTGGGCGGTGAGCGAACCGGGCACACCCTTCCGGCTGCACATCTCCCTGGGGTCGCCGCTTTGATTCGTTCGGCGATTCGCTGGGTTGCGCGTGTCCTGGTGATCCTCGTTCTCGCGCTGCTCGTCGGTCTCGGCTGGCTGGTCGGCACCACCGAGGGTGCACGCTTCGCGCTGCGTCAGGCGAGCGAGCTCGAGCCGGCGCTCGCCGCGCGTGTCGCCGGCGGCAATCTGCTCACCGGTGTCAGCCTGGCGGCGTTTCATTGGTCCATGCCCGGGGTCCGGGTGTCCGCCGACCGGCTCGTGCTGCGCTGGCGGCCACGATGCCTGGTCGACGCCACGGTCTGCGTCGATCGTCTCGCGACGGACGGACTTACCGTGAAGGTTGACCCGGCGCAGCTCGGCGGCGGTGGCGGCGCCGGGGACGCAAGCGCCTCCAGCCGGCTGTCGATACCCGTGAACATCCAGATCCGCGATCTATCGGCCCGGGAAACCCACGTCGCCGTGTCCGGCGGTGCCGACGTGAGGCTCGCCCGGCTGAAGACGGGCGCCTCGATGTGGCATGACAGCCTGCACGTCGCCACGACGACGCTCTCCGGGTTGCGGGTGACATTGCCCGAGACCGTCGCCGCGGAGTCGGACACGTCGAAGGCGTCGGAATCCGTGAGCAACAAGCCTCCCCTGAAGGTCGCGCTGCCGGCGATTCACCTGCCGCTGGACGTCGAGCTGGAAGGGGTCACGCTGACGGACGCCCGGCTGATCCAGGACGGGCGGGCCTGGTCGCTCGAGCGGCTGCACACGGTGGCGCAGGTGTCGGGGCAGTCCGTGCGTTTGAAGACCCTCTCCGTGGCAATGCCCGGGGCCAGCGGCACACTGCAGGGACGCGTACGTCTTCAGGGTGACTGGCCGCTGTCCCTCGAGATCGATGGGCATCTCGATCGGCTGCTCGACGCCGGTGCCCAGTCGCTTCACGCCTCCCTGGACGGTTCGCTGGCAAAGCTCGAGGCACGGCTGCGCGCGACCGGAGCCGTCCAGGCGCAGGCACATGCCACCGCCCGGGTGCTGAGCCCCGATATCCCGTGGTCCCTGAGCCTGCAGAGCCGAAGCCTGGGCTGGCCGCTGACCGGACACGACACCGTGGCGGCCACGGATGTCTCGCTCACTGGCAGCGGCGACGTCGGCCACTATGACCTCGATGTGCGTGCCCATCTCGCTGGCGCCAGCGTGCCCCCCGGCAACTGGCATCTCAAGGGCGAGGGGGACCCGCAGGGCGCGAGGATCGAGTCCCTCACCGGCCGGGTTCTCGGCGGCTCGCTGAAGGCGTCCGGCCGCGTCGCCTGGGCGCCCCGACTGTCGTGGGATGTCGACCTGCAGGCGGACGCTCTCGATCCGTCGGGCGTGGTGCCCCAGCTGCCGGGCAAGGTCAACGGCCATCTCGCCGTCAAGGGCGACGTGCCGGACAATGGCTGGTCGCTCGCCGTCGACATCAAGGGGATCGACGGCACGCTGCGTGGCTATCCCCTCAAGCTGAACGGCGGTGTCTCCCACGATGCAGGCGGCGCGTGGCGTTTTCGCGACGTGGTGCTTCGCACGGGTGACAATCGTGTGCGCATCGATGGTGGGCTCTCGGACACATGGAACCTCGACGCGGATCTCGCCCTGAACCGCCTGGCCGCGCTCTGGCCGGGACTTGGCGGTCACGTGAAAGGATCGGTGAAGGTTTCCGGGGCCACGACGACGCCCAGCGTTGCCGGCACCCTCACCGGCAGGTCGATCGTCTGGCAGGATCTGCGGGCAGGCCGGGTGACCCTGAAGGCGAACGTTCGCAAGCTGCTGCGCGGCGACAGTACGGTCGACCTGGCCGC
>Ga0102944_1002273_pt1 | contig 11472 bp, 11 predicted proteins | sample SalPonD_shore_MG_FD_78172 | JGI IMG/M metagenome (GOLD analysis project Ga0102944, IMG submission 78172) | Salt pond soil microbial communities from South San Francisco under conditions of wetland restoration - Salt Pond MetaG... | ecosystem: Environmental > Aquatic > Marine > Intertidal zone >... | reverse complement strand
GGCAGTCGCCCACGTCGCGCAGATGGGCGTAGTTGGCCAGTAGGTTCTTGTAGACGATGCCGTCGTGGTGGCCGGTCACCCCCTTGCCGCGGGTGACCTCGTAGGCGTAACTGAGGCCCGGCTCCACCTCCTCCAGGCTGGAGTAGTGGAACTCGTGGGCATTGAACTCGGCGCCGGCGGTCGTCTCCGGCCAGGGACCGGTGCCGGTCTCGCGCAGGCGGATGTAGCCCCGGCCCACGGGGCGCGGGTGCATGACCGTCTCCGCCGGCAGCACCCCCACCATCTCGCGGCGGTGGTCGCCCCAGCGCAGGCCGCGGGTCAGGTACATCAGGCCGCCGCATTCGGCGTAGACCGGCATACCGCCCTCGATGGCGCCGCGGATGGCCGCTCGCATGGCGGCGTTGCCCTCCAGCTCCGCCATCAGGGTCTCGGGAAAGCCGCCGCCGATGAACAGACCGTCCACCTCCGGCAGGGTCTGGTCGCGGAGCGTGTTGAACGGCACGACCTCGGCGCCGGCCGCTTCCAGGTGCTCCAGGTCGTCCGGATAGTAGAAGCCGAAGGCGGCGTCCCGGGCGACGCCGATGCGCACGTCGGTGCGGGCGGCAGCCGGCTCGGCGACCGCCGGCTCCGGGGCCGTGGCGGTCCCGGCGACCGCCGTTACGCCGTCGAGGTCGACCTGGGCCGCGACCCGCTCGCCGATGTATTCCAGCTTGCGCTCGGCCTCGTCGTCCTCGTTGCTCGGGATCAGGCCGAGGTGGCGCTCGTCGATGGCGATCGCAGGGTCGCGGTGGAGCGCGCCAAGGACCGGGACGTCCGTGAAGTGCTCGATGGCGGCCCGCAGCTTGCCCTCGTGGCGGCTGCCGGCGACGTGATTGAGGATGACCCCGGCGATGCGGATCTCGTCGCTGAACTGCTGGAGACCGAGCACCAGGGGCGCAACCGTCCGCGACATGCCGCGGCCGTCGACCACCAGCAACACGGGCGAGCCGAGGAGGGCGGCGAGGGCGGCATTGCTGTTGCCGCCCTCCAGGTCGGTACCGTCGTAGAGGCCCATGTTCCCCTCGACGACGCCGAGGTCCGCACCGGCGAGCTTGCGCGCGAAGGTGGCGCGGATCTCCTCCGCCGGCATGGTGTGGAAGTCGAGGTTGTAGCAGGGCCGGCCGGCGGCGCGGCCGAGCCACATGGGGTCGATGTAGTCGGGCCCCTTCTTGAAGGGCTGGATCGCCCGGCCTCGTGCCCGCAGCGCCGCGCACAGGCCCAGCGTGACGGTGGTCTTCCCGGAAGACTTGTGGGCGGCGGAGACCAGCAGGTGTCCCATAGAGCGATGTATCCCTCCCGCGGCGCCGGAGACGGCCCTCAGGCGGCCTGGAGGCGCTCCCGGTCGCGGGCGTTCCACATCTCCCAGGCCTGTGCCTCGGCCTGCTCGCGGTCGCCGGCGCGGCCCATCATGTAGAGGGTGACGGCGACGGTGCCGACCACCGAGGCGACGGCGTATTCGTCGTCGCGGGTGCCGTTCCAGACCTGGGCGATATGGCCGACGTCGAGGTCGTCCGGACGGACATGGCGCTTGGAGAACATCGCCGGCCACTCCTCCTCGGAGAGGACCCCTTCATGGAGGTTGCGGATCAGGCAGGGCTGGTCGGGGTTGCGCTCGATCTCGCCACCTTCGCCCTTGATGACCGCCATGTGCGGCTGTCCCAGGAATTTGCCGGCCTCCTGGTGGATGTCACGGTAACCGGGGTGGAAGATCCCCTGCATCATGCAGTTCGCACCGAACGGATTCAGCATCCGCGAGATGGTGTGCACCGGCGAGCGCAGGCCCAGCACCGGCCGCATCTCGATGATCTCGTGCAGACGCGGGCTCAGGTGCTCGATGTCGAGATAGGTGACGTTGTCGCTCTCCAGCTGCCGGGCCGCCTCGTCCAGGTCCTTGGCGACGGGCAGGCCCAGGGCCGGCAGCACGTCCTTGGTGTAGATGCGCCCGGCGGTGTGGCCCGCGGCGCCGTGTACGAAGGTGCGGACGCCGTTCTGGGCCAGCAGCAGGGTGGCCAGGATGTACCAGGGCAGGTGGCGTTTCTTGCCCGCGTAGGACGACCAGTCCAGGTCCACCCGCGGGGCGCCGGCCGGCACGTCCAGGGTCTCGCGCACGGCGCGGACCGCGCCGGCGACCTCCTCGGGGGTCTCCTCCTTGACCCGCATGAGCATGAGGAAGGCGCCGAGCTGGGCCGGCTCGACTTCCTGGCGCATCACCATCCCCATGGCGGCGTAGGCCTCGTCCTCGCTGAGGCCCCGGGTGCCGTGGCGGCCCTTGCCGAGGATGCGGATGTACTGGGCAAACGGATGTTCTTCGGTCACGGCTGGCTCCTTGTCGAATCTCGCAGTGGCGTAAGCATACACCCTGAAATTGGACTCCGTCTAAACCGAAACATTCCCTGAAAAGCCTGCAGCGCAAAGACGCCGAGCGGCGTAGGCCGCTGAGGAAACCTATAGCATCCCGCTTCCGGCTTCACCGAGCACAAGGTCGGCCTCGGTGTTCATGTGTCTGCTTCGCAGCTGCCTTCCACATCCCTCTTTGCGGCCTTGGCGTCCTCGGCTCCTGGGTCCCGGGCTCGGGGGTTCGCAACCCGGAAACGAAGAAGGCCGCACCGGTTCCCGATTCCGGAACGCCGGGCGGCGTGTCGGTGGAACCGGGTCCCGTGCGACCTTCCATCGCGTCGCCGGGGTCGGACGCCCCTTCAGCTCGCCGCGTGCGGGTTCACCGCCTTGTCGGACAGGCTCTCCGGCAGCAGGTGCAGCGCCTTGACCGCCACCACCACCAGGGCGAAGGCCATGGCGGTGCCGCCGAGGCCCAGCAGGACCTCCGGCAGGGACGGCGAGTAGCTCGCCACGACGCCGTCGTAGAAGCTGCTGCTGACCTCGTAGCCCGGGAACATCGACAGCGGATAGGCCTGGCCGCCGATGACCAGTACGTAGACCTGCGCCAGGCCGCCGAGGATCACCAGCGCCGAGGCGATGCCGATCCAGGTGCGGGAGCGGCCCAGGGAGGAGAACAGGATGGCCAGCGGCGCCGCCGTGCCCAACAGGATCTGCACGAACCAGAACAGGAAGGTGTAGATGCCGCCGTTCAGCAGGACGAAGGCCTCCACGCCGTGGTGCTCGGTGGCGTACAGGTTGGTCAGGTGCTGGGCGGCGACGAAGTAGAAGACGCCGGCGACGAACACACCCAGCAGGTTCTTCAGCCGGTAGACGATGTAGTCGCCCAGCTCGCGGCCGGTCCAGCGGTAGCTCGCCATCAGCACCAGCAGGTAGATGGCCAGCCCGAAGGCGAAGGACATGGCGATGAACAGCGGCGCCATGATGGCGGCGTCGTACATCTGGCGGGCGACCAGGAACCCGAAGATGGAGCCGGTACCGGTGGTGAGGATCAGCCGCCAGACGAAGGCGACGAAACCCGCCGGTTTGCCGAAACGCGGATACATCTTCCGCTCCATCAGCATCCACAGATACACCAGCACGATGACCATGAAGCCGGTGTACAGGAAGATGTTCCAGGCGAAGATCGACTTGAAGTTGTAGGTCGTCATCGCGACGATGAGCCGGTCCGGTCGGCCCAGATCAAGGACCAGCACGGCGAGACCGCCGATCAGCAGGGCCACGGCCAGTACGGCCGACAGTCGCGCCAGCGGTTTGTACGGCGTCTTGCCGAAGACCGAGCCGATGGAGGCGACGTTGAGCGCCCCCGACGCCGCGACGATGAGGAAGATCGCGAAGACGTGCGGCGTGCCCCACACGACCTGGTTGGTCATGCCGGTCACCCAGTGGCCGTTGTGCTCCATGTAATAGGCCGCACCCAGACCGATCAGGATGACCGCCGCCAGGCCGATGAGGAGCCCGTAGAATCCGGGACTCGCCTGAATCTGCTGGAATCTCGCCTTCATAATTCCGTCCACCCGTTCTTGTTAGATGCCTTGATAGCGAACGCCGACGTTCAGGCCGAGGTCGGCCCGCACCTCGGTCGTGGCCTGTTCGGCCACCGCCTGGGCGATTGCGCTATTGGGGTCGTTCAGGTCGCCGAAGAGGATGGCGCCGTTGCCCTCGGCCCCGCAGGCCTCGGCGCAGGCCGGGATGCCCCCGAGATCGATCCGGTGCACGCAGAGGGTGCAGGACTCGACGCAGCCCTTGCCGCGCGGGGTGTAGGGCTCCTGGTCCTCCAGCGACTCATGGACGAAGGAGCGGGCCTTGTACGGGCACGCCATCATGCAGTAACGGCAGCCGATGCAGATGTGCCGGTCGACCAGGACGATGCCGTCGGCCCGCTTGAAAGAGGCGCCGGTCGGGCAGACGTCCGCGCACGGCGGGGTCTCGCAATGCTGGCACATCATCGGCAGCGAGTGGCTCGCCCCGGTGGCCTTGTTGCGCAGCTCCACCTTGCGGATGTACTGGGTCTGCTGACGGGGGCCGCTCTGGTCCTCGTCGCCGAGGCCGTGCTCCGTGTTGCAGGCCCGCACGCAGGCATCGCAGTCCGACGCGCACTTGTTGGCGTCGATCAGCATCCCCCAACGCACCTCGCTGCTCGCGGCTTCGTCGATCGGCTTGGCGCTCGCGGCGGGGCCGTACAGCATCACCCCCGGTGCCACCGCCAGGCCGGCGGCCGCGCCGGCGCTGCCCTGGAGGAATTCGCGTCGAGCCAGATCGGGCTGCTTGTCATCGCTCATTGCGCAACACCTGTTTCGTTCTTATCGGAATCCGCCAGCTTGTTCAGCAGCTCCGCCGTCGCCGGGTTGCCGGCATCCTGCATCGTCTGCCGGTTCCGCGGCGTGAGCGGATGCGGCAAGCGCGGCTCCTGCGGCCGGGTGTTGTGGCACTGGAAACAGTCCAGTTCCACGCCGGCATACTCGTGGCAGTTCTGGCAGAAGTGCTCGCCCTCGGAGCGGCCCGCCCGGCGCGCCTCGTCCTCGGTCGGGACGTGGCAGCCCAGGCACTCCTTGAGGCTGTACTTCTTGGTCCGGATGCCCTGGTGCATCACCTGGTCGCGGTGACCCTTCAGGTAGTCCATGTGGTTCCGGCGCATGTCCTCGGTTTCCTCCACGCAGGAGTCACCGCGCAGCGGCTCCGGGATGTCCGGGCGGAGCCCGGAGTCGCCATCCCCGGCCGCCGCCGGCGCGGCGAAGACCGCCAGCGCCAGCAGGGCGGGGAGGGACCGCAAGAGATCGCTTAGGCGCTTCATGGCGTCACCTTACTCGCCCATACCCATCTGGATGTAGCCGGTGGGGCAGACATCCGCGCAGATGTGGCAACCGATGCACTTGTTGTAATCGGTGTAGACGTAGCGGCCGGTGGTCGCCTGGTCCTTCGGCGTCTTCTTCACGGCCTCCTGCGGGCAGAAGATGACGCAGTTGTCGCACTCGAAGCAGAGGCCGCAGCTCATGCAGCGCTTGGCCTCGGCGACCGCGCCCTCCTCGGACAGGGACTGCAACCGCTCCTCGAAGTGGCCGAGGACGTCGTCGGCGCTGACCTCGACGGTGTCGCGCTTGTTCCGCGGCACGTTCTCGAAATAGCCGAGATAGAGCTCGTCGGCCGGGATGATCTCGTTGGCCGAGCGGTCCTCGTAGTTGTGGACCGCGATGTTGGCCTCGTTGGTGCCCCACGTCGGGCCGTGGCAGTCCTCCGGCAGGAGGTCGGTCTCGCGCAGCTTGCCCAGCAGGTTCCAGTGGTGCACGTCCACCTTCGGCCGGGAGACCAGCTCGTCGTTCTTGAAGTAGTGCTCGATGCTCTCCACGGCGAGGGCGGCCTGACCGATGGCGGTGGTCAGCAGGTGCGGTTGGACGATGTCGCCGCAGACGAAATAGCCCTTCTTGTTCGGCACCTGGTAGTGCTTGTCGGCGTCCATCAGGCCGCGGTCGTTACCCAGGTCCTCGAAACCCTCCAGGTTACCGGTCTGGCCGATGGCGGCGACGATGAGCTCGGCCTCGATCTCATCGAACTCGCCCTCGATCGGGGTCTTGCCGTCCTCTTCCAGTTTCTGGACCTTGAGGGCCTTGGCACGGCCATCGTCGCCCAGGATGACCTCGACCGGGTTGAGCTGGCCGCGGATATCGACACCCTCGCGACTGGCGTCCTCGATCTCGTGCTCGGCGGCGGCCATGTTCTCGACCGGGGAGCGGGAGATGAGCAGCACCTCGGCGCCCTGGCGGCTGGCCGTGGTCGCCACGTCGTGGGCGGTCTGGCCCATGACCACGTGCTCCGGGCGGTCCTTCTCGTTCTCGACCGTGATGTGGCCGAGGCGGCGTGCGACCGAGGCGACGTCGATGGAGGTGTCACCGCCGCCGATGACAACGACCCGGCCGCTGACGTGCTTCAGGCGGCCCTCGTTGAAGGCGGCCAGGAAGGCGACGCCGCTGATGCAGTTGACGGCGTCCGCACCCGGGACGGGCAGGGCGCGGCCGGACTGGGCGCCGACGGCGAACAGGATGGCGTCGTAGTCCTTCTCGAGCTGGTCGAGGGTGACGTCCTTACCGACCCAGGTGCCGGTCTTGACCTCGACCCCCATGTCGACGATGCGCTGGATCTCGCCGTCCAGCACGTCGCGCGGGGTCCGGTAACCGGGGATGCCGTACTTCATCATGCCGCCGAGCTCTTCCTTGGACTCGAACACGGTGGCGCCGTGGCCCTTGCGGCGCAGCTGGTAGGCCGCGGCCAGGCCGGCGGGACCGCCGCCGATGATGGCGACCTTCTTGCCGGTGTCGGCGCCGGCCTCGAACTTGTAACCCTCGTTCAGGGCCGTGTCGCCGATGTACTGCTCGACGGAGTTGATGCCGACGTGGTCTTCCACCTGGTTACGGTTGCAGCCGTCCTCGCACGGGGCGGGGCAGACCCGGCCCATGATGGACGGGAACGGGTTGGCGTTGGTGTTGCGGCGGAACGCGTACTCCTGCATGGACATGCCCTCCGCCGGCGGCTCCATCCCGCGGACGATGTCCAGCCAGCCGCGGATGTCGTGACCGGAGGGGCAGCTGCCCTGGCACGGCGGCGTCCGGTGGACGTAGGTGGGACACTTGTGCGTCCAGCTGGCCTGAAAGATCTCTTCCGTCCACGGGCGATGCTCGTGGTCGCCTTCCTTGTACCGGCGGAAGGTGTGACCCTGCTTCATGTCGTCGCTGGAAGTCGCCATTGTCTCGTTCTCCTATGCCGTTAACCGTCTGGCCCCGCGCCGGCGCCCGTCGCGGGACGGATAATTCGCTCGCTTAGTCTTCCGTCGCCGCCTCTTCTTCCTGCGGCGCCTCTTCCTCTTGTTGCTCCCCCTGTCCGGTCAGGATCAGCGCCTCGCTCACCAGCTGGTGGGTGCTGAGGATCATGTCCATCTCGAAGTTGTAGTAGGGGAACACCTTGGCAAACTGGCTCTTACAGATGGCGCAGATAGCCGCCATGTTGGTGACGCCGTAGTCGTCGACCACCGCCTGCAGGGCCTCCATGCGGGGCAGGGCACCCTTGACCCGGATCTCCATCAGGTCGTCGGTCAGCAGCCCACCGCCGCCGCCGCAGCAGTACGTGGACTCCTTGATGGTGTCGATGTCCATGTCCACGTAGTTGTTGCAGACGGCCTTGATGATGTTGCGCGGGATCTCGAACTGGCCGCCGGGCTGATTGCCCATGCGGCTGGCGCGGGCCACGTTGCAGGAGTCGTGGAAGGTCACGACCCGGTGGTCGTTCTCCGACTTGTCGATGTTGAGCTTGCCTTCCTGCATCAGGTCCCAGGTGAACTCGCAGATGTGCTGCGGGGCCGGATAGTTGGGGTCCAGCTGCTTCTGCAGCTTCTGGGCGTACTCGTCGTCCTCGGCCGCGCCGTGGCCGACGCCGGTCAGGGTGTTCCAGAAGCTGTAGGCCACGCGCCAGGCGTGGCCGCACTCGCCGACCATGATGCGCTTGACGCCCAGCTCCAGGGCGGCATCGCGGATGCGCTCGGCGGCCTTCTTCATGTTCTCGTAGCTGCCGATGAACATGGAGAAGTTGGCCGCCTCGGAGGCGTAGGTGCTCACGGTCCAGCTGACGCCCGCCTCGTGGAAGACCTTGGCGTAGCCCATCAGGCCGTCGATGTGCGGCTCGGCGAAGAAGTCGGCGGACGGCGTGATCAGCAGGACGTCCACGCCTTCCTCGTCCACCGGGATGCGGACCTTGACGCCGGTGTCGTCCTCGATCTCCTCCTCGAACTCCTCAAGGGTGGACTCGAGCGCGGGCCCCGGCAGGCCGAGGTTGTTGCCGACCTTGTGGACCTTGCCGAGGATCTCGTTGCAGTACTTCTGGCCCTTGCCGACCGAGTCCATGATCTCGCGGGCGGCCATGGAGATCTCGGCGGTGTCGATGCCGTAGGGGCAGAAGACCGAGCAGCGCCGGCACTGGGAGCACTGGTGGAAGTAGCTGTACCACTCGTCCATGACCTCCTCGGTGAGGTCACGGGCGCCGACCAGGCTCGGGAACCACTTGCCGCCGAAGGTGAAGTAGCGGCGGTAGACGCTGCGCAGCAGGTCCTGGCGCGCCACCGGCATGTTCTTCGGGTCGCCGGTGCCCTGGTAGTAGTGGCACTTGTCGGTGCACGAGCCGCACTTGACGCAGGCGTCCAGGAAGACCTGCAGCGAACGGTATTTGCCCAGGAGCTCGCCCATCTTGTCGATGGCCTTCTCCTGCCAGTTGTCGACCAGCTCGCCCGGAAAACCCAGGGCCTCGTTGTGCTCCGGTGCCGCCGGATACGGCTTCAGATGCGCAGTGGCATCCGGCTGCAGCGCCGGAATCTCCGGATACGGCCTCAGTTGCGGTGTCTCGTAATCGGCCACGCCACTCTCCTCAAATATTCACCGGATTTCTTATGTTCAACGCTCGAGTTCGGCGGCCCAGGGCGCCAGATGGCGCTTCTCGCGCGCGTTCTCGACCTGGTTGCGGGTCGGGCTGAAGAAGACGCCCGGCACGTGCAGCAGCTTGCTGAACGGGAAGACGATCATCAGGATCGCGACCAGGAGCAGGTGGATCAGCAGCGGCGCGTCGCTCGGCAGCGGCTGCCAGTCGAACACCAGGAGGCCGAGCATGAAGGCCTTCACGCCGACGATGTCGGTGTGGGAGACGAACTTCATCATCAGGCCGCTGGCGCCGATCAGGACCAGGAGCGCCAGCATCAGGTGATCGGACGGCGCCGTGATGTAACGGATGCGCTCGACCAAGATGCGCCGTGCCCACAGGCCGAGCAGTCCGCCCACCATCGCGAAGCCGGCATAGACGCCGATCGGCTGGATCAGTGCGAGCCAGGTCCAGACGGGCTCGACGAAATAGCGCAGATGGCGCACCAGCACCAGGGCCAGGCCGACATGGAATGCCCACCCGAAAATCCAGAGCCACTTGTTGCCTTTGAAGAGGCTCTCAAAGAGCACGACCTCACGGATCATGCGCCACACCACGCCACCGCGGGTCACCGGGGCGGGTGTCGTCGGAATCTTCAGCGGCGCGGGCGTCTTGGCATACTGGCGGATCTTGAAAATCAGACCCGCGAGCAGGATAAGTCCCGCCGCGTAAAACAGGAGTGCGTAGAGCACCGTCAAGGACGACATTCTTGCTGACCCTCCGCGCTAACAGGTAAGGGGAGGGGGGCCGCGGCCCCCCGCCACACTCGGCTTAGATGCAGCCGGTCGGCTTCGGCAGACCGGCGATCTTGCAGGCCTGCTTGGCCGGGCCGTACGGGAACAGCTCGTACAGGTACTTGCTGTTGCCCTTTTCCTTGCCCAGCTTTTTGCCGATGGCCTTGGTGAGCACGCGGACCGCCGGGGCGATCTGATACTCGTTGTAGTACTCACGCAGGAAGTTCACGACCTCCCAGTGGTTCTCGGTCATGTCGATACCCTCTTCCTTCGCCAGGGTCTCGGCGATGTCCTCATTCCACTGGTTGATGTCGGTGAGGTAGCCTTCCTCGTCGACCTCGACGCTCTTGCCAGCAACTTCGATCGTACCCATGGCCTCATCTCCTCGCTACACGTTGTGTGAAACCAAAAAACTTTCGGATGCGGCGTGTTACAGCCAGGCCTGGACCTTGTCCTGATCGACCGACAGGTCCACGAAACCGGCGTAATCCACCAGCTTGACACCGTCCATGACCTTGTCCGCGACACCGCGGGCCTTCAGGTCGCCCTCGAGGGCGTAAACGGTGATGTCGTTGCTCATCGCCTCGGAAACCCGATCCGAGATCTTGGTGCCCTTGGTGGCACCGAAGACCCCGTCCTCGATGAGCAGCACCGCACTGCCCTTCTGGGCGTGCTGCAGGCAGCTCTCGAGGCTGTTCTTCTCGAACGGCGACTTGTTTACCGTGTGCAAAATCATTCCGCAGTCTCCTTTAGAAGCTGAGGATCACGTCCTGCGTTTCCATCAGCTCACCGACCTCGGCACGGCTCACCAGCCGAATGGAGTCCTTCTCCGCCCAGTCCTCGTCTTCGTCTTCCCAGGTCAGATGCTGAAGGTCTTCCAGGGTCAGGCCCCGCTCCTCCAGCGATTCCTTCTCGACGAAGATCTTGTTGACGTCGTAATCGCCCAGGGCACTGAAGGCGGGGGAGAAGTTCTTCATCTCCAGGTCCTTCGTATCGTGCCCCTTGGTGAGCTGATACACGCCGTCATCGGCGAAGAGCAGGCTCACATCCTGCTCGAAGGCCGCACCGATCAGGACCACCTCCAGCGACTCGAGGGCGTAGACGGTCCCGTAGGGAGCCTTGCGGTTCACGTACAGGAACTTTTTGACAGACATCTGCTTTCCCCCTCGATTAGTCGCCAAACACCATGAGGCGATCCGACTGGATGCAGCCCTCGACGAGCTGACCCAGGCCAGAGATCCGGAACCCCGGGGCGATGTTGTTGCCGTCCTTACCCTGCCGCTGCTGCTCGTCCTCGTCGACGATGCCGCGCCGCTGGGCGGCGGCGACACAGACGACCAGGTCGAGGTTGTGCTTCTCGGACAGCTCGGACCACCGGTTCACGATGTTCCGGTCGTCCTGCGGCGGGGTGGTGAACCGCGTCGCGTTGTTCACGCCGTCGTGGTAGAAGAAGACCCGATAGATCTCGTGCCCCTTCTCCAGGGCGGCCTTGGTGAACTGGTACGCCGTATCCGCCGCTTCGTGGGTATACGGGCCCTCGTTGATCTGAACCGTAAACTTCATAGTGCGGAACCCCTTCCCTTAGAAGCGGATATGGGCCGAAGCATTCAGGTTCACGCGGCCACCACGCCAGTTGTCGACGTGATACTTGGTGAACGGCAGCTCGGTCAGTTCGAAGAAACGGGGCCAGCCGATCCGGTCAACCCACTCGCTCATCCGCTCGTAATCCCGGGCGTTCTCCTTGTAGGTGTGAAGGATCTTCTTCACGACCTCGGAGACCTCCGGCCAACGCGGCGGGTTGTTCGGGATGCCGGCCGCGACCAGCTTGTGGAAGGTCGGCTTGGTCCGGGTG
>Ga0102944_1002272_pt1 | contig 11476 bp, 10 predicted proteins | sample SalPonD_shore_MG_FD_78172 | JGI IMG/M metagenome (GOLD analysis project Ga0102944, IMG submission 78172) | Salt pond soil microbial communities from South San Francisco under conditions of wetland restoration - Salt Pond MetaG... | ecosystem: Environmental > Aquatic > Marine > Intertidal zone >... | reverse complement strand
TCGATGCACTCGTCCGGGTCGATGACCAGAAAGTTCGGACCTTCGTGGAAGCAGTCGACGGGACAGACCTCCACGCAGTCGGTGTACTTGCACTTGATGCAGTTGTCGGTGACGACGTATGTCATTAGGCACTCCTCTGCAAATCTGCCTGGGATCTTGGGGGACGCTATCCCGGCCACCGATCCGGGCAGCCCGCCGGATCGGTCCGATATGGTAATGCGAAAAGCCACCTCATGCGAGTGCCGTGTGCCGCCACAGGCCCCGGCCGCTCATTCGGGCAGTTCGATCAGCCCTTTGAGCTCGTAGAGGAGTTCGAGTGCGGCGCGCGGCGTCAGCGTATCGGGCTCCAGGTTTGCCAGGCGCTCGCGCAGCGCATCGGGGCGGGGTGGATTGCAATTGGCGGCGCCCGACTCGAACAGCGGCAGCTCGGGCTCGACGTCGAGCGGCGCGGCGTGCGTGTTTTCCAGTTCCACCAGCTTCGCCCGCGCGGCATCGATGACATGGGCTGGCACGCCGGCCAGCGAGGCGACCTGCAATCCGTAGCTCTGGCTGGCCGGCCCGTCCTTGACCGCGTGCAGGAACACGACGCGATCGCCGTGCTCGACGGCATCGAGGTGGACGTTCGCACAGGCGGGCATGTGTTCGGCCAGTGCGGTGAGCTCGAAGTAATGTGTGGCGAACAGCGTGAAGGCGCGCACGCGCCGCCCCAGGTCCTCGGCGCACGCCCAGGCCAAGGACAGTCCGTCGAAGGTGCTGGTGCCCCGGCCGATCTCGTCCATCAGCACCAGGCTGTGCGCGCTGGCGTTGTGCAGGATGTTGGCCGCCTCCGTCATCTCCACCATGAAGGTCGAGCGGCCGCTGGCCAGGTCGTCGGCCGCACCGATGCGGGTGAATATCCGGTCGATGGGACCGATCGTCGCACTCGTGGCCGGCACGTGGCTGCCTATGTGCGCGAGCAGTGCGATGAGCGCGGTCTGGCGCATGTAGGTCGATTTGCCGCCCATATTCGGTCCGGTGACGATGAGCATGCGCCGTTCGTCATCGAGCGCGATATCGTTGGGCGTGAATGGCGTGTCCTGGATGTGCTCGACCACGGGATGGCGTCCCTCGCGTACCTGGATCCCCGGGGCCTCGCTCAGGACGGGCGCACAGAAGCCGAGCGACTCGGCCCGTTCGGCCAGATTGCTCAGGACATCGAGCTCGGCCAGCGCCTCGGCGCAGCCCTGCAGGGGCTCGAGGTGCTCGGCGAGGTGTTCGAGCAGCTCGTCGTAGAGTCGTCTCTCGCGTGCCAGGGCGCGTTCGCGCGCGCTCAGGACCTCGTCTTCAAAGCGCTTTAGCTCGGTGGTGATATAGCGCTCGGCGCCCTTGAGCGTCTGGCGGCGCTGATAGTCCTCGGGCACCTTGTCGCTGTGCGTGCGGGTGACTTCGATATAGTAGCCGTGCACTTTGTTATAGCCGACCTTGAGCGAGGCGATGCCACTGCGCTCGCGCTCACGCGCTTCGAGCTCGATGAGATAGTCGCCGGCACTGTCGCGCAGCGTCCGCAGTTCGTCGAGCTCGCTGTCATAGCCGGGTGCGATGACGCCGCCGTCGCGCGCCAGCGCGGGGGGCGAGTCGACTACCGCGCGGGTCAGCAAATCGTGCAGCGCCGGGAACGGACCGAGGCGCGGCGCCAGCGCGGTGAGCCGCGGGACCTGCTGGGATCGCAGTAGTGGCTGCAGCGCGCTCTGCAGTTGGGGCAGGCGGTCCAGCGCCTCGCGCAGGCGGGTGAGGTCGCGCGGGCGCGCGCTGCGCAGGGCGATACGGCTGAGGATGCGTTCGATGTCGCCGATGCCCTTGAGTGCCGCGTGCACCGGTTCGTACGTACTGGCATCGAGCAGGGCGCCCACCGCCGCCTGGCGCTCGCCGATGCGCGTGCGATCGCGCAGCGGGCGGTGCAGCCAGCGGCGCAGCAGACGCGAGCCCATGGCAGTGGCGGCACGGTCGAGCACGCCGGCCAGGGTATGCTTTGGGTTGCCCGCCAGGCTGATTTCAATCTCCAGGTTGCGTCGGGTCGCCGCGTCGAGCACCACGGCCTCGTCGATGTGTTCGACGCCGAGGGCGCGGATATGCGGCAGCGCCGTGCGCTGGGTCTCCTGCACGTAATGCAGCAGTGCCCCCGCCGCGCCGATCGCCTGGTCCATGTCCGCGCAGCCGAAGCCGGTCAGGTCGCGGGTGCCGAATTGGCCACAGAGCAGGCGTGCGGCGGCCTGGCTCTCGAAGCGCCAGGGCGGCTGCGGGCGCAGGGCGATCGGCAGCGACGGGGGCGGCTGGTCTTCGGGGTACAATAGTTCGGCGGGGCGCAGGCGTTCGAGCTCGGCCTGCAGCGCCTCCGGACCCCGCACCTCACTCACGGTGAATCGGCCGCTGCCCATGTCCAGGGCCGCCACGCCGAAGCGCTCCCCGCCCGGCTGCGGCGCGAGACTGACCAGCAGGTTATCGCGGGAATCTTCGAGCAGTCCCTCGTCGGTGACCGTGCCGGGCGTGACGACGCGAACGACCTTGCGTTCGACCGGTCCCTTGCTGGTCGCCGGATCGCCAATCTGTTCGCAGATTGCCACCGATTCACCGAGCTTGAGCAGCCGCGCAAGATAACTGTCGACCGCGTGATACGGCACGCCGGCCATGGGGATAGGTTCGCCGGCCGACTGGCCCCGATGCGTCAGGGTGATATCGAGCAGCTCGGCGGCGCGGCGCGCATCATCATAGAACAACTCATAGAAATCGCCCATGCGATAGAACAGCAGGATGTCCGGATGTTCGGCCTTCAGGCGCAGGTATTGCTGCATCATGGGCGTATGGGCCTGCAGCGTTTCGCTTCGCGTCGAGGACGAGGCTTGGCTCGGAGAGGGTGTCGGTGCTTGCGAGGGGGTGGCCATATCGCGTCGAGTTTAGCGGACTTGGCTGTGCGTTGCCCAGGCGCCGCCTTGCGCGTTTGGCGTGTTCACGCCACCGGCGCGACGCGTGCGTGCGCCTCGGCGGCCTGCGGCAAAACCCCTTGCGCGCGTGGAATGACTCTGGTACCTAATTGATATCGCTAGGAGATCAAGCATGGCGCGGGAGTTCGACGAAAAGCGGGACTTCATAAGAATAACGGTCGACTGCAGTCTTACATACAAGGCACCGGACGCCGATGAAGTCGAGTACGGACAGGCCAAGAACCTCAGTGGTCGAGGCATGATGTTCATTGCCGGCCACGACATTCCCGTCGAATCCGAGCTCGAAGTGACTATCAGTCCTGAGCAGCCGGTGACGCAGCCGCTGCACGCCCTGGTCAAGGTCGTTCGTGTGGCCAAGCAGCGCCGCGGCGAGGGCTTCGAAGTCGGCGCGGTGATCCAATCCGTCCTCGATTGAATGCCGCGCGCGCTGTCGCGCCCGTGCCTTTTCCCCGGTGTTGTTCGTTCGTCCGGCGTCAGCCGCGACGCGCAGCCGCCGTTGCTGTCGGCGGGGATTCATTTACTATGGTGGTAGCGGGACCACGCAAATCAGATCGCGAGGATGAGATGGACCAGACGCTGTTCGAGCTTTCGCAGCGGGTCGGGCGCGCGTTGAAGGCTAAGGGCGCCTGGTTGGCGACCGCCGAGTCTTGCACGGGGGGCTGGGTGGCCAAGGTCCTGACGGACGTGCCGGGAAGCTCCGGCTGGGTTGATCGCGGTTTCGTGACGTACACCAACGAGGCCAAGCAGGAGATGCTGGGTGTCAGTGAGGCGACCCTGCGCGAGCACGGTGCGGTGAGCGAGCAGACCGTGCGCGAGATGGCCGCCGGCGCCCTGGCCCGCAGCCGCGCCGACGTGGTCCTGGCCATCAGCGGTATCGCCGGGCCCGGCGGTGCCACCCCCTACAAGCCGGTCGGTACCGTCTGGTTGGCGTGGGCCGAACGCGGGGCCGAGGTCGAATGCCGCCATGCGCTGTTTGCCGGCGATCGGGAGGTGGTGCGCCGCCAAGCCGTGGTGGCCGCCCTGGAGGGGGTGCTGGAACGGCTCGATGGCACCGGCTGAGACCCGCCGCCTGTTCTTCGCCCTGCGGCCGAGTGCGGCGCTGCAGGACGAGCTGGTGCGCCGCACCCGTAAATTGGTCCGCGGCGGGGGCGGGCGGCCGGTCGGCCCCGAGAAGCTGCATCTGACGCTGGCGTTTCTGGGCAGCCTGGACGAGGCGGCGCAGGCCTGTGTCGAGGCGGCGGCCGACGGTATGCACGGCGAGCCGTTCAGGCTGGTGTTCGATACCCTGGGCCACTTCCCGCGCCCCCGCGTGATCTGGGCCGGCGCCTCGGTCATTCCGCCCGCCTTGAGCGCCTTGGTCCAGGAGCTGACACGGGCCCTGCTGCCCTGCGGTTACCGGCCCGAATCGCGGCCTTTCAAGGCCCACGTGACCTTGATGCGTAAGGTCGGGCATGGTCCCCAGGCGACGGCGCTCGACCCGCTCGTGTGGGATGTGCGGGACTTCGCCCTCGTCGAGTCCGTGACGTTGCCGGAAGGCGCCCAGTATCGAGTACTGCGACGCTGGCCGCTGCATGGCGCCGGCGAAGACGAGCCCCGGACTGAATGACACGGCGTTTCAGCCGGATCAATTACATAGGCGATGCCCTGCATCGCGCCGCCGATACCCGCGTGCCACAGATTTTCGCCAGCCCGCTAGGCTGGGCGGCGGGATTTGTGAAATAATCCGCGTTAGTTCTTTGGTGAATGCCTTACCAGTGGTAGGCCCACGGAAGGGGCTACTTCGAATCATTTGATACGGGGGTGCACACGATGGAGGAGAACAGGAAGAAGGCGCTGAGTGCGGCACTCAGCCAGATCGAGAAGCAGTTCGGCAAGGGGTCGGTCATGCGCATGGGCGATGCCGGTGCCGTGCGCGACATCGACGCCATCTCCACGGGCTCCCTGGGTCTGGATATCGCCCTGGGCCTGGGCGGCCTGCCGCGCGGGCGGGTGGTCGAGATCTACGGTCCGGAGTCCTCCGGTAAGACCACACTCACCCTGCAGGTCGTCGCCGAATGCCAGAAGCTGGGCGGGACCGCGGCCTTTATCGACGCCGAGCACGCGCTCGACCCGCAGTATGCCTCCAAGCTCGGGGTCAACGTCGATGACCTGCTGGTCTCCCAGCCGGATACCGGCGAGCAGGCCCTGGAGATTGCCGATATGCTGGTGCGCTCCGGCGCCGTGGATGTGGTGGTGGTCGACTCGGTCGCCGCGCTGACGCCCAAGGCCGAGATCGAGGGCGACATGGGCGACTCCCACGTCGGCCTGCAGGCCCGGTTGATGTCCCAGGCCCTGCGCAAGCTCACCGCCAACATCAAGCGCTCCAATACCCTGGTCATCTTCATCAACCAGATCCGCATGAAGATCGGCGTCATGTTCGGCAGCCCCGAGACGACGACCGGCGGTAACGCGCTCAAGTTCTACTCCTCCGTGCGTCTGGATATCCGACGCATCGGTGCCATCAAGAAGAGCGACGAGGTCGTGGGTAACGAGACCCGCGTCAAGGTGGTCAAGAACAAGGTGGCCCCGCCGTTCAAGCAGGCCGAGTTCGACATCCTCTACGGCGAGGGTATCTCGCGCGAGGGCGAGATCATCGACCTGGGCGTGCGCGAGGGCATTGTGGACAAGTCCGGTGCCTGGTACAGCTATGATGGCAACCGCATCGGCCAGGGCAAGGACAACGTGCGCCAGTTCCTGAAGGACAATCCGGAGATGGCCGCCGAGATCGAGGCCAAGATCCGGGCCCAGGTGCTACCGGTCAAGGGCAGCGGCGAGGCGCCGCCGGCGGACGAGCCGCTCGAGGCGGACGCCCAGGCCTGAGCCGGCTCCCGCACCTAGCGATACCGAGCCTTGGCCGAGGATGACGCCGCGGCGGCCCGGGAGGCCGCCGTTCGATTTTTGGCGCGTCGCGAGCACAGCACCCGCGAATTGGAGCACAAGCTGGGCGCGCGGGGTTTCGAGCCCGCGGCGGTGGCCGGTGCCCTCGAGGGGCTCGCGGCCGAAGGGCTGCTCAGTGACGAGCGGTTTGCCGAGGCCTTCGTTGCCTCGCGCATCGAAAAGGGCTCGGGGCCGCGGCGCATCCAGGCTGAGCTGCGCGAACGCGGACTCACCGACGAGCTCATTGCCCGGTACGTCGATTTTTCCGACCGCCACTGGCGGGAGCGGGCGGCGCGGGCGCGGCGCAAGCGCTTCGGCGCGGCGCCGCCGGGCGACCTGCACGAACGAGCCCGTCAGGCGAGGTTCCTGCAGTATCGGGGATTTACCGCTGATCAGGCCCGCGCGGCGCTCACCGACGAGGATGATGAACTGGGTCTGGAAGACGACCCGGATGCGATTTGACGCCGGGGCCTTCGGCCCCTATCGGGACTTGGGCGCCGGCGACGGTGTCCCCACGATTGAACGACATGAAGACCAGCGCTGAATTACGTAGCAACTTTCTGGATTTCTTCCGCGAACGCGGCCATGAGGTCGTGCCGTCCAGCCCCCTGGTGCCGGCCAACGATCCGACCCTGCTGTTCACCAACGCGGGCATGGTCCAGTTCAAGGAGGTCTTTCTCGGCCTGGAGACGCGATCTTATTCCCGCGCCGCCAGCTCTCAGCGCTGCGTGCGTGCCGGCGGCAAGCACAACGACCTGGAAAACGTCGGGTATACCGCCCGCCACCACACCTTCTTCGAGATGCTGGGCAACTTCAGCTTTGGCGACTACTTCAAGCGCGAGGCGATCGGCTTTGCCTGGGAGTTTCTCACCGGCGTGATGGCCCTGCCGCCCGAGCGCCTGTGGGTGACGGTCTACGCCGACGACGACGAGGCGGCCGATATCTGGCTCAAGGAGGTCAAGGTCGACCCGGCGCGCTTCACCCGCATCGGCGACAAGCCCGGCGGCAAACCCTACGAGAGCGACAACTTCTGGTCGATGGGCGACACCGGGCCCTGCGGGCCGTGCTCCGAGATATTTTACGACCACGGTCCCGAAGTCCCGGGCGGACCGCCGGGCAGCCCCGACGCCGAGGCCGACCGCTACATCGAGATCTGGAACCTGGTGTTCATGCAGTACGACCGCGATCGCGACGGTAATATGACCCCGCTGCCCAAGCCGTCGGTCGACACCGGCATGGGCCTGGAGCGTCTGGCCGCGGTGATGCAGGGCGTGCACAGCAACTACGAGATCGACCTGTTCCAGAATCTCATCGGCGCCGCCGCCGAGTTGACCGACTGCGCCGACCGCAGCGACGCCTCGCTGAAGGTCATCGCCGATCACATCCGTTCCTCGAGCTTTCTGATCACCGACGGGGTGCTGCCCTCCAACGAGGGCCGCGGCTACGTGCTGCGGCGCATCATTCGCCGCGCCATTCGCCACGGCCACAAGCTCGGTCAGCGCGAGCCGTTCTTCCACAAGCTGGTCGGCGTGCTCGCCCAGGATATGGGCGGCGCCTACCCCGAGCTGGCCCGCGCCCGCGATCAGGTCGAGCGCGTGCTGCGCCAGGAGGAGGAGCGCTTCGCCGAGACCCTCGACCAGGGCATGGGCATCCTGGAGCAGGCCATCGCCGGACTGTCGGGCGAGATTATTCCGGGAGAGACGGTGTTCAAGCTCTACGACACCTTCGGTTTCCCGGTCGACCTGACCGCCGACATCGCCCGCGAGCGCGGCCTGCACCTCGACATGGAAGGTTTCGAGCGCGAGATGTCCGCCCAGCGCGAGCGCGCACGCGCGGCCAGCCAGTTCGAGGGCCAGTACGACGTCAAGCTCGGGATCCAGGGCAAGACCGAGTTCACCGGTTATGACCACCTGGCGGATCAGGGTACGGTCATCGGTCTCTACGCCGAGGGTGAGGCCGTCGATCACCTGGGCGCCGGGCAGTCCGGCATGGTCGTGCTCGACCGCACTCCTTTTTACGCCGAGTCGGGCGGCCAGGTCGGCGACCGCGGTTTGCTGCGCGGCCAGACCGGCGAGTTTGAGGTCCAGGACACGCGCAAGCAGGGCGGTGGGCCGTTCGGGCACATCGGTCGGGTGCGAAGCGGCGAGCTGCGCGTTGGCGATCGGCTCGAGGCACGGGTCGACGTCGAGCGCCGCCAGGATACCGCCTACAACCATTCGGCGACGCACCTGATGCACGCCGCGCTGCGCGTGGTGCTCGGCGACCACGTGACTCAGAAGGGCTCGCTGGTCGAGGCCGATCGCCTGCGTTTCGACTTCTCGCACTTCGAGCCGGTCAGCCACGAGCAGCTGCGCGAGATCGAGGACCTGGTCAACGCCGAGATTCGGGCGAATCATCCGGTCGAGACCAGGCTGATGTCCCTGGACGATGCCCTGGAGAGCGGCGCCATGGCGCTGTTCGGGGAGAAATACGACCAGGACGTGCGCGTGCTGCGCATGGGCGAATTTTCCGTCGAGCTGTGCGGCGGCACCCACGTGCAGCGCACCGGCGACATCGGCCTGTTCAAGATCACGGCCGAGGCGGGCGTCGCCGCAGGCATCCGGCGCATCGAGGCGGTCACCGGGGCGCGTGCCCTGGCGTGGGTGCGCGACGAGGAGGCTCACCTAGACGAGGTAGCCGCCTTGGTCAAGGCGGGGCGCGAGACGGCGGCCGACAAGGTCGGTCAGCTCATCGAGCGCAGCCGCAAGCTCGAAAAGGAGCTCGAGACCCTCAAGGGCAAGCTGGCCAGCAGCCAGGGGGGCGAGTTGGCCGACCGGGCCGTGGCGGTCGATGGCGTGCAGGTGCTTGCCGCGCGTCTGGACGGCGCCGACGCCAAGACCCTGCGCGAGACGGTCGATCAGCTCAAGAATAAGCTCGGATCGGCGGCCGTTGTCCTGGCGGCGGTCAGCGGCGACAAGGTCAGCCTGGTTGCCGGCGTCACCAAGGACCGCACCGGTCAAATCAAGGCCGGCGAGCTGGTCAATGCCGTGGCCTCCCAGGTCGGCGGCAAGGGCGGCGGCCGGCCCGACATGGCCCAGGCCGGCGGCAACCAACCCGAAGGGCTGGATGCGGCCCTGGCGGCCGTGCCCGATTGGGTCCGCGAGCGCCTGTGAGGCCCGTTTTCGCCTGCTCCCCTTTCTTTATTTCCGCAATTAGTGTTTAATTTGCGCCCTTTGGGTTGGAAGTAGCGTTCCATGGCGCTGATCGTGCAGAAATACGGCGGGACCTCGGTGGGCAGCGTCGAGCGCATCGAGCATGTCGCCGAGCGCCTGATCCAGGCGCGCGCCCAGGGCCACGACGTCGTGGTGGTCGTCTCGGCCATGAGCGGGGAGACCAACCGGCTCGTCGAGCTGGCACGCGCCGTCGATCCGCATCCCAACCCGCGCGAAATGGACGTGTTGTTGTCCACCGGTGAGCAGGTGACCATCGCCCTGCTCGCCATGGCCCTCAACCGACGCGGCTGTCCGGCGCGCTCGTATACCGGATCGCAGGTCCATATCCGCACCGACAGCGCCTACACCAAGGCGCGTATCCTGGGCATCGACGAGGCCCGTGTGCGCCAGGACCTGGCCGCCGGACGTGTCGTGGTCATCGCCGGTTTCCAGGGGATGGACGAGGCGGGCAACATCACCACCCTGGGGCGGGGCGGCTCGGATACCACGGCCGTGGCCATGGCCGCGGCGCTAAAGGCCGACGAGTGCCAGATCTACACCGATGTCGACGGGGTCTATACCACCGACCCGCGGGTCGAACCCAACGCCCGGCGCCTGAGCCGCATCACTTTCGAGGAAATGCTCGAAATGGCCAGCCTCGGTTCCAAGGTGCTGCAGATCCGCGCCGTGGAATTCGCCGGCAAGTACAACGTGCCGCTGCGCGTGCTCTCCAGCTTCGAGGAAGGCGAGGGGACGCTGATCACCTATGAGGAAGAAGGTATGGAACAAGCCCTGATTTCAGGCATCGCCTTCAACCGGGACGAGGCCAAGCTCACCGTGCTCGGCGTGCCCGATCGCCCGGGCGTGGCCTACCACATCCTCGGCCCCATCGGCGAGGCCAATATCGAAGTCGACATGATCATTCAGAACGTGGGCGCCGACGCGACCACCGATTTCACCTTCACGGTACATCGCAACGACTACGACAAGGCCCTCGCTGTGCTCGAGAAGACCGCGCAGGACCTCGGTGCGCGCGAGGTCTCCGGTGACACCAAGATCGTCAAGATCTCGCTGGTGGGCGTGGGCATGCGCTCGCACGCCGGGATCGCCAGCACCATGTTCGAGGCCCTGGCCAAAGAGGGTATCAATATCCGCATGATTTCGACCTCCGAGATCAAGATATCCGTCGTGGTCGACGAGAAATACCTCGAGCTGGCCGTCCGCGCCCTGCACTCCGCCTTCAATCTGGAGCAGGCTCCGGAAAAATGACCCAAATCAGGTAATTCGCCTCTACGCGCTTGAGCGCCCTAAAGTTTGGGTTTAGGGTGACGATAAGCCCTTCATGCGGCGGTGTTCGCCCAGTCCACGGTTGGTCGGGCGGCCCGGTCCCATGTTTTGCAAGGAGTAAATAGGATGCTGATTCTGACACGACGAGTGGGAGAAACGCTCGTTATCGGTGACGATGTGACCGTGACGGTCCTGGGCGTCAAGGGCAACCAGGTCCGTATCGGGATCAATGCGCCCAAGGACGTCACCGTGCACCGAGAGGAGATTTACGACCGGATCCAGAAGGAGCGGGAACACGACGATCCCCAAGGGGGCGTCGGGACCTGAGGTCCAATTCATCCTTTACCTTCGCGGTCTGCCCCGGTATCCTTCGCCTTCCGAACGCCGGAGAGATGGCCGAGAGGCTGAAGGCGCTCCCCTGCTAAGGGAGTATGGGGTTAATAGCTCCATCGAGGGTTCGAATCCCTCTCTCTCCGCCACATTGTATTGACGGGCGACTCCCGCCGCGGAAATTCCTCCTCTCGAGACGCTACCCCGATTCGAACCCTCGATGTTCAATGGGCGGTTCGACAGCCGGGCTGTGCCCGATTTCCAGTGGTGAGTACCGAGGGACGAGGCGCGAGGGTCCCGGACTGGGTGTGCTTGAAATTTGGCCTGGGAGTCAGTATATTGCGCGCTCTCTGGGGCACTTGGCGGTAGCCCTGGGTCCTCGTGACTCGCAACTCGCCACTCAGATTGCGCCCGTAGCTCAGCTGGATAGAGTACCTGGCTACGAACCAGGCGGTCGGAGGTTCGAATCCTTCCGGGCGCGCCATACAAACGAAAAGGGGTCACCGTCAGGTGGCCCCTTTTCGTTTGTCCTGCTGCGGGGATTCGAACCTCCGACTTCAAATGGTCGGTTCGACAGCCGGGCGGAGCCCGGCTGACCGCCGGAGCGCGGCGACGGCGGCCCGCAGGGCGAGGCGCGAAGCGTCGAGTAATCCTTCCGGGCACTTAGAACCGCCTACGGCGGTTCATCAAGTACTTCCCGAACTCGCTGCGCTCGTTCTGGTCGCACTTAGAACCGCCTACGGCGGTTCATCAAGTACTTCCCGAACTCGCTGC
>Ga0102944_1002270_pt1 | contig 11479 bp, 9 predicted proteins | sample SalPonD_shore_MG_FD_78172 | JGI IMG/M metagenome (GOLD analysis project Ga0102944, IMG submission 78172) | Salt pond soil microbial communities from South San Francisco under conditions of wetland restoration - Salt Pond MetaG... | ecosystem: Environmental > Aquatic > Marine > Intertidal zone >... | reverse complement strand
TGCTCGCCATCGCCTCCCATACCCTGGCCGGCGAGATCGCCGCCGCCCGGGGCGACCTGGAAGGGGCCATCACCCGCCTGCAAAAGGCCGTCGAACGTGAGGAGGAACTGGCCTACGACGAGCCGCCGCCCTGGCATTATCCGACCCGGCAGGCGCTCGGCGCCGTTTTGTTGCGGGCGGGGAAACCGGAACAGGCGGAGGCGACCTACCGGGCGGATCTGGCGGAGTTTCCGGAGAACGGCTGGTCCCTGTTCGGGCTGCTGGAGGCCCTGCGCCAGCAAGGGAAGGTGGAGGAGGCGGAAGAGGTCCAGCGCCGGTTCCTGGAGGCCTGGCGGCACGCCGACTTCGTTCTGACCGCCTCCCGGCTTTGAGGCGGTCCGGATTTGTCCGGGAGACCGCCTATTCGATGGCCCGGCGGATGTCCGCGATCCCGGGGACGCGGTCGCCCGGGCCGATCCCGTGGTCCTCGAACCACCCGGCATTGACCTCCAGGGCATAGCGGACCGGCCGTTCGGCATTGTGCATGTCCGTGGTCTCCGGCCGCATGGTCTCGATATTGGTGATCACGCCGTCGTCGTCGATGAAGGCGACATCGAGGGGGATCAGGGTGTTCAGCATCCACATCCCGTGGCGCGACGCCTTCGGCCAGACGAACAGCATGCCCCGGTTCTCCGGAAGGTGTTCCCGGTGCATCAGGCCGCGGCGCAGCGCGGCCCGGTTGTCGGGCACCTCCACCGTCAGGCGTGCATCCCCGACCACCAGTTCCGCGACCGGCAACGCGTCGCCGCCCGCGGCCAGGGCAGGCCCCAAGAGCCCGAACAGAAGGATTCGGGCCATGCGCCAGCGGTGAAACCGAGGAAGGGGGGTCATTGGATATCTAGTGTGCCGTTTAGGGACCGTTTCATCGCGTTTCGGGCAGGATAGCCCGTCCCCGCACCCCGGGGCATTGCGCCCGGTCAAATCGAGTGCTTTTGAGCGGGGCGGCTCTTCGGGGCGCGATCTTAAGCGGAAACCGGGGCGTCCTCCACCGGGACCGCTAACCGGAAGGGGCCGTGGGCATTTCCCGGAAAAGGCCGCCCGCGGCATCGCCGGAGCGGGGCTCGAGATCCGCCCGGTTTCTGCTATCCAGGACGGTAAACGAAACGCCGCGAAGGGGAACAAAGATGAGTGAGGACCGGTCCAGGGAACGGAGGGCGCACGAAGCCGGCATTGCCGGACTGCCGGCGAAATGGCGGGTTCCGGTGCAGCTGATCAGCACGTTTGGCCTCGCGGTCTTCCTCGTGCTCTATTACCTGTTCGTGATCCGGCCGGAAGACGTCGCCCGATTCGAGGCGATGCGCCAGACCATCGACGAATTGAAACAGGTCGTCCAGGCCGATGCGGCGTTCCTGAAGAATGAGCAGGCGGAACGGCTGGAACGGCTGTACATCGACGCGGTCGTGCCGGAGGTGGTGGAGATCCTCCGGCAGGACAAGGTCCGGGAGGCGGCCATCGGGGAGATCGACCGCCGCCTGATCCTGAAGACGGATCGGCTCCGGGGGTTCGTGCGGGAGAACGGCCGGACCGTCACCGAGCAGTTGCGCGCGCGGCTGAGACCGGCCCATCCGGGGGACCGGGATGTGGCAAAGATCCTTGTCGATGCGGCGGCCGAAAACGAGCCGGCCTCTGCCGACTATCCGGCCTTCGCCCGGGACCTGTTGCGGGATGTCCTGCAGGGTCGGCGAATGGCGAAGTAGGGAAACGGAGCGGCCGCCGCGAGAGGAACGGGGAGCCGGCGACGGTGCGGAGAGGGACGGGCGGGGACCTCAGGGGAGGGTGAAGTAGAAGGTGGCCCCACGCTCGGGTGCGCTTTCGGCCCAGACCTGACCGCCGTGCCGGCTGATAATCCTCTGGACCGTGGCGAGGCCGATCCCGGTGCCCGCGAACTCGCCTGCCTGGTGGAGGCGCTGAAAGGGCTTGAAGAGGCCTTCGGAGTGGCGCATATCAAACCCGGCGCCATTGTCGCGGACGTAGAATGCCTCGCCGCGTTCGGTTCCGGTCCGGCCGAATTCGATGACCGCGGGGGCCCGTTCCTTGGTGAATTTCCAGGCGTTGCCGAACAGATTCTGCAGCAGCACATGGAGGAGGCTCGGGTCGCCGCAGGCCGTGAGGCCCGGTTCCAGTTGCCAGGTGACCGGGCGTTCGGGCGCGGACTCGGACAGGTCGTTCGCGATCCCGGCCGCGAGCCCGGACAGGTCGACTTCCTTGTTGTCGAGTTCGCGCCGGGTGACCCGGGAGAGGACGAGGAGCCCGTCGAGGAGATCGGTCATGCGGGTCGCGGCGTTGCGCATTCGTTGCAGGTAGCCCCGTGCCTCCTCATCCAGCGCATCCTCGTATTCCTCCTCCATGACCTGGCTGTAGCCGTCGATGGTGCGAAGCGGCCCGCGCAGGTCGTGCGAGACCGTATAGCTGAAGGACTCCAGCTCCTGATTGACCGCGCGCAGCTCCGCGGTCCGTTCCGCGACCTCGCGTTCGAGCTCCTCGCGATGACGCAGCCGTTGGGCCTCCAGTTCCTTCCGTTCCGTGATGTCGCGGAAGACCACCACGGCGCCCTTGAGGACTCCGGAGCGGTCCCGGAAAGCGGCGCTCGTGTAGTCGACCGGGAACGAGGTCCCGTCCTTGCGCCAGAAGACGTCGTTCTCGATGCGTTCCAGGGTGCCGGCGGCGATGGTGCGGGTGACGGGGCATGCCTCTTCGGGATACGGCGTGCCGTCCGCCCGGGTATGGTGCAGGAGTTGGTGGGTGTTCTTGCCGATCACCTCCTCCTCCCGCCAACCGGTTTGCTGCTCGAAGGCCACGTTCACGTAGGTGGCACGGCCCTGGAGGTCCATGCCGAACACGCCGTCGCCGACGGAGGACAGGATGGAGGTGACCTCTTCATGGCGGATGGCCATGGCCTCCTCGGCGGCCTTGCGTTTGGTGATGTCGCGAACGACCGCGAGAAAGACCGGCCGGCCGTGCAGGAGGACCTGGTGGGAGCGGATCTCGACGGGGATGCGGGAGCCGTCTTTCGCCACGTGCTCCCATTCGAAGGTCACGGTGTCGCTCGCGTGCCTTTGTCGGTCCGCGATGCCCTTCAGCTCGGGTCGGCGTTCGGGCGGTGCCAGGTCCTTCGGCGACAGGGAGAGGAACTCCTCCCGGGTGTAGCCATAGCGGTCGATTGCGACCTGATTGACGTCCAGGAAGCCTCCAAAGCCGTTCGCGTCCCTGAGGGCGATCACGAAGATGGCGTCGGTGGAGTTGTGGAAGAGGGTCCGGTACTTCTGCTCGGTTTCGCGTTCGTTGCTGATATCCCGTGCGATCAGGATGGAGCCGATGACGTCGTCGGAATCGTCGAGGAGAGGGATCGCGGTGATGCGGAGGGGAACCCCGGCTTCGCTGGCGTCGACCTCCTCGGTGATGGATTGTCGACGGTCGACGGCCTTCCGGTGGGGGCAATGCATACAGGGCTCGGAAAGGCCCCGGTAGATCTCGTAGCAGGGACGTCCGACCAAGGCATGGTCGGGCTGGGAAAAGAATTCGGCGAAGGCCTGATTGACCTGGATGGTGCGAAAGTCCCGGTCGTGGACGGAGACCATGTCGGGCATCCCTTCGATGGCCTGCTTCCACTCCGTTTCCAGCGTCAACGGGAGGTCTTCCGGGACGACGGCGGTCAATTGCGACCCTCCCTGGTGGTGAAAAGATAATGCAACGCAATTATCAAGTATTTTAGTAAACGAATAGCCTACGTTGGGGGAGGGCGCAAGCCCGCCCGCAGGGGGCCGGGCCTTTTGTCAGGCGGGAGGGCGGGCCCCGAGGGCGGGCGGGGGCATCCGCGCGGCGCGGTTCAAGCTACAGGTGCGACGGCTGATCGGGGACAGGCATGCAGACGCGACGCGATCGGCTTCCCGGCCGCCGCGTCCGGTCCACTACGGCTGGCGGTCTGCTGTGGCGCGCCGGCCTCAGGCCCCGACGGCATGTTGCATGACGCCGGCGGATCGCTTGAAGAACGGGGAGGCGGAATTCCGGGAAAACATGACGCCGATCCCCGTTTCGGTTTGGTGGACAACCATTCCGGTGACGTGGCGCCGTTGGCCGGCTGCCGGATCGTAGACCTCGACCGTCACCGGGGTGTTCGTTGCAAACCGGTATCCCGTCAGCCGCAGGAACACGCCGGTGGCGTTGACGTCGTGGGCGACGGCGAAGGCGACCGGAAGATTATGGACATACACTATTGAAGTGCGGTTTGTCGCTACGCGTTTGCTAAGACGATGCTCCATGAGAGCCCCCTGGGAGACCTGTTCTCCGAAAGTGGTAACACGATCTGATTAACACTTAGCACAAACCCGGGAGGATGCAACGGCGTGGGGCACCGTTACGGCAAAGCGCTTTCGGGGCACGGGCGGTGCGGAGGTAAGAGGGGGGAGTGGTTCGGCTTCCCGTTCCGGCGGATCGGCACGGGTGAACTGGCTTCCCGGCGCGAACCCGGGGGCGGGGCCGGCGGAGACGCATGGTCTTCGCCGCCGGCCCCCGGCTGGGGTCAGCCGTTACGGCGCAGGACCCAGATCTCGAGCAACGCCCAATCCTCGCCCGGATAGTTCTCCTGCTCCAGCGCGGAGAGCCGGCGATGGCGGGAGGCCATGCTGCCCACGAACTCCAGCTTCTCCAGCAGCATGCGCTTGGTGGCGTCCGCCTTCTCCAGGGCGAAGGGGTTCAGGAAGTTCACCAGCATGTAGCCCTCGCCCTGGCCGCGGGCGAAGGCGTCGATGAGCCCCTGGATCGCCGGCGGGTCGAGATAGACCAGGGAGGCGGTGGAGATCACGATGTCGGCGTTCTCCATGGCCGCTTCCACGGCCTTGCCCGTCTCGGCGGAGGGGGCGTTCAGGTCGGCCTCGATGGTCTCGTCGAACAGCCCGCAGGATTCGCCGTAGGCCATGGCGTTGCCGGAGATGTCGATACCGGTGGTATGGGCCGGGAAGCGGCGCGGGGCGTCGATGGTCTTGCAGGCGTCGGTGTCGCGCCAGTTGTTGCGGATGGCGTTGTAGTCCATGCCGTTGAGCGTGGCCATGGTGGTATTGCCGAAACAGGCGCAGAGGTCGACGAAATTGAGCGGCGTGCCGTCCGCCGTCTTCTCCTTCACCCAGGGCAGAATCAGCCGGTCGAAGGTCTGGCGGTTGAAGTCGTCGGAGACGTAGTCGAGCTCGTCGAGGATGCGCTCCTTGAAGGGAACGGGCGTCTCGGCGACGTAGATGTCGTCAAAGTGCTGCTTCTTTTCGTCGGTCTTGACCTTGGTTTCGCTCATGAAAGGGCTCTTCTCGGCTGAAAAACCCAGGATCGTCGGCGATTTGTGCCTGCGCGGTCAAGCGGCGGCGGTGGGTGTGGAAGCCGTTCGGAAGGTCCAAGTCGCGGATACAAAAGGGCTTTTAAGGTCAGCAATGGCGGCCGCTGCGGCAGGGGGCTCCACCGGGCTGGTACACTCGGCGGAAAACAAGACCCGTCCCAACTCGCCTCTCGGCCGGTACTTTCGATGACGAAACGGATTCTCTTGCTGTTGATCGGGGCCGCCCTGGTGCTGACCGGCTGCGCGGCATCCCACCCCCTGGATATCCCGGACGACGAATGGACGGCGATGACGCCGGAGCAACGGACCCGCGCCTACGAAAAACAGGCGGAGCTGGACCGGGCCGCGCAGGCCCGGCGCGCACAGGAGGCCGAAGCACGGCGGGAGGCGGAGCGGCGCCGGCGCGAGGCCATCGAGGAAAGACGGCGCAATGCCGGCTACGGCGACATCCTGCAGTGCGTGCTGAAGAAGGCCCGAGTGCGCTTCTGGGACGACTGGGAACGGATCGAGCCGGTCGCCTTTTCGGTGGTAAGGGGACAGGTGATGCCGGTCGCCTTGCGCGAAGAGGGCGACGGGGTGCGTAGGAGCGGGAAGGCATGGGTCGGGTTCGACCGGAACGGGCAGGTGTTGGCCGTATGTCGCAACAAGTTCGAGCCGGACGAGTTGCGCGGCTGCGCGAGGGTGGTGGGGACGTTCGAGATGTTCCGCCAGGGCGTTCAGGAGCGGATCGAGGCGCGGGATTTCTTGAAGGGGACCCTCCGGTGCGACTTCGCCCCCACGGAGGATATGCCGCCCCGGATCATCCTGGAGTAGAGGGCCGGCACCCCGACCGGGGCGTCCGTGTTCGGCGGGGTTCAGGAAGTACGGCGGATGCGGCGGAACTCCGGGAGCAGGGGAAGCCGCCGGACCCGTACGCCCGTGGCCGAGAAGAGGGCATTGGCCACCGCCGGTGCGACCGGCGGCACGCCGGGTTCGCCCACGCCGCCGGGCCTGTCGCCCCCCTCGATGATGTGCACCTCCACCCCGGGCATCTCGCTGTAGCGCAATAACGGGTAGGCCTTGAAGTCCCTCTCCTGGACCGCGCCGTTTGCGAGCGTGGCCCGCTCCCGCAGGGCCGCGCTCAACCCGAATGCGATGGCGCCCTCCATCTGCGCCTCGATCCCCTGCGGGTCGATGGCGATGCCGCAGTCGATGGCGCAGACCACGCGCTCGACCCGGAACCCGTCGTCCGCCACCACGACCTCGGCCACCTGGGCGACCCAGCTCCGGAACGAGTGGTAGACGGCGATCCCGCGCCCGCAGCCTTCCGGCAGGGGCTCTTCCCAGTCGCCGGCCTCGGCAACCCGTTCGAGGACCCGCCGGTGCCGAGGGGCCTCGGTCAGGAGCTTGCGGCGGAGCCGGAACGGGCAGGTACCGGCGGCGTGGGCCAGTTCGTCGATGAACGATTCCACCGCGAAGGCGTTGTTCGATGCGGCGACGGAACGCCACGCCCCGGTCGGAAGCCCCGGGTCGGCCTCCGATTCGGCGAGCCGGAGGTGGGGGATGGCGTAGGGCACGTTGGCGTCGCCGAGGGCGAGTTCCGGTCCGACCGTGTGCTGCGACCACACCCGCGGCCGGCCCGCCTCGTCGAGCGCGCCGCGCAACCGGTTGAGGTTGGCAGGCCGGTAACGGTCGTGGGTGAGTTCGTCGTCGAGCGTCCAGACCAGATGGACCGGGTGGTCGACCCGCTGGGCGATGGCCACCGCCTCCGCCACGAAGTCCGTTTCCAGACGCCGGCCGAAACCGCCGCCCAGATGGGTGGTGTGGATGTCGACCGCGTCCGTCGGCAGGCCGGTGGCCTGCGTCACGGTGTCCAGGGTGGCCGACTGGTTCTGGGTGGGGACGTGGACGATGCAGCGGCCGTTCTCGAAGGCGACGGTGCAGTCCATGGTCTCCAGGGGGACGTGGGCGAGGTAGGGGGTCTCGTAATCGGCTGCCACCGGCGCCGTTGCCGCCTGCAAGACGGCCTCCGGGTCGCCCGCCTGCCGCACGATTCGATCCGGGGTGTCGCACGCCGCTTGGATGAACCGGTCGCGGACCGCCGCGTCATCCCACTCCGCGAGGGGCCCGCGCTCCCATTCCGTCTTGAGGTGTTCGCGCCCGGTGCGGGCGGCCCAGAGGCCGTCGGCGAGCACGGCCACCCCGTGTTCCAGAGAGATGACCGCCCGAACCCCGGGCACCTGCCGGGCCGCCTCCGCATCCACGGCCCGCAACCGTTCCCCGGCCACGGGCGAACGGGCCATGACGGCGGTGAGCATGCCCGGGACCTTGACGTCCGCACCGAAGGTGCACCGGCCTTCCAGCTTTTGCCGGATCTCGGGCGGCGGTTGGCGGGTGCCGATCCAGCGGTAGTCGGCGGGCTCGGTCAGGGGCGGCGGTTCCGGCACCGGCCGCATTGCCGCCTCCGGCGCCAGCTCGCCGTAACCGGCTTGGCGCCCGGTTGGATCGTGCCGGACCACGCCTGCGTCCGCCCGGCAATCCCCGGGGGCCACGCCCCAAAGCGCGGCGGCGGCCTCCACCAGGGCCTGCCGGGCCTGGGCGGCGGCGGGGCGGAGTTGGTCCCAGGCCCCGGAGAGGCTGGTGCTGCCGCCGGTCACCTGGGCGCCGAGCAGGGGGTTGGCGTAATCGGGGTCGGCCGGCCCGAACTCGACGGTGATGCGCTCGGGCGGGACGCGCAGTTCTTCGGCGACCAGCAGCACCTGTCCGCCCGAGGCGCCCTGGCCCATCTCGGAGCGGCCGGTCACGAGGACGATGCGGTCGTCGGCGCCGATCCGCACCCAAGGATTGGGCGCGAAGACCGCCACTCCCTGCTCGGTGTTCCGACTCACGGCTGGAACTCCCCGTCCGCCAGACGGGCGAGGGCGCGACCGATCCGGCCATAGGTGCCGCAGCGACAGAGGACGTGGTCCATCATCTCCTCGATCTGCTCGCGGGAGGGCTGGGGGTGCCGGGCGAGGAGGGCGGCGGCCGCCATGACCTGCCCCGGTTGGCAATAGCCGCACTGCGGGACGGCCTCGGCCTCCCAGGCCCGGAATACCGGATGGTCGGGCCGGGCCGCGGCCAGGCCCTCGATGGTGACCACGGAACGGCCCACCGTGTCCCCGGCCGGGATGCGGCAACTGGGGGCGGCCTCGCCATCGATATGCACGGTACAGACGCCGCAATCCCCTGCCCCACAGCAGTACTTGGTGCCCGTGAGTCCAAGCTCCTCGCGGAGGACGAAGAGCAAGGGTTTGTCCGGGGGGACATCCACGGCGACATCCTGATCGTTGATATGCAGTGTCAGCATTCCGGTGGTCCTGGAAGTGCGAAGAGGCAGCCGGTGGATCCCCGGCTCACCGTCCGGGCCGGCCGGCATCGTCAGGAAAGGATAGGCAATGGTGGACGGGCGCTGCCACGCCGCTCATAGCGGGGACGGGGCGCCATGGCTATATTCGGTGCCAGAGGCCTCCGTTCCGTGTATCCGTGCGGGAGCCCGTCCATTGCTGCAGAAGAGGCGCCTCGATGACGGCCGACACCGTGACCCTGTCCGCGGACCGGTTCGACGCGGTCCTGTTCGACATGGACGGTGTGGTGACGGATACGGCCGAGGCCCATGCGGCCGCCTGGAAGCGGACGTTCGATACCTTCCTGGAGGCGCATGCCCGCGCCAGCGGGGAAAGGTACCAGTTCTTCGACCCCGACTCCGACTACCTGCATTACGTCGACGGCAAGCCGCGCCTGGACGGGGTCCGCGACTTCCTGGCCGCGCGACGCATCCAGATCCCGGAGGGCAGTGCGGACGACACCGGCGACCGGCAGACCGTCCACGGCCTGGGGCGGCGCAAGAACGACCATTTCCGGCAATGGCTGGCGCGGCACCGGGTCCGCACCTATGCCTCGACGGCGGGTCTCATCCGGGCGCTCAAGGAGCTGGGGGTGGCGGTCGCCGTCTTCTCGTCGAGCCGCAATGCCGAGCGGGTCCTGCGCAACGCCGGTGTCCTCGGGCTGTTCGATGTCCGGGTCGACGGCACCGATGCCCACGAGCAGGGATTGGCCGGGAAGCCGGACCCGGCGGTCCTGCTGGAGGCGGCCGCCCGGCTCGGTGTCGCACCGGCAAGGGCGGTGATCGTGGAAGACTCGGAGGCCGGCGTGGAGGCCGGTGCCCGGGGCGGGTTCGGGCTGGTAATCGGGATCAGCCGGGCGAAAGGCGCGGCTTTCACGGAGGAGGCCGCGGCGTTGCGCGCCCGGGGCGCGGGCCCGGTCGTATCGGACCTGTCCGAGGTGGTGGTCGAACGAGACGGCCTGCGGTTGCAGAGCATGGAACGGCTGACGGACGCCCGGACCGCCCGCGCCCCGCTCCGTGAACGTCTGGCGGGGCGGCCCCTGGCCGTCTTCCTGGACTATGACGGCACCCTCACGCCGATCGTCGAGGACCGGAACCGGGCGGTGCTGGATGACGGCATGCGGGAGGCCCTGAGAGGGCTCGGCCGCAAGATGCCGGTCGCCGTCATCAGCGGCCGCGACCTTTCGGACGTGCGGGAACGGATCGGCCTGGACGGCCTTTTCTATGCCGGCAGCCACGGTTTCGAGATCGCCGGTCCCGAAGGGACGCACCAGACCCTCGAAAAGGGGGAGGCGTATCTTCCACAGCTGGATCAGGCGGAGCAGGAGATGAGGGAAGGCCTGGCAGCCGTGCCGGGGCACGACGTGGAGCGTAAGCGGTTCGCGATCGCCATCCACTACCGCCGGGTGGACGAGACGAGGGTGCCGGAGGTGGAGGCGGTGGTGGATCGGATTACCGGGCGGTACTCCGGCCTGCGCAAGGCCTATGGCAAACGGGTCTTTCAGGTCCAACCGGCGGTCGACTGGGACAAGGGGCGGGCCCTGCGCTGGGTGCTGGAGCGCCTGGACCTGCCGGCCGGGGCGGTCCCGCTCTACATCGGCGACGACGTGACGGACGAGGACGCTTTTCGGGCCCTGGGCAATGACGGGATCGGGATCGTCGTCCGCGATGGCAGCCGTTTCAGTGCCGCCGACTACGCCCTCGACGATCCGGACGGGGTCCGCGAGTTCCTGGAATGGCTCGGCACGCTTAACGGAGGGGCCGGATGAGCGAGTGGCGCCTGGAGTACCGCGATTATGTGCCGGAGCAGCAAGGGCTGCGGGAGAGCCTGTGCGCCCTCGGCAACGGCTATTTCGTAACCCGGGCGGCCGCCACGGACGTCGAAGCGGGCGAGGTGCATTACCCGGGGACCTATGTGGCCGGCGCCTACAACCGCCTGACCAGTCGGGTTCAGGGCCGGGAGATCGAGAACGAGTCGCTGGTGAACTGTCCGAACTGGCTGCCTCTGGCCATCCGCATCGAGGACGGCGACTGGTTGCACCCGGATCATTGTGAGGTCCTGGACTACCGGCAGGAGCTGGATATCGCCAGGGGGCTGCTCGTGCGACGCTTCCGGTACCGCGACGGGGAAGGCCGGGTCACCGCCTGCCGCGAGCGCCGCCTGGTAAGTATGGCCTCGTGCCATCTCGCGGCGACCGAGCTGACGGTGACGCCGGAGAACTGGAGCGGCAGCTTGAGCATCCGTTCGGCCCTCGACGGCGGCGTGACCAATCGGGGCGTGGCGCGCTATCGCGATCTGAACGGCCAGCACCTGGCGACCGTGGAAGCCGATCAGCCCGGCGAGGACACCGTGCTGCTTCGCAGCCGCACCGTCCAGTCGCGCTGGGAGATCGCGTTGGCGGCGCGGACCCAGGTCTGCAGTGACGGCGGCCAGATGCAGGTCGAGCGCAGCACGGCGTTGACCGCCGACCAGGCGAGCCAGACCTTGAACATCGACGTCTCCCAGGGCCAGGCCGTCGCGGTGGAGAAGGTGGTGGGGTTGTATACCTCGAGGGATCACGCCGTCTCCGAGGCGGGTCTGGAGGCGGCGAAGGCGGTGGCCCATGCCGGCCACTTCCGCGTCCTGGAGGAGGCCCAGGAACTGGCGTGGCGTCATCTGTGGCAGGAGTGCAACGTCGAGATCGAGACGGTGCACAACCGCGACGCAAGACTGAAGCTGCAGCTCCAGATCTTCCATCTGCTCCAGACCGCCTCCT